>Ga0182014_10001123_pt1 | contig 36293 bp, 44 predicted proteins | sample 612S2DmetaG_FD_120489 | JGI IMG/M metagenome (GOLD analysis project Ga0182014, IMG submission 120489) | Permafrost microbial communities from Stordalen Mire, Sweden - 612S2D metaG | ecosystem: Environmental > Terrestrial > Soil > Wetlands > Permafrost | place: Sweden: Stordalen | collected... | reverse complement strand
GCCATACGGATGTCGTCGCCCTTAGAGCAGGATATTGTGAAGCTCTCCGCTTTTGCGCCTCCGAGAGTAAATCCGGATCGACCATCCCAAAATACGATATCCGATGTCAGTTCGTTTGTATCGTTCGATACATCCGAAGTACGCCCTGTGAAATAGTTCAAGAACGCCGTAGATAATGCCTCAGATGTAATATCTCGAATAACGAGTTCCACATCTACCATTGGAGAAATGAGTCCAACCCCGTAATTCCATTGATAGGCGTTTCCGATGATCGGCGGAACTTGCCAGTTATCAGGAGCCGTCAATACCGCGCCTGGACGGCATGGAATATGCACTCCACCGATGATAATACATGCTTGGTAAAAAGGTGTGTTTGCCGTTGCACTCATAGTTATGCCTCTATGCGCGCCAACGGGGGGAATTGGAGCTTTCTCTAACTTATATTATGCTTTTGATAAATCTGTTAATTTTCGTTTTCGTTCGGTACATTGTTCGACAAGTAATTCTTGTACGCGGTCGCCATTGCCTGTGCGCCTGTCGAAGTGACATGTACAGGTCTTTTCGGAATCGATACGCCATTCTTAAACGTATGCCCGAACTGATGCGGCGCCGCATAGATTAGTTTCGTTCCCATCATGATATCGCCGGTTTCATCGTCTATTTTTTCAACATGATCGGGGCTGTTGAGTGTGCCCCATGAATCGCGAAGGCGACCGGAAATGATAAGGATCGTTTCTGCGCTAAATCCTCCGTTTTGAAGGAGGCGCGGCATAACCTTACCTTTTTTAGTCGTCGGCGTAAGTATTCCGATTAGGCGCTCTTTTTGCGCGATTGTCACAGGAGACAGAGGCGTCCATGAAGGATCGCCTCCGACTTTGAACTGGCTTCGGATATCCGCCCTCATGGCGTTCGCCACCGCCTTCATGAGCTTTTTACGATCCGATGCGCGCCCCATAAGCTCGCGTATTTTTTTGTCGAGTTCTTCCGTCTCCACATCGAGAATCAGCCGTGCGCCAAACGGGAGATTGATGATATGCTGCATTACGAACGGCCCTTCGGAGGTTTCCCGTAGATATCGACCGTTCCTTGCGACATGCGAGAAGGTAGCCTGATATCGGTCACTTCGAGCAGTAAATCCCCTTCGACTGTCGGTTCGAGTTTGTACTCGCCGTCCGAAACGATAGTGGGGGTCGTGAACTTTCCATTCTTTCGATTTGTAACCGACGCATCGGAACATATATCGACAATGAACTTACGATTCGGTACGATATCGCCACCCGCGATACGAGACAACCCACTGACAATGAGCTTGCATGTCCCATCGTTCGATAGCTTCGAGTTTGACACGATTGCTGTCGATATCGCGGCTCCGGCGTACGAATTGGCGTCTATGGAATCATGAACCGTGAAATCGGAACTAGCGGTCATTGACGCGAGCATTAATTCGGGAGCGAATATCCAGTTAGCTACGTATTTTGTGCCAGGAAAGAGGACGTTTGCGAGATATTTGAAATCTTCGGATATCAACGCATTATAAGGTCCGCCGTCGCCGGTATTGAAATAGGCAAGCGCTTCTTGTATCCCTTTTTTATAACCAGCCTTGAGGCATGTCGTTTCGAGCGCCGCATACACGCCGTAGAGTAGCGACTTCGATAGCTTATTACCGCTCGTTTGAACGACGAGTCCCTTTGCAGGCGGTCCCAACGTTTCGAGCAATGAGTAATCGTGAGCGTAAAGCAGATATTCCTGAAAATCGGAGGCAACTTTAGCGGCGCCCCAACTCTCATTAGGGTTCTCGCACTTCAAGCCCACGCCATGTCCACTGATCGAGCTACCCGTCAATGCGCGGTGGATATTCACCATGAAATCCGTGATATTTGTGATGTTTTCGGCTGTTAACATGATTAAATCCCAGGAGTAGTCTGACAATCCTGAATGTTTGCAAGCGCCGTCCATATGATCGATACGATCGATGCAAACTTATTATCGTCAAGTCCCACATCTTCTACGTCGCCGCGATGAGTTGACGCTTCGGAAAGTTCGATTCCAGTTGGTAGACTAAGCGCCACATAATCCTTTTGGTTCAAAATAGCCATGAGCACAGATGCGAACTTTGAAGCCTGCAAAGTAAAGGGGGTTCGGTCCTGATGTAGGACCATGCAATAGATTTGAAATTCATATGTGACTTGCTTGACGTAAGGAAAAGCTATCCATTCAAACCGCTCGGAGGGTTTCGTAATCAAAATGCTCGGGAAGTCTCGTATGGCGCGAGCGTCCCCGAAAACAACATCCTTTATCTTCGTGCCAGGGATAACGGCGGAAAGAGCTATATCGATCGCGGGTTTATTTTCGAGCAGGATTGATTGAAGCGTAAGTCCGCATGAGTTGAGATTCGTATCGGCGGTGAGTCCGATCCATACCGGATATGATGCAGTCGTTCCGTCGGTATCTGTCGCCCATACATACCAAAGAACAGGCGCGGAAAATGTGATCGTGTATTCGGTGGATGATATTTCAGATGCGGAAACGGAAGATGATTTCGATACATCCGGAGTTCTCCCGGACACAAATGATACGGCGCCATTAGGGGTCCCGGATAGCGCGACAAGGCAAGTCGAACCGTCATTGTTACTGACTATGCTTTTGATTTTAATACCTGTCGCCATCAGGATGCCTCCCGCGCCATTTCAACTATTTTCGCCCTGCCTCTTATGACCATTCGCTTCAAATGATCTACCCCACTGACTTCACTGACCGCCGACAGGTTCGATCCCGAGATACCCGCAATAAACGCTTTTTTTTCGTTCTCGCTAAAGCCTTCGAATATAGCATCGAGTGGAAGGTAAACTATTTTACCGTTGCTTTTGAATGATATCTCTTTTAAATCTTCTTTTTCCGCTTCGGTATGATCCCGGTCCATGTAAACTTCTAGCAGCTCTCTTGTCGCTTCTGTAAAAACCGATGGATGCCGGTTCGTATATCGCATAATCATGATGCACCGATTGCGAAGTATCTGCATGAACCAAGGTCTTATTTTGCGAGAAAGATCGAAACGGTGTTCCGCTTTAAGCGCGTCTATCAAAGCCTCTTGAAGCGCATCCGCGCCGGTATAGTATCCTGCCTTTGAACGATAGGGAGAAGGAGTATAAAAATAGCTACCATCCTTAACTACTCCTTTTCCAACTATACCCAGCCAGTAAGAGGCCAGACGATTATAAGCTTTTCGCTGTGTTTCCACTTCGTCGAGCAACATTGCTCGAAACTTTTTATTAGGGCCTACGATGTCGGGTTCTTGAGGGGTTTCCATAGTTTTGCTTGTACTATATCTAAAACCGGATATCCTCGTACGACTTGACCTTTAATTCCATAGTCTACGATTTGATATCTCGGATAATAATCATAAACAATCGAATAGGGCGTCCCGGAAGTGGGAGCGGCGGCGTAATTTTTCCAAACTAAACGCTTTCCTTCGCTTAAAATAACGTCAGAACCATAGGAAAATTTATTAGTCGCGGTTCTAATATCAATGATACTCGCAGCTGGCCAATAAAGCAACGTATCATCCGCTATGCTATAGTCAATATTTGTATAATTCCTCGAAAGTGAAGTGGATATAGTTAGGTAAGTATTGCTCGAAACACTTTGAACAACCCCATGTTCTTCCCCTATATTGAGGATCGAGCCAATCGGCGCTTCTTGCGTGAATGCTGTACCAGCGCCGACAACCGACGCGCCCGATACTGTGACAAGCCCCAAACCTTCAAATGACGACTGGTTGCGAACGAGTGACTGCTTTTGTGTGAATGTTCTGGAATCATTGGGGGTTCTTCCTAAAACTATTTGATCGTAAATGGATAATTTAAAGTTCGTCGAATCGAGAGCAAGCACCACATCGGATGCTTCGAGCGTTCCTTGAGGGTAAAAGCGTTGCGCCATATGAGCACCGACTGCGATAGCAAAATATTCGCCTTCCTGCGGTTCGAGTATGTACGCGCCTTCAAGCTCCGATGATGACGTTTCACTTTCTCCGGTTTGCTCACTGTAGGTGGGGTTCATGATCGCTCTCCACCATCGGCACGAGATTGCGTTCTCGCTAGACTGTATGCGCGCCGCAAGGGATTGAGTGGAGAACGACGTAGACGGCCTCCATGCGGGGCCAGGATAGGGGATGTTCTCTTGTGTAGGCATTAGATCCACGCCATCGGTTTCATCGTCTCAGTGTCTTTGAGAAGCGCCATGAAATCATTCACGGTATCGGTTAACTGTTTTCGCTTCTTTTCGAATCTGTCGTACATACGAGTTTCTGATACTCCCGCGCCGGATGTAGTCACAGAGAGGAGACCCGCGTCGGCCAGTTCCGATATATCGTCAAGAACCGCAAGCGCGGCGTATGATTCAAGTGCGCGGACAAGATCCTGCCATTGGTCGAGCAATCCCCATCCTGTCGGAAGTCCTATCATGTAATCGATGGATATCCCGTTAGGAAGTTCGGTACGAGATCCGAATCCGAGTTCTAACAGCGCGTACCCAGCTAGAGCGCTTGCTACAGTAAGAGTTCCGAGAGTTGGTACGACATGATAAAGTCCAACATTGAGCTTTGTTTGCTGCCAGTTTCCAGGCATGAGAAAAACGGTCTGATCGCCGAACATAACTCTGACGCGCTGTACCTGCAATACCGGCTGATGTCTAAGTTTTAGCCTGAACCACATCTGCGCATCATCGTTATAATAATCGTACCTGTCCTCATGAATGACTTCGAGATTATTGGGATTGGGGTTCGTGCCGTCGTAATCGCCCCACACCTGTTTTTGGTTGATCGATACCTGAGTTTTGCGCTCAAACAGGCGGGTTTGGGAGTCAATGGCCTTTTCGATGTTTCTATCGTTGTAGACGTAATCGTTAGGGAGCGACGCGGCTGCATCGAGCCAAGGCTTTAACCCGACTATTCGAGCCTTTACTCCGGATGGTTTAATTTCGCAGGACATAAATTAACGCTTTCAAACGCTCGTGAATTGAACTATTATTGGCGGATCAGTATAGTGAGTATCGCCGTTAGCAAGCACAATCTTAAAACGAGATCGGTATCTCCCTGATAGCGCCGAAGTATTTCCCCACGTCCCGAACGTGACGATCCCAGGAGACGTTTGGGTAACGGTGACTGATGATCCGGATATACCTGAAACGGGATTCCCTTCCTCGTCAACCATAATAAAAGTAGTCGCAGCGCCCGTTAGGTCCGGCAAGTTTTTCATCGTGATCGAAACATCGTTTTGTCCACTTACCATCGATAATAGCGGATATCCCGTTCGGATGTCCTTCGGTAAAACGAAAAGTTCTCCTGAACTACCCTGATTGCTTGCGCCGCACGAAACGGGCAGAAGGTCAGCCGCAAGAACCTGCAATGAAGAAATAGCAGATTCCATCACGGCGAGTTCGTTATAAATGCCTTGGATCATCTGAAACGTTGCCCCCGCAGGTGTAGATAATCCTTCGAGCACTAAATTTTGCGACATGAGACCTTCGGTTAAAAGTCCGTTATACATTTAAATTACCTGCGTAGGCGTGAGGGTCGTAGGGTTAGTCGCATTGTCGAGTGCGAACTGAACGGCCAAAGTTGCTTTGTCGATATCGTAAATTGCCTCGGTCGATCCGATGACAGACTTCTTACCATTCAGATTCACGTAAGCCGACTTTAAGCACTGTTCTAGTGTAATCGATGTTCCGCCTACGGTCACGATAATCTGCGATAGATTCATATTGGCAATACCGCCAGACAAGAATCCTTGATTTGTCAGTCCGGATTGCACATCCACTACAATCGCGGTATGGTCCGAGTTGCTCAAATAATCGGTAGGAAGGTTATTCACCGCAATTGAACCGTTCGAATCTGCGGCTATTGGATTCGATGGGTTCTTGAGAATGGCGCTTTTTACTGAGGCAATAAGTGCATTGAAAAAGGCTCCGAATGTTCCAGACCCATTGAACACCGACAGTGCTGCTCCCCAGACCTTCGATGCTGGATCTTGACCCGTAGCATATCCCCCAACTGTAATGTTACTTGTAACTGATCCCACTGATCCTGTCAAATTCCCTTGTACGCTAGAAGCAATAACATAGCCAGAGCTATTCGTAGCAATGGGTTGTGTAGGAGATACGAGGATCGATCCTACCAAACCATTTACCCATGCCCCAAAAGTCGATGCAGCATTATAAGTTGTGAGCAAAGCGCCCCAAACAAGTGAAGCAATTGAAGAGTATAGGATTTCTTTGGTTGTTATTGTGTCCGACGCATAAGCAGATATCGCAGGAATAGACCAGACAATTTGACAAGGTAGATTCCACAAAGTGCTTATTGTGGTGTTTGCATAATAAATTCCACTACCTGCAACTAACTCGGACACTCCTGATGTAGTGTAAGCTACAATTACAGCGCCAGTAAAATCGTAAACCGTATATCCTATACCTGATGAAACTGCATATCCTGACTTAGCAGAACCGAAATTAACTTGAGCAGTATAATTGATTGTTGCCATAATTATTTCCTATATTAAGAACCAGTTAGTTCCGTTTGAGACTATTCTTGCTACTGCATACTGTGAAGATAGACCATATGTCGATGCCCCATCAATAGTCTGTGAACTTGTAGTAGTCAAAGTTACAGCATTTGCAGTGGAGTCAGTTTTTTTAACAGAAATCTTCCTGCCTATACAAGTTGTAGCATCTGGAAGTTGGAAGTTAAAGGCCGCACTTGTTGCGTTACAAAGCGCAATCGTATCTTCAAAAACTTGAAAATTACTTACGGCAGCAGTAAATGAATATACTTGCATATTATTTCCTTTTAAACAATGTAACCTGGGCCAGTAATATTTGGAGTGAATAATGTGGTATTAATGGTGGACGCCATTAATGCAGCCCCTCCACTGTTAGGATGTGTCCCTCTACTGTCTCCGAGATAGACGTATCCAACTTTCCACAATCCACTATTTAATGAACTCTCTACAGCGTTTGCAGCGTCAAAATATCCAGCTAATGGGTGTCCTGTTTGTCCAGCAACAATAGCGCCAGAAGTCCCTGCAGCTACAGCTACACCACTAATCATGGGAGCACCACCCCTTAACCAGGTATTAAAACCAGTGCGCACTGCTTCATAGGAATAGATGCTTTGATTTGCTAATGTAGCCCAATTATCTGTCGAAGAAGTATTTGGAGTTATAGTAGTCTGCCAAACACGAGAACCATACCTACCCAATGATTTCCATCCAGAAATTGCAGATGACTGTAAGAAGGAAAGAGTATTCAATGCTATTATATTATTAATCCCCATGTTAGTGATAACATCCGTACACCCGTACATCATTTCATATCTTGGTCCAGGAGCGCTACCCCATACGTCACCATTAATCGCAATCATCATATGAGGGATTGTATTAGTAAGAGACCTCCTGCCAAAACCATGCCCATAAATAGAAATGTTGTCGGAATCACCCAATCCTGCCATTATATTATCCCCGTGAAGTCCGACATATGGAATGTTTTGTCCAGAATCTCCAATGACACAAGTAGGACAATAATATGATCCTACACCAGATATAGTCCCGCTAATTGTTTTATCTAGCTGACCAGAATTATAACCAACATCAGCGGCTTCACCCCAGGCACTAACTGGAGCTTGTATTGAACTTATGTATGGTATGTTTGGGCCTTCTACGTGAGTTCTTATCCAAAAATTAACCCCTTGTGATAAAGGAACTGCTATCGGGTCGCTGATAATAAAAGAACCAGGAGAAATATGACCATCAATTTTTCCATTAAAAAATGCTTGATAATAAACACCTGATGTATATTCTAAGCTACCACGAATATTAAGTGGCTGAGAAGTATTTAAACCGTAGCTGTAATAAGAGGTGTAAACTAATCGTACAAAAGAAGTCGCTCGATTAGTAATATAACTCTTTCTCGAATTACAAGACACTACCGTAGGAGTTGACCAATCATTATCGAAAGCTATAGATTCGTTAGCTACTGGAACCCCGGGTATTAAAGCAAATGGATGACTTACTGCTCGATTTAGCCCTGCGAGATCGCTCATTACTGATGGAACATAATTCGTCATATAAATCCTACCTAATTTTCTGGTTTATCTTGAGACGTGCTCACGAGGCCTAAATAAAAACTAATTTAGTATTTCAAAAGCTGAAACCCCTAAAGCAGTAGCAAGATCATTGATATGATCTACTTCATCTACAAGTATTTCTTGTAAAACACTCACAATAACATCGCGTGATTAACTAGAATGAGTTTGAGATTTTTTTGCTCTCCAAGCCTTAGCGCGTTCTCGCGCTGATATCTTTTTAGCGTCAATCGCATCGGGAGAGTCCCCAACCTTCGGATCTACTTCATCCTCTTCGATATCATCTTCTGCATCTTCTTCATGCTTAGAAAATCCCGGTACGCTCAAATACTGAGAGGCGAGTTCGTCATCGATATCGTCGGTGATTTTACACGCTATGTTTTCGGTATCGTGGAGATCGTATTCTTTCCCACTTATGTTAATTTTCCTGATCGCTGGATGAATACATATTTTTAACTTCATGATATTTTCCAAAAAGCCGCGTAAGAACTTTTCCCACGCGGCTTTAATTATCCCGAGACTATGCCGTGTATCGACCGATGTTTCGAATGACCGTGTGGTGCCTTGCCACCATAAGCGCAAGCGTTCCGAATAGCAACTCTCCGAACTGATCGGCCATGAGCAGATTAGGTAACGCCCGCTTCATGAGCGGTAGTAACTGATACCAACCCCAACCAGAGATACCATTCTTCGCTTCGGTGATAAGATAGGACTTATCGGCGCCGGGGATCGAATAGCCGTTGTCGTAGAGAACGGCATTGCCCGCAATCGGTGTCCCTGTCTCGCCGAGGTACTGATAGCTTGCCCAAGACGACGCATTCGCCGAAGGAGCGCGATACCATCGGAACTTAACGATATTTCGCGGATAGGTCGAGCCAAGTCCCGTTACGGCGGGAGTGGTCGTGTCAACGGTAAGAGCGACAATCGGATCGCCTGTGCTAACAGTGACCGCCGAAGCGCCCGTAAGAGTGCCAGCCGCCGAAGCGCCATACACCCAAGGGAGACTCTCCCATCCCTGATAGACGATGCTCACAGCGTAGCAATATGTGCCAGCCGATAGTCGGTTCGAGTTGTTTCCACCGGCAGGGAGCGAAGGCGCAGGAACAGCACCGGAATCCGTGTTTCGCGTGAAGTTTCGCCAGAAGTTGCCAGTTCCGGCAACCGCAGGCGTAGGAACAGCGCCGGAGTTCGCAAACGGGCTTGTTCCCCACACCAGGGCAAGAGCATCAACAGTAGAACTGTTTCGCATCTGTCCCGTTAGACCAGGGCCTTCCATCGCGAGCGGGTGATTAGCTCTCAGGAACTTCGCGGCGCCAAGTTTCACCTTGCCTCCCTGATAATCGAAACTGTCGGGAACAAACTTGAAACCATTCGTATTCTGATCGATTCCAAAGCGGCCTTGCGGGAATATTGCATTTGCGATATCCGCTTTGGTTGTCCAGCTGTTGATCAAAAGCGAAGGATTTCCGAATTGAAGCGCATTTTGAACACAGATATCTTGCAACATCTGATACGAAAGAGCCTGTCCGCCAGCATCGTAGATCGATCCAACCGAATCTTGAGGGTTGATATCAAGATTTTGAATGATCTGCGCTTCGATTCCGTTATACTGAGTGTTCGACAGAGTAGAATCCCCGTTGAACATGTTCAATTCGGCTCGGGCCAAAAGCCGAAGCGTAGCGGCGGTCTGCGCGGCCACTTCTGGATTTTCGATATTCTGAACCAGCGAAGCGACAACCGAAACCTGAGCGGCAGTGATAAGGAACTTGACATTCTGCAACTGCCTGCTGAATCCGGCGTCTTCCGCGTTTCCGTTAAAGTTGCCATCAAGTCCGCTCTCGGGAGAGAACCCGTCGCCCTGAGAGTTGTAAGTCGTGAAGTTGGTCCATTCCACGGCAACGCTCTTGGCGTCTTTATGCGGGATGTTCTTCATGACGAAAACATCTTGATTGTCGAACGAAACGCTTTGAAGCGTCTTTTGCAGGAACTGAACACGCAGAGCGCGCCCCCCCGTGTCTCCAGCCTGTACGATGCCGTTTCCGGTCGTAAGGGCCTTCATCATCGGTTCGTCGCTGTCCGATACCGCCTTTAATAGCGGGACATTCGCTTCGATGATCGCGTCATTGACTTGGCGAATGAACTTAGGGTCGCCGGAACTGAGAGCCTTTGCAAGGGCGCTCGCACGGACGACTTCCTGATTATCGGCCTCAGATTGCAGAGCCGCAAAACCTGAGCTCGAATAATCTTTCGGCATTTGTTCAAAACCAGGAATACCTTCGATTGCATACCTAGTAGAAATATCTTGTTTCATAATATTGTCATTCCTATCTCAGGGGGAACGACGGGGGGAGTCGTGCGCCTAAAATTATTCGATTGCCTTTTTCAATGCCGCAAGAGTTTCGACGCTCGGATGATTGTCGAAAGCGTCGAGTTCGGCAATACGCTTGCCGCCTGACTGCAAAGCGACTGCGCGAGATCTAACGTTGGAAATATCGGCGCCTTCCACTTTTTCAGCGGTTTTGGTGACTGACTTTTGCAGAATGGTCTCGTCCAAAATCTTCCGAGTTTTGACTTCAGGAGTTGTCTTGGCGAGAAGATCTTGCGCTTCAGATTGACTTGTGATCGACTTTTTCAGTTCGGCGTTTTCGGTTGCCTGCGCATCGAGAGCCTTCTTCAAAGATACCTGCGATTCGGCGATTGCCTCAAAGCAGTCATCCAAGTGGCTGATAATCGGCGCAAGCGCTTTTTTGAGCGCTTTTTTTGTGCCCTGAGAATCGGATTCGGTGAGCGCTTTTTGCAAGTCCGAAACTGCTTTCGCGACCGGAGCAATCTGCGCGGCAACCTGATCGGAAATCGCCGAACACATCTCGTCATAATCGAGAACGCGGACTTCGGGATCTTCAACGGACTTCTTCATCTTTTTGGATTTTGGAGTTTCATCCTCGTCCTCGTCATCCTCGTCGTCGTAATCTTCGTCATCCGAAGGCGGAGTCTTTTTCTTTTTAGCCTCGTCTTCGTCTTCATAGCGTTTGAATGCCATTTTTAATACTCCTGGGAGATATACTCCGATATTTCTTCTGCTTGCTCAATACTGGCGCCTCTTTCGATTAGCACCTTAGCAAGCTCGCTCATTTTGCGGGACCGCCGCTTTCGTTTTCGCGAGGGGCGATTCCCTCCGACTAAAAATTGTTCTCTAAGCGCTTCGCCTCCGGTGTCGCCATTTTCGACTATTCCGCCGCCGGTCGTAAGCGCTTTTGCAAAATCTGTGCTAACCGGCTCCCATTCGCTTAGAATAGTGTCGGCGCTTGATGCTCCAACAATCGCTTTCGCGACTTCTACAAGTCCGGCAGGAGGCAATCCGGCTTGAATAAACTGATCGTAACCTTTCGGCTGAGGCGCTATAGTCACTCGGATTATTCTTGTGGGCGTTGTAACCGGAACGGGACCGCTGCTCCGAACGCCTGAACCCTCTATCGAATAACCGCACTTCATCCCGAGTGGGCTTGTGATATAGTTCCACGCCTTATCCCATAGCGGTTCCTTGCCAGGCGTCGATGAAGGTTCTGTTCTAAGCTGTGTCGCAAGCCAAGGGATTCCCTGAATCAGCGTTTTTCCGATTGCCTTGCCTATGATAACATCCGGGTCGGGAGACTTGGAAAACAGGTGGCACCAATCGACAACCGCACCTAGCTTGAAAAACTCGTCAAGCGCCTTCCATACTCCCGACTGGTTCAGAATATCGCCATCAAAGTCAACTTTGCTCGAAGCAACAGGACCCGATACAATCCGCTGTCCGTTTTCGTCAGGTCCAGCCTTTTCGATAGGAATCCATGCGTTAAATTTCAGTTGTTCGGTTGCATAATCCATAATAAAAAAAAGCTTCCCAATCCTCAGTGCATTTGCACTCAGAACTAGGGAGCGTTGCTCCAGAGCTTGTCAGGCTAATTTTACGACATATAAAGTTTAGAACCCAACACCCCCCGAAGATTATTGGGTTCTAACTTATATTATGTCTATGCCTTTTTTAAATTTCAGTTCACTTAGATATCCATCCTCCGGCGTCTTTCGATACGCTGTAATCAACAGGCGAACCTAAGAGCATAGCATTCATTTCAGTTTGAACGATCGTCGCCTTTGCTTTGAATGGTGCGTACTCTCCCCATCCGGTACTGCCCGCGAGCCATGTATGAGACGTTAGCCCCGCAGCGAGAGCCAACCGAAGGACAACCCCGTTTCCGTACACTCCCATCAAATAGCCTGCGCCTTTGATAGTTTGTTGAAACGCAGCCAGGTATTTCTGTATCTCGGGCCAATGCGTTTCGTTCGCATCAAAATCTATCGTTGTAAAGATCGGTTCGCCTTTAGGGAGCAAAACGATTTTCGCGTCATTAATAGACATAATCGCATTGTTGTTTCCCTTTGAAGTTGTGAAATAGCCGCTATTGTATCCATCGAGATTAGGATATCCGTTTTCGCAGCAAAACCGTACGGATATACCATCCGCCGCGTATCGAAGACATGATGCGTGAGTGGGGTGTTCTTTATACTGGCTATCGCTGAAAAAATACCCAGCGACAGACGTAATGCCTTTGGCTTTGAGTTCGGATGCTTTGTAGGAGAGCGTGTTAAATTTTGGTGTGTCGATCATATTAGGCATTCGGCGCCTTCTTCTGTATCTTTCGCACAACGAAAAGCGAAACGTCGATCAACACACATGCGAGAAACAATGTCAAAAAAATGACCGTTGATGTTCCCGAAAAATTGAACGACCCGAAAAAATATGATATATCGCTAAATTGCCATGTTTTTTCAGAAATCGTTGGAGTTAAAACATACAGACCATACGATAAAAATCCAATCACTGAAATCAATGCAAACAGTTTTGTAAACATTAAATTTTTCTTTCGCTGATATTGTCCTGATAAGGTGTATAGCAATCAGGGCAATCGTTCATAAAAATAGGTTCTCCGGTTTCAGAGAACTTCACCGCCGGCCGGTTGCCGCGATAGCATATTTGCTTCCCCTGAATCGTAGCAACCGGTTTCCCGCAGTGTTTGCAGCGAATAGCTACATCGTTGCGGGCGCGTTTAATTATGATCTTAGAGTTTTGGATCATCGCTTGAATTGGCGAATGGAAGTGATAGCGCACCCCGGGAACTGAGATAAACCGATTGAAGCGCCGTGAGAAGAACCGAATGAACGATATCCGGATCGGGTAATGTCGCTTCTACGTGCGCATTCCCGTTTTCTTCGACTGTCACTTTTATAATAAGATTTTCGTGAAGATATTTCACGTTATCTTGTACTTTTTTTCCTTCTGCTATTTCTTTTGGACTCATATTTTCCCCTTATTTATCTCATATTCTGTTCTTGTGTCATACGAACTTTCTCCGGTAGCCATATCGGTAAGATACCAATCGTCTCTAACCTTTAACCAGTCAATTGACCAATATCCGCCAAAATGCCTTCCGACCATTTCAGACTGCTCTGATAAAAACTTGAAATCTAATGGTAAGTGACTAATATATGCAAGAAGCTGTTTCCAGTTTTCATTATCTGGCTTTTCAATGCTATGCTCTGGCCAATAGGGTTGAAAATGATCTAATATTCCGTTTTTAACGAATATTCTGAATTCCTGGACAATCGGCATTTCACCCCAAAAGGCTTTGAATTGCGGCTTTGTAGGGAGCATTTCTCGCACGACATATTCGGTAACTGGCAAGTCTACCATCGCGCAAAACTCATTGATATGAAGCATATGTAAAGCTACATCATCTTCGCTTCCTATGCAGCAGGTGTCTTTCCAATCGTGCTTCGCGGACGTTAATCCACTGCGCAAAAAGCAAGGATAACCCATTCGATTACAAGCATCTTTTACTTTTTGAACATAGTCATCATAACCATCGATAACAGCTCCTTCACCGAAACCTAATTCAGAAATATCGCTACCGAATTTAAGAATATCAGTTTTAGGAACTTTCACGTTAAGTTCTAATAACCTCGGGAACCAAAAAGAAAATTGGTTTGGTTCGTGTCCATTAACCCAGTTTGCATGACCAATTGCAAGATCTTTATCGGTAGGCATTTTGAAGTTTTTTACCAATTCATCAAAATCTTCTCCGCTCATATTGATATTGTCGCATTATTTGGGAGTCGGATTAACCGAACTTGATATTTTCCTTCGCATTCGGTTTTGGTGAAATCGATTCGTGGAGTGCCACTGATTAGCTCAACCGGCACACCGTTTAATTTACTCGCGCCATTGTTTTTCGTTTTCACGCAAATAGCGTATATGATCGAATAGTACAGGTCTTTCGTAAGACGCAATGAGGATGCCGCGTATAAAGGTTTAGGGTGCCCGATCAAGTACGTGAACAAGCTAACCTGATCCGATGTTTTTAGCGGTAGTTTTATATTGGACATAGCGAATTCGCTATACAACTCATGGCACTCTTTACCGCAAAATGGACAAATATCATCATCGGATGAACACCCGCAATGAGCGCACATTTTGACCTGACCCGGTGCTGTTATCGATATTGGTTCAAACACAAATCTATTATACCGGCGCGTCGCTTAAAGTTCACTGGACTTGTCGCCTATTGCGCCGCCCATTGGTTGAGCGCCAGGTTTATCCGTCGCGCCATACGCCATGCGCTTTGCCTGTCGCACACGTTGCAATCGTGCGTGAGTACGCATGTAGTCGAGCATGGCGCGAGCGCTCCCCCGATTGAGTTTCCCCTCGCGCCTAATCGCTTTATCGACATATGGCTCAATGCGTGATAGCTTAGCAACAAGTTGAGTTTCTTCTTCGCTCATTTTTCCGTGATGCGCCGCAAGATCGGCTCGGGCCTGATCGTACTGAGAGGCCGCCCTGCCCATTTCTTGCGCAAGGCGCTTGTCGGCGCCGTCATAATCAAAGTTTTTGATTGCCAATTAAGACACTCTCCAATCGCTTTACGTGCGCGGCAAAACCGGCATTGGGGTTCGCCACCGGGCGCCCCTCTTTTAATATTCGAAGCGCTTCATCGAAACTCAGTTTAGTCCCTCTCATAAGAACCCCCAATGTCACGTAGCTTGATCTAGATATTCCCATACCGCAATGGATAACAGCATCGAAGTCGTTATCGAGATAGGCTATAATCGAATCGACAAGCGCAAGATATTCATTGTCCGGCAATACCGCGTTTGGCGCATCTTCGATTGCTTCGGTTATCACCGCTATGATATTATGACCGTTGTGTACGGCCCGATGATCGCAAAATGTGCCTTCCATTTGCACAACAACAAGTTTACGAGGTATTTTGAATATTTCGGCGTTGATGCTCCCGCTTTGCCAAACGTAACCGCCGCGAACCGACGCAATGCACGAATAGCCTTCGATCTTAGGCTGTTCGGATGCGCACATATAGCGCCTATGCTTAAATCGTCCTTCTGGATTAGGAGAATTAAAGTCGTTCACCAGCTGCCTCCTCAATCGTGCTTAAATGTTTCGCGAGAACATCCGATTTACCCGTATCGTCTGATAGTTTCGATAGGAGGGCTACTTCCGGGAGCTTGATTCGAGTATTTCGAAACTGCCTCATCTGCTCCACAGGGTGATCTGTCATAATCGTCGTTGCGCGTACGTTGCGTGTCTGCCCCTGCCTAAAATGACGGTGGTCGAGTTGCTCTTCCATGCTCGGGGTATCGAGAGGGTGCATTTTTATCAAATGATCTATGCCCTGCAAGTTAACGCCATAGTTCGCCGCATTTGAGAGCAATACGCCGTCTGTGTCGTTCTTCCGATCGTTCACCGAATCGATAGAGTTCTTCGTTGCCTTATCGTCGTCGGCGCCGGTGATCGTCTTAAGTTTGGCGCCTTTGAGCGATTTACCGGCATTTCGCAACGGGTTGAGTTCGAACGAGTAGATACCGACTCTGTTTTGAGGATCACGATTCTTTTCGTCGGCGAAGATCTTTTGAACAGCTTCGAGTTTTGGATTGATAAGTTCTCCGTTTTCGCCTTTGACTCCGGCGGTGAGAACTCGTTTGATCCTCGCGTCTCGTCTCAGTCCTGCCGCTTTTGAGATTGATGGATCTTCCGCCGCCTTCTCTTTTCTGTACGCCGCGTTGATACGCGCAATCGCGGTTCGCTGCTGAGGAGCTGTCTTTACGGTGATTGTATTCCTATCGAGTGTAAGCGGCTCTCCTGATGCGCCTTTAACATCCTTGAAGTATGAGACCATCGAACCGCTAAGACGCGATCGAAGTGCGTTCATGGCTTCTGGTGAGAACATGTTATCGGACCCCTGCGCAAGGCGTTTCCACTCCTCGGAAAATTGCTTCTGTGACCCGTACTGTCCGGGGAAGAGGGAATTTAAACTTGACCACAATTCAGAACTGTTATTTTCGATCAATGTGCCGCTCATGTAGCTAGCATATTCCGATTTTGCGAAGTCCGCGGCCGCTTTTGCCATGCCGCTTCCCGATCCTTCCGTTTCGCCGATTGCGAACCGATGTGCCTCATCGGCTATGAACATAGATTTCTCGCCGCCAAAACCAGCGTCCATCAATTCCTGATGATGATTGCGTAAAGCATCGGGAGAAATGACCATGATCTTTTTCTCACCGCTCTTGATTTGAGCAAGCGCCTTTTTGAATCCGGAACCTTCGGGAATGACAACTTGCCCCGCCATCTCCGGAGAAAGGAACTTTGATGCCTCACCTGTCGGACCGCCTTGTTGCGCCTTTGGTTTTGCGGGCATTGATATGAGCGCCTTGTCGATCTTACCTGATGAAATAAGGTCCGCCGCCGCCGCGTACGCCACTGACGTTTTGCCGCTGCCTGCGCCGTATGAGATAACCACATGCTTATTTTCTACGATAGCCCGCGCCGCAAGTTCCTGATGCGATTGCAACCTGATATTTGAGTTGAGTCCTTCGGGATGCCAATCACCAGGGTGTTCGTCAACTTCTTGGCGCAAATCATCCATTTTGGCGTTTCGGTCGCTTTCTTCCGCTTTGTGTTCGGTAACGAGTTTCGTTATCTTGTCAGGCGCTATGTCGATACGATATCCGCCGCCTTCGCCCGATGCCGCCTTCTCAACGCTGTAATCGCCTTCCGCAAGTCCGAGAGAGCGGGCAAGCGCGTGAGTTGCGGTCTGGTTAGATCCGCCTTTTATTTGAAGCGGTCGCGTCGATGGATGTTCGAGGTGATGCGCAAGCGCCGCCGCCGCCCGGAGCTGACCGCGAGCGACATTCAGGAACCGGTATTTATTTGACGCCATGTTCGCAGCGAGGATTGATGCTTGCGCCGTCGTAACCGCGCCATCGCCGACCGCCGCCGCGTCTTTCGCATTCTGTACAATTCCGTCCATCTCGCGTACTCTATCGATCGCAGCGGCAACAGACGATACGGACTGTTTAGCAATCCGGTCGCGCAGACCTTCTGCAAGCCCTGACGCATCGCCATGATGTTTCAGATATTCTGCCGCAACTCGCGCCGCATCCTCTACACCAAGCGTTTTGACCGCGATAGGCGATAGGATAGCGTTCCCCGTGATATTCGAGGTAAACGAGTTAAGTCCATCCATCGCGCCATTAGCCTGATTGCGGTTTCGAGTGACTGTCGGCGCGGCATTGGTCGAGAGAACAAGGTTCGTTTGGTTGTCTACGTCAAGACCATTGATATACTTGTCGAGATTTTGCTTCTTAGCCTCTTCAACCGATAGCGGTCGTACATCGGATTCGATGCCCTTTACCGCCTCTTGGTCGCCGGTGCTGAGAGCGCGTTCGATAGCGCGGGCCTTAGCCTTGAGCTGAGAGATATTAGCCGATGAAGTGACAAGCGAATCGATCTGATCGGGTGTGAGTTTCTTGACGAGCACTTTACCCGATATCTTTGCTTTGAATTCGACGGTAGATCCGTCATCGTCTCCTAGCGCCCGCATAGCTGCTTTGTTGAGCGCTTTGTCGATAAGTTGTCTTGCGACATTCTTAGCTTCCGATTCGGCGCGCCCGGATGCATCCTCTGCAAACTCCTTTTTCTCGGCAGGAGTTGCGTCGGGATGTTCCTTTTGAGCGCGAGTAACCGCAGCTTCGCGAACCGAATCAAGCGCGTTTCCACCCGCGTACGCATCGTCAAGCATGGAGATGACACGTTGAGTGAGGTCTTCGGTTTGTTTTCGCGCCTCTTCTTTGAGAGCTTTGGCATTCTCCTTCATTTGAGCGCCCTTTTCGCCAAGCTCTTCAACCATGCGCTTTTTCTTTTCTATGCGCCGCTCTTTTCGTATTGCGGACTTAGGCGAAGATTGGCCTTTTGGTTTTTTGAATACCTGTTGATTCATCTTGCCGCCAGCGCCGCCGACAACCGTATACTCTTCGCCATTGTCGTGAACGAGCAGAGGAATGCCTTCCGTATCGCCTCCGTTAGGATGCGCCGTAATCCAACGCAGTCCACAGGATTTTGGATCTTTGTAGCATCCCTCGGCTAAAGCCTTAAAAATAGGCATTCTTGAAGATGCAAGCGTATGGTGGATTGCGTTGACCATGCGGATACGCCCGCACTTTTTGCATACGGTCGCGGGTAGCTTAAATCCGCCAATCCCTTCGACCATACACTTCAACTCGGAATTGTGTTTACATCCTTTGACTTCGCCCATACGCGCTTCGACATGATCGTAGTCTAGCGATTTTCCAATCTCCACGAACTCTCCGAACGTGAAATCCTCGGTTTGGCGCTTGACGATAACGAGAAGTGATTTTGAAAGGCTATTGAGATCATCCGGAAAAGGATCTTCATCCTTCACTTTTCCGATCTTTACCTTTTTAGCAAGCATTCGAATATAGGTTTTGAAATCTTCATCGTCGATGCTTTTCGATAGATTTCCAACCGAACCTGCAAAATCGCTCAAAACAGCGGGATTGATATACGATCCTCGGCAAACTTCCGGGGTGTTACCTAGATATTCGCTCACTTTTTTCACAACGTTTGATATAATAGTCCTGGATTGAGCCTGAGTTTTTGGCGTTGGCGCTTCTTTCAAAAGCTCTCTTGCCATTTTTGTTGCATTATAAGTGCGAAACTGTTTGGGAATGACGCCAAAAGGCTTTAAGTATCCGCGTATTTTCGTTTCGTCCATCGCAATGAGCGCGCCTTTAGGTCCATGATACTGAAAAACTCGTTCGCCCGGCAGTTCTTTCAGATGTTCAACCGCATCGGCAAGATCTGGATTATGGAATTCGCGTTGCCAATTCTTATGATGTTTTCCCGTGAAATTAACTTTTACCCTTCCGTCTTCTACGCTGATGTGTTCTTTTCGAAGCGATGAAGCGCCATACGTGTCATTCTCTTCCGAGTATTTTTCACTTCCAACTCGAAGTGATCCCTCTTTAATCATGTAGGCGACAACCGCAGCGACGCGGTCTTTAGTCGCATCAGAAAGTTTCAAGTCTTGCTTTATTTTATCGTCAATATCGTCTATGACTTCCGCCATGTGCGCAACAGAATCGATTTTGTGTGATTCTCTCTCTTTAATAGCATATTCCGAATAAGCTGATTGTGGTCGTCCCTTACTGTCAAACCATTTCGCGAGAACTTTTTCTTTCGGATCGGGATTTACCCAAACATTCCAAGAATTCGGCGGCACATAAACCCCACGCGATTTAGCCGCATCAAGTTGCTCTTTGGTCGCGATTGATCGATCTGGCGCGAACTGTCCTCCATGTATGGTTTTACCAGTATCGGGATTCGTTTCGATAGAGCCAGCTGGTTCATGACGAACAGCTTTTACGATGATAACAGCCTTCTTAAACTTCCCGGTATTGTATTTCACCTGCCGCGCTTTGTCATCCCAAAGTTGGATCATGTTCTTATCCTTAGTCGCGACAACGGGGATGTCTAAGCCAATACGCTTTAGCCAGTCACGGATCTTCCATGTAAGCGAACCGTCTTTATCGTGCGCAACTCGGGCCGTAACGATCCTAAACTGATCGCCATTTGCCATCCGATTTTTGATTCGCTTCACCATGCGGGGTATCGGCGCGCCAATCGTCGTCATATCGGTTATGTGCTTTGCGAGAGTGCCTTCTAGGTCTACGCCATACCATCCGAATGTAGGAACTTTGCCGCCAAACGGTATTTTGGTCATCCCGGACGCGAGCCATACTCGAAACTGAGGAATGGTTACGGCGTTGATATCGCCAAGCCCCTTCCATCCATCCTCATAATTCCCCATATAGACTTTGCGCGCCTCATCTTCGGAATCGCATCCCATAACGCACTTATGTTCATCGAATGCGCCGGTTTTGGGGTTTACCTGATCTACGATATAGACGACTTCGGATTCGGGATGCGGCCCGACAATTACATCGATGTGCATATCGTCGTTTCCGATAGGGGCGCGGCGCCCGTGTTCTTTAATTGTATCGTCCATGTTAAGCAACCATCGTCTTTCCTTCAAAAAAATTAGACAATCCGATTAGCTTCTTTTTTATACTGTCACGATGCCCGTAATGCCATAGTCCGCAAAACGGACATTTATAAGAAGCGAGATATGGATCATGAAAATTTCTTTGCATTTTGATAAGATTAATTACGCATTCCGTTTGCGTTTGGTATCCAATTTTGTTACCACATTTTGACCTATGTTGCAATCGCCTTATTCTTCGTTTACTGCTCACAAAATCACCTCCTATCAAGCTGTTCTGATATAGCCATAATCGTGTTTTAGCCTAACTTTCCATGCTTTACCGGTTTGGTCCACACCGCTTCGCACAGCGCCTTTTGGCGTTTCGATGCTGATATACAGTCCATGTATTTTGACATGGCCCTTGCGATAATTGCCCGCGAGCTTTTGGGCCTTTGTAGGGTTACGATTCGCTGAGATCCGCGCATTCTTGAGCTGATCGTGATCTACCGTTTTAGATATCATGCCACGGTCGCTAAAGATCGGTACATGAACTGCCTTTTGCAAGAACGAAAGCGCCTTTTTACCAGATTCTTTGATTCGTTTCATCGTAAAATTACGATTGCATGATTTGCATTTGTACGTCTCGAAGTCGGGAGCAATAAGCCCCGTATCCTTTGATCCACAACGAGGACATTTTGGCAATGAGTTGATCGTTTCCGCCGATTCCGATATGCGGGCTATGATCGGGTCGGGCGCCATGATGCTTTTGTCAATGATAAGTGGATCTCGTTGACAGGATTTCTTCACGACCACGAGGATCTTCTTCCGCTCCCGTCCTTCACGCGCCGCAATGCCGTTTCCCGGTTGCCACTTCGGGCTATCGTAATCTTCGACTGCGTGTATGATTCTCGCGCCTTTTGGGTAGGATAAAATGACGTGAGGCTCATAATCGTGATTGACGATTCGAGAGACAGTGGCGTTAACGAGTTCCTCTTTCCCGGAAGGCGACCGATCTAGCTTTACGGAGTAGACAACTTCATCGCCTACTTTAACGCGAAGTTTTCCACCGTGTTCGTATTTTGAGGAAGGCGGAATAGCCTTTGTTATTGATCCTGCCGGTTCGTGTCGCACTGATTTTAGGATTATGAGTTTCATCGTGTTTACCTAAGAAAATGATAGGTGGTTCCTTACTGTTCAATGATATAAGATACACCAACATAACCGCCGACCGGGTAATAATTGCTGTAAGCAACATATTGATATATTTGAAAACCGGAAGTGGTAAGATTTTTAATAACAGGCCACCCACCACTTCCAGACGATGTATCATACTCTGTTAGAATAATATTAGGTACAGTAGTATAAACATGCCCAAAGGTTACAGTTGCAATTAAAACAGAAGTAGACCCGGCAGCAGACCCTATCTGAGTGCTCACCAGTCCTGTAAATGTTCCCGATCTATCCGTACAGGTAGTAGTCTTTGTTAGTGTGGACAAATAAGAGGAGTTTAGTACAATCGAAGGGGTTGATGTATTCCCGGTTGATGATAGGTGGCCGTATTGATCAATTTTGAATACACCAACAAGCGTATTTGCTGTCGCGCCAGACGTTCCAGAAGCCGGTGAAGTGTAAAATGTAATTCCACCACCAACTCCAGTGCCCGTAGAAGCCCCTCCGTAAATGTTCAGACCAGCACCTGCAATATTAGAACCGATGCCTCCCGGCGCATGGATATTAACCCCAACCGGTGTAGCGGATGTCTGTCCATTCAGCCAAACATCTGTTGTTGTGTTGGTCGATGATGACCACCCAGGAAGGGTGCCGTTAGAAACTAAAGGAGCACCGTAGACACCAACCCCTAGCCTTGTCAGTAATCCTAAGCTACTGCGATAATAAAGGTCTCCTGTCGCATCTGACCCCATCGCCATAACGTTTCCGGCGCCGACAACATCCGAAGAAACTGGAAGGAGTGCTGTCCCTGATACCGTGTTAGTCCCTACAACATAATTTTTGCTATATACCGTATATGCGGAGGATGCCGACACACAATATCCTGAGCCAGCCGTAGATATGACGTTGTTTGCGATCATGTTTGGAGCTGTGGTTGCGCCATCCGCACATGAAATATCGCCACCGACTCCCGTATTTAGATTATAAATCAACGAATCCGAAACTACAAGTTGCCCCGCAGTTGCAGTGACCAAGTACCCTGCATACGAGGTGTTGATGTTAACTTTTGATAACGTCAATATCCCCGTAGAGACAAATGTGTCGGTAGGGGAGCATAAATTAACGATGCATTGTCCGGTAGATCCAACCGTCACAGTTCCGCTATTCATCTGGCATTGAGTAAACTCGCAGTATGAATTTACGTTGACATTTCCGGTAATTCCACCGCCATGAATTAAACACCTTGCTCCAGAAGTGAAATTATTGAATGTTATAGATGCGGCTGTAGTATAAAGGTTCAGTCGATAATAATAAGGGTTTTGAATGACAATATTGTGTCCACTGGCATTCAGAGTTGCCCCATTGCCATATATCGTAATCGGCACGTTCGGGAATGTTAAGTCTGAATTTTCGGTATATGTCCCCGCGGTCAAATGAATCGCTATCGCGTTTGTGGGCGTAGGAGAGAGCGCAGCGTCTATTGTTTTATATGGATATTGAACAGATCCATTCGTAACATAAGTATCGGTTCGGTTGCCATCAACATAGATATCATGCGTCGTGTTTAGGACTGTAGGCGCCGGGGTATATTGAGAGTACGACGGAAGGCAAACGAGCAATAATGTCGCAACAGATAAAATAATATTTCGTATTTTCATTGTTTAGCTCCCAGTATAAGCAATTTTGTCTGTGGTATTTAATCCAAGAATGTAAATTGAGTTCGCATTGCTTACCGTATAGGTGTAAGATGCGCCTGGCGGCAATGGGAACCCCGTAGAAGCCGTAATCCCAGACGGTCCAATATAAACCGCAGTCCCCGTATTCGTCGCAGGCGCGTATAGCGTAATCTGTTTGTTGATCGTAACCGAAGTAATCGCCGTAGCGGTCGTCGTTACCGTGTATTGACCCGATACAATAGTCGAAGGTATTGAAACAGCGCCCGCGATTGTAGATAGAGACGTATTCCCTGTCGTCTGGAGTGCGCTAGTCGATGCGCCTGTAGGGAGCACCGATGACGTGACTCCCACCGTTCCAATTGCCGCAGTGCCTGATCCAAGAACATATGTTGAAGGCCAATTACTAACATTAGTCCCCGATATTGACGATGTAAGGATGACCAAAAGGGATCTCGTTGTAGGATCTACAAAGACAGGGTTGATGCTTCCATCGCCCCCTAGTCCGTAAATAAGCGGCGTTTCCATCGCTGGAATAGTTTCGCTTGTATACGATTTAGGGTCCGAGAAAACAGGAACGCAAACTACCATCAATATCGCAAAAAATAAAATGACAATTCTTTTATTCATTATTTTTCACCAGAGCCATAGGATGAAATTATCCTATGGCTTAACCGATTATGAATCGTGTTGATTGAAGACGTTAAGCACTGAAACGTTTCCTGCCGTATCGAATGATAGGATAGCGGTCGCACAGTACGTGACATGATCGGGACCGTAGATATCCCACTCATTTCCGACATTCCCGCGCTGTTTCGCAAGTCCTATCTGTCCGCCAACAAGCAAAGCGCCCCACCACCCGCTTGCAAAGCCGGTGATAACCGCCTGTGTTGTTGCGTCGATATAGTCGGCGACATTCACGGTTCCGGGCGATAGCAAAAGCGGAGTGCCCGCGTTATCTTCAACGTTGTTTGTTCCTGCAGTAAGTTTTGCCGCCGCCCCAGTCGGAACCGCCGCCGCGAGAGGAATTGTAACTGTCGTAGTGCTTGTGGACGGTACGGGCACGTTATTGACCGTAACCGATACGCCACCGACAGTCACCGTAAATCCGGTGAAGTATGTTCCGCTCGATGTTTTGAGCGGAAGTGTGCCGCCCGTAATGACAGCCAGAATATTTTGTCTAGTTTTGTCGAGTGCGGCGGATGCAAGAGTTAAGTTAGCCATTGTTTTCTCCTGATATAGGGGGATAGTTTATCTCAAATGATAAACGAAGTGATCGCTTTTCGGCGACTTGTAATAGAACTCGCGTCCGGTTGCGCGAGCGGCGCTCTTGGCCTCTTTAAGCGAACCGTGAGACGATTCCAGTTTGCCTCCGAAGCATTTGTAAAGCCCCCACTTCCCGCCATCGCAAAGATCAATGTGCATCATGGGCTTTTCGGTAGTCGTTGTCGGCGCCGGTAATCCGACATTCTTTCGAATCTCGTTAAGGGTCTGATGTTGCGCGTTCGCATCCATTTCATCAATCGCCTTTTTCAATCCCATTGTCAGGTATGCCGGTCGATACCCTGACTGCGGCTCAGTCGGAGAGCCAGGGAACCGCGACATGATATCCTTCTTGACCAGATTTTCCCTCATACTCTTGCCTTTTGCCGCCGCATTTTGGAACTTCTTTTTGCCGTATTTCTTTCGGCCAATATACGCAGCGATCGCAGCCGGATCGGTTACGCCGGAGCGTTTAGAGAGTTGGCCTTTGAGCTTATCGAACCCAGTATATCCCTTGACAATGATGACGTACTTTTTGTTTTCCATTATCCTACCAACCTTAGTTTTGGTTTACGTGTGCTTTTCAGCGCATCTGTCTCGGGGCGAGTGTCTTCTAAATGGCATTGGCATTTATAGCCCAAACAGTCGAGCTTACCGGACTGAGGCAAAATACCCTTGCTTGCAAGTTTATCCCAAAACTCTTTAGCCGTATATGGACTGCCCGATGCCGCGTCTAGGCATGTTTGGCAATGTTCAGCTTGGCCTAGCCGCCAATCGATTTCTCTGGACGGGTCCATATCGGCGCGTACAAACCCAAGCCAGTAAAGTTCTCGAGCGGCCTTTGCGTAATAGTCCATACGCTTTTCATAATCCATAACGCCGCCGCCGCGATCCATATCCGCCATGAACTTTTCTAGGTATTTGAACTCGTCGTATCGCGTCTTTTGAATCGCCTTCCGGTCTGCATCCGTGATCGCAAATAGATTACCGCCCGAGCGCTTTCCCGCTGTAAACGCCGCCTCGTATGTTTGGCGAATGAGTTTCTTCATCATCCATCGAGAATGACCGCGTGTCGGTAGCGATTTAGGGGCATTGTCGCCTAGTGCCGCTGTCGCCTCCCATACGCCGCGTACATACTGCATCTGTTTTCCGAAGTCCTCGACTATGCCGGTGATTGACGCTTTAGCGATATCGCGTTCGCGTATCCAATCCGCTGCGGGGATAAACTGGCCGCCTTTGAACTTATTCCCATACCCGCCGGACGGAGCACGGCGAAGCATAACGGCTTTTTCCAAGTCGCTTTCTTCATCCCATTTGTGCCAGTCGAAACGCTTCATGGTTTACCTTCGAAACAGCGCCACAATACCGGTCGCCGTAGTGCCGGTCGCCCACACCTCGGTAACTTTGAACGGGTAGACAACACCCTGATTCATGTAAAGTGTCACGACGGTATTATTCGGAAACTTCACTTTAACAGTTCCGCTCGTTGCCGCCACAAGCGCGGTTGTTGGCATTTCCCTGTTATTTCCGTCAACCGACACGAGCGGAGTACCATCGGCGGGAGTTACCGCCATTGCGTCATTGTATGTGTCAAGCATGAGTTTGCCCCTGTTGTTCCTCTATTCGCTCGTTTTGAGCATGAGCGTTATCATTATCGCTTCCCTGGTTTTCGCTTTTACCGGCGCCCGGTGTCGGACTCCCTGCAAGTTTCTGCTTTTGCAAGTCGAGCTGTTGAGCGATGCTTTCCTGTTGTGCGTTCTGTTGTTGTTCCGCTTGCTGCTGCCCCGATAGGATTTGATAGCCTTGTACGAACGGCGCGGGGAAGTTTGCGGCAGGATGGTTCCTGATCTCTTCCGGCATATCGATATCGAGGTCATTCCATTCCATCACAGGAGTTGTGAGTCCAGCCGCCATACGAGCCTGCCTCATTTCCGTGTCCTGCATCTCATCCCAGTCGCCCAGTCCTGAGAACTCAAGTCTGTACCTGCGCGTAGGGAACAGCTTCCAAACGATATGACGGTTGATGAACATCTCCCACCATCTGAGTAGCGGTCGAAGTCCGGTATCCATGCTGTATTTAAGATTCGCTTCGGGAGACGCCTCGGAGAGCGCGGGTTTGAATGGGTTTTGATCGCCCCATCCTGTTTCCGATGTGCTGATATGAAACGCCGCATGGCAGATTGAAGAGAGCATCCACATAAAATTGGAAAACTCCATATCTTTTGGACTCATATCGATCGGTGTCCAGTTAACAGCCGTCCCTTGTTGAGCGGGCGCCTGAAAGATCGGAATCTTCCAAGGACTACCACTCATCATCTCTTTGAAGTTCAGCGCGAACGCCTGTTGTTGCGCCTCCGATGCGTTGCCAAGAACCGTCATAAATCCGCGAGGTAGGCTATTACTGCTAAACCTTGAGCTGTTGTGCGTAAGCGCCGCTATCCACGATGTGCCTACGTTCATGATCTCTTCGCCCTCGGGATATCCGTATCCGTAGATGCTGTCGCTTGTGCGGGGACGGCGGCATCCGACAACGACTTCATCGGGAGTAAACTCTTCAATTCGTACGCTGGAATCGTCATCTATCTTTACGAGTGCAATCTCTTGCCCCGGAGTGGATGATTTTCGCTCGCGTTCCGGCTCTTCGGTGACAATCTTATTTTCGACAACATCGATAAATTTTCGTTGCAGTCTGCGAATCCTCGAAGCGTCAATTGGAGTGAACGCCACGACAGGATACGTATCCGGATCTATCGCAGACTTCCAACGTCTAATCGCCACCCAGTCGTAAGTCAATAGGTCGCGAGTGGCAGTACGCAGAAAATATTCAAATGTAGGCTCGTAACCAATAGGCGTTTCATCGGAAGGCGGTTCGCAAAAGCCGGTGTTTTCGATCATCATCTCAAGATCGTGCATCTGCTTTTTATCTTCCGCTGTCGCCTTTTCCCTGCTGTCCGACATGCAGACATGAAAGCCGGCCTCTTTCGAGCGCCCTATATGGCTATGCCGGATATGCGCGTATTCCGCGACTTGCTCAACTCGCTTGCCGATGATGCAGGAAATTACCGGAACTCCTTCGCATAGTTCGGTTAGTTTGTCGAATGTAACGCGAGTGGCAGATATCGGCTCAAGAACGCCAGCAAGTTGGCTGTACGCGCCGAATGTTAGAAACGACGGGTTGACTACAGTGCCTTGGCTTGCGGCGTGGAGAGCTTGATCTTGAGCTTTAAGCCAACCCGACTCGACCGCCTTCTGAATCCTATGGAACTGTGCGGATCGATATGGGCGCTCAAACAGGTTGTATTTCACCGATTCGATGAATGCCGTTTTAGGTTCGACAGGCTTAACCGCCTCATCGAATGCGTCGTTGAGTTTCTTCTCGCTTTGGAGAGCAAAATAGGCTGAGAGTGGGTCCATTAAATTTGATATCCCTAACCTATATTATGCGTGGACAAAAAAAAGCGCCTCACGGAATATCCGCAAGGCGCCTGTCTCTATTCAGTTGTATGGAGGTTTTAGTTGATCGATAAACTCAGGGTAAACATGCCTTCCGCCGCGTTCGCCTTCGTATCCCAAAAGACGCCGACGCCAGCATCGAGAGAACCAATCGAAAAATTAGGGTAAATGCCTACGCCGTAAGTGGTCGTTCCACTGATTGATGTTTCGCCCGCGCCGATAAATCCGTTTAAACTGAGAGTAGATTGCCCTAACTTGATCGTTGGTACGCCGGTGATAATACCGCTGTACCCGACGAGGGTTGTAGTCTTTCCGTGAGCGCCAATCGCGATAGCGCCGGTCGCAAATGATGTCGATGTCGTTGTCGTAGTAACCGAATCGCCGTATTTTGTTGTGACCGTTTTGCTTCCGATGCTGCATGTATACGGAGTAGATATGTCCGAATTGATCGTCGGCACATTCAAAACCATCGACTGATCGGACCTCGCGGGCGCCGAGATCAGGAACATAAGGATAGGTAAAATAATCATAACCATGCAAAGGTTACGCATTTTTGAAAATAAACTTGACATAAAAAACCTTCCCACGATTTTGGATTTGTAATCCCCGCGCATCGATCGTGATCCGCTTCTAACGGCAATACGCGGGAAAGTTTAAGAAATATAGTCGTGGTTGATATATTCGCCGCCATTCTGTTTGGCAAATTGCAACCATTCATTTATAAGAGCCTCTTGTTTACCATCCCAAAAACTATCTGCCGATATTTTTTCGATATAGTGTTGAGTAGCATATACACAGTCATTTCCAACGTCTATGTATTCTGAGCCTACTTCAATCGAGAAATGGCGTTGAAATGAATCAGTATTAAAACCGTGATTAGTTAAGTAATTACAGAACCACTCATTTTCAACTTCAACCACTTCAACCACACGGTCAATAGGTGAAAGAAATAACATCCTACATGAATTATTTAAATTCTCTAAAATAGTGTTTTTAATAAGATGTTTAAGGCGATATATTTCTTGCCCGTTCAGTTCAGAATAACTGCATATTAATTATGACGAAATAGATGCAATATCATTTTTCGTTTTCATCGTTTATCCTATGATTCGTGATTAAGCCTATCGCGTAATTCTTTCTGCATTAATTCTTCAACCTCACTAGCAGCCTTACGATCTTCACTGGCTTTATTATTGATAGCATTCATGAGGTTACCGCCAAGGGCCGCCACCAATACTCCAAACGTTCCGTAGTCTAGGAAGTTGAACTGCGTTTGTATTTGTCCGGTTTGCAAGTTTAGTGTCGCTTCAATCCTTGCGATTTGTTGAACGGGCGGTGTTACAATATTATCTGCCATGAGCTAATCTCCTGAATCTTCATCGGTGAATTCGGTAGCGTTACCGTATATGCTGCGATAAAACCATATTATACCGGCGAGAATAGCGAGTATTACGAAAATTATTACGATATCCTGCGAAAGTGAGTTTCCGATGTCGTAATATCGGCCCCCATAATAGCCAGAATACCTCACAACCACGACCGGAGCCGGTTGAACATAAACCGGAGTGGAGTAATAGTGCCGTCCGCTGTATCCATACGTATGATGGACCGTATAGGTGTGATGGACATAGACGTGTCGAGTTACCGAAACGTGAGTTACGGGCGCACGGTTCGTCGAGGATGTCGGACCGGCTCTAAAAGAATGACCGAACGAAGAATTGTGCGAAGCGCCGCCAAAACTGGCATAAGCCGGAACGCACAACGCAAGAATAATCGATATAAGAGCAAGTAGATATTTAGGCATGTTTTCTCTCTTGTTCCGCTTTCCAAAGGGCAAACTTATTGAACACAGCTTTTTCATGTTCAACCCCATCACTATCGAACACCCAATACCCCATGATATTAATTCCTAAGCGTATCGCCGCTTCGGTATGGTGTTGACCATCAATGATGAAATAAGCGCCATACGAGCGTTTGGCAAGAAGTCCGATGCGTTGCGCCACGTCCGGCTGTTTCATGGAGTGCTGTACGCGAATATCATCAATATGACGCTGATAGTTTTGGCGGTCGTTTATAGGGATTTGAGGGTCGATGGACTCGTAGCGGATTGCGCCTTTAGGCAGTCCGATTTGTTCTTCGGTATACGGCGGTTTTATTTCATGCGAGTGGTGTGTCATTTTTTCGATAGCGCCTCTAATCGTTCCTTTTTCTCATTATACCGCCGATCATTCTCATTTTTTCGTAGACGATACACTTCTGCGAGTTCTTTCCCCTTTTGCATATCTACGCAATCATGCGGGACTTTGATTTCGAATACGCCCGGTTCGACTACCTTCCATTCCATGAGAGCAACATCTTTTACGATACCCAGTTTTCCGAAAACGGCTTGAGGGGATGCAATATGAATATACGATGTCGATGAAGTTTTTCCGCCGTCGATCAATTGACGGGAATAAACCGGAGTATCTTTTGGGAGCTTCGTAAGAATGAAGGTGAAGTCCGATTGATCGTATTGTAAATCGAACTTATCGCCAACCACTATTCCCATTCGCTTTTGGGTGATTGTGGAGATGTCGAGATTCATCTTAGCGATTCGTAATCGTATGCCTTCGATGGATGTTCGCTTATCGAGTTCGGTTACGTTAATGAGATTATATCGCTTTCGCCCGAGTGTTTCCATAGTTTTTGAAGCCGCCATATAAACCGTGACGGCATCGGTTGACGCTTTATGATAGAGGAGACATTCTAACACCATGGCGTCGTATTGATCACTGAGACTACCTAGTATACTCAGTTCTGATGCTTCATGCGAAATACGATTAGGACCATCCCGCATTACAGCCTAGATCAATTATTATAAAATGTTGTCCCCTTTAGAAGGGAAACTCAATCCGGCTGTGTTTTAAACCTTTCAGCTTTAGGTCTGGTGGTCCCGGCAGGATTTGAACCTGCGCAATAACGCTTAGAAGGCGTTCGCTCTGTCCACTGAGCTACAAGACCACGCCCTGGTTACTTTAGCGAGCCAGGAAAGCTGCATGAGCAATAGCCGCCATGCCGACTTTTTCACATTGATTATCGTAATTATGGAGTTGCGAGTAAGCGCCAATCCCGTCACCATAGCCAATCTAATCAATATTGTGAAAACTTAATAACGCGCATTTGAGCCGATTGAAATCACTTCCACCGCGACAATGCTCCCCCGGCATGAAGAACAAAGATGACCCGTCTGCAATTGCCTTTGCAAAATCATCAGAGCCTTTGAATTCTTGTCCACTATTCCCCAAAGCCTGAACAAGCACTTCAGCCGCTTTCTCAACGCTGAAATTACGTTCAATGGTTTGACCGCTATTGAAATGGATTATAAATTTTATCATTTAAAAATATCACTCACTTCTATTATACCGGAGCGATTCTAAAAGCTCACAATCTTTTTTCGTGTCTGCACGGCGAAACATACTTGAGATTCATATATTTGCGGTATATCAGTTTTGCCAATATCTACCATTTTGTTGGCTTCGACAATATGGTACGCAACATTGAAACCATGCAGTGACATACATCTATAACCCATCATAGCTGAATCCATGGGGATTACGGATCTTCTGCTAAAACAGAATCTGAATACGAGAATCAACACTCGTAGCCGCTGTCCAGATTGCCACTGACTCCGAATCCCAAATGTCTTTTGATCCTCCATCGGGGTGATCGATTTTGGTTGTGTTAATGAGCCTAAGCTGTTTCCATTCCTTATCGCGCAAATCGTTCGGCAAAAGTACGATAAGCCCTGCGTAGAGTAGAGCTTTTGTAAGCCTTGCCCGTCGATACTGCTCATTATTGGTAAACGGGATACTGTCGGCATCTCCATACTGCCCGCGCCTGATCTCTTCGGTGAGTTGGTTCGTTTGCCATGGGTCGAACCTCGCAGCGCGAATGCCAAGACGCGACATGAGTTCTTTGGTGATATCCTGAACCGATGTAAGCGAAACGGGACGGTTAACTTCTCCCTGCCTTGTAGCTCGTTCAGGCTTAATGCGTACGATTAGATCCTCATAGAGGGTAGGAATGCTGTACGCCGCGCCATCTGCCCCCGCGAATGTCGTTCTCTCTGCCGATTGTATTTCATGCCAACCAACGAGATTGAACGTGATTTTTGTGCCCTTCCGGGATATCGGTTGCGGCGACTCCATGCAAACGCCACACATAATAAGATGCGAATCGTCAACTTCGCGCCGGCTGTTGAATGGGTGTAGATTATATCGCGCCGTGTTTAGAAAAGCCGCGTTAGTGCCGCATCGTGGACATAACCAGTGATAACCGTTATTCTGCTGATCGATATGAAAAACAGCCAGAGAATACGCATCGCCTGTTCGCCCAGAGTCGCCCCCAAGGTAATATTCGTATCCCGGCGTACGGGTTATATTCTCTACTCGGGCGGTTACGTGATAGTCCATCGCGCCTGAACTCGTTTCGTAGTCCAGGGTATCCGCTATGACGATCGCGCAGGGTTTTCGATTATGGTCCACTGCCGCATCGATCTTTTCGGGGAACTCGAAAAACGCGTCGTCGGCTTCCATTGGCGACCCTTCGTACATGGCCGCAGCGAGTTGAGGGTTGGATTCGTAGGCGCGTACGATATCGGGAGTTTCGCGGGTGACACGCGGGTTAACGTCCCATGTCGCGGCTTTGTCGGCAATCATAGAGGACATATCGCCCATCTTCTTAATCATTGCCTTAGCCGTTTCGTATGTGCGCATCATAAAGCCCTCTTTGACGCGAGGGTATGAGATGATACATCCAATCCACCGATTAACCATACGGGTCGTGCACGAAGCGCAAAGCGTCTCGTATACGGCATCGGGGTTTTGGAAATCGGCGTCGTCGGCCTCATCCATAACCCAACCGATGATGTTCATTCCGTCGAATCCGGATGCGCGGGAATGGAGCGAATAGAGCACGAGCCAGGGAAGAGGTTTTTGGAACATTCCATCAACTTTTTTAGCCTCCATCTGCTTTTCGGTATAGAATGAAATCGTGTCGGTCAGGATCTCGGGCTTGTATTGCTTAAAAAGTTTGTGCTTTAGAAATCCTGAGAGGTAGCGAAAGAAGATCCGGCGGGCATGATCCTGCGATGGAGCCACGTTCACAATTGATAGCTGAGAATCGGATGCGAGTCCAAAGTATTTCGCGGTCGTGTCCCATCCGTCGCCATGCCACTTGACATGCAGAACGACGTACGCAAGGTAGGCAAGCACTTTTGCAGATAGATAATCCTTCCCGCTGCCCTTACCCCACATCAAAACGAGTTGGTTAAGTGTGCGTTCCGACTTGATCCAATCCCATGCGTTGAGCAGACCAGCCTTTTTGATGATTTTATACTGCCGAGGGTAAAGCGCGTTTCCGTCGAGTTCAATACAGAACTGATCGAACGGCATAGGGGGTACGCCGTTTTCCCACACCTCATCACAGACGGCAAGCGACTGGATACCGCCCGCGATTGCCTCTTGTGCGACATCCTCATGATGCGTCGCCTTTAAACGACTTAGACGCTCAGCGACTTGTTTGCGCAGAGCGTCTAATGAATCTACTTCTTCATCGCCCATAATATATATTATGACGAGTTATCTATTTTAGGCATCACAATTTCTTCTGTCTTTTCAAACCTATCGATGAATTCTTGATGAATGCCTTCGATGAATGCTCCCCGTAGCAAGCTAAGGGGTTTCTAAGAAGCCTAGGCTTCTAAAGACTGCATTCCCAGTCTAAGAATATTGATGGCCGCGTTCGTATCTCTATCGATCCTAAGTCCGCAAGTTGGACAGAAATGAACGCGGTCGGACAGCTTCTTCGGTACGATGTTTTGACACCCCGAACACATTTTTATCCCCAACTTTAAAATCACTCATATTTCTTTCCTCCCGTGAAGTAAAATGCCTCAGCTCTTGTGAGACGCGCAAACAGGTAGTAATTTAGGTTTTGCCCTATTACGATATAACGCAGTGGAAAATGGTTCTTATTGTAGTCTGAGATAAGCAAATCAATTTCGCTTCGGTCATACCAAATTCCAGAAACCTTATAGCCCCGTAAATCCCACTTAGCAAATAGCCCATAATACAACTCTGGATTGTCGTCGCACTGCTCGCCGCCTTGCACAGTAAACATCCTTCGCGTCTCTACAAAAGCGAACCGCATATCATATCCTGAGAATATGTCATAATTCCACTTGCGCCAATTGGTTAGCGACTTAATGATTTCTTCTCGTGATGCAGCGAATGGATATGAAGTGCAGTTCCGATCAACTATAGTTTCAGTTAGATTGAGCATCGCACACCATCCTCAATCGGCCCATTCGTGAACCCGATAACGCAACGTGAATCACATGCACAGAATCGCCCCACTACAACCCAAGTATGCCAGCCGATGCGCTCATCGTAGCCGTAATCTTGAAGTTCGATAGATGTAGGGTCAATGCCGGTTTTATATATTCGAGCCGCCGCCTTCGCAATAGCATCGCGCGTTGGATGACATCGTACGCATTGATCCATAGCCTTTATGAGAGAGCCGCGTTGTGGGCGAAACTTGATCATTGTCATTCTAATCCTCATCTCCTGTTAAAACAGCAATTGACCGAAACTTGCTAGGATGATATCGCAATGCGCTAATATGACCATTTATGACATCAATCACCTTCAACCAATTCAATTTGAACTCAACGCACGGATACGATGGATGGACATCTTCAAGCATATTTTTAGCGTAACCGATCAATGAAGGCCGGTAAGTTAGCATTAAGTCCAAGACTTGCGGGTTAATATTTCTCACCGCCTCACGAATGCAATGCTTCGTTATCTTGCATCCCGCTTTTATGAGAAGATAGGCGCAAACAGTGTATTCGTTTAACTGACAACACATATACAAAGGCGTCTCGTCTATTGAATGCCTATGAAGAAGCGCTTCGATATTGGCCCCATCTGCAATCAGTCTTGCGCATTCTTCAAAGTCTCCGTCAATTGCAGCATGATGCAACTTGCTATAACCCAAACAGTCGTAGCCATCATCGCCGATCTTTTGACTAGAATATGAATACATAAAAATATCCCCCTGCTCTATTATACCGATGGAGCAAGGGGAACTCACGGGCTAATTTTAGTCGCGGACTTGACGCACGTCGCCAGCTAGTAGTTCGCACTGAGGCATGAAAACGTACGCGCCAGCCGCAAGCGGCAATGTGTAGTGGTCCGGCATTTCTTGTCCGGGGCAGTCGTGTCGAAGTTCAGTGTCCACGTCCGCACGGATATAGATGTTTCCGTCTTCGCCCTCATAAAGGAAGTTGTCTTCGGTTTCGGGAAGCACATGAATATGCCCGGTTACTTCACCGTCCATGACCATGAGTCCTCGGTCCGTGTATCGCTCTTTAGCGATTCTGGCATTCTCAGGCACCGAATCAATCGGCATAAGCAGGACATCGCCCTGTCTAATAGGTTTTCTTTCCATTGTTTTTTCTCCTTAGCTCTGATATTTCAGAGCCTTAGAATGAATTGGCTTTAATCTTCAGTTTTCGATATACCAATCCATCCCCTTTATTTCGATCATAACGCGCCGTATTTCCTGGTCCGATTCGTTATCGATATCGCTAACAGTAATCAATTCAGGCGATTCTATAATCCACTGAGGAACACGTATGCCATGCCACGCATACATCGAAAACCCATCGGTATATCGACAAAATGGACCGTCTTCGCAGTGGGGTCTATTGAATTCGTCCACGAGCAAAACCTCGGGGCGATCACAAATTATACAAAAATCTGCGTGGACGAAACGGTATCCACTATGCTCTGCTAAATTCCGCCACGGTTGATATTTTGAATAATCAATTGGCAACTTAACAACATCCTGGAAAAATGACAAAAATGACTCGTAAGCAGACCATTGATTACCACATTGAGCAAAACGCCATGCGTATGATACACATTTTAGACCAAATAACCCAACACCAAGAAGTTCGGACAATAACAATTGGTTTTCGGGGCTATTAAACCAATTCACGTTTTTAGTAGTGGCGGCATCGATGTCGGCCTCAGTGGCGGCCAGAGTGGCGGCCCGAGTGGCGGCGTAAGTGGCGGCCCGAGTGGCGGCGTCAGTGGCGGCCCGAGTGGCGGCCCGAGTGGCGGCGTCAGTGGCGGCGTAAGTGGCGGCCCGAGTGGCGGCGTAAGT
>Ga0182014_10001121_pt1 | contig 36306 bp, 31 predicted proteins | sample 612S2DmetaG_FD_120489 | JGI IMG/M metagenome (GOLD analysis project Ga0182014, IMG submission 120489) | Permafrost microbial communities from Stordalen Mire, Sweden - 612S2D metaG | ecosystem: Environmental > Terrestrial > Soil > Wetlands > Permafrost | place: Sweden: Stordalen | collected... | reverse complement strand
GCATCATGGCAGTTTCCCTGCATCTGTTTGTAGACTGGCCAAGGCCGCAGGTCAAGGCAGAATGTGGATAGCGAAAGCCCATACTCTTCAAGCGCCTCGACTGTTGTCCTCTGTTACGATGCGGCTTCCAGCAATGCGCTCAGACCTTTCAAATCTTTCACCACAATCCGGCGCGCGTCCACTTCCAGTAGCCCCTCTGCCTGCAGGCGCATCAGGTTGCGCGAGATCAGTTCGCGCACAGTCCCCAACTGATTGGCCAACTCCTGATGTGTCGAAGGCAATTGAAACTCAATGCCGCTCTCGGTCTTCGCGCCCTCGTTCTGCGCCAGTTTGACCAACAAGGCAACAAGCCGCTGGCGGATGGTGGTGAACGACAGCTCTTCGATAATGCCCACCAGCCGCCGGAGACGCGCGCCGACTACGGAGAGCACCTTGAGGGCGACCTGGGGATGTTCGAGGCAATAACTGTGAAAATCGTGCTGCGCAATGAAGGCGATCTGAGTGTCTTCAATGGCGACCGCCGAGGCTGGGTAGACGCCTCCATCGAAAACGGGGAGTTCTGCGACGGCCTCTCCGGGCAGATTCACGGCCAGCACCTGCTCGCGGCCGTTGGCTGAAGTCTTGAAGATGCGCACCTTGCCAGAAGCGATGATCTGCAATCCATGGCAAGGTTCGCCTTCGGTAAAGAGCAGTTCGCCGCTCTTCAGCAGCTTGCGCACGGTGCGGGTGGCCAGCGTGCGCAGCTCCTCCTGCGAGAGACCGGCGAACAACGCCGTACTCTCCAATACCGCAATAATGTCAAAGCGGGGAGTGCTCATTTGTGGATTCTATCAAGACTTGAGGTGTCCCTCCCTTGCCGCAAGAGAACGAAACGCAGACTCCTTTCGACTCCGCTGCGTTTGGCTCAGAATGGCAGCAAGGCTGGGACGCCCAGATCCGAGCCTGATCAGGCTAGCATCTCGGCCAGGTCCTCCTCTGCCGTCTTGATGGCCATCAGATTGAACTTCTCATTGAGAAGAGCCAGAACGCCGGGCGAAAGGAAGGCGGGCAGCGTTGGTCCAATACGTATATTGCGAACGCCCAAGTGGAGCAGCGTGAGCAGCACGGCCACCGCTTTCTGTTCATACCACGAGAGGACCAGCGAGAGCGGCAGGTCGTTGACGCCGCACTCGAATGCCTTTGCCAAGGCAAGGGCGATTTGCAACGCCGAGTAAGTGTCGTTGCACTGGCCGATGTCGAGCAGGCGTGGAAGGCCGCCGATCTGGCCAAAGTCGAGCTTGTTGAAGCGATACTTTCCGCAGGCCAGGGTGAGGATGAGGCAATCGTCGGGAATGGATTCGGCCAACTCGGTGTAATAGCTGCGGCCAGAGCGCGCGCCGTCGCAGCCGCCGATGAGGAAGAAGTGGCGGATAGCACCGGACTTGACTGCGTCGATCACCGTACCGGCGACGCTGAGTACCGCGTTGTGTCCGAAGCCAACGGTAATCTCCTCGTCTCCGCCGTCCTCGGCGTAACCGGGCGCGGCGAGCGCAGCGGCAATCACCGGGCTGAAGTCCTGATTGGCGATGTGGAGCACGCCAGGCCAGGCAACCATGCCCGAGGTGAAGATGCGCTGTTTGTAAGTGAGCTTCGGCTCCTGAATGCAATTCGAGGTCATCAGAATCGCACCGGGAAACTCGTTGAACTCTTCGGCCTGATCCATCCATGCGCCGCCATAGTTTCCGGCCAGGTGTTCATAGGCCTTGAGCTTGGGATAGCCGTGAGCTGGCAGCATCTCGCCATGGGTGTAGACCTGAATACCGAGGCCTTTGGTCTGTTCGAGCAGCGCGTACAGATCGTGGAGATCGTGGCCGGAAACCAGAATCGCGTTGCCTTTGCGCGCGCCGAGGCGGACCTTCGCTGGCTGCGGAGCGCCAAAGGCTTCTGTGTGCGCATGGTCGAGAATCTCCATGACGCGATAGTTCAACTCTCCGACGGCCAGCGCCATGCCCAGCAGTTCCTCGGCGGTAGGCGCGGGATGGGTCAGGAAATCAAGAACCTCGTGAATCTTGGCAAACGAGACGGGATCGCCCGCACCCAAAGCGAGCGCGTGCGCGGCGTAGGCTGCAACGCCCTTGATGCCGTAGAGAACCAATTCCTTCAGATTGGCAATCTCCTTGCCCTCCGTGAGAAAACGGGCGGGCAAAAGAACCTGCTGGCTCTGGGCAAGCAGTCCATCGAGCGTGGCGGCGGGCTTCCATGCCGCCGGACCACCCAGTTCAACAGGAACGACTCCGGCTGCAACACTGGCGCTCTCATAGATGTCGCGCGCAGCGTTGCGAATGCCGACGGCCTGATGAATGAGTTCGACCAGCCGCTCGGGATCGAAATTGACATTCGTCAAGGTGGCGAAGATGGCTTGAATCGAGAAGGCATCGATCTCCGGGTCGGCCGCGCCCAGCTTGCGCGCCCGATGCGCATACATGGAGATGCCCTTGACGGCGTGAATCAGCAAATCCTGCAAAGCCGCTGTCGTTTCGTCTTTTCCGCAAACACCGAGGGTTTGGCAGCCTTCACCTTTGGAGGTCTGCTCGCACTGATAACAAAACATGATGAGCCTTTCTGTCTGTTTTTGACTTGCAAGAGCAAAACCAGAGTGGATATGCCCTTATTGAGAGTTAGTGATGTGGCTTTTTCTTGAGAAAAAAGCCACTTGAGGACATTGCCTCTGGGTACAGCAACTCTGGTTTTGCTATAGCCGAGCATAAGCGGGAGAGAAAACGGCTACAGCGACTTAAGTCACTGGGGGGCAATTTGGCTCCGCAAAACGAATTATTTTTCAGGAAAGAGACCAAAGTCGCTGCCGGTGAGAAGGCCGCTCTTTCATGCTGCAAGAGAAGGAGATCAAAATGAATCCAGCCCCACAGACCGTTCGTGAGATTGCTCTCGAACAGCCGTCTTCCATTCGCGTTTTCGAGCATTACGGAATCGACTATTGCTGTGGGGGGCGCAAGCCTCTTGCCGAGGCCTGCGCGGTCAGCGGCGTCGAGGTGGACGCGGTGATTGCCGCGCTGGAAGCCGCGGCCACAATTGCCGCCGCCCGCATTGAAGATTGGCAGCAAAAACCCTTGAAGGAGCTCGCCGCCCACATCATCGCCACGCATCATGCGTATGTGAAAAGAGAATTGCCGCGGTTGGCAGAGCTTGCGCAAAAGGTTGTGAATCGCCACGGCGCAACCAGGGCCGAACTGCCGGCGATCCAATCCGCGCTGGCCAAGCTGGACGAGGAACTGACCCAGCACCTGGCCAAGGAAGAAGCCGTCCTATTTCCTTACATTGCCCAGTTGGAGCACGCCCGCGCTGCGGGAACCAGCAGACCAGCGTCTTGTTTTGGCACCGTAGCCAATCCTATTGCCATGATGACCCAGGAGCACGAGGCAGCCGGAACGCTTCTGGCCGAGATGCGCCGTCTGAGCGGGAATTTCACAACCCCGGAGGAAGGCTGCCCAACCTATCACGCTTTCTATGACGGCTTGAGGGAATTTGAGCAGGATCTTCACCAGCACATCCACCTGGAAAACAACATCCTGTTCCCGCGCGCGATTGAGATGGAATCCCTTGGAGAAGGAGTCCGGTAACTCCGAATTATTCCGAAGAATGCAGCCGTCGCATGACGATCCCTCGCATCATGGATGTGAGGGATCGCCCTGTTGCGGCAAAAATTCGCGTCTGCTAACGCGGCCATCTGAAACGAACACAGCAATTCGTCCGCCTGCTGCCGGTTTGACCCCTGTCGGTGGAGGGCACTAGCTTGAAGGAGTGCGGGAAGTTTCCATCCCAAGGATGAAGGTCTATCTCCAGGCCTCTGACAGCATGATTTTGTATCTTTCGGTGCGTGGTTTCCCACCCTTTCGCCAGAAAAAGGCGAAGAGATGGGGCACGGAGGATGGTACATAAACAACCGGTCAGAGACCTAAGAACCCTTGGTTACGGTTGTGCCCATCAAAACAAGGAGGCCGGATGCATAGCAGAATTCTTTCCTGGTCCTGGAAGATTGTCCTTATCCTGGCGCTGGCTGCGGTGTCTTTCGCAGGCGCGCAGGCGCAAGATCTGAAGAGTTTCGAGCAAAGAATCACGACCAAGGTTCTGCCTAATGGACTGACGCTGCTCATTTGCGAGCGGCCGGATGCACCGGTCTTCAGCTACACCACCTTTATCGACGCGGGAGATGTGAACGACCCCTCGGGCCAGAGCGGCCTGGCCCATATGTTCGAGCACCTGGCCTTCAAGGGAACCAGCGAGATTGGCACCACCGACTACGCCGCCGAGAAGGTCGCGCTGGCCAAGGTGGAAGCGGCCAACAATGCCTACGAGACTGAGTACCTGAAGGCAGTGGGCCGCGACGAGAAGAAGCTGGCCGAGCTGAAGAAGGCATTCAAGGAAGCCGAAGCTGAAGCGCACAAGTACGTCGTTCCCAACCAGTTCACCGATGTGGCCGAGCGCAACGGAGCCGAAGGCTTGAATGCCTCCACGGGGCTGGACGAGACGATGTTCTTCTGGTCGATGCCGGAAAACCGCCTGGAGCTGTGGGCGTGGCTGGAAAGCGGACGGCTGGCCGACGTGGCGCCGCGCGAGTTCTACAAGGAACGCGACGTGGTGATCGAGGAGCGGCGGATGCGCACTGATTCCAACCCCGAGGGCCGACTCTTCGAGCAGTTCGTGGCCACCGCCTATATGGCGCATAACTACGGCCGCAGCAATATCGGCTGGCCCAGCGAAGTGAGCCAGATCAACGCCACCGAGGCCATGGAGTTTCACAAAAAGTATTACGTGGGCTCGAATATCGTGGTCGCCGTGGTGGGCGACATTCAAGCCTCTGACGCTCTGCCGATGCTGGAAAAATACTTTAGCCGCATTCCCGCCGGCCCCAAGCCGGAGGAGATGACCACCGTCGAGCCCAAACAGTTTGCCGAAAAGACGGTGGCCATCCGCGAGCAAACGCAGCCGTTTTATATTGAAGGCTATCATCGACCGGACTACCGCGCCCCCGACGCCGCGGTTTATGACGCCATCAGCGACATCCTCTCCAATGGCCGCGTCTCGCGGCTTTATCGCAGCCTGGTGCGCGACCAGCAGATTGCCGCAGCGGCCGAGGGCATGAGTCCTTATCCCGGCGACAAGTATCCCAGCCTGTTTGTCTTTGGGGCGATACCTCTGCCGGGTCACACGCACGCCGAGATGCGTGACGCCATTCACAAGGAAATTGAGAAGCTGAAGACTGCGGACGTAAGCGATGAAGAGCTGGCCATGTTCAAGACCCGCGCCCGCGCGGACCTGCTGCGCGGACTGGCCGACAACCAGGGCCTGGCCAACTCGCTGGCCGAGTACCAGACCCGCTACGGCGATTGGCGCGAGCTCTTCAAGCAACTGGACAGGGTGGACAAGGTGACCAAGGCGGATATTCGCCGCGTGGCCAACGATGTGTTTGTCTCCAGCAACCGCACCAGCGCATGGATTGAAACCGTAGCTCCGGCGACCGCGCAGCAAAATGGAGGCGTGAAATGAAGAAGACTTCGATCAAGAAGAGCGAGATGAGCCTCTGGTCTCAGAAGCACGAACTGGGGCACAGTGGATTTTTAGGATTATGTCTGGCTTTCTCTCTCGGCGCGCTTGCTTTAGTTCCCGCTGCACTCCAAGCTCAACAAGCCAAGCCGTGGGAGCAGATTCCTATCCCGAAGCTGCATGAGTTCAAGCCGCACCAGCCGAAACGCATCGAACTCAAGAATGGCATTGTCCTCTTTTTGCAGGAAGATCACGAGCTGCCGTTTGTCTCCGGCTCCGTGCTGATTCCGGGCGGCGAGCGCGACGAAGATCCGGCAAAAACGGGTTTGGTGGGTCTTTACGGTCTGGCGTGGCGCACGAGCGGCACTGCCAAACTGAACGGCGATGCGCTGGATGACTTGCTGGAAGCCAAAGCCGCGCGCATTGAGACCGGCGGCGGCGTGGATGCCACTTTCCTGGCTTGGAACTCGCTCAAGAGTGATTCCGACCAGGTGTTTTCTCTGGCTATGGAGTTGCTTTTCCACCCCAACTTCAGCGCGGAGAAGCTCCAACTGGCCCAGCAGCAGGAGGCGACGGGGATCGTCCGGCGGAACGACGACGAAGCCGAGATTGCAAGCCGCGAGTCGACCAAACTGGTCTATGGGGCCAACAGCCCTTACACACGGCAGCCGGAGTTGGCGACCATCGGCGCGGTCAGTGTGAACGATCTGAAGGCCTGGCACGACCGAACCATCAGCGGCAAGCTGATTGTGGCCATCAGCGGCGACTTCGACCCTGCGGCGATGGAGGCCAAGCTGCGCACGGCCTTTGAGAGCCTGCCGCAGGCGAAGGCAATGCCGGCGCGGCACGATGTTTTTGCTGGGTCCCAACCCGGTGTCTACTTCATCGACAAGGAAGACGTGAATCAGTCAGAGATCGAGGTCGTCGGCCTGGGCACGGACCGACACAATCCGGACGTTCCCACGCTGGCGGTGATGAACGAGATTCTGGGCGGAGGATTTGCGAGCCGGTTGTTCCAGAAGGTGCGCACCGAGATGGGATTGGCCTATGCCGTGGGCGGCAGCTACAACTTCGCCTATGACCATCCGGCTGAGTTCCACGCAATGGCGCTGACCCAGAGCGCCACGACCGTGGATGCTACCAGAGCCACGCTGACCGAGATTGCGGGGCTTACTACCAGGCCCTTCACCGATGAGGAGCTGGCGCGGGCCAAGGACAACATCCTCAACTCCTTCCTCTTCCGCTACGACACCCGGGAGAAAGTCCTGGACGCTCGGGTACGCCTGGAGTTCTACGGCTATCCGGCGAACTACCTGGAGACCTACCGGGCAGCGCTCGAAAAGGTAACAGTCGCCGACCTGAGCCGCGTGGCAAAGAAGTACATTCACCCTGACAAACTGGCCGTGCTGGTGGTGGGCAACGGGCCGGAGATCAAGCCGGAGCTGGACGAACTGAAACTGGGGCCGGTGCAGACAATCGACATTACCATTCCGATGCCGGCAGCGACGAAAAAGTAGTAGTAGGCTGGGTGCCCACCCGCGCCGCGTTCTTGTTTTTGCGGCCACGGCGGGATACTGTAAATCTCAACGGGAGCCGGCTCATGAGGAGCAATAAAGTGAAATCAAACCTAAAACTGGCAATCGTCATCATGGCAGCGGGCAAGGGAACGCGGCTGAAATCGCAACGACCCAAGGTGCTCCACGAAATTGGCGGCAAGCCGCTGCTGGCCCACGTGATCGCCGCGGCCAGCCGAATTGTGGCTCCGGGCGACATTTACGCCGTCATCGGCCACCAGGCCGAAAAGGTGCGGGCAGCCCTGGCCTCCAGCGGCGTCCACTTCGTGGAGCAGACCGAGCAACGCGGCACTGGGCACGCCATCCAGTGCTGCCGCGAAGCCATTGCCGGCTACGAAAACATTCTCGTGCTCTCCGGCGACGTGCCGCTGATCAGGCCGGAGACCATCGAGCAAGTGTGGCAATTCCATCAGGCCGAGCAGGCAGCCATGACCATTCTGACCGCTGTTCCCGCCGACCCCACCGGCTACGGACGTATCGCGCGTAAAACGCCTAAGCTGCCGAAAACAATTTCGTCTGAAGTCGAGGCTATCGTCGAGCAGAAGGCGCTGACGCCCGCGCAACAGAAGATACACGAGATCAACTCCGGCATCTACGCCTTCAGAACCGCGCCACTGCTGGCTCATCTGGACAAGCTAACCGACAACAACGCCCACAAGGAGCTTTACCTCACCGATATGGCCGGCCTGCTGTGCGCCGCCGGGGAGCGCGTTGTGGCTGTTCAGGCCACGGAGGCCACCGAAGTTCTGGGCGCCAACACCATCGCCGAACTGGTGGCGCTGGACGCCACGTTGCGCGCCGCCACAGCCAACCGGCTGATGGCCCAGGGCGTGACCATTTTCAGGCCAGAGACCTGCATGATCGACGCCGAGGTCGAGGTTGCGGCCGATACGGTGATCGAGCCGTTTGTGCAGTTGCGAGGCCAAACGCGGCTCGGCGGCGATTGCCTGATCCGGTCGTATTCCGTGATTGAAAACTGCACTCTGGGCCGCGATGTACTGATTCGCCAAAGCTGTGTGCTGACGGACAGCACGGTTGCGGATGGCGCCCGCATCGGCCCCTTCTCGCACTTGCGGCCGGGCAGCGAGATCGGCGAAGATGCTCATGTGGGCAACTTCGTAGAGACCAAGAAAACGAAGCTGGGCAAGGGCGCCAAGGCCAGCCACCTTACCTACCTGGGAGACGCTGAAGTGGGCGAGAAAACCAATATCGGCGCCGGAACCATTACCTGCAACTACGACGGCGTAAGCAAGTTCGCCACGCACATCGGCAAGAACTCCTTTGTAGGCAGCGATACTACGTTGGTGGCGCCGGTGACGGTGGGGGATGGGGCCTATATCGGCGCCGGCTCCTGCATCACCAAAGACGTGCCCGCGAACGCATTGGCTGTGGGCCGGGGTCGCCAGATCGTGAAGGAAGGCTGGGCTACGGCCCGGCGCGCCCTTCAAAAGGCAAAGGAGTAGACCGGAAGTCCCCGTATCCATGTTGATGCGGCTTCGATCAATCCTGTTGCATCTGAGTCGTTGATATCATAGGGTTTCTTGTTGTAGAAACTCGTATCGTTCCTGCGCAGATTTGTGCCGCCTCGAGGAAATGCGGAGATCGACGATAAGATACTGATAGCAGTGTTCTCCTCTGCTGAGAAGTAGGGAAAGCTGCTTGCAAAGGTGTAATCACTCAAAAAAGCACGCTCATGCGGCATTACCAACCTGGCACGGATGTGGGAGGATTAAAAATTGGCATTGAACCTGGCAGAACTGGGCGCGATGTTCGCCGCCGCGAAGTTGCCCGCAGAGGCAAACGCGCGCGAAGCCCCTGGGCTGCGCAGGTCGATACGGATTCTGGTCGTGGATGGCGAAGAGCCCGTCCGGTCGATGATCGGCGCCACCCTGGAGAACCAGGGATATCACGTGGAGATGGCCGTTGACGGTCGCGAAGCGATCGAAATACTGAATCAAAATGCCTTTGACCTGGTGCTGACCGAAGTTCTGATCCGGGACGGGAACGGCATTGCCCTGATGGAATACATCCGCGGGAAGCAGCCACAGCTTCCAGTGGTGATGGTCACGTCAGTTCACGACATCGATGTGGCCATCGATTCGATGCACCGCGGCGCCTATGACTATCTACTGAAACCCTTCGAGCGCGAACATCTCCTAGGCACTGTTCAACGCGCCCTGGAGTACAGGCAGACCCTGGAAGAGAGCAACAGCTACCAGCAGAACCTTGAACTGGTGGTGCGTGCCAGAACCGAATTGCTCCGCCAGGCCATGGAAGATCTTGAGCACTCCTACGACATCACACTGGAGGCACTGGGCGACGCGCTGGATCTGAAGGACTCCGAAACCGAGGGACACTCCAGACGGGTGACCGCGTACACCATTGCGCTGGCACGGGAGATGGGTATCTCCTCGGCGGAAATCAAGGTGATTGCGCGCGCCGCATTTCTGCACGACATCGGCAAGATGGCGATCCCGGACAAGATACTGTGCAAGCCCGGCCCGTTGTCCAAGGAAGAGCAGCGGGTCATGCGCGACCATTGCACGTGTGGCTACGATATGCTGCGCAAGATTCCGTTTCTGAGTGCAGCGGCAGAGATTGTTTTCACCCACCAGGAACGCCATGATGGCAGCGGCTATCCATCGGGCCTGCGCGGCAGCGAGATTCCCACCGGAGCTCGCATCTTTGCCGTCGCCGACGCCCTTGACGCCATCACCAGCGACAGACCATACCGCAAAGCGCGCAGCTTTGAAGCGGCACGCAAAGAGATTCTGCGTCACTCCGGAACGCAGTTCGACCCTGGCGTTGTGGAAGTCTTTCTCAAGATTTCCCCTGAAATCTGGCATGAGTTGCGCAGGGAAATCCTCGCACACAACAAGCTGTTTTCGACGTTCGACATTGCGAACGCCAAGAGCCCGACAAAGCCCTAGAATTCGTTGCCGGAGCAAAAGCCATGTCTGCTCTCTCTGCCCATGAAGTTGCTTCCCTTCTCGACGCCTTGCCAGACTGGCAGATCGAAGAGGGGAAGCTGGCACGAACCTTCATTTTCACGGATTTTTCTACAGCGTTGGCCTTTGTCAACCGGGTGGGTGAACAGGCCGAGAAGGCAGGCCACCATCCAGATATCGACATTCGCTACAACCAAGTGCGTCTGGGCCTGTTTACACACGATGCCGGGGGTCTGACGATGAAGGATTTTGATCTTGCGGCCATTGTCGATCGATTGGCCTGAGGAACCCAAGGCAGCGCGCCAGGTTGAGCGGGCTCTATCGCCGGCTGGGTCGTGCCCTAAAATCCTGGAATCCAGATTTCGAGTTCGCACCAGTCTGGTAAACATTGGCGGTGGTCTTCGCACACCGTCAGAGAGCCGCAAACCCTCCGGTATGCGCCGAAACGGCTGCAGTCACCTGCTTTGCGCCAGCTTGAGGGTAGCAACCGAGCGGCTTGCGATGTTGAGAAAATCCAAGATTTCAAATGGTTTATTACAACTTTCGTGGTCTGTGTGCTGGCCGGTTGCGCCGCTTGGTCCGAGTAAGTTTCTCACACTGGAGCACTGGTTCAGTCAAGGAGTTGTATGCTTGATGCCTTAAAATAATTTCGATTTTTGTATTTGACATCCCCTGAATCTATGCTATGGTGTATATATTCCAGTGATGGAGGAGGCATCCTCCCCTGCTGGAAGTAGTTTGCGTCACTGGCCTCCCGGCACGAACAGAAGAACGTTCGTGCCGCCTTTTTTTGCGCTGGAAACGTAAAAGCCCAGGCCTCAACACTTTTGTTCCTTACCGATCCCGGTCACGGTTAAGGTATGGAAGGTTTCAGACACAACACCACCCCATTTAGAATCAACACGAGAGGGACCATGAAAAACTGGTTCAACAGCAGTTGGGTTCTCGGTCTGGCTGTCTTCGCCGTGACCGTGGGCAGCTATGCGCAGTGGTCAAACCCGGCCGACGATGTTCCCGCCTATCACCCCGCCGCCCCACTCAAGGTGAGTACCCTGCCGCCGATTCTCTCTGGCGCGCAACTGGCCGGGGCTCACTTCCGTTATCCCTGGCAGGTGCACACCTACCAGCAGGCAGCCAAGATTGGGAACGTACTCTATCAGCTTCCGTGCAACTGCCGTTGCGACCGCGCACTGGGCCATACCAGCCTGCGCAGTTGCTACGAGACGACGCACAGCACCGAGTGCGACACCTGCGCCAAGGAGGGCTTTCTCGCCTATCGGATGACCAAGGCAGGCAAGACCCCGGCCCAGATCCGCGCCGCCATCGCCCGCCACGAATACGAGAGCATTGACCTGGAAAAGCAGTAGGCCTCAAGAAGCAGCCGGCAGGCGGCAAAACCGGAATTGGCATAGAATGGAAGTAGCAGCACGAGCCAGTTGGCCCGGCTCGCACCCGGATTGGGGGCGTCACGGTTTCGACGGGATCGATTGCGGCTTAGGAGGCATGTCGGGGTGTGGGCACCCGTAATCGCCTGCAAAACAAAAGTTGCCAATGATAATCTGGCACTTGCAGCTTAATTAAATAAGCTGCCGTCTTCCACGGCTTTGCCTATGGGCTGTGAGCGGACGTCATACAGTAGGCTGGCATAAGCAGCTCGGTCCGTGTTGCTTGCGCGAGACTATCGGACTAGTTTTCGGCGCATCTTGTCCGCTCTGAGTGCCGGGGGCGAAACCAAAAGGAATCGGACAAAGCATGAACTCTCCTGGCTGACAGCGATTTCGGACGCGGGTTCGACTCCCGCCGCCTCCACCAATCTATTTTATTGATTCCATTTATCTTAAAGGCGACCAAAAGTGTCCGTGTACTTATAGCGCACTCGGAATCTTTCCATCTTTCTGAGGGCAATGTGTTTATGCTTTGCTGATTCGCTCGTTAAGAGCGGGACATGGGAGTTGCACCCATACTGCCCAAGTGTTGCTCGGGTGTACTATCTTTTCGACTTGCGGTCACATGGTATACGAGTCCCGCTCTCAAGGAACGAACCCATTTAACTAAAGCACACCTGCGCGGTATTGCAAAGTAGACTATGCATAGGGGGAGAGATGAGCGAATTCGAACGTCTCAGCAGAACGATACCACATCAACATGGTCAATTCGATGGCTACGACGTCACGGGGACTCAGTACGAGTACGCGGGTGGAAATACCCAGTGGCACGTTACTGCGTGTCCCATCAAGCGAAATCAGCGCCGTGAATACATGGTCAGGAACGGAAAGTTTCATAAGGTCAGAATGGACATATTTCCTGACAGATCGGGTGAGACTTTGATCGACACGCTCGGCGAGGTTGAAGGAATCTCTGAGCAGGAACGAAACGCGGTTTTTAAGGCAATCGCCGAGTGGGAGAAACCAGAAGAACCTTAAACCTCACGTACTCCACACGTACTCCAAAACCTCGTTTCGGTAGGTTTCTGCGTTTTGAGCGCCCTTTTGTCATCGATAACTCATTGAGGACCAACACCGTCCAATAATCCGACTCCCGCCGCCTCCACCATACTTCCTCTATTCAACCCAATACTTGTATGCGGACACCGGCATGGGGGCAATCCCGAGCCACGCTTCTTTTCTGCCCGGCAAAAAGGGCAGGATGAGCTATTTTGACCGGCATTTTCTTGCAAAACGGAAAGTTATCTTTGTTTCCCCTATTCGCATTGCAACTCTTATACTGAAGGTGCATCTAATGCGATATGCATGACGCGGAGTTTGACTGCTGCTGGAAGCGCGAGTTGATGATTCATCGAAGAGCGCAACCGGTCAGCAATTTGCGGCGCACCGGGAAATTTGATACGCTCAGGCCATCTTGAAGCTGAGCGAAAGGAGAGTTTTCATCATGGCAGAAGAAAACAAGATCAACGGTCTGGCGTGGTTTGTGGCTGGATTGGGTGTCGGCGCACTGGTGGGGATTCTTTACGCCCCCAAGGCTGGCCGCGAGACTCGGGAAGACCTGATTACCGGCGCCCGGGAGGGAACCGAGTATCTGCGCGCTCGCACACGGCAAGCCGCCGAACAGGTAGCCGACCTGGTGGACAAGAGCAAAGAACATGTGGGCGAGTACGTGGATCGCGGGCGCGCGCAGTGGGAAGAGTTTGTGGAGCGCGGCAAGAACCTGGTTACCGAACAGACCGGCCGGGTAAACGCGGCAGTCAAAGCCGGCGAGCAGGCATACAAGACTCCTCCCGTTCCCGAAGAACCCGCGGAGATTTAAGCTGACGTTTTCCACTGGGCCCGATTCCGATCGGGCCCAGTGACGTTCGATTATCCGCCCGAAGTCCTGTGCGCATGACAGGTTGCGATCCAAGTGCAGGCTCCGGAGACAACGCTCTGTTTTTGTTTGAAGAGCGCACAAGAGAAGAGAACCCGAGCCCCCAGATTCACTGAGCGAGACCATTTCAATGCAAATACTGGACAATCAAACCATCCTGCTCGCCTTTGTTGTTGTCATTGGGCTGGCCGTGTTGCTGCAGGCGATCCTGCTGCTGATCATCTTCATCACCTTGCGCAAGTCGGCCAGCTTCATCCGCGAAGAGGCAGAGAATTTGCATTCCTCGCTGATGCCCGTCCTCTTCGATACGCGGGACGTTCTTGCCAGCTCACGGGAAACCCTTGCCAGCGCGCAGGAGTTCCTGACCAACGCACAGGGGTTTCTTACCCGCGTTTCGCCCAAGATTGAGGCGACCGCCGGCGACCTGGCGGAGATTACGCACGGGCTGCGCACACAGGTCGCGCAGATGCAATCCTCGGCCATGGAGATCATGGATGACGTGCAGGGCCAAAGCAATCGCCTGAATCACATGGTCACTGGCCTTCTGGACACCGTCGACCGGGCCGGGAGCTTTGTGACCAATGTTGTCAGCCGTCCGGTGCAACAGGTCTCGAGCATCTTGAGGATGGTCAAAGCAATTGTCGAATCGCTGCGCGGGCCCTCAACACAGCGCCGGTAAGACCTCTTAGAGCGGTACTCCAATTACCGTGGCGTTTGCGGCGTTGCGCGCTTTCGGGCTGATTTGCCAAGGCGCTACGACGGCCCCAGTGTGGTGTCGCCTATTGGTGTAGAGTACGGCGTGGACCGGGAGGTCCACGCAACAGCCGGCCAGGAGGCCGGCGCTACCTGTTCTTGCAGCGACTGGCAACCTTGAGCCAAGCAGGAGATCCACTCTGTACCGACAGGAAAAACGCTTTATCTAGACAATCCATCCCCCACCAACCACCTCGTCGCCGTCATAGAAGACGGCTGACTGACCGGGGGTAACGGCGCGTTGTGGTTCGTCAAAGGTGGCGAGAACCTCATCCGTGCCATTTGGTTCCAGCGTGGCCCAGGCAGGCTCATGTCGGTGGCGAATTTTGATCTGTACCCGCATGGGTGCGGTCAACTCCGGAATCGAAATCCAGTTCAAGTCCCGGGCGCGCAGAGTGCGGGTCGCCAACTCGTCGTCGCTGCCCACGGTGACCTGATGACTCGCCGGGTCAATCTGCAGAACATAAAGCGGCAAAGGTGAGCTGACGCCCAAACCCTTGCGCTGACCGACGGTAAAGTTGAAGATGCCCTCGTGCCGGCCGAGTACCTTGCCGTTGGAAGCCACCAGTTCGCCATCCGTCTCCGGCAGCCGCTCGCCCTGCTCTTCGAGATACGCCGTCAAAAACTGCTTGTAGTCGCCGCCGGGGATAAAGCAGATTTCCTGCGAGTCGGGCTTTTCAGCCAGAGACAGGCCGTGCTGCCGAGCGATCTCACGCACTTCGGGCTTAGTCAGCCGGCCCAGCGGAAAGAGCGTGTGCGCGAGCTGCTCCTGCGTGAGGCCAAAGAGAAAGTATGTCTGGTCCTTGGCCAGATCGGCGGCCCGCTTGAGAATCCAGCGACCACGCGCGGGATCATACTCATTCACCGCGTAGTGGCCGGTGGCGATGCGGCTGGCACCGATACTCTGCGCGGTCTTCAAAAGCTGGTCGAACTTCAGGTGGTTATTGCAGAGCGAGCAAGGGATGGGGGTGCGCCCGGCCAGGTACTCGGCGACAAAGGGACGGACAACATCCTGCTCGAAGCGCTCCTGCTGGTTGACGACGTAAAAGGGGATACCCAGGTGCTCAGCCACGCGACGCGCGTCGTAGACATCGTCGAGCGAACAACAACGGCCAGCTTTTGGAGCGTCGGGAATACCGTGCGTACCGGCCAATCGCGTCTGATCCCACAACTGAAGCGTCAACCCCACGACCGTCTCGCCTGAGTGAGCAAGCAGCGCCGCAACCGTCGAGGAGTCAACTCCTCCGGACATGGCTACGGCAATGGTGGTGAGTTCGGTCATGAGACTCTCCCTTAGCGGGGTTAGCGGAAATCGCGGGGATCGCCTGGCTAACTTCGCTGCAATGAAACTTATCCCAGCGTTCCGACTGCCACCGGCGAGGTAGCCCGCAGGTGTTCAACGGCCTCGGAAACCACCTTCAAAGCGTAGTCCACATCGGCCTCGGTTACGGTCTTGAGCAGGCTGAAGCGCAGGCTGGCGCGGGCGCGGGTCTTGTCGAGCCCCATGGCCATCAGCACATGGCTGGGCTCAGTGGCTCCGGAGTGGCAGGCCGACCCGCCAGAGACGGCCACGCCCTTCAGGTCCATGGCGATCACCAGCGCTTCGCCCTCCAAATTGTCGAACCAGATGTTGGTCGTGTTGGCCACGCGGGGAACGGGTTTGCAGGCATCGTCATAAACGTGCCCGGTTGAGGTTTGAGGTATCCCACCCTTGCCGCAAAAACAAAGACGCGGCAAGGATGGGGCACCCAGCATTTGTGAAAGATAGGTGCCGTTTACGCCGGTGCCGGAGATCTGCAGAATCCCTATTTCCAGCCGGTCGCGCAGGGCGGCCAGCCGGGCCAGAGTTCCGCCTTCGGGGGCGCCATCTTCCAGCGAGTGCATAGCCAATTCCGCCGCTTTGGCCAGGCCCACGATGCCGGGCACATTTTCAGTTCCGGCGCGGCGGCGGCGTTCGTGGCTTCCGCCCACCAGCAACGACTCAATGGGAGTTCCGCGGCGCACAAACATTGCCCCGATGCCCTTGGGGCCGTGCATCTTGTGCGCGCTGATGGAGCAGAGGTGGCATCCGAAGCGGCGCACGTCAAATTTGACTTTGCCCGCGCCCTGCACCGCGTCGATGTGAAAGAAGACGCCTGAGTCCGCGGCGATCTTGCCGATGGCTTCCACCGGCTGCAAGACGCCGGTTTCGTTATTGGCCAGCATTACGCTGATCAGCCGCGTCTCTGGCCTGAGGGCGCGCAGAATATCCATCGGATCGATGAGGCCGCTGGCCTGGGGCGCGACGAAAGTCGTCTCCACTCCCTGCTGCGCCATGCGCTTGGCTGCCTCCAGGATTGCGGAGTGCTCGATCGAAGTGGTGATGAAGTGGTCGCCGGGGTGCAGCAGGCCGAAGATGGCGGTGTTATCGCCCTCCGTGCCGCCAGAGTTGAAAACTACCTCAGCCTCATGGCAGTTGAAAAACTCAGCCATTGTTGCTCGGCTGCGATCTACGGCGGTGTGGGCTTGCTGGCCGTCGAGGTGAATCGAGGATGCGTTGCCGAAGTGCTCCATCCAATACGGGCGCATAGCCTCCAATACCTCTGGCAGCAGAGGGGTTGTGGCATTGGCGTCCATATAGACTCGCATCATCCAATCAGTCTCCTATTCATCGATTGTACGGGGAATCGGAATTTTGCGCGTCCCGTTGGCGCTCAATGGGCGATTGGCAAGGCTCGGCTGTCACGAACTTGTGTCGAGTGGATCGCTGAGGCCTGGCTCATGGCGCTGAGTCAGTTCGCGTCGCGCTCCGTATAGTTCTGCCTGATCCAATCGAGATAAGCGCCACTGCGCACACTCTCAACCCACGCAGGATGGTCGAGGTACCAGCGCACGGTCTTGCGCAGTCCGCTCGTAAAGCCTTCAATGGGACGCCAGCCAAGTTCACGCGTAATCTTCGAGGCGTCCATGGCATAGCGCCGGTCGTGACCCGGACGATCCTGGACGAAAGTGACAAGATTCCTGCGCGAGCCGATGCTGGCGTTGGGACGCATCTCATCCACGATCTCGCAGATCGCGGTGACCACATCGAGATTTCTGCGCTCGCTGTTTCCGCCGATGTGGTAGGTTTCGCCGACGCGACCTTTCTCCAGCACGGCACAAAGGGCCGCGCAGTGATCCTCCACATAGAGCCAGTCGCGCACGTTGCCGCCGTCCCCATAGACGGGCAGCGGCTTGCTCTCCAGCGCGTTGAGAACCATGAGGGGAATCAGCTTTTCGGGAAACTGGAAGGGACCATAGTTATTGGAGCAGTTCGTGGTGACGACGGGCAGCCCAAAGGTGCGATGATAGGCCCGCGCCAGGTGATCGGCGGCAGCCTTCGACGCCGCATAGGGGCTGTTGGGCGCGTAGGGCGCGGTTTCATCGAAGGGTGGATCATCAACCGCAAGCGAGCCGTAAACCTCGTCAGTGGAGACGTGCAGAAATCGGAATGCCAGTTTGTCTGCGTCGTCGAGTTCCGACCAATAGAGCCGAGTCTGCTCAAGCAGGACGAAGCTACCCTGCACGTTGGCACGAATGAATGGCTCTGGAGAAGCGATGGAGCGGTCCACGTGGCTTTCCGCAGCGAAATGAACAATGGCCCTGGGCTGATGCGCCCGCAGCAGCGAGGCCACGCGCTGCGCGTCGCAGATGTCGCCGGGGACGAGCAGATAGCGCCGATCACCCTGAAGCGAGGATAGGTTGGCGGGATTTCCCGCATACGTCAACAGGTCGAGGTTGACCACGGACGAGCGGGTTCTTTTTATCCAATCCAGAATAAAGTTCGAGCCTACAAATCCAGCCCCGCCCGTGACGAGTATCGTGTCTTGCACCGCTGCTCCCTACTTCTCGCTGTCCAGGACGCGCATCTGAGCCGCATCGTAGCGGGTTCCCGCCACGACCCCGTCCGGAAGCGCCGCCTCGATGGCCGCAAGCTCATCGGCGGAGAACTCGACCGAAAGCGCGCCCAGGCTCTCGGCCAGTTGCACCCGCGTGCGCGCGCCCACCACCGGAACGATGAAGCTGCCCTTGGCCAGCACCCAGGCCACAGCCAACTGCACTGTCGTTATTCCTTTGCCGTGGGCGATTTCCTTGAGTTTATCCACCAGTTGCCGGTTACGCGCGATGTTATCCCCGGTGAAGCGCGGAAGGTAAGCACGGAAGTCACCCGCAGCGGCTGGCTGCGAACCAGAAAGCAGCCCCCTCGACAGTGCGCCATAGGTTGTGGCGCCGATGCCCAACTCCGCGAGCACGGGAAATATCCTGGCTTCCGGATTGCGGGTGACGAGGGAGTATTCAATTTGCAGGTCAACGATGGGATGCACCGCCGCCGCGCGCCGAATCGTCTCAGGGCCCACTTCGGAGAGGCCTATCCAGCGCACATAGCCAGCTTTGACCATCTCAGCGATGGCCCCGATGGTTTCTTCGATGGGCACTTTGGGGTCAAGGCGCGATGGCCGGTAGATGTCGATATAGTCCACGCCCAGCCGCTTCAGCGAGTAGGCCAGCGCGGTCTTCACTGCCGCGGGCCGGGCATCAAAACCCAACCAGGCGCCGTTCGGGGCTCGCTGCGCGCCGAACTTCACCGAGAGCACCACCTGTTCGCGCAGAAAACGCAAGGCTCGGCCCAACAGCATTTCGTTGTGGCCCATGCCGTAGAAATCACCCGTATCCAGCAGGTTGATGCCCGCATCAAGGGCCGCGTGGACGGTGGCGATGCTCTCGGCATCATCTGTCGGGCCGTACATACCGCTCATGCCCATACACCCCAGAGCGACGGGAAAGACCTTGGGGCCGGTCAGGCCGAGTTTGCGTTGCAGAGGAGCAGTTGCCGTCATGATTTGCTTCCTTCCATCCTGCATCGTAGGATGCGGGCCTCAATCAGGCAAGGGCAACCCCGGTTCGCAGCTTCGGCGGCATTTACTGTTCCGGCGATCATCACATTAAATCATTGAATCCAAGCAGATTAATGACGGATTCTCCAGCCGCAATGCTAGACCACCCGCATTTTCTGTTTCCTTGGCATCCCCATATCTGTCATACTTGATTGTGCCCATCAGGGACGTCCAATCCAAACAGTCCAATCAAGAGGTTGCATTCATGTCGGCAAAGTATGTCTTTGTGACGGGCGGAGTTGTGTCCAGTTTAGGTAAGGGTCTGGCAGCGGCCTCCATCGGCTGCCTGCTTGAAAGCCGCGGCCTGCGCGTGAATCTGATGAAGTTCGACCCCTACCTCAACGTCGATCCAGGGACCATGTCGCCCTTTCAGCACGGCGAAGTTTTTGTCACCGACGACGGCGCCGAGACCGACCTTGACCTGGGCCACTACGAGCGATTTACCCACGCACCGCTCTCTCGCGAGAACAACCTCACCACTGGCCGCATCTACGAGCAGATCATCCTCAAAGAGCGCCGCGGCGACTACCTGGGCAAGACCGTCCAGGTCATTCCGCATGTAACGAATGAAATTAAAAACGCCATGCGCAAAGTTTCAGCCAATGGCGCCGACGTGACCATCGTCGAAATCGGCGGCACGGTGGGCGACATCGAGTCCCTGCCCTTTCTGGAGGCCATCCGCCAGATGCGCCAGGAACTGGGCCGCGAAAATACGGTCTTTGTCCACCTGACGCTGGTGCCGTGGATTGCCGCCGCCCAGGAGTTGAAGACCAAACCGACCCAGCACTCAGTCAAGGAACTGCTCGGTATCGGGATTCAGGCCGATATTCTTCTCTGCCGCTCAGATCGAAGCCTGGGCAAGGAGATCAAGCAAAAGATTGCCGCCTTCTGCAACGTCGAGGAACGGGCCGTGATCGGGGACACAACCGTACCCTCCATCTACGAGGTGCCGCTGTGCTTTGCGCGGGAGGGCGTGGACACGCTCATTCTCAAATACCTGCGCAAGGACGCGCCAGAAGCCAACCTGACCAAGTGGAAGGAGTTGGTTGACCGCTGTTACAACCCAAGGGACGAAGTCCACATAGCCATCGTTGGCAAGTATGTCGAGTATGAGGATAGTTATAAGTCGCTCAAGGAGGCTCTGACTCACGGAGCGGTCTTGCAACACCTGAAGCTCAAGGTAACATGGATTGAGGCTGAGGGCCTGGAGTCGAAGACTCCCGAGGATAGAAGTTACGAGTCGCAGTTAGCTGGATTCGACGGCATCCTGGTTCCCGGCGGCTTCGGCAAGCGCGGCATTGAGGGTATGTTGAACGCCATCCGCTACGCTCGCGAAAAACAGATTCCCTACTTTGGAATTTGTTTGGGAATGCAGACCGCCTGCATCGAGTTCGCGCGCAACGTCTGCGGTCTGAAGGACGCCAATTCCAGCGAGTTCGACCCTGCCAGTCAGCACCGCATTATCTACAAGCTGCGCGAGTTGCTGGGCGTGGAAGAGATGGGCGGGACAATGAGACTCGGCGCCTGGACCTGCGTTCTGCAGGAAGATTCGCTGGCTGCGCGCGCCTATGGCGCGACGGAAATCAGCGAGCGCCACCGCCATCGCTACGAGTTTAACCGCGAGTACGAGGCCCTGCTCACCGGCGGCGGTATGCGCCTGAGCGGCAGCACTCCCGACGCCACTTATGTCGAGATTATCGAACTCCCCGATCACCCGTTCTTTCTGGCCTGCCAGTTCCACCCCGAATTCAAGTCCAAGCCGCTGGAGCCGCATCCTCTGTTCCGCGAGTTTATTACCGCAAGTTACAAGAATCGGAAGATGCGGCTGGCATCCGAACCCAGCGAAGCTCTAACACTGGAACCTATCTCATAAATGCCATTCAGTCCGCGCAAAGCAACTCTCAGGGGTTAAAACCCTCTGTTACGGTTGCCTTGACGAACCCGAGCGTTCCATCTCCAACTCAGGCTCGTTATGGTTGGCAGACGATCCTGCGTGCAATCTATTCAACAAAGCGGGACTGCCTGCCTCACCGTTCCGCACCTCCCACCCTCCGTAGTTTGTTGAAATTCAGCATATTGTCGCGGGAGACTTGGGGGTTTGCGCTTTCGCCGGGTTGAAATCTGTTCGAATTGTGAATTTGGCCAGTATTCATAGGGCTTTGATGGGTTCGGGAGGCTTTTCCGGAACCTGCAACTGGCTGAACGGGTTGTCTGACACATATGCACCAGATGAATATGGCCTCCCGCAGATGGGAGGCCATATCATCCATAACTTATTGTAATTGTTGAACTTGAAGTGGAGCCGAAAGTCGGACTCGAACCGACGACCTGCTGATTACGAATCAGCTGCTCTACCAACTGAGCTACTTCGGCATTCCCTTTTGAGATTGTACCGTTGCGCCCGTCATCGGTAAAGCTCCGCGCTGAAACCCACTCTGGCGGCTCCCTGAGACGATCCTCCCAGCAAGGCTTACACCGCGGCCGGTGCATGCAATTCGAACTGGATCACGGGCGAATGGAGCAGCGTGTTGTGAATCAGGCAATGGTGGACAGCCTGTTCCACGCCGGCTCGGTCCGCTTCGCTGAGCGCCAACGGGATCTTGACCTCGATCTTGAAGTTGTCAAGCCGCGCCGGAGGCCCAGCCTTCTCCGCCGTAGCCCGCACCTCGACTCCCTCACGCGGCAACCCCTTCTTTTTGAGGTAGGCCGAGGCGTAAAAGGCCGCGCACGAGCCCAAAGACGCCAAAAGAAGTTCCGGAGGCGTCATACCCTCATCGGTGCCGCCGTGTTCTGTCGGCTGGTCACATAGTAGCGAGTGATTCCGCGCTTCTACCTCAAACTTCACATCTCCCCGGAGTTTCACATTCACTTCCATCATCTTGTCCTTTCAAAATCGATCAAATTTTTACTTCACGCCAGGATGCGGGAAGTCGGCAGGAGCCGCACAGCACCCTCCGCGCCGCGGACGGTTCCAAGGCATCCGGGCCAGCACTTCGCCCATGGGGCAAAACCCCGTGCATCCGGCAAAGGCCAATCCGCAGCCCACGAATCCCGGCAAGAGCAGCCACCACCGCGAGATGACAACCGCAAGCAAAACACCTACGGCCACCAGCAGACCAGCAGCCAGCCGCACCTGCCGCTCCAATGCCCAGCGCGAGGCCGTGGAGTGCACGGCCGGGTACCCAGCATGGAGCCAGGCTTGGGTTCCCCCCTCCAGCACAACCAGATCTTTGCCGCTTGCCGCCAGCAGGGCGCGCGCCATCCGTGCGCGCGTACCCGTCTGGCAAACCAGCACCACTGGTACGTTGGCCTCCAGATCCGCTGTCCGCCGTTCAATCTGCTCCAGCGGAATGTTGAGGGCGCCGGGCAGATGCGCCGTGGCAAACTCCGTTGCCGAGCGAACATCCACGAGTTGAGCCGGCCTTCCCGCTGCCTGCCAATCTTTCCAGGTTTTGATGCTGATGGTGCGTACCGCTGATTCGGGCATTTTTCTCCCTTATAAGGTAGAGCGCCGATCTGGCCAAAAGGATTCGCCCAGGACGGAGTTTTCTTCCCGCTCGCTCCTTGATGAGAGTATCAAGTGCCCCGGGCAAACGGCTCAAGTACGCTTTACAATCGAATCCGTGAGCCAATCCTTTGAAATCGGTCCGGTCCATGTGGGCGGGGGCCAGCTCTTTCTGATCGCCGGTCCTTGCGTCATCGAGTCCGAGGCCCATGTTCGCACCATGGCCGAGGCCATTCAACGCATCGCGGCGGATCTCGGCATTCCTTACATCTTCAAGGCCAGCTACGACAAGGCCAACCGCACCAGCGTGAAAAGCTATCGCGGGCCGGGACTGATGGAGGGCACGCGCATCCTGGGCCGCCTGGCCAAGGACACTGGTCTTCCGGTGCTGACCGACGTACACGAGCCGGGCCACTGCGCAGTGGTTGCCGAGGCCGTGGATGTGCTGCAGATTCCGGCGTTCCTTTGCCGCCAGACCGACCTGTTGGTAGCCGCAGGCAAGACGGGCCGCGCCATCAACATCAAGAAGGGCCAATTCGTGGCCCCGTGGGACATGACGCACCCAGTCGAGAAGGTCCGCTCAACAGGCAATGAACGCATCTTTCTGACTGAGCGCGGTGCCACCTTCGGCTACAACACGCTGGTGGTGGATTACCGCTCACTACCGGTGATGCGGCAGCTCGCGCCGGTGGTCTTCGATGCGACGCACTCCGTGCAACAACCCTCGGCGGCCGATGGGGTGAGCGGAGGCCAGCCGGAGTTCATTCCGCTGCTGGCGCGGGCCGCGGTGGCAGCGGGCATCGACGGCCTCTTCCTGGAAGTGCACGACGCCCCGGCCAACGCCAAGTCCGACGGCGCGAATGCACTGGACCTGAAGCTGCTGAAGCCATTGCTGGAAAAGCTGTTGGCGATTCATAAGGCGGCGGGATAGTATGCCGCGGGGATGGTTGTCCAGGTCGCAAACACTGGATTTGGCACTCCTAGCCATTACCACCGCTGGAGCGGGGCCGGAATCGACGCTATAAACTATGCCGGGCCGGGACGCGCCAAACTCACTGGCGCGTCCCGGCCCGGTAAAAGTGCGGACGCTCTTCTGATGGCTGAAGCGCATACAAGCCGGTGCTCTTCCAGTTCGTATCTGGCGCGCTCCATATCGACATTTTTCCTGGCCGCGAATTGCGTGCAGAGTCGGAAACAGACTGAGGAACGAGCCTGAATGTACTCGTTGAGCCCAGTCTCATAAGCTCGTTCCAGATTTCTGCAGATTGAGCAAACCATGTACATATCCTCCGGCCTTCCGCCAAGCGCGCGACGGCCGAGATGCGGTGCCTTAGCGACCGAGAATCTCCTGCTCGGCGCGGCGCCAATCCTGTTTGTCTCCGCCGTTTTCCTTGCCACGGCCTTCATACAGCTCAAACGCTCGCTCTCTTATCAAATCCTGGGACGGGGCAACGCCGGACTTTGTCGCCGTCGTGTCCGGAACATTTTTCGAGCCTGTAACATTGTTTCGTTGCGGCTGTTTCTGAGATTTAGATTTGGCCATTGGGAAACCTCCTGGGGGTGATGGGTTATGGGCAAGATGCTGCACGTGGGTTACATGAGTTTAGAGGATCCGAAAGAAAAGAGATAAAACTCACTTTTGCTCAAGTGCTATGCCAGACCTCGCATAGATCAAGCGCTTCTATTGGAGTTTCCTATTTATCTCCAAGCCATCCAAATCAGGCCACTTCAAAAAGGGAACCCAAAAGATTGGTCTGGCGGTTGCGGTTCCTTGGGCGCAGTAGCATAACCGACTGCAATCCCGATCGAAGCGATGCTCCGGCCGGAGTGAGAATGTTCCATCATGAAGTCTTCGGCAAATGTCAGTCGCTTCGCGCCTGCTCCATCCGGCTCAATCCCGAAAGAATTGTTTTTATCGGCCTGCCCCTCTGGCCTGAACGAATGTTGACTCTTATCCCGCCTGGCAGATGGAAGATTCCTTGTGCCATTTTTATTGAGGAGGCTCATAGCAGCTCCAGTCGCCCGGTTTTTTGCTTGAGTGGTACTCGCCGGGAACGAAGCATTGAAGGCTCGAGGCGAGAAGAACATATCTCAGCTGCTCTAGGCTAAGCTGAACACACCCGAAATGGCTTACGTGCCACCTACGCTGTGGAAGGAAAACTTTCGAGGCGGCGACATTGGCTAGCTTCGGTTATTTATCAGGCTCGCGACCGATCCTTCGAAAGCCTTATGGAGCCAAAATAGATTTAACTAACTTCAGATAGTCTGCCTTAGTTCAGAGAATCTAAAGTATGAGGGGAAACTTAGCTCAGTTTTAAGTGTTACTCCAGATCAACGCAAATGTCAAGCGGCTCTTCTGGTGTCTGGGCTTCAGTCCCAAGCCATTCAAATGCCATATCTTCACGTGCCGGTTCCTGCCTGATAGCATTTCCCTATGTTATTGACGCCGATTCGCACATCTCTCCGCGCCGGACTGATTGGCGGCGCAGCCCTGGTCCTTGGCGCGGCTTTCTCGTTTTCCACCGCGTTAGCGCAGGCGGCTCCGCCGGCGCAAATTCAAGCCGCCACATCCCCAGACCGCGCCCGCATTGAAGAGGTGCTTAGGGGGCTCAACCGCGGCCATTCCTTCGGCCAGGTAGCAATTTCCCCAGACGGCAGGCGGCTGGCGTGGGTTGAGTTTACGCGGGAAGGCACGGAGATTCGCGTCGCGTCGCTCAGTGATTTGTCTAAAGGCGGGCTAACCAAAAGCGAACGAGTGACGGCGGCAGACAAGCCGGAGCAGCACTGCCAAGAAGGCCAGGTCATGTGGTCACCGGATGCGCAAGCGCTGGCTTTCTTCTCCGATTGCGCCAAGCCGGGGCAGCCGGAGCTTTATCTGGCTCGGCAAGGCAGGCCGTCGCAGCGGCTGACGGAGTTGAAGGGCTACACGGGAGCTCCTGCCTTTTCACCGGATGGAAAGAGTGTGGCCTTTTTATATGTGGAAGGCGCAACGCGTGCAGCCGGGGCGCTGGCGGCGATGAAGCCTCCGGCGGGAGTGATCGGCGAGGACGGCGTGGAAATCCAGCGGATTGCCGTGGCAGAGGTTGGGGCGAGCAAACCGGCAGCTCCTGTGATGGCAACGCCGGAGAACCTCCACGTCTACGAATTTGATTGGCGACCGGATTCCAAGGCGCTGGCCTACGTGGCCGCCGACCCGCCAGGAGAGAACAACTGGTGGGTAGCCAAGCTCTATACGCAGGAGTTGAACGGTGCGCCCAAGGTCATTTTTGCGCCTGCCGTGGCGGCTGGGCCGCTGCATGGGTTGCAGGTTGCCGTGCCGCGCTGGTCGCCGGACGGTAAAGCGATCGCCTTCATCGGCGGGCTGATGAGTGACCAAGGGGTGACGGGCGGCGATCTGTGGCTCATCTCCGCAGCAGGCGGCGCGCCACACAACCTCACTCCGCAACGCGCGGCCACGGCGTCCTGGATGGAGTGGGATGATACCAGCCACATCTTTGTCAGCAGTCTCCAAGGCGGCAACGCGCAACTGGCGCGCCTCGATCTACAGGGCGATTCCACGGCCGCAGACAGCACAGCCAGCTTCGAAGCACCGCTCTACGACATTCCGGCGACGGTGGGAGATGGACGGCTGGAGATGAGCCTGTCCTTTACACGAAGCCAAGGCGCACGAAGCCCGGAGACACGGAATCATGAGCTGTTTGTCTTTGCCGCCAGCAGCTTCGACCATCCGCCGGAGATCTACCTGACGCGCACGACTGGCAAAACTGCAACCAGCCTCTCGGCTCTCATCCAAGTCACACACTTGAACGACGGCGTGGAACCGGCCTGGGGAAAGTCCGTTTCTTTGATCTGGAAGAGTGACAAGTTCCATGTGCAGGGCTGGCTTACCCTGCCCAGAGAGTATGACCCGGCCAGAAAATATCCGCTTATCGTCATGGTGCACGGAGGGCCGGCCTCGGCGGCGGGGTCGCGCTGGAGTTCAGGCGGCCTGAGCGCGGCGGCGTTTTCGGCGTTGGGCTATTTTGTGTTGCAGCCAAACCCCAGGGGTAGTTTTGGACAGGGCGAGGAGTTTACCCAGGCCAACCGCAAGGACTTCGGCTATGGCGACCTGCGAGACATCCTGGCCGGTGTGGACACGGTCGAGGCCAAGTACCCGGTGGACCCCAAACGCGTTGGCCTTACCGGTTGGAGCTACGGCGGATTCATGACCATGTTCGCCGTGACCCAGACCCAGCGGTTCAAGGCGGCGGTGTCGGGCCCCGGCATCTCCAACTGGCAGAGCTACTACGGCGAGAATTCGATTGACCAGTGGTTGATTCCCTACTTCGGCGCGCCGGTCTACGACGACCCTTGGGTGTACGCCAAGAGCTCTGCTATCAACTTCATCCAGGCCGCGCAGACACCCACGCTGCTGGTGGTAGGCGACCGGGATGGCGAATGCCCAGCGCCCCAATCCTACGAGTTCTGGCACGCGCTGAAAGCCCGGAATGTACCCACGCAGCTGGTTGTGTATCCGAATGAGGGGCATATGTTTGTCGACCCGGCCCACCGCAGGGACGTAATCGAGCGAGCTGCAGAGTGGTTTGCCCACTATCTACCGCCTGCGCCCTAGAATCTTGCTCGCCAATCGGGGCCGACAGAGTCTATGAAAAAGCGGAAGCGGGGGAATCGCTTCGCCGGCCTTCAGCCGGGAACCACCCCGTCCTGATACACTTTTCTTTGGAGTTTCGAGAGCGCGTTTCGTCAGCCAGTTGCAAGGAGAGTGGGACGCTGGGAGCCGGTCATTTGAGCGGATTTCCCGGTGGCAGACCAGCCATGGCGGGTTGACGAGCCGCTCCAGAGAGCGCCTTTTTCAATTTTCGCAGCCTTTATTGGATGCCGCGCAAGAGAACTCTTTCACAAAGAAAGGGCCACTCGCCACCGGCAAACTCGGGCGGCGGCGATGGGAAGTCTGCTCGTAACCCAATTTTCCCGATGGTATCGGGAGGGACCGTTCCGCGGTTCGACAAGGCGGGGCGGGGAGGATTCATGCGGCGGTTCTTGACGCTTGTTTGCTTGTTGTGTCTGGCTATTCCAGCCGGGATTTCGATTTCCGGATGCACCCGTAACCCGGGCGAGAACTATTGCAATGGCCTAGGCTACGGGATGAAGATTACGGATGTGGCCGCAGTCACGCTACAGCCCGCGACCACCGGCATCTCCATGGCCTACGGGCAGACGCGCCAGATAGGTTCGCCTTCGGCCGTGACCTGCAAGGGTACGACGGCCAGCGCCAGCTCGTTCAGCTATGGCACCACCAACAACCAGTTGGTGGACATCACGCCGGGCGGCAACATCTGCGCTGGCACCTGGAACCGGAACTCTGGCGGCGGCATCGCCGACTATACCATCTGCAGCAAGCCGGATCCATTGCCCTCGACCGGCGGTCTACCTTATGCAATGGCTTACATCACGGCCTCAGCTCAATCGGTGACCTCCAATCCGGTGGAAGTATTCGTGCATGCCCAGGTGACCTCAGTTAGCCTTGTCACGTATCCCATATCCGGATCCGCGCAGAAGTGCTTTTCACAGAGCACCCAGGCTACGCTCGATGCGCAGGCCTGCTACAGCGAGGACATCCAGGGCCAGCCCACGAATGTGCTCCTCTGCGCGCCGGCCTCGGTAACCAGTTCTTCGTCGCCCACGCTGGCCTGCCCGTTGCCAATCGTCAATGGCCAAACGGTTCCCCTGGCCTCGATCCCCAACTGCACGGCCGCTGTCGGCACGCTCAGCTACGCGGTGGGCACCTCCAACGTCGCCGCCATAACCACCAATACCAGTACAGACCAGGTCACCATCACCGCCGAGGAGCCAGGCACTACCGCGATCACTGCGTCGGTGGCCGGTTCGGGCTCTTCCGCCGGCTACTTCTCCACCTGCCCTCCGGCATCCATCTCATTGACTCTGGCAAACTTGCAGACCTCGGGAACCATTACCCAGGGCGTGACCCAGAATCTGGTCACCAAGATCACCGACACCTACGGGAATCCCATCTCAGGCCTTAACCTCACTTACCAGTCGACCGATCCGATCGACATTTCGGCGAGCAGCGCTGGAGCCATCACAACCTCCTTCCCCGGTGTGGCTTCGATTTATGCCCTCTGCCAGCCGCCCAGTTGCAATCCGTCGCCCATCAATGAGATCGGCATTTACGGAACCGGCCTACCCGTTACCTCCAACCCGGTCACTATCACGACCCCCGGAACAGCCAGCAACTACGTCTGGTTTGCGGCTCCCGGCCAGTCGCAGTACATCATCCCCGTCGAGTTACTCACCGGCACAATCGGTTCCACAATTCGCCTGCCTTACGTGCCCAACTCGATGGTGATGGATCGGATGGCCAACAATCTATACCTTGGTTCCCAGCACGAGTTGATGGTTTACAACACCTCCTCCGGCGCGCTCACCACCCAGAACACCGGCGTTCCGGGCGTGGTGCTGGCCGTGTCGCCGAACAACTCGCAACTGCTCATCAATGACCAGGTGCGTCAGGTCTTCTACCTCTACAACATCTCCGGCAGCACCTACACGACCTATGGCGGCATGGGCACCGCTGCCGCTTGGACACCGGACTCCCAGACGCTCTACATCACCGACAGCGCGGCGCTGAATAATGCCGCGGCAGGCGTCACCGGCCACACCGACACACTTTACGTCTACAACCCGAACACCGGCCTGATCACTTACGCGCTGCCGTGTTCCGTCTACAACGCCACCTCCTGCCCCTCCCCTTCAACTGGCGCGCAGAACCTGGCGATCACTACTCCCAGCGTCGGCGCATTTTTCAGCGGAAGCCAGACCGTAGCTCACACATGGTGCCCTTCCGGCACAGTGGGCGACTACGCCAGCATGAGCTTCTATCCGCAGGGGCCACCTCCTGACAATACAGTGGCTGCGCAAACCGACGTGCTGGCCGCAACCACCGACGGCAACCACATCCTCGGCGCATCAACCCTCGGCACATTGACTTCCGGCAGCAACATCACCCTGTCCGACATCGGAGTCACGATCCCGGCATACAACTGCCTGCCTCCGGAAACCAGCAGCAATTATCCGCTGCTGCTCGGCGATCAACTCTCGCCGCTGGTGCTTACAACCACGCTGAGTACGCCGCCGGCGATCACCGCCAACGCCGCCGCTGTCGATCAGGTGGTGCCCTCGCCTGCGTCCAACCTGGCCTTCATCACCTATACCCCTCCGACAACCGGCGCCACAACCGGCGCCTCGCTGCCTTACTACCTGCCAGGCACGGGTACAGTGGGTTATGTTCCGTTCAAGGGAAGCTTGGCAGCGAACATCACTGCCCCTCTGACCGGCGCCTTCACCCCGGACGACAAGCTGTTCTTCGTCTCCACGGCGGGTGACAACATGATTCACTACATCAGCGTGCCACTTGTCACCAGCAACCCGGCGAATGCGGACACACAGCAAATCAGCCCCAACCTGCCGGCATGCACGCCTATCTCCGCCGGTGGCACCGACATGGGCTGCGCTTATTCAGGTCCAAGCCCCGCCACCGCCATTGTTCCGGCCACGGCCATCGCCGTCAAGCCACGCGCCACCACGTAGTTCGCGGCGCAACAACCAGCAAGCAGAAGGGCCGGCTACGCGCCGGCCTCTTTGTTTTGCGGCAAGAAGCCTTCCCCGCGACCCCATCCGTTCCGCGTTTTACCCGAAGGGGGAAAGCACGAACGCATGACTCCCTCGCGAATCGTCCCGCCCCGCCTGCACACGGTAGAATCAAATAATGATCAAGGGGATTTCCTATCTTCGTCCAGCAGGCAGCCGAGCGGCTTATGACCGGCTGGCGAGCTTCTTTTCTGCGCTGGGATTTGCTCCCGGCAATGGATGGAAAGATGAAGCCAGCCGCGGCGCATCGTTTCTGGCTCCGCTGGGCAACCTGGAATTTGTGGATGGCCAGTTCCCTTCCACCGCCGACGTGTTGGTGGAGGTGACCGCTCTGGACGCCGTGCATCAGGCCGCCGCCACCTGGCTGCGCGCACAAGGGGGCGAACCGGCTGTTGCGCGCCTCTCTCCCATCACGGAAACGCACTGGAAGTCGCGCCTCTTTACCGTCGAGCCGGAGCTTGGCTTCGCCTTCAGTTTCTGGGCCTGGACAGATCCAACGCGTGGCAAGCCGCTGGCCGTCGAGGGTGATCTCTCCGCTGCGAGCATGAAGTTTGGCATTGTCGTCGCCCGCTGGAATGCGGTGATCACTGAGCGGCTGTTGGACGGCGCGCTTGATGCCCTGCTGCGCAGCGGCGCAAAGCGGAGTGACATTGAAGTGATTCGCGTTCCCGGCGCATGGGAGATTCCAGCCGCTGCGCGCACTCTGGCCAACGCAGGCCGAGTAGACGCCATCATTCCCCTCGGCTGCCTGCTGCGCGGCGAGACGGCCCACTACGAGGCCATCTACAACGAAGTTGCTCGCGGCCTTGGAGAGTCACAACAGGAAACCGGCATACCCCACAGCTTTGGCGTACTCACCTGCGAAACCCTGGAGCAGGCCCTCAACCGCGCCGGACTCAAGGCCGGCAACAAGGGCTTCGAGGCTGCCACAGCGGCCATCGAGATGGTCAGCCTCACCCGCAAACTCCAGCGTGGCGACGTGCAGCAAGGCGGCCCCGCTTGACGGCCGGGCCGCGGCGCAAGTCGCGCGAACTGGCCATGCAGATGCTCTATCAAGCGGACATCGGCAAGCAGACGCCGGAGCAGGTGCGCGCCAACTTCTGGAAGGCTGCCGACGAGGTCGAGCCCGAGGTGCGCGGCTTTGCCGAAGACCTCTTCCGCGTGGCCATCGAACACCAAGAGCAGATTGACGAACTGCTCGTGGCCAACTCCAAGCACTGGCGGCTGGAGCGTATGCCCGCCGTGGACCGCAATCTGCTACGCATGGCTGTCGGCGAGATGCTGGGTTTCAAAGGCACGCCCTTCCCCATCGTCATCAACGAGGCCCTGGAAATCGGCCGCCGCTACTCCGCGCCTGAGTCCATCAACTTCCTCAACGGTATGTTGGACTCTATTGCGCGCGGCCTGATCGGCAAGTAAGGCGGCGCTGGCACATCTACGCCAGCTTCATCCCCAAGTGTCGCGCCCGGTTCAGGGTTCGGACAGAGAGTCGCGGATGCGGCTCTTGAGAGACCAAGCCGATCCAGAGGCTGCCAACGGGTTTTGCGCCTAAATTTTTGGCCGTCAGGCGCAGAGCTTTGGCCGCTCCGGTGGCGAGAGGAATCAGGAAGCCCGGCATGGCAGACGAGGCCACCAGCACTGCCTTACGCGATTGCCGCTTGCTGCGTGGACGGGGCGCATTTTGTCCCCAAGGCCAATAGAAAAAGCCAGACAATCTCTCCAAGAACCTGCGAAAGATGGCCGTGACGTTGTAGTAGTTGACCGGCGAACCGAGCACGATGGCATCCGCCGCTTCAATTTCTTCCAGGATGGACTCCAAATCGTCTAGTTGCGCGCACTTGACGCGCTCCTCGCCCGGCGCCTGGGTGCATTGGCGGCAGTTGGTGCAAAACTCCAGGTGCTGATCTGTCAGGTAGATGGTGTGCGTCTGGGCGCCTTTTCCCCGCGCGCCCTCCAACACCGCTTCAACCGCGGTATCGATGGTCCCGCCTTTGCGATAGCTCCCGATAATGGCCACAACTTTAGTGCTCATTCCCGTCTCCGATCAATATGAGGCCAGATTACCCCCAGCGGTGCAGCGCGCACAATGACAAGATTCCCTTTGTCTCTTGCCGCACCGGTGACCAGGCCTTTCCCTTCAGCATCGGCTGCCCCCGAGTTTCAATCTACCTTACCGGCAAGCCTCATTGGGACGGTCGAGTTGGTCATTGGTTCTTCCGCGGCGGTCCTGCTGCACGACGGCGCCCGACTTGAGAACCAGTCTGCCTTCCTGGCTGAGAAGCGGATCAAGTTCAAAGTCAGCAGCAACAGGCGCTCCGGCTACCGTTCGCGCGCAGTACCAATCCTTCCCGTAGAAATCGCCGTTCGCATACCACTTACGGCAGGCGATCACAGACACATGAGGATCCAGATCGCACTGGAACCACAGATAGGGATCACCCCTGCCAGAGCCGGCGAGAGCAAAGGCCTCAGCTGGAACCTTGGCTGGCCGCTTATGCGAGTATGCAACCACGAGGATCGGCCGACGCACCGCGCTGACGCATCCGGCGTCCTTGAAGTTCTCGAACTGGGAGCCGCGCTCGATCTTCATTGTGGGGCCCTCGGACGGCCTGATCCAGACGGAACGCCTGTTGAATCGAATCTGAAGCTGCATTCCAGCAAGCTCTTCCAGGCTGGAGAACTTTTTCTCATGAAGGTAGCTTCTGCCGTCCCCGACCAAGACCTGATCGCCCATCCGAAAACAAAAGGCGCTGGCCGGCTCGGCGTGCGCGGAGCATCCATTACCGCACGGAAGGTAATCCGCCGCCTCCACCAGCGTCGCCGCCGCAAAGCCCTTTGCCTCTCTAGCTGAAGCGCTAAGGCTCAAGCTCAGAACCATACTGGCGACAAGGACGATGGGCGGCAGGGACCTGAAGCTCTTGGGACGGAAATGCATGAGTCGAATCGGGAACGATGATTGCATCATGCGCTTAAAGTTACTACTGCCCGATCTCGTCCCGCAAACGTCAGGAGAAAACCACACGTTGGCGGGCGCTCCAGAGGTGCGATAGCTCAATATTCTGCTTCCGAGGCATGGGAAAGCGCATCCATGCATGCCATCTGACACCATCATCTGATACGCTCTTGATCGCATGGAACACACAAATCTTCACCTCGAAAAACGCTCCTCCCTGGCCGTCGTCACCCTCGACCGGCCTAAAGTGCTCAACGCTCTCAATGCCGAGACCCTCGCCGAGCTTTCAGAAGCCTTCGAGGAGTTGGCCGCCGATCCCGCAATTCGAGTGATTCTCCTCGCCGGCGCGGGGGGCCGAGCCTTTGTTGCCGGAGCAGACATCCGCGAACTGGCCGCGCTCAGCGCCGAAGAGGGCCGAGCCTTTGCCCTTCGGGGACAGCAGGTCTTTCGCCGGATCGAAACCCTGGGCAAGCCGGTGATCGCCTGCATCCAGGGCTTTGCGCTGGGCGCCGGCTGCGAACTGGCCATGGCCTGCACCTTGCGCCTGGCGGCAGACGATGCCCGCCTGGGCCAGCCGGAGGTGAAGCTGGGCGTCATGGCCGGCTACGGCGGCTCGCAGCGCCTGCCCCGCCTTGTGGGCCGCGGTGCGGGGCTCAAACTGCTGCTGACCGGCGCCATCATTGATGCTCACGAGGCCCTCCGCATCGGCCTCGTGGATGAAGTCGTTCCTGCCGCCGAACTGATGGAACGAGCTGAGTCCTTGGGGCGAGAGATTGCCGCCAACGCTCCGCTCGGCGTGGCTGAAACACTTCGCGCCGTCGATGAAGGCCTCGACCTGCCGCTCGATCTGGCCCTGCTCCGCGAGGCTGGCCGCTTCGGATACCTTTGCGGCACCACCGATAAGAACGAAGGCACACAGGCCTTTCTGGAAAAGCGCCCACCCATCTGGAATGGAAATGAAGCGGAAGACCCGTGCCGAGGGAGACCGGATCGTAAATCCTGCTATTCTTGAAGGGTGATTCAGCGATCGAGACTCAAAGGATTTGCGGCGATGGGCCTGCTGCTCGCAGTGACCCTCGTTGCCTGCCACAAGGAAGAGCAGGCGGTTGTCGGCGTCGCCCATAACGCGGTTACTGCCGAGCAGAAGGCCCAGGCCGCGGCTCAGGCAACGGCTACCGTTCGCGATCAGCAACGCGCAGCCCTGGCACTGATTCCGCTGCCCACCAAGAGCATGTATGTGGACGTGCATGAGCCGGGTGCATGGGCGAATCCCTTCCTTTCCGTCGACGCTGGCACACTCAATTTACGCATCACCCTGGTCGACGCCAACCCCAGCCACGTGGGCCGGGGAACCATGCTGCGCCCTGAGGCGGCTCGCCGCCAAGAGATTCAGGTGCGGCCCGCCGACCTGGCCCAGGCCCTGATTGCCCTGCCCCCCGGCGCATGGCGCTATGGCCGCGTCATCGCCGTGGCTGAGTCGCCCGTCGCGAGCCGCAAAGACCGGCAAATCATCCGCCGCAACGTCGAAGCCACCATCCAGCAACTGAATGACTTGGGCGTCGTCGTCGAAGAGTGGCCCACACGATAAGGCCTTTTCGCCTGATCGCACTGTTTCACAGGTTGCGTGTTCCTGTGCGGGTGGTGAGTGCAAATCGCTGATTATTAATTAGTTACGCATAGCTCCACGGTTTCACTTTTTAAAGGGTTATGTGTTTCCGTGCAAGCGGTGCGTGAAACTTATTGATATTTAAAGGCTTAGGACCAACTCCACAGTTTCACTGGCAAAAACGCAATTTTTTCGGGCTGGACGAGTTGCAGTCGGCATCGCGGGGATGGTTACGGTCATGTTGCGCATAGCTTCTCCGGTCTTTGAGGGGTTTTGCACACTTGTCCTCTATCTGCCAGTGTGCGCCGATTGAGAGTTATTTTCGGCAAAAGGGCTGGGGAAAGCGCGATCCGACTCAGGACCGAAAATCCGGAGTTTGGGCATCCGGCCATCCCGCAACTGAGCGACTTCGGCGTCGTTGCCGAAGAGTGGCCCACACGCTGACGGCGCTCACACCGTCAAACACTCGCAGCGCGGTATCATTTCAGCGTGAGTTACTCATCCTTTTCTCCCCTTCCTCACCAGCCACCGCTGGCCCATGAAGGCTTTGCCGCCCACCGCGAGCTGGAAGCCCTGCTCAAGAAGACCCTTCGCGGCGACGTCCGTTTCGATCTCGGTTCCCGCGCCCTTTATGCGGCCGACTCCTCGAACTACCGCCAGCTTCCCGTAGGCGTCATTCTGCCCCGCGATGCCGCTGACGTCGAGGCTGCTCTGGCCGCTTGCCGCGCCACCGGCGCCGCTGTGCTGCCGCGCGGCGCGGGCACCAGCCTGGCCGGCCAATGCGCCAATGTGGCCGTGGTCTTCGACTTTTCCCGCTACATGAACAAGCTGAACTCCATCGACCCCGCCGCCAAGCTGGCCCGCGTCGAGCCTGGCATCGTCCTTGACCGGCTGCGCGAAGCCGCCGAGGCGCACCACCTCACGTATGCTCCCGACCCCGCCACCCACTCGCGCTGCACCCTGGGCGGCATGATCGGCAACAACAGTTGCGGCGTCCACGGCTTGCTGGGCGGCAAAGTCGTCGATAACGTGGAATCGCTCGACCTGGCGCTCTACGACGGCACACGCATGACCGTGGGCCGCACCTCACCCGCCGAGTTGGAAGCCTTGATCCGCGGCGGCGGCCGCGTGGGCCAGATCTACGCCGGCCTCGCGCGCGTGCGCGACCGTTACAGTACACTCATCCGTGAAAAATTTCCGCGCATTCCCCGCCGCGTCTCCGGCTACAACCTGGACGAGCTGCTCGACGAGAATGGATTCAATGTGGCCCGCGCCCTTGTAGGCTCGGAAGGCACTTGCGCCACTGCCGTCTCGGCCACGCTGAACCTTGCCTCCAGCCCGCCGTTCCGCGTACTGACCGTGCTCAGCTTTGCCGACGGCTTTCTGGCCGCCGATGTCGTGCCGCGCGTGCTTGAATTTGGCCCCATCGGCCTGGAAGGCTTTGACGGCATGATTGTTGACTTCATGCTGCGCAAAAAACTCGCTGTAGACGATGTCGAGCTTCTTCCGCCCGGCAGAGGGTTT
>Ga0182014_10001120_pt1 | contig 36311 bp, 41 predicted proteins | sample 612S2DmetaG_FD_120489 | JGI IMG/M metagenome (GOLD analysis project Ga0182014, IMG submission 120489) | Permafrost microbial communities from Stordalen Mire, Sweden - 612S2D metaG | ecosystem: Environmental > Terrestrial > Soil > Wetlands > Permafrost | place: Sweden: Stordalen | collected... | reverse complement strand
GCATGTTCGGCACGGAACGCCGTAAGTTATTGATTTCGTTGGGGTGGGGTGCGTAGCTCGGGTAGGGCTGGAGTCTGCGCGTGCCGGCTCAATATGAGTTGTGAAATCAATGGGATAGGAGGGGACCGCGAGGACGGCATGGCCGCGGGGAGGTCTGATATATCATGCCTGTCAAGGGGTATTTTGAAGAGGCTATTTTTGCCGGTTTATTGGCCGAAGGCTCGTGGAATCAATGGGGTGGAGCGAAAATACGAGGCAAAGACCTATTAACTATTTTATAAACGGGAGGGGACGTCACAACCTCCAGATAGCTGCGGCCGTGGAATCCCACTCAGCGCAAAAGGTGTGATCAGCGGGGCACCCTGGTGATTCGGTATGCTTACTTATGATACAATGTAAGCATGACTCGACAGATAACATCAGTAAGCACAAAAGGACAGTTCGTTATTCCCGCAGAGATGAGGACGGCACTGGGCATCAAGCCGGGCACCCGCATCGCCGTGACACAGGATGGATTGCGAATTGTGCTGGAGCCGGTTTCGGACGAATTGGTCGATAAGACGCGCGGAATGTTTTCCGGCAAGGCATCGCTTTCTGCAGAACTCCGGCGGGCGCGGCGGAGCGATAAAGATCAATGGTGACATACGTCCTCGATTCGAGCGCAATTCTCCGCTATCTTGACGACGAGGCGGGGGCGGCGCGCGTGGCTGAAATCATCAAGGCCCACCTGGCAGGAACGTGTGAGGCGGTGGTTTGCGCGCTGCATTGGGGCGAGGTCGCCGGCATCACATGCAAGGTACATGGAAAGCAGGCGATGGAACTGGTGCTTTCGCGCTTAAGTTCGTTTGGGCTGCAAATTGTGGCGGCGGATGCGGATCGCGCCGTGCGAGCGGCGTTGATCAAGTTTAAGAGAGCGGTTCCCTATGTGGATGCTTTTGGAGTGGAGTTGGCGACTGGAGCGCGAGACCGCGTTTTCGTGACTGCTGACTATGATTTCAAACCGGCAAGCCACGATGTGAAAATGGAGTTTCTGCCAACGAAGTAAGCGGCAACATGGCGACTAAGGTTGTTCCGCTGCGCTGCCTCCAGCGGCCAAGAAGCCTGCCAATTATTCAAGCCCCACCTGACTCGCGGGGCTTTTGGTTTTTCCGACAAACAAGGCCACAATCTCCAGATAGATGCGACAGTGGAATCCCACTCATCGCAAAAGGCGCGATGACTGGGACACCCGGCAGCCTCGGTAAAGGGTGGGCGAGCCGCGAGCTTCGAGCTTGAATCGTGTGGCGCGGACACTCCTTTCCGCGCGAAGTGTCAGTCGTCAGGAAGAACTAAAGACCGCCGCGCGGAAGCAATCCCGACAATCCCACTTCGTTACTTTCAGTTGTTATCGAAGGCAACCCGCCTTTAGCTCCCCTGACAGATACGACCTGTTTGTGCAGTGTCTGGAGGACATGCGCCGCCGCTTCTCGATGTGCGTTTATGGATATGTGGTCATGCCAGAACATGTCCACCTCTTAGTCAATGAGCCAAAGGAAGTCGCGCTGGCCGACGCGATCCACTATCTAAAGTTGTCGTTTGCGAAGCGGCTGCGCAGCCGCACCGGCAGGATAGAATCGCGTTCCTTTTGGCAGAAGCGCTACTACGATCGAAACGTTGGAGACGCCGAAGAGTTTACGGTGAAGCTACGCTACCTCCACCGAAACCCCGTGGCACGTGGTCTGGTGAAGGGGCCGGCAGAATGGAAGTGGAGCAGCTTTCGGCATTACGCTCTGCGGGAGGCGGGAATCGTGGAGATCGAATCGGAATGGACGGCGCGGGACCGGGAACAGGAGACGCAGGGAGGATCGCCGCGAATTTTCCTTAACCCAGGTTGGCGCGCAAAGAACGCGCGCGAACCTGGGGCACCAGGCACCAGGCCGGTTCTTCATCGAGGCACGAAAACCGCGTTGTGTGGGCCACCCGGCCGTCCAAAAACAACTTTCCAAGCCCGCGGCCGCTCTGGTAGAACGGTAGGCGGAGGGATCGATGACGGAAAAGAAGTACAAAGGCATGGCTACACAGTGGACAACATTGCTTCGTCAAAAAGGTGTGCCTTTGGCAGCCGCCAGAGCGTTGGGCGCATACATTAGTGGGCTGGAAAAACGGCTCGCTAAATTAGACAAGAAGGTAACTGATTTGGCTCGCTCGTCTCACAAGCACGATTGAACGAGCGGTGGGCACTGGACGAGCGGGTGCACAAATCAAGTAAGAGCGTTTGATGGCGGGCGGCCCAGACAACCTTGGGCGCCCCGCTCATTCGCGCACTTTGCGAATGAGTTCGTTTCGTCACCATCGAACTATGCCGGGATCTCCCGCCGTTGTGTGGGCCGTCCGGTTAATGAGTGCCATGTGGGTATGTTTTGGTAACTATCCGTTGGTTCAGCCATGAACTTAGTTGGGATAGCCTTTCGGTAAAAGTGAGCGATTTTGAACAGACAGCGCCGGGAGGGTGCGGCAAGATATGGGTAATTTCCCTGGGGGTATCTCAAGTTGTTAGGGAGCCGAATGCGGTGGCTCAGTTTTATAGCACATGCTACATGCCCTTCCCCGGGACTGGGCCACCGCGCTGGAGGCTGCATTGGGTCAAGAGCATCGAGGGCCAAAGCGAACCATCCTTTGCATCGATGACGACAACGCCATTCTGCAGTATGAGAGAGCGCTGCTGGAACGATGGGGCTATTGCGTTGTGGCGGCGGCATCCGCGCAGCAAGGGCTGACACTGGCGATGAGGCTTCCGATTGATGCCGTGATCCTGGACTACCACATTCCGGGAACGAACGGTCACAACATCGCTGCCGCGATCAAGAAGTGCCGGCCGGAGGTTTTGATTTTCATGTTCTCCGGAAGCGAGATTCCAGAAGAGACCTTCAATCTGGTCGATGCTGTGGTACTTAAGACAGACGCGATCGGACAACTTGTGCCAACAGTTACACAGCTCTTGTAACAGGGCTCAGCTATCGCCAGATGATCGCTTTCCGCACCCAGAACGCGCCGCTATGGAGAGCTTCCCGCAACTGACGCTGCTGCACGGAAACGGATACAAGGTGCTAGCCGCAAGAAACGATGGTGAAGAAACGCGGCTGTTAGTGCCGGACCTTCAAGACAAGATGGCGCGCGTCGGAGCTGGAGATCTGGATACGGCGGCAGGCTTCGCGGCTCGCGGCGACCGCCGGAGCACATCCACACTGGACACGCATGGAAGTTAAGCGTAGGGTTGAAGGTGAGTGAGCAGTTGTTTTCCTCTTTCAGGTCCTCTGAACTAAGGCAGTCCATCTGAAGTAAGTCCCTCTTAGCGCACACATACATTGAGGTGTTCCTATGTTTGATTCCAAGTCTGCCAAGCAAGCGAAGCCAACCGTCGCGGCCGCACCGAACAAGCCGTCCGCCAAGCTGGCGGTGATGCCCAACACTGTCCCGCACCAGGACAGAATCAGGGAGCTGGCCTACGAACTGTATGAACGTCGTGGCCATAAACCCGGCCATGAGGAACAGGACTGGTTACAGGCCGAGCGCGAGATAATCAGCGCGGCGGGGTAAAAGGACAATCGTGAACCGCCCCACCAACCCGATGACATTGATTTGTCCACGATGCGGCGCGAACCCCGGGCACGTCTGCACAGGATTCGAGGGTCCGATGGAGGTCATCCATAGCGCAAGGATTGAAGCGGCGGCAGGGCACGGAAAAGAATCAGCCGCGTGCACTCTCCAAGGAGAAAACAAACCATGATTCGGAAACTCGCGAAACTCTTCGCATGTGCGGTTCTCGTTCTTTTTGTGGGCCTGAATGCGGCGGTGCTTTATGCCGCACCACAAATGGCCAATGCCAACGAGAAGATGCAGGCTGCACCGGAGCAGACTGTGACCGGTTGCCTGCAAAAGGGCGTTGAACCGGCCGGATTTTTTATCATCGGAGCGGACAACAAGCATTGGGAGCTTTACTCGGGCAAGGAAGTTTCCCTTGCCGATCATGTGGGTCATACGGTTACCGTGACCGGCGCTCTGGCCAAGAGATCGCCACAACAAGAGCAAGAAAGCCAGCCTAGTGAAAAGAAAGAAATCGGGGGCAGGCAGCACAATGACTTGCAGGTGTCCAGCCTGAAAATGGTCAGCGAGACTTGCAGCAAGTAACGGGAGGGGAGTTTGACTTCCGTTTGTGCTGCGATCATCGCGAGTATGCGTCCGGGCTGCCTGTGCCGCCGTTGCACTGCTCCCACTGAAGCCGACGGAAGGCTTGAGTGGGCCGGGCGACGTCGCGTATCCGCGACTTGCGCCTTAGGTCTTTCAGTGCGCTACAGCGAATTCAGGAAATTCACGAGATCGGTCACATCTTGTGGGCTGAGACCGATGTTAAACCGGACATTATAGAACTGGACCAGAGCCGTCAAAGTGGCTGCGTTGCCGCCGTGGAAATAGGGGGCCCGTGCCGCCACTCCGCGGAGAACCGGTCTCTTCATCTTACCCAAATCGTTACATTGGCCAGTGATGGCACCAAGACCTGGATCGGTGGTTTGATAGACGTCGTAGGTGTTGGTGGGGTCGGGATTGCTGAAGTACTCAATTGAGCCCTTGGGGCAATAGAAGGTGAACAGCGGCAGGTCTTGCGAGGGCGGCAACGACGTACCGCAAGGCGCTACGGGTGCGGGATTCGTCGTGGGGTTTGCCGTCAAGAAAGTGGCATGCTGGCAGAAATTGTCTCCGATGCCCGTGCGCATTCCTTCCATGCCGGCGTCGTCTCCCACATTCACCACGTTGTGGCAATTGGTGCAGGTTCCAGTAAGCTTGCCGCCGGTTGCCGGAGTGCCTCGGCCGGCCCCAGGGATATCGCTGAATCCGGCTATGCCGGCGATGACGAACTGGCGGGTGTTGAAGATGTTCTGTCCACGTTGAATCGACGCGCGCAGAGCAGCGACACTGCCGGTGCCGTTAAAGCTGTTATACAGAGAGAACTCCGACAACCCGCGGCTGAGAACCAGGTTGGGCGTGGGAGGATTGGGCTGCTGTTCCACAAGGCTTGCCGTCGGCGAGAGAAAACCAAACAGATTGACGGGGCCACCTGTTGCCCCGCTGCCGTCGCTGCCCGTGAGGTCTCCCGCGCTGGAAGAGCTCTGCGCGGCGAATATGTTGGACTGAAACGCTACAGCCTGGCAGACCGGCGATGTTGCGTTGCTTGGATTTGCAGGGGGACAGTTTTCAGGGGCATTCAGTGCCGCCAGGCAGGCTGCGGGAATTGGATCTGGAGAATTAAAGTTCACGCCCAGACAGGTGGCGGGGACTGGGTTGGCGAGCGTTCCTTCCAGCTGATTCATTTGCAGTGGAGTGGCCTGGGCATGAAAGGAATTGGCATCGATGAACTGCGTCTCCAGGCTGGGTTCACGCGCGTCCCACATGATGGCGAATCCTCCCATCGTCGCCGAGTCCGTAGGTGCAATATTAACGTTGTTCTGTGCCGGGGATGCCCCTAAGCAGAAGCCGCCGGATTTACAGGGGAAGAAGCCAAGATCGGGGCTGATCCCCAGTGGCCCCATCGGATCCAGGAAGCCGACATTGGCGGCGGGCAATACGCGGCGGTAAACGGATACCTGGTTCGCGGGCAAGCCGTATTTTGCGTCGTTCTCACACCCAAGCGGATCGTAGGAAACGGTGAGCTTCGCCCACTGCTGGTTCGCTTTGGCGGGCAAGGTCACGCCGATGCGAAAGTTCGCTTTGGTGAGCACTTGCGCGTGCGAGAGGGCGAACTCCATCGGATTCGTTGACGTGGCGCGAGGATCGCTCGGGCATACAGCAGAATCGATGGCCTGAAATAGGGGAGTGTTCCCATGAGTAAGATTGTATGTGGTCTGCACCGACTGGGGAGTGAGAGCCCAGCCGTCTTGTGGTTGGTGACAAGTGAAGCAGGTGCGGCCGTTTGAGCCCAGGGGCGAAAAGAAGCCGTTATTGCTGGTGGTGGTCGCTCCGTTGGGTTGATAGCTGGTAATTGTGCCCGCCGCGTTTTGGAAGGACAGGGAAGCGGGAATACTGGCTGGGATTGTGCCAGAGAGAATTTGAAGCAGCAAGGTCGCCGTGCCCGAGCCCTGAGCGTGAGCGAATTCCGGGCTGCTAACGCGGAAAGCGATCAGCAACAGACAAACAACTGACAACAGAGTGGCGGCAGCTTTACTTTTGGTCATGTTCGTCTACCTCAATTTCTAATGACGTTGACTAAATTGTCCCCCTGAGGCCGATCAAAAGTCGCGATCTTCCGCTGTGCAGGTGATTGTTCCCTGGCCCGAGCCGAGCTGCTGGGTGTAGTAGCACAGGTTTAACAACGATTCCCATTCGTCAAACGAGAGATTCGAGTCAGTGAGTGCGGCTTCGGTCGTGGTATAAGCGCCAGACGCAGGGTTTGCGCGCTGGATGTGGGTCGCCCATCCGTGCAGCCCCGACTCCTGATAGAACTCGAACACCTTGATAACACCGCGAGACGGGATCTTGCCGGTCAAGGGGTTATTGGTGAGTTCGGTTTTCACGTCTTCCGACAGAAGGCCGTCTGGACTAATCGCGCAATACCCGCACGCCTGCAGTTCCTGGCTGTCGTCGAACACAGAAAAGAACGGGTATAAGGTATAGCCGTCGTAACCGTCATTGGTGATGCGCACGGTGGCATCCGGCGCTCCGGATACATTGTTGGAAAAATAGGTGACAAAGTAATAGCTTGCGTCACCCTGGGCCAGGGCACTTCCGGAGAAGATAAGAGCACTCGCCACAACCACACAAAGAAACCATCCCGCCCTGTTCATGGGTAATCCTCCTGGCCGCCAAGGCCGCGCGGGCGGGGAGGGTCGGCGAAATTGGTGCCGGGTCACACTCTGATGCTTTTAGCGGTTCTTTGCAATCGCCCAACTGTTCTAGCCCTGCGACCTAGACTCGGGGGTTAGGCCAAACAGGTAGTCCCTACGGCGTAGACGTTATCAGGCGTGGCTGTTGAAAGCACTTTTCGGACAAAAAAACCGAGGGCATCCATGATAAGTAAGAATCAGCAGGAGACAGAGGTCTCCTTGCGCTTGAAGAAGACTCTTGGAGCGTAGATACAGCAAACAAGTTTAACCCTAACTTGCCTCTTTTGTTCTGGTGCGGCTACCACAGTATTTCCTCGTTGCACTTAGACGGTGCTCCAACGCCATCACTGTTCCGACTTCTCCACGACCTGCTTGATCGCATTCGATTTCTTGCCAGCGAAGTCCCCGTCACCGCCGTACACTGCCGTGACTGCGGTTGTACCAACCTTGAGCGTGGAAGTAATAAAGGTGGCCGTGCCACTACTCAATGAGCCGGTCCCCAGTATTTTCTTGCCGTTCATGAAGGTGACGGTTTCTCCATCTGGAGGCGGGCGGCGGAGAGTGGACCCGACATCCGCCGTAAAGGTTACCGCTTGCCCATAGACAGACGGGTTCTGCGAAGACGTAAGAGCAATGGTGGTCGCCACCTCCACGACCTGAACGAACGGCGCCGATATGCTGCTGCTGTAGTTGGAATCGCCTACATAAATCGCGGTAACGCTGTTCGAACCAAGTGGCCATCCCGGCGTCTTGAACCGCGCAAGGCCGCTGCTATTGAGCGCGATCGCGAACATTGGCGCCGTGCCGCCAGCGAAATTACTATCATAGAAATAGACCTGACCAGTCGGTATGCCACCCGCAGGTGAAGTTACCGTAGCCGAGAAGGTCAGGGCATTGCCATACATCAACGGGTTCCGCGAAGAGGTAAGGGTGGTGGTCGTCGGGGGCGCAGGCTTCAGCTTGAACACGGTTCCGCCGGAGGAGTTGTTGTGGCGTGTGCCGCCCCCCTCCGTGGTGCCATAAAGGTTGCCCTCGGCGTCCAGCACCAGGCCACCGCTCGGTAGCGATCCGTCCCCCGCGGCCGTGGCGAAGATGTGCAACACGGTCTCCTTCCCAGTCGAATCCAGTTTGAATACTGTTCCGCTGCTGTGGATTCCGCCCTCGATCGTCGTGCCATAAAGGTTGCCCTGCGCATCCAACACCAACCCGCCGGGTCCTGTGCCATCCCAAGCCTTCTCTGGGAAGCTGTGCAGCACGGTCAGCTGCCCGGTTGTATCCAACTTGAACACCGTCCCGCCACCTGCGGCGCCGCCATTTGCCGCGCCATAGAGGTTGCCCTGTGCATCCATCACCAAACCTGCCGCGGGATTTTCGCCGTCCGCTCCGCCGGTGAAAGCGTATAGCACCGTCTCATTGCCGGTTGCGTCCAACTTAAATACAGTCCCACAGCCGCCATAATTGGTAACGCCAACACCGCACGCTCTATTTCCACCCCCGGCGGTGGTGCCATATAAGTTGCCGAGCGCGTCCAGCACCAGACCTGCCTTCGGTTCTGAGCCGTCCGCCTTGTAGGGGTTGATGCCAACGAAGCTGTAAAGGACTTGCTCGTTCCCCTCCGCGTCCACCCTGAAGACCGTTCCACAACCGCTTCCACTGCATTGGGTACGAATTCCACCTGCATCGGTAGTACCGTAGAAGTTGCCCAGCCCATCCGGTACTAAGCCTCCGATGGGAGTTATGCCGTCTCCCTTCGCCCCGGTAAAGTTGTAGAGCGTTGTCTGGTTCCCCGCATCCACTTTGAACACCGTTCCGAAATCATAAGTGCCGCCGCTAGCAGTAGTGCCATATAAGTTGCCCTGTGGGTCCAACACTAAAACGGAGGATCCGCCATACGAACCGGTGAAGGTGTAGAGCACGGTCTCATTGCCCAGCGGATCCATCATGAACACTGTCCCGCAGCCGTTCCCACTGCAATCAGCAAGATTTCCACCAGTAGCGGTTGTTCCGTACATGTTGCCCTGTGCGTCGAGAACCAAACCGGAGTAGGGCAACGCGCCATCAGTCCCGCCGGTAAAAGAATGCAGCACAGCCTCAGCGTAACCCTGCGCCTGGGCGGGTAGGGCGGCGGCTACGAGTACCAGCAGAACGATCAACGGCCGCGCGGTGCTGGCCGCGCGTGCGTGTGTTCCACGAAGCCAACTCCGATGTTGCATTGGATTGTTCATAACTTCCTTCCAATTAAGCTTCCCTTAGACGAACAGGCGTAACTCGGCAACCGGCAAGCACTTTCGCGGCAATCGAAGGCCGGGAGCAGTATCTTCTTAGGCAGGCCCGAGTGCAATGGCCTGCGTCACCGCTGCATGTGATTGGCCGCCGACGGCGGGCGCTCCATTTTGCCGTCGCGCCATTTACGACCTTAGAGTGAGATTGGGAGTTTCGTTTTTGCTGCCGCTCATCGGGAGATCGTACCCGGCTCTTTTCAGCAGTTGTACTGGTCCACTTAAAGCCAACCGAAGGCTTGAAAGGGCCACCCGTCCCCGGTCCGACGCTGAAATCCGACTCAGCCGAATAACACGCTGCGGCCGTTCACGGGTGGCGTAACCTGGTGTAGTGTATGAGAGAAGGCCATAGGATCGACCATGTCTAATATCAATACTACAAAAGGCGTAATCGGAATTCTCACAGGGGGCGGCGATGTGCCGGGGTTGAACCCGGCGATCCGCGCGGTCACAATCAGGGCGCTGCGGGAGGGCTACAAGGTGATCGGCCTGCGACGCGGATGGGCGGGCCTGGTCGACATCGTCCGCGAAAAGGACTACGACAACAGCGGCAATTTCCAGACCCTCTCCGAGGAGCTCGTGAACCGGGCTGGCCGGACCGGCGGAACCTTCCTGCATACATCGCGCACGAATCCGGCGAAGGTAAAGAAATCGCACCTGCCTGCTCACCTGGAGGGCGCGGCCTACCAGGCCGAGGTCAACGACCTGACGCCGGACGTGCTCAAGAATCTTGACTGGCTCGGGATTGACTATTTGATCCCGATCGGCGGCGATGACACGCTGAGCTATGGCGTGCGCCTGTATCAGGAAGGCGTGAAGGTGGTGGGGATTCCCAAGACCATGGATAACGATGTTCCGGGAACCGATTACTGCATCGGATTCAGCACCTGCGTGACGCGAACGATTCACTTGACCAACAGCCTGCGGACTTCGGCAGGTTCGCACGAACGCTTTTTGGTGCTGGAGGTGTTCGGCCGTTATGCCGGCTTCACGGCCATGCTGCCGACCATGGCGGGGGCAGCCAACCGCTGCGTCATCCCCGAGCATAAGTTCGATATCGAGCGCTTGACGGAATTGCTGGTCGCCGACCGGCGCAAGAACCCGAGCCGGTATTCTGTCGTGCTGCTGTCGGAAGGAGCGATGTTCGAAGGCGGAGAGAGGATCTTCGAGAAGGAGACGACGGATGCCTTCGGCCATAAGAAACTCGGCGGCATCGGCGATATGGTCTCGGAAAAGCTGCAGGAGCTTTCGCCAAAATACAACAACGGCAAGCTCATCCACTGCATCAGCCAGAAGCTGGGCTATCTGGTCCGCGGAGGCGATCCCGACGCGATCGACTCGATCGTCCCGATGGCCTACGGCAATTTAGCGCTCGACTTGATTCTTAGCAAGGTCCACGGCAGACTGGTTGTGCTCAAGAACGGCCGCTACGATAACATGCCGATCGACGCGGTGACCGCCTCAAAGAAACTGGTAAACGTGAAAGAACACTACAACACCGAACGGCTGCGGCCCCACTACAAGAGCTTCGAGATGAAGCCGCTCTTCATCATGACTAGCGATCTTTCCTAAGTGGCGCCGGGCAGCGTCGCAGCGGGGACGGCGTGGTCAAGCTGCATGATGCCGTGCCCAGGCAATATGAAGGTTGCTCCGCCTCTTCGCTTCGCCACACAAAAACCCGGAATGCGTGAGGCAACCGCGCGAAGGTGCAGGCGCGGCGGGCGGAGCTGCGCTCCGCTGGACAGCCGAAGGCGGCTGCCCCTACGCGGGCGTCGGCGCCCGCGCCACACGTGGTTACGCGGCTTCGGTGTGGATGGGATGTTCGAGAAGGATGTCGATCTGGTCGCCAACAGTGGTTGCGGTCTCCTGGATGGTTCCGGGCGGGAGTTCCAAGACTGAAGTTGCGTTTGCTTTTACGGCGGCTACGCGCCAGGGCTTGAGAGCTTCTTCGAGGTGGATGACGATGCGGTCGCGGTCGAGATAGAGGGCGTCGATGGGGAAGCGCATGGCGAAGGTGTGGATGCCGTGGGAGGGATTGAGCCAGAGTCCGCGGCCGCGAGGGAAAGCGGAGGAGTCGGTGGCCATGAGGCCGCGGAAGCGGGTCCAGTGGGTGCTGGCGATCACTAGATTCGTCGCGAGATACGTGCCGCGTGTGCGGTTGAAGGCGTAGGCCGTTGGACCGCTCGGAGACATGGCAATGTTTATACACGAGCGGAAAGTTGACGGGCACGAAAAAGGCGAGGGCGGTGCTCTAAAGGATAATCACCGCACTACTCGCAACAAGGACTACGAAATTCTGTTCCCTAGATTTGATGCAGGTGTGTTTGGCGGCACGCTGCCGTTCGCGGGCGAGGACCCCTTCGGCTGCGCTCAGGCTTGTCCGCGCCACACTTACACCTTAGGCCCCCCCTCATTCTTCTGAAATATTCAGATTCGTACAATATTCGCGCACCTGATTCGTCTACACGGGTAGATGGACGAAGCGCCTACCATGGAGTGGATGACGAGGGAGCAGGATCGGCGCATCACGGAGGCGGTGGAAGGCGAGCGCGGACGGCTGCGGAATTTCATCCGCCGGCGCGTGGCGGACCCGTCCGATGCGGAAGATATTCTGCAGGACGTCTTCTACAAACTGGTGGAAGCGAACCGGCTGCTGATGCCGATCGAGCACCTCACCGGCTGGCTGTTCAGTGTGGCGCGCAATCGCATCACCGACTTGCTGCGCAAGAAGAAGCCGGAGAACTTCAGCGATGCCGGCGCTGCAGACGGCGATGACGACGGCGAAAGGCTGCGGTTCGAAGACTTGCTGCCTTCGCCCGATGCCGGACCGGAGGCGCTTTATCTGCGCAACGTGCTTCTGGAGGAACTCGAGTCGGCGCTCGGCGAACTGCCGGAGGAGCAGCGCGCGGTGTTTGTGGCGCACGAACTGGAAGGGCGCAGCTTCAAGGAGATCGCGGCGCAGAGCGGCGTGAGTGTGAATACGCTGCTTTCGCGCAAACGCTATGCAGTGCTCCATCTGCGCGAGCGCTTGCAAAGCATCTACGACGAATTTACGAAAGCGTGAGGGACTGAACATGAGAAAGAAATGGTTCTTTATCGTTCCGGCGGCGATTGTCGGAATCGCGCTGTTTCTCTTCATCGGTGGCGAGTCGGTGAAGCTGCTGTGGAACTGGCTGCTGCCGCCGCAGTTCGGCTGGCACCAGATCAACTTCTGGCAGGCGCTGGGGATACTGACGCTCTGCCGGATTCTCTTCGGCCGCATGGGAGGCCACGGGTTCCGCCGCTCCAAATTTCGCGGTGGCATGGGTGAGCGGTGCTCGAACATGACGCCCGAAGAGCGGGAACGAGTGCGGTCGGGCATTCGCGCGCGCTGGGGCTTCGGGCCACGTGCCGGCGAGAGTAAGGTGGAGTGATGGAACCTATGCGCGAAGCATTGCAACCCAAGGCGAGGATTACGGGTGTCGTTTACCTGCTTTACTTTCTGACGGTAGTATCCGCCAGTGTCCTGGTTCGAGGGATTGTCGTATCGGGCGATGCTGCGGCTACGGCGGCCAACCTGCTGGCCCACGCGTCGTTATTTCGGTTGGGCTTGGCCACCAACCTCACCGCAACTGCGTTATATATCGCGGTGACGGTTCTCTTCTATGGCTTGTTTAAGCCTGTCAGCAAGACCGCCGCCTTGCTGGCAGCTTTCTTCAGCCTCGTGGGATGCGCGATTCAGGCTTTGGGCAGCGTCTTTCAAGCCGCCCCGTTAGTTGTGCTGGAAGGGAGTCCGTATCTCAGCGTATTTAAAGTGGAGCAGTTGCAGGCCGGGGCGCTGATGTTTTTCAAGTTGAGTGTCCAGGCTACTTACATCTACCTGGTATTCTTCGGGCTGTTTAATCTTCTGATCGGCTACGTCATTTTCAAGTCGACCTTTCTGCCTCGAATTCTGGGCGTGCTGATGGCGCTTTCCGGTTTGGGGTGGCTGATGTTTCTGTGGCCGCCGCTCGCAAACCATCTGCTGGCCTATATTGAAATTCTGGGCATCATCGCGGAAGCGGCGCTTATGCTGTGGCTTCTCGTGAAGGGCGTGAACGTTGAACGGTGGAACGAGCAGGCTAGGGCATAGACAGACGGGCTGGGCGGCCTATTCCAGGGCCAGAGCCATTTTGAGCGCGCGGTCCAATTCCTCAACCTTGGAGCGCGCCAGGGATCCAACGAAGCGTGTCAGCTGCACCTTGCGAAGGCTCACGAGGCTATCGCAGAGGATCCAGCTTTCATGTTTCAATCCTTCGTCGATGCCGACCGAGACCTGGGTGGAGAATCCATGGCCACGAGTGAGGATCGGGGCGCAAACGACCGTGGGGAATCTGGAATCGAGCAAAGTCTGGCGGCTCACGACCACGAAGCTGCGGTAAAGTTTAGGATCGTCGCCGGGATGATGAACGCGATAGATTTCGCCCCGTCTCATCTCATCATCTCCGCCGCAAGCTATGCGTCTGGCGCCTGGTACCGGAGGATGTCCTCGACTTCGGCGCTTAACTCATCTGCGGCTTTGTTGATAAGTTCAAGGTCGCGAGCTTCAACCTGTGCCCGCGCCCGCTTGCGCAGGTACTGGATCAGCACGGCTTCGATAAAAGCCGAGCGCGATTGCTTCGATCCCGCCATGCGATCGATACGGGTGAGCACCTCTTTCGACAGTGTGATAGAGGTCTTCTCCTTCATACTACTACTATACCACCACAGGGACAAGATGGAACGCGAAGTTGTCAAACACGTCAGCCTGTCTCAATGGAGGGCTTGCGCGGACAGTTCGCGCCACACGTTGGCGGTTAGTGTCCGCCGGTGAGGGGCATCAGAAGGCGCATTAACTGGATTACAGCGGGGCCGACGGTTACGAAGATGAGGGAAGGCATGACGAACAGGACGAGCGGGATGATCATTTTGACCGTGGTCTTGGCGGCTTGTTCTTCAGCGCGCTGGCGGCGCTCGGTGCGCAGGGAATCGGAGTGAACGCGGAGGGCCTGGGCCACGCTGGTTCCAAAGCGATCGGTTTGCACGAGGGTTCCGACGAGGGCGCGAACGTCTTCGACACCGGTGCGCGCGGCCAGATTGCGGAGCGCCTCGACCCGCGGTTTGCCGGCGCGCGTTTCGAGGTTGAAGAGATGGAACTCGGCCGAGAGCTCGGGGTGAGCGTGCTTGAGATCTTCGCCGACGCGATAGAGGGCCTGGTCGAGGGGCAGGCCGGCTTCGACGCAGATGACGGTGAGGTCGAGCGCATCGGGAAGGGCGAGGCGAATGCTGCGCTGGCGCTCCTGAATTTTTTTCTTCAGCAGGAAGCGGGGAATGAAGAAACCGAAAGCGAAAAGCCCGAGCAGAAGCAGAGGCGAATCGAATCCGGAAATCAGAAAGACGGAGAAGAAGCCGATAGCAGCGAACAGGACGCGCAGGCCGCGGTAAATGGAGACGTGCTGCTCGTCGCGGTATCCGGCCTGGATCAACAGGGCGCGAGTCTTGGAAACATCGTTCGGGGAGATGGGCAAAGCGCGGCTGAGGGGATCGAGCGCCTGCTGAATGCGCTCGCGCATGGGCTGCTTTTGCTGCGCCTTGGGACGTTGCCAGCCGATTTCGCGGAGGCGAGAGCCGAGCACCGACGAGGGCGCAAGGGTGGCGGCGCCGAAGGCGAACACGATCACAGCGATCGTGACGAAGATCAGGATGGCAAAAAGAAATTCCATAAATCAGCTGTCAGTTCTCAGTAAAGCAGACTTCAAGGTTTCAGGTTGCAGGTCTCAGGAAAACCAAGTAAATCTGAGTCCTCACTAAGGACGCAAACACGCGCGGAGGGCCAAGTCTCTTTACTGAGAGAGCTTTTCCTGAAACCTGAGACCCTTTGCTTTCGTTCTCCATATCAAACCTGGATTCTGATAATCCTCCGAATAACGAAGTAGCCGATGGTTTGCAGCGTAATTCCTCCGACAATTAAAAGGTGGCCGAGCGGATCGGTAAACAGGGGCTCGATGAAGCCGCGGTTCACGGTGAGCATGATCATGACCAGGGTCGGCGGAAGGGCCATGAGCAGGACCATGGTGAGGCGGCCTTGCGCGGTGTGCACGCGGACCTGGCGGAGAATCTTGAAACGCTCGCGGATCACGTAGGAAAGATTGTCGAGAATTTCGGCGAGATTGCCGCCGGTTTCGCGCTGCAGCATGACGGCGGTGACGAAGAATTTGACGTCGACGAGCGGAATGCGCTCGGTGAGATTGATGAGCGCGTCGCGGACGGGAAGGCCGAATTTCTGCTCTTCGTAGAGCTGGCGGAATTCGCTGGCGACGGGCTCGGAGATTTCGTTGGCGATCATTTCGAGCGCGGTGGTGAAGGCGTGGCCGGCGCGGACGGCGCGCGCGAGGGTATCGATGGCCTCGGGAAATTTCTCCTCAAACTTGGCGAAGCGCTTGGTGCGCATGTGGGCAGCCCAGGCATACGGAATGAAGAAGCCGAGCAACAGGCCCACCCAGCCGAAGATCCAGTTGCGGCCGAAGAGGAAGGCGACGAGGGAGAGAGCGACGGCCGAGACCGCGCACAGCATGAGAAAGTTTCCGGCACGAATATCGACGTGGCCCTGGGAAAGAACTTTCTGGAGCTCGGAAATACGATCGGAGCGCCGAAGAAAGTCATCGAACGCCGGAATCTGGCTGAGAGTTTCGTCGCGCAGGAGTTCGGCTTCGGGCTGGGGCTGATCGGCGGCTTTATCGACATTGCTAAGGCGGTCGCGCAGCGTGCGGGCGCGCGCGGTGCGCTCGTCGAACAGGGAGATAACGGCAAAAGCGGCGAACGTGACGGCGACAAAAACGAGGATGGCGAGCACGAAGGGCATGCGCTAGACCTCCAACCGCGATGCAAACAGCGCCGGATTCAGACGGCAGCCGGCGGTGGCGAGGCGCTCGGCGAAATGCGGGGCAATGCCGGTAGCGCAGAACGAGCCACGAACGTGTCCGGCCTCGTCGATGCCGATGCGATCGAAGGTGAAGACATCCTGCAGGGTGATGGAGTCGCCTTCCATGCCGGTGACCTCGGAGACGGTGATGACCTTGCGCGTTCCGTCGGAGAGGCGGGCGATCTGAACCACGGCGTGAATGGCGTTGGCCACCTGCTGGCGAATGGCGCGCTCGGGAATGTTCAGGTTGGCCATGGAGACCATGTTCTCAACACGGTTCAGAGCGTCGCGCGGGGAATTGGCGTGGACGGTAGTGAGGGAGCCTTCGTGGCCGGTGTTCATGGCCTGAAGCATGTCGAAGGCCTCCTCGCCGCGCACCTCGCCAACGACGATACGGTCGGGACGCATACGGAGACTGTTGATGACGAGCTGGCGCATGCGGACCGCGCCCTTGCCTTCAATGTTGGGCGGGCGGGTTTCGAGGCGGACTACGTGCTCCTGCTTGAGCTGAAGTTCGGCGGCGTCCTCGATGGTAACGATGCGCTCGGAATTCGGAATGTATCCGGAGAGGACGTTGAGGAGCGTGGTTTTGCCAGCGCCGGTGCCGCCGGAGATGAGCAGATTCAAGCGGCCTTTGACCATGGCGGAGAGCAGTTCGAGCATGGGCTCGGACAGGGTCTTGTTCTCCATCATGATGCGCGAGGTAACCGGATCGCGGCCGAAACGGCGGATGGAGAGGCAAGCGCCATCGAGGGCGAGGGGCGGAATGATGGCGTTGACGCGGGAGCCGTCCTGCAGACGGGCATCGACCATGGGCGAAGACTCATCGACGCGGCGGCCAATGCGGCTGACGATGCGGTCGATGATCTGCATCAAGTGCTGATTGTCTTTGAACGAGAGGCCGGTGATTTCGAGCTTGCCGGCACGCTCGACGTAGACGCGGTCGAAGCGGTTGACCAGGATGTCGGAGATGGTCGGGTCCTTGAGCAGAGGCTCGAGGGGGCCGAGGCCGAAGATTTCGTCGAGAATTTCGCGCGAGAGACGCTCGCGTTCGGCAAAGCTGAGAGGAACGGCTTCGCTGTTGACGGCGTTGCGGATGAGGACGAGAACTTCTTCGCGGGCAGCGTTGCCGTTGGAACGTCCGAGTTTTTCGAGGTCAAGGCGATCGAGGATTTTGCGATGCAGGTCGGCTTTGACCTGCTGGTATTCGGTGCGCTCGAAGGCTTGAAGGTTGGCCATCTCTTTATTGAATCATTGAATCATTGAATCATTTAGTCATTAAGCCATTGAGTCAAGAACACAGCTCCCGGCTAGAACTGTGCACTTAAGCGCTGCGTTCCAAAATCAGGTGCAAACGCGGACAAAAGCTTAACCACAGGGTACACGGAGGTGCACCGAGGACCTCTGGAATCCTGCGGCAGTTTCCTTACTTAAGTTTCGACGTATTCAAGTCTATACCGTCTTGAACAGCGACCATGCTGTTCGTTTTACTTCCAGGTCGTCTTTTGTCAGAAACTGGGCGAGGGCGGTGATGGACCGCCCAATTTCGGTGCTTCCCGTCTGCAGGACCGGAACTCCGCGATCGATGGCGGTGGAGACGGCGAAATACTGATTCGGAATGCGCCAAAGCACAGGGGCGCCGATAGCAGCCTCGGTCTCGGCTTCGTCAAATCCGGTAACTTTGCGGTAGCGGTTGAGGACCAGGCCAAAGCGGTCGCGGGAGCCGGTCTCGGCAAGAAATTGCGCGACGCGGGCGGCGCTCCAAAGACAAGCGACATCGGCGTGAGCGATGAGCAGGACCTTCTCCGAGAGGTTGCTGGCCAGGCGCGTGGCGCCATCGAGGCGGGAGGAAGCGTCGACAACGATGTAGTGAAACAGGCCGGCCATCATGTCGAACAAGCGAGCAAAGTCGGAGGCGGAAGGCTCGATGGCGGCGGGAGTAGGGGTTCCAGCCAGTACATGCAGGCCGCGGTCGGTGCGAGCCATGAAGCTATCGAGCAAAGAAGAATCCAGCCGATGCAGATTGGAGATGGCGTCGGTAATGGTGAACGCGGGTTTGAGATTGAGATGCAGGGCGCAATGGCCGAGGGGCGCCAGATCCACCAGGGCTGTGCTGGAATGAACGGATTGCAAAGCCAGGGCCAGATTCACGGCGACAGTGGTGGCGCCACTGCCGCCCTTCGCATTCACCACGGTGAATACTTTGCCGCGGCGATTTTCACGTCCGGGCTTGCGGCGGCTCGAAGTGAGGCGGACAAAGGCCTCGAGCAGGTCGGTTGTGCTGGTCGGGCGCTCGATGTATTCGCGAACGCCGGAGCGCATGGCGTTGACGATCAACTGCGAGTGCGTCATGGGGCCGATGGCGAACAGGGCCGCGCCGGGAATTTCCTGGTGCAGGACTTCAATGGCGCGCAAAGCGTCCGGGGCGACATTGCCGGCAATATCGACCAGAATCACGTCGGGCGAAAAGGCCTGGGTTCTGTGGATGACGGAATCGGTTGCCGCCTGGGGCATGGTGGAGTTGGCGCAGACGGTACGCGCGACACTGGTGCCGTCGACCAGAACCTGGAGCACGGCACGCTGGTCGCTGTCGGTGGCAAAAATGGCTACGGATAGTTCCGGCATAACAACCCCACTACCTTTTCAGAGCCGCGTGCTGACGTCCAGCCCCTAAAAGGGCGTCTGATTTCTTGCGACTTGCGGCATCGCTAAAGCGCTGCCCTGATACGAACCTTATACAGAACCGAAGAGCGCTGTCTTGCTACGGGCCATCTCCCGAAACGTTCGCGGGCGTGCTTCGCGATCTTCAGCCTACGGCCTCTTGCCGTCAAACTTGTTGCTATCCAGATTGGGCATGGGCATCGGCGGTCCCTTGGGGGCCTCCGCGCTCGGGGAAATCCGGCGCGCCGTGCACAGGACCATCAATTCCGAATTGTTCTTCTGGAGGCTCTTGCTCCGAAAAAAGGCGCCGAGGATCGGGATATCACCGAGTCCTGGAATTTTATTGATGATGTCAGTGACGCGATTGTCGAGCAGTCCGGCAATGACAAAACTCTGGCCATCCTGCAACTCGAATTCGGTATCGGCTTTGCGGGTGCTGATGGCGGGAACGGTCGTGCCGGAAACGCTGACGGAGTTGGCGTAGTCGAGCGTGCTCACCTCGGGCATGACATGCATATGAATGTTGCCGTTGGGCTGGATTACGGGGGTGAACTTGAGGCGCACACCGAACTCGCGGAACTGAATGGTGACGGTTGCGATGCCACTGGCGTTCTGTTGCGCCACGGGAAAGGGAAATTCACCTCCGGCGAGAAAACTGGCTTCCTTGCCGTTGACGGCAACCAGATTGGGTTCGGCCAGAATCTGCAGGAGACTTTTCTGCTGGAGGGCCTCGATCACTGCGCCCAAATGAACCTGCGGGTTGAAAAAGAACATGTTCAGCAGGTTGGTAACCGTGGAAGTACTGGGATACACGCTGCCGGAGCCCGTATCGTTGATCGCTCCCAAGCCGCCGACGCCGCCGAACTGGCCGGTGGTGATACTGCCGATCGTGTTTCCCGACCCGGTCGAAAACATGTTGATGCCGAGCTGAGACATGGCCGAGCGATCGACTTCGGCGAACTTGACTTCAAGCAGGACCTCCTGGGCGCCGACGGGGCCGAAGGTCAAGACGTTGACCACATTCTTGGAGTAGGCCGAGGCAAGCGCACCGGCGTGCTTGGAAACATCCTCGGTGGTGACGTGGCCGGAGAGAACGATGGCGTTTCGCGAAGGCGTGACTTCAATCTGCTCGTTGGGAAACAGCTTTGTCATTTCCTCGCGGGCGGCGGTGATATCGACGTCGACGCGCAAGTCGAAACTGCGGGAGCGTTCCAGTTCATCCCAGATGAGCAAGGAGATTTCGCCGGGAGAAAGTCCATTGACCAGGACTTGGGTGGGGGTGACGACCAGGGCGTCGGCAACGCTGGGATCGGTGACGGAAACGCGCCGGAGCCTTTCCGTAGTATTGATGAGAATGGATTTCCCGACCATCACGCGGAGCGGGGCGGCGGCGGGATTCTCCGGTGCGGAGGCGGCGGAGTTGGCCGGAGGGGTCGGAGCGTTATTTGCCGGAGCCGTGTTTGTCTGGGGGTTGTCCTGGGAGGGCGCGGAAGCGGCGGAACTGCTCTCCGCGACGTTGCTGGCGAAGACCGGGATCGCAACGAGAAGCAACGCGGCGGTGGTGAGCGAGAGAAATTTCATGAAACGCGACCTTTGCAAGGAGGCCACAACCTCCTCGAGGAAATAAAGCGTTACGAAGCGGCGTAGGCTGGGGGGCTCAGTTGGGGTCATCGGGTTTGAACTTGGCTTCATCGCGCTTGCTGCCCTTGATGATTTCCACCTGGAAAGGAACGGGTGGAAGCTGAGGCGCGGCTTTTGCGACCATCTTGTGAATCCTGGGCTTGGCCTCGGCAACCGGGGCGGCGCCACCGGGGAGCAGCGAACTGGCCTTAGTCGGGTCGAGCGATTCCTTGCGCGTGTCGAGCGGGTTTCGCAAGGCGAGCTGAATGCGCCCTTCCTGGGTAGCCAGGGTGAGTCTCTGGGCGTCATCGGGAGAGACCAGGAGCGTAATCACGCCGGCATTGCCGACGTCGCCGGTCACGCGGTCCAAAAGGCTCCGGCCCACGGCGATCACAGCGACGTTCTCCAGGACGGTAGTGGTCTGATCTTCGCCCGCGCCATGAATCCCGGTAGCCATCACATCGACGCGCGTGCCGGGCTGTACAAAGCCGGCGACGGACACGACGTCATTGACGCGGACCGAGACAGCGCGCATGCCCTGCGGGATCAAGGAAGGAAGTCCGGCGCCGGCGTTCTCATCCGCCAACTTGTCGGGCAAGACAAAGTCGCCGCGCGAGATGGGGAGAATGACACCCCGACCCTGGATCTGGGCGATGCGGTTGAAGGCGCCGGGAGGCACGCTGGCGGGTGGGAAAGCGGCGAGGTGCACGTCGTGTTCGGTCAACTTGGAACCGATTTGAACGTCATTGGAAGCAACCACGACCTGCACCATCTGCTGGTTGTTGGCGGCATGGGCGCGCAACTGGTTGTAGACCGTGTAGCTGACCAGCAGCCCAACGGCCAGAGCGAGACCTCCGATCATCAACAAGCGGCTTCGGTTCATTCCACTCCTTACTTACTCAAGACGGGACTCCGTCGCGCGGCCGCAAATGTAACAGCGGGCGAGCGCAACGCGGCGATTTGCGTGGCCTGAACTAATTGGATCCGACGGCGCTGGCGACCTGCGAGAACACGTTGTTCGCGTTGGAGCCGATCAATCGCACGGTGCCGATCACGATCACGAGAATCACCGCGAGCATAACCGCGTATTCGGCGATGTCCTGGCCTTGTTCATTGCGCCACAAGAAGTTAATCAATTCATTCATTCTAGTCTCCTCAGACCTTACGTCAGAGTTGTGAAGCGAGCCGCGTTCCTGGGAACCGGCCTTCCGATCCGGGCACACGTTCTCTGCATGTCAAGCTCATCCCGACGATGGCACGGAAGGGAACTCCATTCCCGGTATGCGCTCTAGTTTCGCAGATTCAGCCCGCCTCTGGTAAACATTTTTTCACTTTATGGCCGTTTTGACGATAGTGCCGGAAGTAACGCCTGCTGATTGGGATGGTTCCGGACAAAGATTATGGCTTGGGAGTCGTGGTAGGGAACGGTCCAGCGCTGGTCGAGGAGGAGGGCCTGGGCGAGCGCGGTATCGGGAGGGATGAGCACGGTTTCGACGTGCCAGCCGTCAAGAATTGCCTGCCAGCCCTGGCGCAGATTCGGAACGGTTTGAGCGGCTTGCTTGAGGAGGTCGCCGCTATAGAGATCGGAGCGGCCGTCGGCAAATGGGCGATATTGCGGGTAGAGATTCCAGATGACGTACCCTCCCCAGTCATAGTAGGCGAAAAGCCTTTCTGGGAACTGCCCGGCGCGCAAGAACGCGACCGCATTGCGGGGGAACAAAGCGGCCGCGTGGGCATTTTGGGTGTTGGCGAGAGTGGTCCATCGCCAGAGAGCGAAAACGGCGAGGAAGACAAGCGCGGCTGAGTAAGAAAGCGTCCGGAAGCGTTGGCGCGGCGGGCGATGCGCCGAAGGCCACGCCGGTTGCGCCGAACGCGGGAGCGCCTGCGCGATTACAGGCATGGCCACGAGCATAAAGATGGGAATGTGGCGGACCGCATCGAGCGCGGACAAGAGCATAAACATTAGAGGTACGAGCGCGCGTCCATGGACCGGAAAGCGGGACCAGGCGAGCGCGACAAGGAGAAGCAGGAGAACCAGGAGAAATGGGAAGTACATGGAGCGGTGAAAGTCGGGCGAGAGCCACTCGACAATCAGGGAACGCAATTCGGAGGCACGCACGGTTTCGAACGGATAACGGTAGAGGCGGGCTCCGGCGGGATTCAAAGGGACCAGCGCCAGACAGGCGAGTGTGGCAAGGAGGACTCGCGTGAGGATGGGGCGAGCTTCGGGCCAGGGGATGGTTCCGGCGAGCGCTTCGAGGAACAGACCGCCGGCGTAGAGGAGCAGGAGCGCGGGGCCGAGGGCGAACCCGGCGTGCAGGTTGAGCCAAAGGAGAAATAGAGGAGGAATCCAGAGCAGAAGGCGAGGCCGCTGCTCGGCCCGATCGAGCAGCCATAAGAAGAGGCTGGCGAGCAGAAGGGTAAACATCTGGGGGCGGGATCCCCAGCAGGGAGCCGAGGCCATGGCACCGAGGACGGTTGCCGCCGCCGCCCAGTGGGGCTCGCCGGACCATTCACCCGAGAAAGCCAAAACCGGGCTTCCACCCCAGAGCGGCAACCCCGGCCGTTCTGGGGGCCCCGGGCTTGCCGGGGACCCCAAGCAACGCCAATAAAGAAGAAGGAAGCCTGCCGTGGTGATCAGCGAGGAAAACACGATCAGGGCGGTGGGGCCGGCGAGCCTCCACAGGGCATAAAAGATAACTTCCGACAGCCATTCGTGAGACACCCAGGGGCTTCCGCCGCGAGTGAATGAGAACGGATCGGTGTGCGGCACGTGGCCGGTTTCGACGATCCACTGGCCGGTGCGCAAGTGCCACCAGAGATCGGGGTCGGTGGCGGTGCGGGCGGTCATGGCCAGCAGGCCGAGGGAAAGGACTGCTGCAAAAAAGAGGCGCTTGTCGGCGAGAATGGTCATGAGCGATGGCGCGGTAATTATAGAATCAGACGTTGTTGGCGGGCGGAACAGTTGTTGCCAAGCGCTGAGGACGAGTGAATATCAGAACCAGCATGGGGAGGTAGAAGCCGAGTACGCTCCAGCGGCCACTTGAGCGAGAAATGTGCATGGAGCGTTGTAGTATCCAGATTGTCGCAGATTTCGCGATGAGGGAGCGATGATGACAGAAGGAAAAGCTTTGGGAGGTTGCCACGGCTCATTTGGTTATGGTTTGTGCCGGTCGTGATTTGGATTTTCTGGAAGTACGAACGCGGTCACGCGGCCGACGCGATAGGAAACGACGATGAAACAAACCATGTCCGCCAAGCGACTCTGGGCAGTGTTGGCTGCGCTCGTATGCGCCGCCGGAGTGTGGCTGTTTGCGCAGCGCGTGCTGGTTCCCTATCAAGTTGCCGATGCCGCGGCTCAAGGGCGGCCACGCGGCGGATATCTTTCCGATCTTTATCCGCGCTGGCTAGGCGCCAGGGAACTGCTGTTGCGTGGGCGGGACCCTTATAGCGCCGAAGTCACGCGCGAGATTCAAGCTGGATATTACGGGCGTGCTCTCGATCCGGACCGAAGCGGATGGCAAAACTACCAGCAGGGATTTTTCTACCCCGTGTACGTTGCGTTCTATCTTGCGCCCACAATTCATCTTCCGTTTGGGATGGTGCAAAAGGGATTCTTCTGGATGTTGCTGGGGCTCGCGATTATGACGACTCCCCTCTGGTTGCGGGTGCTGCGCTGGCGGGCGTCCCTGTGGGTACAGGCGATTTTCGTGATCTTGACGATTGGGAGCGTGCCCTTCATGGAGGGCCTGAAACTGCAACAGATAACGCTCTTCGTGGTTCCGCTGTTGGCGGTGGCGATGGCGCTGCTGGCAGTGGATTGGCAAATCCCGGCTGGCGTTCTGCTGGCGCTGACCACCATCAAGCCGCAGTTGGTCTGGCTGGTGTTGTTGTGGCTAACGATGTGGACGGCGGCGGACTGGCGGCGGCGGTATCGCTGGGCCACGGCATTTGTGATCTCCATGGTCATTCTGTGTGCGGCCTCGGAGTGGTACCTGCCGCACTGGATTGTCCGTTTCTGGCAGGCGCTTCACGAATACCACAGCTACACGGGGGAGAGGCCGCTAATGGATGAGTTGATTGGCGTTCTCGCGGGCCGGGCATTTGAACTTGTGGCGTTGGCTGTGATGGCAGCTGTTTGCTGGAGGGAGCGTCGGCATCCGGCGAACACCGGCGCTTTTGCGTTCACGCTGAGCCTCGTGCTGGCTACCACGGTCCTGGTTGTGCCCAGCCACGGACTTTACAATCAGATGCTCCTGGTACCGGCATTAATGATCATGCTCAAGGAGCGGCGGATGATTTGGCAGCGGAGCGTCGTCAACCGTGTCCTATCCGTAATCACAATCGCGCTGATTAGTTGGCCGTGGTTATGGTGCTTTGGGCTGTCGGTGTTTTCTTTTATATTGCCGCCGGAGACAGTGGAGCGGGGCTGGGCGATCCCTTTCTGGACGGCGCCGCAGATTCCGGTGGGTGTAGCGGCGGCGATGCTGGTTTATGCGGGGCAGCGCACTTTTGCCGCATCGGGAGAGGCAACTACGTCGTAGAATGCTGTGGGGGCCGCGTGGGACGCTGGCGCGACCGGGGGAAACGAAGGGTCCATGTCGGTATCGTCGTCATCGCATTCGTCGCATTCCGGAATTTCGAGCATATTTCCGGTTGCGATCTTTGTGCAGGGGAGCGAGCAGCAGACGCTGTCGCTGAACCATACTCCTTATACGGTGGGCCGCAAGGTGGATCGCGACCTGGTGATTGCCGATCCGCGGGTGTCGCGCGAGCATGCCCAGCTCGTCTCCGAAAATGGCGAGTTTTTTGTCGTCGACCAGGGGAGCAAGCACGGCACGTTCGTCAACGGGGAAAAGATTGAGCGTCACAAGCTGCAACGGAATGACCGGCTGGAATTTGGCGCGCGCGACATCGCGTACCTGATTTTTAACCCTCTGCACTCTACGTCGAACACGGCGCGCGAATTTTTGAGCCAGATCTCCGGGATTCAGATTGCGCCGGAGGCGAGCGACCTGGAAAAGCTGACGCTGTTCATGGAGGCGGCGCGCAAACTCAACACGATTGGGGTGCTCGACGAAATCCTGGTGACGCTGCTGGAAGCGACACTAAAACTGACGCGGGCGGAACGGGGATACATCTTTCTGCGCGACAGCGACGGGAGCCTGACGCTGGCGGCGGGTCGTAACTCCAAGAGTGAGCCGCTGCTGGACGACAAGACCATCTCGCGCTCGGTGCTGGACGCCGCGCTCACCACCAACTCCGAATACCTGGTCACCGACACCAGCCAGATGCTCGATGTGAAGGAGCGGCAAAGCATTGTGGCTTTCGATTTGCGCACGGTGATCTGCATGCCGTTGCGCAAGCCGATTGTGCAGGTGTCAAAGGACGGGCAAGCCGCGGGCGGGGAAGTGATGGGCGCGCTTTACGTGGATTCGCGTTTTGCATCGCGCGATATCACCAGTGTGAGCCAGGATATTTTGCGGGCGATCGCCACCGAAGCGGCCAAGCTGATGGAGAATGCGCGGCTGGTGCAGGCCGAAGAAGCGGGGCGGCGCTACCAGCAGGAATTGTCGATCGCGGCGTCGATTCAGCAACGGCTGCTGGCGGTGACGATTCCCGAGGTTTCGTTTGCGCGCATTGGCGGACGCAACATGTCTTGCAAGGAGATTGGCGGCGACTTCTTTGAAGCCGTCAATACGCCGGCCGGATTGGCGGTGGTGCTCGCCGATGTGAGCGGTAAAGGGGTGTCGGCGGCGCTGCTGGCTTCCACACTGCAGGGTATGGTGTATTCGCAGCTGATTTCGGGTATGCCGCTGGTCGAGATTGTGGCGGCGGTGAATCGGTTTTTCACTTACAAGCACATTGGCGAAAAATACGCGACCATGATCATTGCGCGGTTGCGCAGCGACGGCGACCTGGAATATGTGAACTGCGGGCATATCCCGCCGGTATGGATCTGCGGCACGGAAGTGCTGCGGCCCTCGCATGGGAATCTTCCGGTCGGACTGCTGGGCGACGCTACTTACTCCAGCGACCGCTGCCAGATGCGGCCCGGGGACCGGCTGATTCTGGTGACCGACGGCGTGACCGAAGCGGAGAACGCGCGCGGAGACATGTTCGACAGCGAGCGGCTGGAGAGGGTGGCGGGGAAGAGCAAGTCGATGGAGGACATTTTTACCGCGGTCGCGGATTTCTGCGGAGGCACTCCGCTGAACGACGATTGCACGGTGGTGGAGCTGGCGTACACGGGGAGCTAGGGGGCGCTGCAAACCGATCGCAGCGGATGTATCGTCAGAGAATGCAGTGGTATTGTTACGTCGCTTACTTCCTCGCGGGCGCTTTCCTGGTTAACGCAATTCCGCACTTCGTCAACGGCGTGTCAGGGCGGCCATTTCCTACTCCATTCGCCTCGCCGCCAGGCAGAGGCCTTTCTTCGCCGGTAGTGAACGTGCTCTGGGGCACGCTCAACTTCGCGGTCGGATACGTCCTCGTGTTTTTTGTCGGAGAGTTCCAGCCACGCAACATCCTTCACGTGCTGGCGATGGGAGCAGGCGGGCTGCTGATGGCGATTATGTCGGCGCGAACCTTTGGCCAACGGCTCGCAGGCAAACAATAGGCGATTTGCCCTACAGCTTCGCTATCCTGTGGATTTCTACCGTGGACCAGGTTTTGTCGGCGGCGTGGCAAAGTTTTTCGAGTGCGCAGTCGGCGCACTTTGGACCTCGCGCCACGCAGAGTTTTCTTCCGTGCCAGATCACTTCGTGCGAGAAGTCAGTCCAGCGATCCCGGGGAATAATCTGCATCAGATCCCGCTCAATCTTTTGCGCGTCGTCGTGTTTGGTCAGTTCGAGGCGGCGGGAAATTCGGGTGACGTGCGTGTCGACGACTACGCCCTCGTTTTTCTTGAACCATGTTCCAAGGACGACGTTAGCGGTTTTTCGGGCTACGCCGGGGAGAGTGAGGAGCTCGTCCATGGTTTGAGGGACTTCGCCTCCGAAGTCGGAGACGATCTTGCGGGCCGCGCCCGCCACGGATTTTGACTTGTTGCGGAAGAAGCCGGTCGAGTAGATGTCGGGCTGCAACTGCTCGGGCTCGAGGCGGGCGAAGTGCTGCACGGTCGGATACTTTGCAAAGAGTTCGGGCGTCACCATGTTGACGCGCACATCGGTCGATTGGGCGGAGAGAATGGTTGCCACCAGCAATTCCCATGCGCTGCGGTGCTGGAGGGCGCAGGTTACGCCGGGATACATCTGGTCGAGGCCGGCAATTATTTGGCGCACGCGATCAGGGCTTAGCGGATCGTAGGCCGGGACAGATTTCTTTTTTGCAGCGGTGGCCTTCGACTTGTTTCCCGGCAACGGCGACGCATCGCGAATTGCGGGCCCGGCCGCGGTTTTCGCAGGAACACGAACTGGGCGAGACACGCGTTCGTGGCGTCCGCTGCGGCTGGGTTGGCGCGGCATGTTTCCGCGGGGCATGGGGATCTCCTGGGAAGAAGGCTATGGTAACAAAAGCGGGGGCAGAGGAGTCCTTGTGCTTGAGGCGGCGGGCGGGGACGCCCGCCGGACAGCCGGCGAGACGCCGGCGCTACAAACTGCGCTCGATTGCAGGGACAGGCGGGGTGTCCCACATCGTCCGTAACTGGTCGATTATTGACGTCTGCGAAGGCGATTAGTAGTCTGGAGGTCAAAGGTAAAAACTGTGGCCGTCAAGAACATTAAACTCGGACAGGTGTGGCGTCAGGATGAAAGTGGAAGGGATTTCCTCGTCACGAAGGTGTACAGCGAGGTGTTCTCGCAGTATGCGGTTTTACGTCCGGCGGAGGTCACGGCGCCCGATCAGCCCACCGTCAAGGTGAAAGTGACGAAGGCCGCCGAGGGAGTAGCTTTGCCGGGCTTCAGCTTCACGCAAGAAGGGGCGTTCTAGGATTGAGGCATTGAACCATTTAGTCATTTAATCATTGAGGCATGACACATCGGCTCACTAGATTGGCTCGGCCTTAGCCATTTACTCACCGGCGCTTCCCTCATAGGGTTTTCAATGATTCAATGCCTCAATGACTGAATGATCCAATGCCTCAATGATTTGATGTCTCAATAGCTCCATGACTGAAAAGATTCTCGCCATCCTATTCGTTTTCATTAAGACCATTGTGACCGCTACCGGATACGGCGGGCTGGCCATCCTGATGGCGATTGAGTCGGCGTGTATTCCCCTGCCGTCGGAGCTGATCATGCCGTTCGCCGGCTACCTGGTTTTTCAGGGGACGATGAAGCTGGTGTGGGTGGCGACGGCGGGCGCGATTGGGTGCAACCTGGGCTCGCTGGTTGCCTATGAGATTGGATGTTATGGCGGCCGGCCGCTGGTGGAGCGGTATGGACGATGGATTCTGATGGGCCGCCGCGAATTGGACTGGGCCGACCGATTTTTTGAGCGTTGGGGAGAAGCGGCCGTATTTGTCGCGCGATTGCTGCCGGTGATTCGGACGTTCATCGCGCTGCCTGCCGGGATCGCGCGCATGCCGCGCGTAAAATTCCATGTCTATACCTTCCTCGGATCGTGGCCGTGGTGCTTTGCGCTGGCCTATGCGGGGATGAAGCTGGGCGAGAACTGGCGGACGATCGGGAAGTATTTCCATCAGATGGATGCCGTGATCGGCGTGCTGCTGGTGACGGGGATTGCCTGGTTCGTGTGGTCGCACTGGCAGAACCGGCTGCGGACTGACGAGAGCTAGCATCTGCTTAAGCAAAATCGGCCATGTTTTTCCTTAATTTGTTTCTTCATCCCTGGATCTTTCTGCTGCAAGCGCTGGCGATTGTGCACTTCATCCGGCGGCGGCCGGATACGTATTGGATTTTCATCATTCTGTTTCTGGGGCCGCTGGGCGCGATCATTTATCTGGCGGTTGAGGCGCTGCCTGACATTGGCCTGCTTGGGCAATCGTTCAAGGTGTTTCCGCGGCGCTCGCGCATTCGGGAACTGGAACGGGCGATCCACGACAATCCGTCGGCTGGAAATTATGAGGAACTGGGCGACCTCTACATGGACGATGGGAGGATCGCAGAGGCGCGCGCGGCTTTTGACCGGGCAATTGCTGCGCGGGCCGATACGCTCGATCCTTTTTATCGGCGCGGCGTTTGCGCTTTGCAGTTGGGAGATGCGGCGGCCGCCCTGCCTGATCTGGAGCGCGTGGTCAACAAAGAAGCTGACTACGATTTTCAACGCGCTGCCGGATTGCTGGCTCACGCTTACGCTTTGACAGGTCAGAAGGAAAAGGCCGAGCAGTTATTTCGCAAGGTGACGGTCACCTCGACCTTGTCGGAGACTTACTTGAACTTTGCCGAATTGCTGGCCTCGGAGAATAAGAATGCCGAAGCGCGCGAGTGGGCGCAGAAGGTGCTCGACAAGAAGCCTTCGATGCCGGGATATCTGCGGCGGCGGGAGCGGCCGTGGTTCCGGCGCGCGGGGGAGATGCTGAAGAGGGTGGGGGCATGACCGACAAGGATGTCATCAAGCGAAGTCTTCTTTTGATGCGAAGCTCCATTCTTGCTGTCGAGAAAGCGCTGCCGAACACGGATCCGGAACTGATTGGAGGCTTTTTCGCGGATCTGCTTGACCTCTGGGAGACGGGACAACAGTTGGATCGAGAGTTGAAAAAGCTCAAGAAGTTTCGGTTCCCGCGAGACCGAGAAAAACTGTACGACGTCCTGATATGGATCGATGCAATTCAGGTTGACATGGCTTCTTACTGGATCGGCGAAGTCAAGAAAGACGGGAGGAAGCTACGTCGAGCTCTAGACAAGTTGGAGCGGGGGGAAGGCACGAAAGGGAGACGGGAAAAACCTATGTCTCGGCAAAGAGGAAAACGCATCACGGATGCGAGAAGCAAAAGTCCTGAGGTTGCGCTTAGACCCGCGCAGAAGGTGGAGCTTGAGAAACGCCTTAAGACGCTCGATCGGAATCGTGCCAGTGCGGTGACGTGGAAACAATTGCGAGCCGAGCTGGCTCGGCGGCGTGGGTCCACGTGACCGAAACAAAAACACTTAGCACTCACCGTAGGTGAGAATGCCTTGCGGCAGCCAAGATTGGGAGAGGGAATAGGGGTCCTTCGACTCGTAGCTGCGGCGCTTTGCTTGCAGCTCCTTCGCTCAGGATGACAGGTACCTAAACTACAGCCAACCGCACAGTGCTATCCTTCCCTCGATGCGAATTTCCCACCTTGAATGCACTCGCTGCGGCGAGCATCTTCCCGCGGATCGGCCGCAGAATACTTGTCCTAAGGATGGCGGCGTGCTTTTTGTCCGCTACGATCTCTCCGCCATGAAAGGAAAGTTTCGGCGCGAGGATCTTCGCGGGCGCGTGGCTTCCATGTGGCGCTATGCTGACGTGCTTCCCGAACTTGCCGCAAACGAAGCGCCGGTCACGCTGGGCGAGGGTTTCACTCCAATGCTGGCGAGCCGCGAACATGCCAATGTTTACATCAAGGACGAGGGGCTGAATCCTACGGGATCGTTCAAGGCGCGCGGCATGTCTGCGGCGGTCACGATGGCTCGGTTCTTTGCTCGGCAATCTGGGCCGAAGAAACTGGCGGTGCCTTCGGCTGGAAATGCGGGGGGCGCGCTGGCGGCTTACGCTGCGGCTGCCGGCCTCGAAGCTTACATCTTTATGCCCAAGGATGTTCCGCTGGCCAACCGCATGGAGTCGGAATATTTCGGCGCGCACGTCACGCTGGTCGATGGCTTAATCAGCGATTGCGCCCGCATGGTTGCTGAGCGGAAAGAGAAAGAGGGATGGTTCGACGTCTCTACGCTCAAGGAACCGTTTCGCGTGGAAGGCAAGAAAACCATGGGCTACGAAGTCGCCGAGCAGCTGGATTGGAAGTTGCCGGACGCGATCATCTATCCGACGGGCGGCGGCGTGGGCATGATTGGCATGTGGAAGGCGTTTGAGGAGATGGAACAGTTGGGATGGATCGGCAACGATCGTCCTGAGAAAGCGCGGCCGAAAATGATAACCGTGCAGGCCGCCGGGTGCGCGCCGATTGTCAAGGCTTGGGAAGCAGGGAAGAGCGTGTCCGAAATGTGGACCGGCGCCGAGACGTTTGCCGCGGGGCTGCGCGTACCCAAGGCTTATGGCGACTATCTGATTCTCGACATTCTGAAGAGGAGCGGCGGCGCGGCAGTGAGCGCGACCGACGAAGAAATTGTCGCGGCCACGCGTCAGTGGGCGAGCGTCGAAGGCGTTTTCGCCGCGCCTGAAGGAGCGGCTTCGCTGGTGGCTTATCAGAAGCTGCGGGCCAGCGGGTTTCTGCGCGAGGAAGATACGGTGGTGCTGTTCAATACGGGCACGGGCTATAAGTATCTGGACATGATGGACGCGCAGGAACGGGCGTCACAGCGGAAGATGCCGGCGGCGCGTAACATTGGCGGGATTATCGGGCCGTATTGAGATAGGCGAAGGCTGATTCCAGCTCACAGGGCGGAGGGCGAGACGCCCTCCGGACAGCCGGCGAGACGCCGGCGCTACTGTCTTACTTGATCTCCGGGTGCCGGGCGCATGATCTTTTCACAACCATCCTTTCAGGCCCAGCGCGGACAAATGGTGCGCACGCAGTTGGCCGAGCGCGGCATTCGCGATCCGCGCGTGCTGGAGGCGATGGGATCCGTGCCGCGGCACGAGTTTGTGCTGGAAGAATTTCGCGACCGCGCCTACGAAGATTACCCGTTGCCGATTGGCGAGGGACAGACGATCTCTCAGCCATATATTGTGGCGGCGATGCTGGAGCATCTGGCTCTGCGGGAGAGCGATCGCGCGCTCGAAGTGGGCACCGGGTCGGGGTATGTGACAGCGTTGCTCTCAATGCTCTGCGCTCAGGTGTTCTCCGTCGAACGATGTGCGCCGCTGGCTAACTCGGCGCGAGCGGCGTTGCTGCGGTTGGGCTACAACAACGTCGCGATCCACGTAGGCGACGGAACGCTGGGTTGGAGCGAGTTTGCGCCGTTCGATGCAATTCTGGTTTCGGCGGCGACTCCCGAAGTTCCGCCCGCTCTGGTTGAGCAATTGCGCGAAGGCGGACGCATGATTCTGCCGGTGGGTCCGGCGTGGAGCCAGGAATTGCAACTGCTCTCGAAAGTGGGCGGACGGGTCGAGGTGAGGATGCTCGAAGGTTGCCGGTTTGTTCCGCTGGTGGGAGGAAGAGTGGACAGTGGCTAGTGGCCAGTGATCGGTGACCGTCGCGCAACATCTTGGCTGCCGCCAACCGACTTTCGATTCCTTGAATGAGCCCAAATGCCGAATTCCCTGGCCACTAGCCACTGACCACTGCTTTACAATGTCGCCGTGGGTTTTCTGCATAATCTCAAAGTTACGCTGGAGATGATCAAGTGGGAGCACTCTATTTTTGCGCTCCCGTTTGCATTGTGCGGGGCGATGCTGGCGGCGCGAGGGGTGCCGACCTGGCATCAGTTGACGTGGATCGTGGTGGCGATGGTTTCGGCGCGGTCGGCGGCGATGGCGTTTAACCGGCTGGCGGATGCTTCGATTGATGCGGCGAATCCGCGGACGGCGACTCGGGCGCTGCCTGCGGGAGTGCTGACGCCGGCGTTTGTTACGACATTTGTGTTGATCTCGTGCGGCGTGTTTGTGCTGGCGGCTGCGGAGTTGAATCGGCTTACGCTTTGGCTTTCGCCGGTGGCGCTGGCGGTGGTGCTGCTTTATTCGTATTCGAAGCGGTTTACGCGCTGGTCACATTTGTTTTTGGGATTCGCGTTGGGGATCGCTCCGGCGGCGGCGTGGATTGCGGTGCGCGGGTCGCTGGATCCGCGGATTCTTCTCCTCACGGCTGCGGTTACGTTTTGGGTGGGCGGGTTCGATGTGATTTACGCTTGTCAGGATTATGAGTTTGACCGAGAGCATGGTCTGCATTCGGTGCCGCGGTATTTGGGGATTCATGCTGCGCTGTGGGTGGCGCGCGGGTTTCATCTGGTGATGCTGGGGCTGCTGGTGGGGCTGGTGCTTGCGTTTGGGCTCGGCAAGTTGGCCTTCATTGGAGTGTTTGCGGTGGCGGTGCTGCTGGCTTACGAGCACTCGCTGGTGCGGCATGACGATTTGAGCAAGCTGAACGCGGCGTTTTTTACGATGAACGGGGTGATCTCGGTGGTGTTCTTTTTCTTTGTGGCCGGAGATCTGCTGCTGCGGCGCGCATGAGGAAGTCCCCACTCAAGCCAAAGGCAGGCTTGAATGGGGCACCTTCGTACATCCGTCCGCTGCGGTTTGGGTTGTTCCTGATAAACTAGCCTTGAACCAGTTCGAAGCATCGGGTAATCGTATGACTCACAAGGCCAAAGACCTATCGCCGGACCAGAAGGTGGCTATCGAAAGCCTGCTGGGACGCTCCATTGCGGAGAACGAGGAGATCAGCATCCGCGCAACGACGTCGCCTTCCGCCCCGGAGTGGCTCCAGGCGTCTTGGAAGAGCGCGAAAGAGCAGGGGCTGGATCAACTCTCCATGGAAGAGATTGACGCCGAGATAGCGGCGGCTCGGAAAGCGCGCCGTGAAAGCCGGCCCTCGGAGCAATGATTCGCGTCGTCCTCGACACGAATATTCTGGTTTCCGCACTGTTACAACCACAAGGGTTGCCTGCCCGGATTGTGTTAATGGTGCTCGCAGGAACCACGGCGCAGCTTTGCGTCAGCGGCGATATCTATGCCGAATACGAAGAAGTAATACGGCGTCCCAAGCTTAAGCTGCTGGTGCGGCAGGCCAGTTGTCAGGCGCGAGAGTGGTCCCAGGGCGAGGTGAGGGTTACGGGACTAGCTGAATTCGATTGCATTTACTCGGATTTGCAATGTATTGCTTTTGTTCTTCGCACTGAAGATCATAGGGCTTACCGTTGAGAAGCACTTCGATTCGGGAAATATTGCAGTAGGCAATGTTCACATCTACGTAATGATGAGCGGAGACCTTCAGGCCTTTCACAACGTCGTTAAAGTATTTAACTTCGGCTCCGTCGACGCTGTAGTCCACAGAAACGCCTGAGACCGGGAACAGGCTAGCATATTGCTCACATCGTCCGTCGGAGAATCTGGCGTCCTTCCGTAATCGGAATTCAACGTTCACTGGGTATTCGGATGCGTGCTTTTCTCTGCTGTACTTCCTAATGATCTCTCCGGTCAGATTGTTAACGATCAAGAGTTCGTCGAGTTTTATATAGAGGTATCGATCCGATGTGTGGATCTCTGCGGGATTCTCGATCGTGGGTTCGGAAACGTAGCTATCGCTGGAGGTAAACGGGGCAGTTAGTCTTCCCACTACTATCACGCGCACGTTTTTCGAAAGGGTTCGAGCCTGTTGGCTATCGCTTGCAAGAGTACAAGACTCGCTATCGAGCTCACGTTTGCAGTCGTAGTCCAGCCATTCTGAGTCAGTAATCGCGAGGTCGGTATCCCTGACCGCTAATCGGTTCACGATCCGTCGCGCACCGAACCCGTTCTCACCGACGAAAGATCCGTTGTGAGTCTGAACCCGATTCCAAAGGGAAAACCACGCTGCAGAACTGGCTCCAGGAATGTCGACCGTCATCTGTTGGGTCTCGGCATCATATTGTGTTTCGATATATCCGCTGAGCCCTCCGCGATTTTCACCGGAGACGGGAATAGCCCCCTTCGATACTTGTCCTAGAACGAAAGCAAACTCGCTGTCTGGCGTCATCATTCCCCAGAATTGCTTCTTCGAAAGCGCCTCCATTCGAGCGGAGTACTCCATCGTGGATTCAAATTCGGATTGGGTGGAATTTGTCAGCCCCTTCTTCGCCGCGTCGTAGACAACATCAGCATTGAGGCCAGCATAGTTTGGAGAAAGCTGCCTCAAATCCATATCGAATGAAGAGGGAGGAGTCTGGCTCTGAACGGGAAGCCTTTTAGTCTTCGCTGGCGAAGCTTGGGCTGCCGCAATAGTTGGGTTCAACGACGACAGAATCGTTAGGATCCCTACTAGCGCGATTCCCCTCATGACGCTTTCTCCTTCGCTGTGATGGGGTTTGTTGATAGGCTCAAGGTTGGGCGCGGCACCCGTCGTTGTGTATGTCGAATCACTTCGCTTCAAAACGTTCAATAAGCTTCTGTAATGTATTGGCCCCGAATAGCGTTTCAACGTGCACAGGCCTGACCTTGTTGTACTTCGGAAGCTGAAAATACTTCTTTAGGAAGGCGTCAAGCAGCGCTGCTTCAAGTCTCCTCCACGTTTGCACGTTCTTGCGCTTGGCGCACGTTACAACATAAACGTCGATCGTTCTTACTCCACGCAGATGGTAGAAGACCTCGCTTGCCTTATTCACCGCCGAGGCAGCGGGCCTACCTGCACCTTTCTTCGTCGTGCCTATGTAGAGGATTCTTGAACGGCCAACGGTTTTCGAGTGGGCGTTCTCGTACGGGCGATACGTGTACTTGAGATATTTGTCGGCTGCCAGAATGTAAACCATCCTGTCTGACCACCGGTGGCTGCGCGACAATGTCAAGAGCGGCTTCGGGGAATGTCTGATCTTCAGCCTGCGCGCGGCCCGGATTATACCACCGCGTTTCCAGCCCGGGTGCTGTGACTTCCCTCACATTCCTGCGGTATCATCAGTATCGATGCCTGCTTCACACGTATTCCAAACCGACGACCCGCGTCTCCTCCCGATCAAAGACAAAGTCCTGGCCGGCGAGCGCCTGAACGACGCCGACGCTCTCACCCTCTACGCTACCGGTGACATTCTCGCCGTGGGCTGGCTTGCGAATTGGGTGCGGGAGCGGATGCATGGGGACGTGGCTTACTTCAACGTCAACCGGCATATCAATCCTACGAATGTTTGCGTGGCGGCTTGCCGGTTGTGCGCGTTTGGGCGGAAGAAGGATACTCCGGGCGCTTACACGATGGCGCTTGAAGAGGCGTTCTCGATTGCGGCTACGGGGTATACGGAGGCGATCACAGAGTTT
>Ga0182014_10001118_pt1 | contig 36356 bp, 40 predicted proteins | sample 612S2DmetaG_FD_120489 | JGI IMG/M metagenome (GOLD analysis project Ga0182014, IMG submission 120489) | Permafrost microbial communities from Stordalen Mire, Sweden - 612S2D metaG | ecosystem: Environmental > Terrestrial > Soil > Wetlands > Permafrost | place: Sweden: Stordalen | collected... | reverse complement strand
GTCAAGTAGATTTCTGCCATCCGTTCCGGCAAACAAGAAGGGTCTCTGATGACGAGCGTCGATCTGCTGACTGATGCGTTCGGCCGGATTCACGGGGTGGTGCACAACGCCGTGGACAACCTGACGCCCGGGGAACTCGCATTCCGGGTGGACGGATCGTCGAATTCGATCGCATGGCTCGTCTGGCATCTGAGCCGCGTCACCGACGACCACATTTCCGACGCGGCGAGCAAGGAGCAGGCCTGGATCGGCGACGGCTGGGCGGACCGTTTCGGGCTGCCCTTCGATCCCCGCGCCACCGGCTACGGGCACGGCGGCGACGACGTGGCGGCGGTGCAGGTCAAGTCCGCGGAACTGCTGACCGGCTACTTCGACGCGGTCTACGAGGAGGCCCTCCGCTTCGTCAAGGACCTCACCGAGGATGACCTGGGCCGGATCGTCGACGCCTCGTGGGACCCGCCGGTCACCCTCGCGGTGCGGCTGGTCAGCGTGATCTCTGACGGCCTGCAGCACGCGGGACAGGCCATGTTCCTCCGCGGCATCGTCGAGCGCCAGCCGTGACCGTGGCTTCCCCATGACGGACGCGCCCGGGGCGGAAGGCCCCGCGAGCCCCGTTCCCGGAACCAGCCCCGCTCCCGGAACCAGCGGCCCCGTGGGGCCGCCGAACGCGCTGGTGGTGCCGCGCTACGCCGGCCCGGACACGTTCGCGCGGCTGCCGCGGCTGGCCGACGTGGGGTCGGCTGCGGTGGCCATCGCGGGGATCCCCTTCGACTCGGGGGTGTCCTACCGGCCGGGAGCCCGGTTCGGCCCGGCTTCGGTGCGGGCCGGGTCGAAGCTGCTGCGTCCCTACCATCCGGGGCTGGACGTGCAGCCGTGGACTGGTCACCAGGTCGCCGACGCCGGCGACCTGGCCGCGAACCCGTTCGACCTGACCCGCGCCATTAGCGAGGTGGAGGCCGGAGCGCGCGGCTTGCTGGACGCGGCCGGGTACCTGATCGCCATCGGCGGGGACCACACCGTCGCGCTGCCACTGCTGCGCGCGACCGCCGCCCGGCACGGCCCGGTGGCGCTGGTGCACTTCGACGCGCACCTGGACACCTGGGACACCTACTTCGGAGCGCCGTACACCCACGGCACGCCGTTCCGCCGGGCCGTGGAGGAGGGTGTGCTCGCCCTGGACCGTTCCGCCCACGTCGGCATCCGCGGCAGCCTCTACGCCGGCAGCGACCTGTCCGACGACCGGAAGCTCGGTTTCGCGACGATATCGACCACCGACGTCGCGCGGCGGGGCGTGGACGACGCCATCGACCGGGTCCGCGACCGGGTCGGCGACCGGCCGGTCTACGTGAGCATCGACATCGACGTGCTCGACCCGGCGCACGCCCCGGGCACCGGTACGCCGGAACCGGGCGGCCTGACCACCCGCGAGCTCCAGCTCATCCTGCGCGGGCTGGACGGGCTGCGGCTGGCCGGCGCGGACGTCGTGGAGGTCGCCCCGGCCTACGATCACGCCGAGCTGACCTCGCTGGCCGCCGCGAACGTCGTCTACGAACTGCTCGGCCTTTTCGCGCTTCAGGCCGGCCACGGGAAGGCCAGTTCGCCGGGGACCAGCTCGCCGGGGACCAGGCCGCCGGGGGGCGATCCTCCCGGCAGGCCCCCCGCGAAAGGCGGGCCGCCATGACCGTCATCGCCGTCGCCCAGCTCGCCCCGGTCATCGGCGACCCCGAGCAGAACCGGCGCGCCGCCGCCGGCGCGGTCGGCGAGGCCGTGTCGGCGGGGGCCGAACTGGTCGTGCTGCCGGAGCTGTGCGATTCCGGCTACGTCTTCGACAGTGAGCAGGAGGCGCGGCGCCTCGCCACCCCCGCGGACGACAGCCCGACCCTGCGCCAGTGGCAGGATCTGGCCGCGGCCGGCCGGACCGTCATCATCGGCGGGTTCTGCGAGCTGGGCGGCGACGGGCGGCTCTACAACAGCGCGGCGCTCGTCGGCGCGTCCGGGACCCTGGCCCTCTACCGCAAGGCTCACCTGTGGGACCGCGAGGGCCTGGTCTTCACGCCGGGCGGTGCCGCCCCGCCGGTGGTGAGCCTCCCGTTCGGCCGCGTGGCCGTGGTCATCTGCTACGACCTGGAGTTCCCCGAGTGGGCCCGGCTGCCCGCCCTGGACGGCGCCGACCTGATCGCCGCGCCGGTCAACTGGCCGGCCGCGCCCTGCCCGCCGGGGGAGCGGCCCGCCGAGGTCGTCAAGGCCCAGGCCGACGCCTCGGTGAACGGTGTGTTCGTCGCGGTCGCGGACCGGTGCGGGACCGAGCGCGGGGTCGACTGGATCGGCGGCAGCGTCATCATCGGCCCGGACGGTTACCCGCTGGCCGGGCCCGTCCTGGCCGACCGCCCGGCCGTGCTGCTCGCCGATTGCGACCTGGCCCGGGCGCGGGACAAGCGCCTGAACGACCACAACGACCTGCTCGCCGACCGCCGGCCGGAGCTGTACTCGCCGGTAACGTCGGGGGGATGATGGGGATTGGAATGGAGGCGACGATGCCGCCGACGCATGAGGTTCTCAACCAGGTCCCGCCCCTGACCGGCTACGACGTGGCGGACGACCCGGGCATGCTCGACGCGCTGCGGCGTGCGGGCGCTGGCTGGGCCGAGGCGGAGGTGCGCGAGATCGGCCGCCTGGCCGGGACCGCGCGCGCCCAGGAGTGGGGCCGGCTGGCCAACGAGAACCCGCCCGTGCTGCACACCCACGACCGGTTCGGCCACCGCATCGACGAGGTCGAATTCCACCCGGCCTGGCACGAGCTGATGAGCGTGGCCGTCGGCGCGGGCCTGCACGCCGCGCCGTGGCGGGACACCCGCCCGGGGGCGCACGTGGCCCGGGCCGCGAAGTTCTACCTGTGGGGCCGGACCGACGCCGGCCATTGCTGCCCGATCTCCATGACGTACGCGATCGTCCCGGCCCTGCGGAACGCGCCGGATCTGGCCCGGCGGTACGAGCCGCTGCTGACGTCCGCCGTCTACGACCCGGGGCTGCGCCCGGCCGACGGCAAGCGCGGCCTGATCGCCGGCATGTCGATGACCGAGAAGCAGGGCGGCTCGGACGTCCGCGCCAACACCACGCGGGCGGTCCCGGTGCCGGGGGATGCGGCGGGTGCGGGAAGCTACCTGCTCACCGGGCACAAGTGGTTCACCTCGGCGCCGATGAGCGACGTGTTCCTGGTCCTGGCCCAGGCGCCCGGCGGCCTGTCCTGCTTCCTGCTGCCCCGGGTCCTGCCGGACGGCACCCGCAACGGCATGCACCTGCAGCGGCTCAAGGACAAGCTCGGCAACCGTTCCAACGCCTCCGCGGAGGTCGAATACGACCAGGCCGTGGCCTGGCTCGTGGGGGAGGAGGGCCGGGGTGTCCGCACCATCATCGAGATGGTCAACATGACCCGGCTGGACTGCGTCATCGGCGCGGCCACGAGCATGCGGTCCGGCGCCGTGCAGGCCGCCCATCACGCCGCGCACCGCAGCGCGTTCGGTGCCGTGCTGGCCGACCAGCCGCTGATGGCCAACGTGCTGGCCGACCTGGCGGTCGAGTCCGAGGCGGCGACCGCCGTCACCTTCCGGCTGGCCGCGGCGACCGACCGGGCCGCGGCCGGGGACGAGCAGGAGGCGGCGTTCCGCCGGCTGGCCCTGGCCGCGACCAAGTACTGGGTCTGCAAGCGGGCGCCGGCGCACGCCGCCGAGGCGCTGGAGTGCTTCGGCGGCAACGGCTACGTGGAGGAATCTGGCCTGCCGCGGCTGTACCGAGAGGCCCCGCTGCAGTCGATCTGGGAGGGTTCCGGCAACGTCGCCGCGCTGGATACGCTGCGCGCCCTGACCCGGCAGCCCGAGGCGGCCGGGGCGTTCTTCGCCGAGGTCGGCCAGGCGGCCGGAGCGGACCGGCGGCTGGACGCGGCGATCGCCCGGCTGCGAACCGAGCTGAGCGACCCGGCGCAGGCCGAGACGCGCGCCCGCCGCCTGGCCGAGGCCCTGGCCGTGGTGCTGCAGGGCTCGCTGCTGGTCCGGTTCGGCGACCCGGCCGTCGCGGACGCGTTCGCCGCCTCCCGGCTGGGCGGCGACTGGGGCGGGGCGTTCGGCACCCTCCCGGCCGGGGCCGACACCGGGACGATCATCAAGCGCGTCACTCCGGCGGTCCCTTCGTCCTGAGCCCGGCCGGCCCGAGCCGGTCTCCGCCGTCCCGAGCGCCGCGCGCCCGGTCACCCCGATATTTCCTTCGTCCCGAGGGCGGATCTGGCTAATGTCGGCTGATGACTGCCGACACCCCGACCATTCTGGCCACGTCCGGGGGGCTGTTCCCCTCTCAGCGCAACTACTTCGAGTTCGGCCCGCTGCTCACCTACGCGATCGATCTGGCCGGCGTTGCCGGGCGCGCGCCCCGTGTCTGCCTGGTCAACACCGCGGGCGGGGATCAGGCCTGGTTTGCCGCGTACTTTCACGAGGCCGGGCGGATGGCTGGCGCCGCCGTCTCCGAACTCCGGCTGTTCACCATGCCGAACGTCGACGACATGGCGGGCTTCGTGCTGGACCAGGACGTGATCTGGGTCAGCGGCGGCAGCGTCGCCAACCTGCTCGCCCTGTGGCGCCTGCACGGCCTGGACGAGATCTTCCGTCAGGCGTGGCGGGCCGGGGTGGTGCTGACGGGCGTGTCCGCCGGGTCGATCTGCTGGCACGTGGGCGGTACCACCGACTCGTTCGGCCCGGATCTGCGGGCGGTCACCAACGGTCTCGCCTTCCTGCCGTACGCGAACGGCGTGCATTACGACGCCGAGGCGCAGCGGCGGCCGAAGTTTCACCGTTTCCTCGCGGACGGCACCCTGCCCGGCGGCTACGCCACCGACAACGGGACGGGGCTGCTGTACCGGGGCACGGATCTGGCCGAGGCGGTCACCGAGGTCCGCGGCAAGAGCGCCTACCAGGTCACCCTCCGCGACGGTGAGGTCCATGAGGAGCCCCTGGAGACGAGGGTGCTGCCCGGCAGTGCTTAGGCGGGCACCCGTCTCCGCCTCACCCGTCCCGCCCCGCTCCCGCCCCGGCCCCACCTAAAGGCCCCGGCCTCCGGCGGCGGCAGCCTTTAAGGTGGAGCCGGTGAACGCACGAGCGATCCTGGTTACGGGCGCGTCGCGGGGAATCGGCCGCGCCATCGCGCTCGCCTTCGCCGCCCGGGGCGACCGGGTGGCGGTCCACCACCGCGGCTCCCCGGAAGAGGCCGCCGCCGTGCTGGCCGCCCTCCCCGGCCCCGGGCACGTCGTGGTGCAGGCCGACGTCACCGACCCGGGCCAGGCCCGGCGCATGGTGGACGAGGCCGCGGTCCGCCTCGGCGGCCTCGACGTGCTGGTGAACAACGCCGGCGTCTACATCGGCCACCCCGTCGCCGAGGTCAGCTACGAGCAGTGGCAGGCCGCCTGGCAGCAGACGCTGGCCGTCAACCTGATCGGCCCGGCCAACGTGACGTGGTGTGCCGTCCAGCACATGATCCCCCGTGGCGGCGGCCGGATCGTCAACGTCTCCTCCCGGGGTGCCTTCCGCGGCGAGCCCGGCCAGCCGGCCTACGGGGCGAGCAAGGGCGGCCTCAACGCCTTCGGCCAGTCGATGGCCCGGGCCCTGGGCCCGTACGGCATCGCGGTCACGACGGTGGCGCCCGGCTTCGTGGACACCGAGATGGCCGCCGAGCGCGTTAACGGCCCGGACGGCGACCAGGTGCGCGCGCAGAGCCCTTTTGACCGGATCGCCCGGCCTGAGGAGGTCGCCGAGGCGGTGGTTTACCTGGCTTCAGCGGACGCCGAGTGGGCCAGCGGCACCATCCTCGACCTGAACGGCGCCTCTTACCTGCGCCCCTAACCGCGTCTTCTCCCGCGTCCTATCCGGGGCATCGTAGTCAGGGCATCGGCCGGGGAAGCAGCGCGCGCCTCCGGTACGCTCTCGGGGAACCGCCGCTCCGGTTCCAGCGTTCCTCAGGTGCCTGCCCCCATGCCACGTAGGCGCACTCGTCTCGCCAGGAGGACGGAAACCGAATGATCCCGCTTCGCGGTGCCCTGTGGCTTCGCGGTGCCCTGCGGCTTCGCGGCGCCCTGCGGCGCGTGGGCTTTCTCGTCGCCGCCATGGCGCTGGCGGCCGGGGCTGTGGTCGCCCTCGCGCCCAGGCAGCCGGTAGCCTCCGCGAGCAGTTCGGGATGGGTGGACACCTGGGCCGCGGCCCCGGAGAACGCCACCCATGAGGTCGTCGACCGGGCCTTCCTCGGCTTCACCGATACCACCGTCCGCGACGTCGTCTTCACCAGCATCGGCGGCAGCGAAATCCGGATCCGGCTCAGCAACCTGTTCGGCAAGCGGCCGCTCGTCATCGGCCGGGCCAGCGTGGGGCAGGTCCTGAGCGGGGGCAGCCTGGCCGGTTCCGCCTTCCCGGTCAAGTTCGGCAACAGCGCCTCGGTCGTGGTGCCCGTCGGCGAGGAGGTGCTCAGCGACCCGGTGCCCATGTCCGTGTCCGCGCTCGAGGACATCGCCGTGTCGGTCTACCTGCCGGAGCCCACCGGGCCCGCCACGTACCACTTCTTCGCCCAGCAGAACAACTTCCTCGCGACCGGCGACCACGTCAGCGACACGGGCGACGCGGCGTTCGGGGCCCGGATCACCTCGTGGTACTTCCTCGACGGCGTGGAGGTCCTGAGCGCCGACAAGCGCGCGGGCGTGGTGGTGGCCTTCGGCGACTCGATCACCGACGGGATCGGCTCGGCCGACGACCTGAACGACCGCTGGCCGGACTTCCTGGCCCGCGACCTGGTCGGCCAGCACGGCAACCAGGCGCCCGGCGTCATCGACGAGGGCATCGGCGGGAACCGGGTGCTGAGCCCCTCGGCGTGTTTCGGGCAGAGCGCCGTGACCCGGTTCAGCCGCGACGTCCTGGACCAGCCCGGCGTGCGGGCCGTGATCGTGCTCGAGGGCATCAACGACATCGGCTACAGCGGGGACCCCGACCGCGGCTGCGAGGCGCCCGGCACCGATGTCAGCGCGGCCCAGATCATCGGCGGGTACAAGAAGATGATCGCCGCGGCGCACTCGCACGGCGTCAAGATCTTCGGCGCCACGATGACCCCGTTCCACAGCGCCTGGTTCTGGACGGCCGAGAGACAGGCCAAATGGCAGGCCGTCAACGACTGGATCCGGACCAGCGGCGCGTTCGACGGCGTCTTCGACTTCGCCCGCGCGGTCGCGGCCCCGAACGCCCCGGACTACCTCAACCCGGCCGACGACAGCGGGGACGGGCTGCACCCCAACGACGCCGGGTACGCCGCGATGGCCGCCTCGATCAACCTGAACCGTCTCCCCAGCTAACCCCGGCCCGCGCTCCCGGCCTGTTCGCGACGGTGGCGGCCGCCGCGCCCCCCGGACGGCCAGCCTCCGCCGCGGCGAGCGCTCGCGGCCCGGGCCCTGGCGCTGGCCCTGGGGGACAGCCCCCGGAGGGGCCGCCCGGGCCGGTCGGCCGGCCCGATGAGACGATCGTTAACGGAATTTATGGGCTACCGGGAGGTAGGGCATGCGCATCGGGGTGGTCTTCCCGCAAACCGAACTTGGCGGCGACGCCGGCGCGGTACGGGCCTACGCACAGGGGGCCGAAGAACTCGGGTTCGGCCATGTACTGATCTACGACCACGTGGCCGGCGCCGACCCGGCCGCCCACCCGGACTGGAGCGGCCCGTACGACGTGCACACCACGTTCCACGAGCCGATGGTGCTGTTCGGCTATCTGGCCGCGCTGACCTCGATGGAGCTCGTTACGGGCATCCTGATCCTGCCGCAGCGGCAGACCGTGCTGGCCGCCAAGCAGGCCGCCGAGGTCGACCTGCTGACGAACGGCAACTTCCGGCTCGGCGTCGGCATCGGCTGGAACTACGTCGAGTACGAGGCGCTCGGCCAGGACTTCCGCACCCGGGGCAAGCGCCTGGACGAGCAGATCACCCTCCTGCGCCGGCTGTGGACGGAGGAAGCGGTGACCTTCCACGGCACCTTCGACCACATCACCGGCGCGGGCCTGTCGCCCCTGCCGGTGCAGCGCCCGATCCCGGTCTGGGCCGGGGCGCGGTCACCGGTCGCCTACCGGCGGGTGGGCCGGACCGCCGACGGCTGGTTCCCGATGCTGTCGCCGGGGCCCGACCTCGACGAGGCGCGCCGGATCGTCGGCGCCGCGGCCACCGCGGCGGGCCGCGACCCCGCCCGCATCGGCATGGAGGGCCGCGTGGCCTGGCGGGGCGACCCCGATCAGGTAGCCGGACAGCTCCGGCAGTGGCAGGAGGCGGGGGCGACGCACGTGTCCGTCAACACCATGGGCGCGGGCCTGGCCGGAGTGGACGACCACCTCAGCGCGCTGGCCACGTCCTTCGCCGCCGCGAAGGACGTGGCCAGCTAACGTAGGCCCGCTGAGGAACGCTAACGGGAAACCCTAAACGAGACGCCCTAACGAGAAACCGCCCGAGGAAGCCCGAGGAAGCCCGAGGAAGCTTGTCAGGCCGGGGTGTCGTAGACGATGACGCCGCGGATGTTCTTCCCGTCCCGCAGGTCCTGGTAGCCCTCGTTGACCTGGTCGAGGGTGTAGCGGGTGGTCACGAGCTCGTCGAGCTTGAGCTGGCCGGCGTCGTACAGTCGCAGCAGCTTGACGATGTCGTACTGCGGGTTCGCCGAGCCGAACAGCGTGCCCTTGATCGTCTTCTCGAACAGGGTCATGATGCCGCCGGAGACGTGCACCGTCAGCTTCTCCGGGTTGGCCAGTCCGGTGATGACGACGGTCCCGCCCTTGCCGATCACGTTGAACGCGCTGGTGACCACGTCCTCCTCGACCGTGCCCACCGTGATCAGCGCCTGGTCGGCCATCTGGCCCCAGGTCAGCTCGGCCACCGTCGCCGCGGCCTCGTCCGCGGTGGCGAAGGCGTGCGTCGCGCCGAACTTCAGCGCGGCCTCCCGCTTGAACGCCTGCGGGTCGACCGCGATGACGTTCTTGGCGCCCGCCGCGGCTGCGCCCTGGACCGCGTTGATGCCGATCCCGCCGATCCCGTAGATCACGGTGGTGTCGCCGGCCCGCACGCCGCCCGCGTAGTTGGCGGTGGCCCACCCGGTGGGCACCCCGCAGCCGACCAGGACCGCGGTCTCCAGCGGCAGCCAGTCGTCGACCTTGACCACGGAGTGCTGGGAGATCGTGGACCGCTCGGAGAACGTGCCGAGGATGCACATCGCGCCGATGTCAGTGTTGCCCGAGTGGAAGCGGTAGGTGCCGTCGGGCATGCCGCCCTGGAGGATGGTGGCGCCCATGTCGCAGAGGTTCTGCCGGCCGGTCGAGCAGTAGCGGCAGACGCCGCAGCTGGGGATGAAGCTGCACACGACGTGGTCGCCGGGCTTGACCTTCGTGACGCCCGCGCCGACCTCCTCGATGATGCCCGCGCCCTCGTGCCCGCCCACGATCGGGAACCGGGGTACCAGGTCCCCGTCGATCAGGTGCAGGTCGGAGTGGCACAGCCCCGCGGCGACGTACCTGATCAGGACCTCGCCCTCCTTCGGGCCGTCCAGGTCCACTTCCATGATCTCGAATGGCTTGTGAGCGTCGTGCAGGACTGCCGCCCTGGTCTTCATGCATTCTCCTCGCTTCGATGCGATCGCATGCTAGGTCAAAGCTTGTGACGCCTGTGCCGGAATGCCCAGGACGGACGCCCGCTGGTGATGCGTCAGCGGCCTAACGCTGGCGGCCGGCATTCTTCGCCGTGACCTGCTGACTGCCCGTATTCTCCGCCGCGAGGGCCTGCTGGTAGAGCCGCAGGGTCGCGGCGTCGAGGCGGACGCTGTAGGACACCGACGGGGTGTCCCCGCCCTGCTCGTACCCGCCGATCACGCCGACGATGGTGCCGGTCCGGGACAGGGAGCTGAAATGGATCACCCACGGGCTGCCGCTGGTCCCGCCGGTGTAGCCGCTGCAGTCGAACTGCAGTTGGGTACTGCTCTGCTCGGAAGTCCAGTTCACGCAGGTGATCGGGGTGTTGGCGCTGTCGGGATAGCCGGTGACGTGCACCAGGTACCGATAGCCGAGGTCGGTGCCCAGCCGGTTCGCGCCCAGCACGTCCTGGATATTCTCCCCGTCGTGCGGCTGCAGCGCCACGAAGCCGACGTCGTAGTCGGGGTCGGCGGAGCTGGCCCACTGCGGGGCCACGAACAGCCTGGCCGGGGTCCACGCCCCGTACGGTTCCTGCCCGTCCCGGTAACCGGGGATGAAAACGATGTCGCTGTTGTAGCCCTTGCCGTCGCCACTGTTGATGCAGTGCGCCGCGGTGACCAGCAGGTCCTTGCTGGGGCTGGCCACCACGCTGGCGGTGCAGAAATGGTTGCCGCTCGCGCTGTGCTCGAACAGCGCGCCCACCTTCAGCGACGACACGCCCGCGGCCGTGTGCGGGCTGGCCGCCGGGTCGGGCTTGTCGGCCCGCTTGGGCCCGGTCAGGAACGGCGCCGCGGCCAGCAGCCGGGACCGGTTCCAGAAGGGGAGCGCCCCGGCCACCCCGCGCGGATGATGCCCGTGCCCCGGACCCGCCGCGCATCCGGTTGCCAGCATGACCGCCGCGGCCACGATCCAGGCTCCGAGCTTCCTGTTCACCTGCGGCTCACCACCGTGCTGTCTCCCCCCCTACCGACCAGGACAGCTTACTGTCCGTCGTTGTCGTTTCCGGGGATACCCGCACTTGGCGAGACAGTTACCGATGAGTAACATGGACAGGAGATCTCACTGCTAGGAGGCGCAGGTGCCCCGTACCGCACGCGACGTGGTCTTCGTGGACGGCGTCCGTACCCCGTTCGGCAAGGCGGGCCCGAAGGGCCTGTACGCGGAGACCCGGGCCGATGATCTCGTCGTCCGGGTGATCCGCGAGCTGCTGCGGCGCAACCCGGGTCTGCCGCCCGAGCGCATCGGCGAGGTCGCCATCGCGGCGACCACCCAGATCGGCGATCAGGGCCTCACCATCGGCCGTACCGCGGCCGTCCTGGCGGGGCTGCCCCGGTCGGTCCCGGGCTACGCGATCGACCGGATGTGCGCGGGCGCGCTGACGGCCGCCACCACCGCGGCGGCGAGCATCGCGTTCGGGGCCAGCGACGTGGCCATCGCGGGCGGTGTGGAGCACATGGGCCATCATCCGATGGGGGAGGGCGTCGACCCGAACCCGCGGTTCGTCAGCGAGCAGCTGGTCGACACCTCCGCCCTGGTCATGGGGTCCACCGCGGAGAACCTGCACGACCGGTTCCCGCACATCACGAAGGCCCGTGCCGACGCCTACGCGCTCGGCAGCCAGCGCAAGGTGGCCGAGGCGTACGCGGCAGGCAAGATCCAGCCCGACCTGGTGCCCATGGCCATCCGCAGCGCCGAGAAGGGGTACGGCCTGGCCACGGTGGACGAGCCGCCGCGCCCGGACACCACCGCCGAGGGCCTGGCCGGCCTCAAGACGCCGTTCCGCCCGCACGGCCACGTGACCGCGGGCAACTCGGCCGGGCTGAACGACGGCGCCACCGGCTGCATCCTGGCCGCCGAGGACGTCGCCGGCGAGCTGGGCCTGCCCGCCCGGATGCGGCTGATCGACTTCTCCTTCGCCGGCGTCGATCCCGAGGTCATGGGGATCGGTCCCATCCCCGCCACCGAGACCCTGCTCGCACGGAACTCTCTCACCATGGACGACATCGGCCTCATCGAGATCAACGAGGCGTTCGCGGTGCAGGTGCTGTCCTTCCTCGACCATTTCAAGATCGCCGACGACGACCCGCGGGTGAACCCGTGGGGCGGCGCCATCGCGCTGGGCCACCCGCTCGCCTCCTCGGGGGTCCGGCTGATGATGCAGCTTGCCCGCGAGTTTGCCGAGCGCCCCCAGGTGCGCTACGGCCTGACCACCATGTGCATCGGGATGGGTATGGGGGCCACAGTCCTATGGGAAAACACTGGCCTCTGGGAAAATACTGGCTTCCGGGAGAACACCAGCTTCGAGGGGGCAAAGTGAGCGGGGCTGAAGTGAGCGGGGCCAAAGTGGGGCAGGCACTGCCGGCTGACCCGGCGGAAATCCGGGCCCTGTTCCCCGACGAGGTCGTCACGCACGCGCACGTTCGCGACGTCGACCTGCCCGGCGGTGCCGGGACGCTCGCCCTGATCACCCTGGACAACGGGTTCGACCACACCAAGCCGAGTACGTTCGGTCCTAGCGGCCTGCTGGAGCTGAACGACGCCATCGACGCGGTCGCCCGGCGGGCCGGGCGCGGGGACATCGCCGCGGTCGGCGTTACCGGCAAGCCGTTCATCTTCGCGGTCGGCGCCGACCTCAAGGGTGTCGGCCTGATCGAGAGCTGGGACCAGGCCCAGGCCATCGGCCGGCTCGGGCACGCCGTCTTCCGGCGGCTGGGCGAGCTGGACGTGCCCTCGTTCGCGTTCGTCAACGGGGCGGCCATGGGCGGCGGGGTCGAGATCGCGCTGCACTGCACCTACCGGACGATCTCCGCCGGCGTCCCGGCCGTCGCGCTGCCCGAGTGCTTCCTCGGGCTCGTGCCCGGCTGGGGCGGTACCTACCTGCTGCCCCGGCTGATCGGCCCGTCGAAGGCGCTCAAGGTCATCATCGAGAACGCGCTCAGCCAGAACCGGATGCTGCGCGGCCCGCAGGCCTTCGAGCTGGGCATGGCGGACGCCATGTTCGAGCCCGCCGACTTCCTGGAGGAGTCGCTGCGCTGGGCCGCCCGCGTGCTCACCGGCGACGTAACGGTGCAGCGCACTCCGCCCGAGGAGATCAGCGTGGCGGACTGGGACGCCGCCGTGGCCGCGGCGCGGTTTGTCACCGACGGGAAGCTGCACGGCGCCGCGCCCGCACCCAACCGCGCCCTCGACCTGGTCGCCGCGGCCCGGGACCGGACCCGGGACGAGGGGTTCGCCGCCGAGGATCAGGCGCTGGCCGACCTGATCATGAGCGACGAGCTGCGCGCCGGGCTCTACGCCTTCGACCTGACCCAGAAGCGCGCCCGGCACCCGGCCGGTGCCCCGGACAAGTCGCTGGCCCGGCCGGTGACCAAGGTCGGCGTGGTCGGCGCCGGCCTGATGGCGGCGCAGATCGGGCTGCTGTTCGCCCGCCAGCTCGAGGTGCCGGTGGTGCTGACCGACCTGGACCAGGCGCGCGTCGATTCCGGTGTGGGCTACGTGCACGCCGAGATCGCCAAGCTGCTGCAGCGGCAGCGGATCTCCGCGGACAAGGCCAGCCGGCTCACCGGGCTGGTCACCGGCTCGCTGACCAAGGATGCCTTCGCCGACGCGGATCTGGTCATCGAGGCCGTCTTCGAGGAGATGACGGTGAAGCAGAAGGTGTTCGCCGAGGTCGAGGCGTCCGTCGGGCCGGAATGCGTGCTGGCCACCAACACGTCCTCGCTGTCGGTGTCGGCCATGGCGTCCGGCCTGGCGCACCCCGAGCGGGTCGTCGGCTTCCACTTCTTCAACCCGGTGGCCGTGCTGCCGCTGGTGGAGGTCGTCCGCGGCGCGGCGACCGACGACGCCACCCTGGCCACCGCCCTCGCGGTCGGCAGGAAACTGAAGAAGTCCTGCGTGCTGGTCCAGGACGCCCCGGCGTTCGTGGTCAACCGGCTGCTGACCCGGTTCCTCGGCGAGATCACCTCGGCCGTGGACGAGGGCACCCCGGTGGAAGTGGCCGAGCACGCCCCGGATCCCCTTGGCCTGCCGATGTCACCGTTCCTGCTGCTCCAGCTGGTCGGCCCGGCCATCGCGCTGCACGTGGCGGAGACCCTGCACGCGGCCTTCCCGGACCGGTTCGCGGTCTCACCGAAGCTGCGCACCCTGGTCGAGTCGGGTAAGACCGCCATCTACCGGCCCGACTTCAGCATCGATCCCGAGGTGCTGGCGGCCCTGTCCGGCGGGGAGCAGCCGTCGACCGCGGATCAGGTCCGCCAGCGGGCCCTGGCCGGGCTGGCCGAGGAGATCAGGCTGATGCTGGACGAGGGCGTGGTCGCGGCGCCGGAGGACATCGACCTGTGCATGATCATGGGCGCCGGCTGGCCGTTCCACCTGGGCGGCATCACGCCCTACCTGGACCGCACCGGCATCGCGGAAAAGGTCACCGGCTCCCGCTTCCGCCCCGCCTGACGTCTCTAACCCGGGGGCGGCGGGTAACCGTAACCGGGCGGGGCCTGGTTCGCTTGCGCGGCGGTCAGCCGGTAGTAGATCAGGCTGACTACGATCGAGATGAACGGTGTGACGAGGGTGCCGGAGACGATATCGGCGATGAAGCTCCGGCCCGAGCCGGGCAGCACGGAAAAGATCAGCGACAGCACGATCTGCACGGCGACGTAGATCAGGAACACCAGGACGTAGGTGCCGAACACGTTCCAGGCGTTCCCCCGCACGGTGCGCCAGCTCCGGCCGAACGAGGCCAGCGCGGGCGATTCACCGATGACGATGCTCGGCACGATCAGCGACCAGAACGTCAGCAGGATCAGGCCGGGCACGATGAGGAGCGCGAACCCGATCACGATCGCGATCGCGGCTAGGATCGACGCGGCCGCCACCGACAGCACGTACGGCAGCGCGGCCGACAAGGTGCCCCGGAGGTCGAGGTCGACCCGGCCGTCGCGGACGTCCTGGACCGCCTTCACCAGCGCGGCCTGCAGCAGGAACATGCAGAACACGTTGATGACCGACCCGGCGGCGCCGCCGGGCAGCCCGGCGACCGCGGCCAGCAGCGCGCTGATCACCGCCGCGATTAGGTAGAGCACGAAAGCGATCACCAGAAAGTGCGCGGCGTAGGCCTTGTACGTCGCCCATGCCTCGCGCAGTACCCCCGTCAGCGGGCTCATGTGAGCATGTTAAGGGACCCGGCCGGGCGGCGCCAGAACGCATCAAATATGGGCTTTCAGTACGCGACGGTAAAGCGCTCCCGGCTGTGCCGGGCCTGCTCGATTTCGTCCACGAACGCCAGCGCGTAGTCGGCGCCGGAGATGAACGACGTGCCGTTCGCGTCGGTCACCAGCACGTCGCCGCCGACGCGGTAGGCCCCGGTCGGCTCACCGGGGGCGTACGAGCCGAACCCGGCCGCCGGGCTCAGGTAGAACCAGTCCACGTCATCGCTGGTCTCGCGCAGCGCGGCCAGCACGTCGGCGTGGCTGAGCGCCTCGTTCTTGTGGGCCTCAGGGAAGTCCGGCCCGTCCACGTGACGGGGACCGCCCTCGCTCACGAGCAGGGATCCGGCGCCGCCCACGAACCCCAGCCGTGTCCCCGTTTTGGCCGCCGCCGTGGTCAGGGACCCGAGTGCGTCGATCAGCTTCCGGCCGTTGATTTCCCGGCCCGGGATCGCGACCACGATCACGTCGGCCTCGTCCGCCAGCGCCTCGACCAGCCCGTCATCGTGCACATCACCCTGCTGGTACTGCACGTCGGGGCCGCCCGGCACGTGCGGGCCGTCCTGCGCCCTGCCCGCCGGGGGGCCCGATCGGCTGACCGCGATCACCGAGTGCCCGCGCTTCAGCGCCTCTTCCCGGATCGCGCTGCCCGCGTACCCCGTCCCGCCGAAGATCGCGATCGTCGCCATGTGAGCTCCCGCACTCCTGTCATCCGCCTGGGCGTTACCAGCCGTCACGGGGCGCCAACCGGTGCCCCGCCAGCGCTATTCCCCCGCACGGCTGTACCCGCACTGGGCCGTACGATGCGCCGGCGGGCATGGTCAGCTCTTCAGCGAGGAACGCTCCCCGGATGAGGGTCTCCGGATGGGGGGTCTCCGGATGAGGGGTCTACGGGCGGGGGGGTCTCCGGATGAGGGGGCTACGGATGAGGGGCTACGGGCGGAAGGTGAACAGCGGTTCGCCGCCCGCTATGACGGCCGGCCGCGTGACGGCCGGCCCTGCCGTGGCCGATACCCCGTCGGCCGGCCCGGTCGTGGCGGGCGTGCCGCGGAACTGCCCGGCCCCGACGCCGACCTGCGGGGACTTCTCCGGGCTGCCGAACATGATCTCCTCGAAGCCGGCGCCCGCGAACAGAGCCCGGATCCGTGGTGTCTGGTCCGGCGGCCCGCGGTGCCGGGTCCAGATGACGGTGGCGCCCGGTGCGCAGAACGCGGCGGCCGCCGCGATCGTCCGTTCGATATCGGGCTCGCTGACGTTGCCGAAGATGCCGCACAGCATCAGCACGCCGGCGGGCAGCGCGTCGGCGAAGCTGGCCACCTGGCTCGCGTCCGCGTGGCGCACCTCGACCTGGGCCAGCCCGGCCCGGGCGGCGTGCTCGCCGGCCGCCGCGGCGTTGTCCGGGTCGGCCTCGACCAGGACGGCGGACACGTCCGCGCGGCGGGGATGATCACGCAGCACCCCGAGGACGTCATGTCCCTGCCCGGCGCACAGGCTGACCAGGCGGACCGCGCCCGGCGGGGCGCGGTTGATCGCCCCGGCCAGCTGGGCCCGCACCATGTGCAGTCGTGCGCTCAGCGCCGACGACGGGTCATCATAGGCTTCGTGCCACGCCACCCAATCCCTCACGCTGCCTATCGTGCCCCGTGAAGCCGTCGGAGCAACGCGACGCGGCCGCGATTCAGGCCACGCTCGCACGGCTGGCCCGCTACGACGACGAGTCGATCGTGCACGACCGGTGGATTCGGCAGCGCTACGAGGGCCGGTACGCCGCCAGCTACATGCCGGCCCGCGCGGCCGCGGTGTCCACGGCCTGGCATGAAGCCGGGCATGCCGTGGCCGCGCTGGCCGTCGGGGCCCGCTTCAGCTCGGCCAGCATCCTGCACGGGCGCGACAGCGCAGGCCGGGTGCACCGGATCAGCGGCGGGGGCGACCTGACATTCGTGATCGACGCGGCCGGCCAGATCGCCGAACGCCTCCGGGACTGGAGCATGCCGGGCAGCGACGGCGAACTCCGCGCCTGGCTCGCGCGCTGGACGCGTGACGGCGGGGACGCGCGCTACTTCCGCCGTGACATCGTGGCCCGGTTCGGCCCAGCTGACGGTGCTGCCGACGGTGCTGCCGGATGCGCCGCATGGCGTTACAGCGAGCAGGTCCTGACGCCGCTGCGCCCGGCCATCCGCCAGGTCGCCCGGGCGCTGCTCGTCCATCCCCAGCCCCTGCCCTACCCGGTCACCTCGGTGATCGCCGGCCCGTGCCGCGTGCCCGGCGGAATGTCAGACCCCCCGGCGACCATGGGATCAGGCACGTAAACCGAGGGCGGGAGCTGTCATGTCTTCCACGACCATGTCTTCCACGACCATGTCTTCCACGACCATGTCTTCCACAACAATGGCCACCGAATCGTTCACGATCTCCCCGCGGGGGCCGTTCTCGCTGGCCGAGGCGGCGTCCTTCGGGTTCGGCCAGCGGGAGGCCCAGGTCACCGGCGCCGGGAAGACGCCGCTCATGCGCCTGGCGTTCTGCGTCGACGGCTACGCCGCTCACGCCGGGGTCGAGCTTTCCCAGGACGCCGCCGGGGACGTGCACGGCACCGCGTATCTGCCGCCCGGCACCGACCCGGCGGCCGTGCGAGCCCAGGTCGCGCGGGTGCTGTCGCTCGACCATGACGCCTCGGAGTTCGTCCGGGCCGGCGAGCGGGACCCGGTGATCGGCAGGCTGCAGGCCGCCGCCCCGGGTCTGCGGCCGCCGCTGTTTTACTCCCCGTACGAGGCGGCGGCCTGGTCGGTGCTGAGCGCGCGCCGCCCGGCGCGGCAGATGATGCAGGTCCGCGCGCTGCTGAGCGAGGCCCACGGCCGCGTCTTCGACCTGGCCGGCCAGCGGCTCGCCGCGTTCCCGGCACCTGGCCGGCTGCTCCGCGTGGACTCGTTCCCCGGCCTCGGGCCGGACAAGATCGAGCGTTTGCACGGGGTCGCCCGGGCCGCCCTCGAAGGCCAGCTCGACGTCGGCGCGCTGCAGGATCTGGGTCCGGAGGCCGCGATGACCGAGCTTCAGTCGATCAAGGGCATCGGCCCCTTCTACAGTGCCCTGATCGTGATCCGCGGGACCGGGTTCACCGACGTCCTGCCGGTTAGCGAGCCGCGCGCCCTGGCGCTGACCGCTCAGCTCTACGGCCTGGATGAGCCGCCGTCCGAGCCGCAGTTCCGCGCGCTGGCCGAGCCGTGGCGGCCGTTTCGCACCTGGGCCACCGTCCTCATCCGCGCCGCCGCGAACCGGATCCTCGGCCGCGACCTCGCCGCCCCTATCCCGGCTGGCTAGATCCCGGCCGGCTAGATCCCGGCCGCCCCTATCCCGGCCGGCTAGATCCCGGCCGGCTAGATCCCGGCCGGCTAGATCCCGGCTGGCTACCCTGGCACGATGGGCCGTTTTCCGCATGCTCGCGCGTTCGCGCTCTCCCTGCCGGGGGCCAGCGAGGAGCCGCACTTCGACATGGCGTCGTTCCGCGTGAAAGGCAAGATCTTCGCCACCGTGCCGCCGGGGGAGGAGTACCTGCACGTATTCGTGGATGAGCCCGCCGCGGAGGCCTACGTCGCCGAGGACCCGGCCACGTTCGCGCCGCTACTGTGGGGCCGCCGGGTCCGCGGGCTGCGCGTCAACCTCGCCGCCGCGGATGATGCGCGCCTGGAGGAGGTCATCGAGGAATCGTGGCGCCGGAAGGCCCCCAAGCGGCTCCTCGCCGAGCGCGACCACGGACGCGCGGCCGCCGGTCCGCCCCCCGTTTAGCGCCACCGCCGATCAGTTCCGGCCCCGGGTTGTTCCGGGCCGGGGTTGTTCCGGCCCTGATCTGTTCCGGGGCGCTTAGTTCCGGGGCTGCGGCTCGTCTGCCCTCACGAGGCGCCACGAGACACCCACCCAACTGGCGCAGCCAGCATCGCGAAGGGAACCATCATGCTCGGGAAAACCAAGGCGTTCAGCGGATTCTCCGTCGACGACCTGGAAAAGGCGCGGCAGTTCTACGGTGACACGCTCGGCATCGAGACGTCCGAGCAGTACGGCCTGATGACGCTGCACCTGGCCGGTGGCCGGGACACGCTGGTCTACCCCAAGCCGGGTCACACCCCGGCGGCCTACACGATCCTCAACTTCGAGGTCGACGACATCGACCAGGCCGTCGACGGTCTGGCCGCCCGCGGCGTACGGTTCGAGCACTACGAGGGCCTCGGGCAGGACGAGAAGGGGATCAACCGCGCGGGCGGCCCGTACATCGCCTGGTTCAAGGACCCCGCCGGCAACATCCTGGCCGTCCTCCAGCCGCGATAGCCCGTGCGCGTCACCGCTGTCCTTCAGCCGCGATAGCCCGTGCGCGTCACCCGCCGTCCGCGCACCGCGCGCTTACCCGGCCGCGGCCGGCCAGCCGCTATCCGTGATGCGCGCTGTCGCTATCGCCTGGTTCGAGGAGATCGTCTGGCTCGGCGAGGCGGAACCGTTCGGCCACCACCAGCGTGTCGTCGCCGATCGCGGGCACAGCGCCGAGAAACTCGGCCACGCCCTCGCTGCGGAAGAAGTCCTCATGTGCTCTGCGCCATTCGGCGACGTCGGCGTAGCCACGACCTTCGGCGCGCGCGTAATCGTCATCGACCACGCTGATCGGGATCACGCGCACCTCGGTAAGTTCAATGACCGCGGCCGGCTGTCCGGCTGAGTCGAGCACCGAGAAGCGCTGACCCGGCTGCGGGACGGGCTCAGCGGCATGCTGGAAGATCTGCAGCAACCCGGTCAGGGCGGTCTTCTCTCCGTTGAGTATGGCGGCCACGCCGGCGTCTCGTTCCGGTCCGGGGAAGGCAAGTTCAAGCTCGGGCAGGTCCTCGAAAGCCATGGCGTGAACCTATCTTGCCGCTGTCGGCTCTCCCCCTGTGCGGCGGCGGATCTGTGCGGCGGCGGATCTGTGCGGCGGCGGATCTGTGCGGCGGCGGATCTGTGCGGCGGCGAACTCCTCGTGTCAGGGCGCGCCGCTATCGTTGAGCCGGTGACGCACACGCGGCCGGATGAAGACGTGCACTACGTGATCCAGCGCGAACTGAGCCTGCTGCAGCCGGACGCGAATGCTTCCACGGCACAGGTCGAGGCGCTGCTGCACCCTGATTTCTGCGATGTCGCCCCCTCTGGCCATCGCGTCGATCGCCGCGAGGTCATCGCGGCGCTCGGCCGCCCGGTACGCCCCGCGTCCCGCGCGCCGGGCAGCGGGGCCGGATCACCCGCCGCGCCAGCGGCCGTGATCTCCGGGCTGACCGGGGTCCGGCTGTCCGGCACGGTTATTCTCGTCAGCTACGCCAGCGAGCAGGACGGGCAGCGTGCCCGCCACAGCTCGCTCTGGCTGAAGACCGGCCCGAGCTGGCGCCGCTACTTCCACCAGGGCACGCCGATCACCGCTGGCTAGCCGTCCGCCCGGCCCGGCTAACCGGCCCGGCTAGCGAGCGCGGCGATCCTAGCTACGGCTGTCGTCCGCCCGGGCCGGCTAGCGAGCGCGGCGATGCCTGGCCACGGCTTCGGCATATCTGGATAGCGACTCACCCGGACCTGGCGCGGAGAGCGCGGACCGGATGAGCCCGGCCATCGCGCCACACCGCCACAGTTGCGTGTACGTCAGCACGACCGCCGGTTGTGTCGGCGAAGTACCACCGCGCGGGCGCGGAGCGCATGCGGGGGGTTCCGGGGGGTCGCCCCCCGGGCCAGCACAGCGCATGCGGGGGGTTCCGGGGGGTCGCCCCCCGGGCCAGCACAGCGCATGCGGGGGGTTCCGGGGGGTCACCCCCCCCGGGCCAAGCTAGCGCCGGCTGGCGCAGGCGACGCATCTCGTGGCGGTCGGTCGGGCGGCCAGGCGCTCGGGCGCGATGGGCTGGCCGCAGCTCTCGCATCGCCCGTACGTGTCGTCCGTCACCCGCCGCAGCGCTGCGTCGATCGCGTCGAGGTGCTGCCGGGCCTGGTCGATCAGCGCCGCGATGTGCTGGCGCTCGAAGGCGATCGTCGCCCCCTCCGGGTCGTGCTCATCGTCGGTGTTGGCCGAGGCGGACGAGTCGACGATGCCGGTGAACTCCCGCTCCAGCCCCCCGAGCCGTTCCAGGGCGCTGGCCCGCTCGGCGGCTAGCGTCTCCCGCGGCTCGGGAGATCCGGTACCCGCGTTCATTTCTCCTGCTTACCACCGGGTACGTTGACGTTGTGACCATGGCGTTATCTGCGGAGGTGACAAACGGTGGCGGCTGATTCCTACGCCGACGTGCCCGGGTCCTTGTCCGGGTCCTTGTCCGGGTCCTTCTCCGGCCTGGTGGAGCGTTCGGCGGCCGCGTACGCCTCCAGCGTTCCGGAACATCCGGCCGACGACGGATTCTTCGGCCCGGGCAGCGTCACCTGGCGGCTGACCACCGACCTATCCGGTCCCATCTCGGGCCTGCGGTCGCTGATGATCCAGGCGCTGCACCCGCTGGCCATGGCCGGGGTCGACCAGCACAGCGATTGGCGCAGCGACCCCGTCGGCCGGCTCGCCGCGACGGGTTCCTACACGACGACGGTCAGTGTGGGGGACAAAGCGACCGCCGAACGGGTTTCGGCGCGGGTCCGCCGCATCCACGAGCATGTCCGCGGCGTGGACGCCGTGACCGGCCGGCCCTACGCGGCGGGCGATCCCGCCCTGTTGCTGTGGGTGCACGCCGCCCTCGTCGATTCCACGATCGTGGCCGCCCAGTTGTTCGGCACGCCGCTGTCCGCCGCCGACGCCGACCGGTACGTCGCCGAGATGGTGGCGGCCGCCGAGCTCGTCGGCGTGCCGGCCGCCATGGTCCCGGACAGCGCGGCCGCGCTCGACCGTTACCTCGAATCGGTCCGCCCGGAGCTGCGGTGCACGCCCGCAGCCCGGGAATCGATGGCCTACCTGCTCGATCCGCCCGGCCTGGACCCCGACGTCGCCGAGATCTGGCAGGACATCCGGGCGGGCACGATCGCGGCGCTGCCCGGCTGGGCCCGCGACATGTACGGCTATGAGATGCCCGAGCCGCTGACCGGCGCGCGCCGGACGGAGATCCGGCAGGCCCTCGGCGTGCTCGACGCCGTGTTCCTCGGCGAGCCCGGGGTGCTCGAGGCCCGCCAGCGGCTGACCCTGCGGATGCGCGCGGTACGGGCCACGTGAAGAAGGCCCTCTTCGCCGCGCTGACCATCGGCACGGCGCTCACCGCTACGCTCGTGGTCCGGCGGGCCCGGCGCGTCGGCGCGCTGCGCCTGAACCGTGGCCTCGCCGCCTTCCAGCTGGCCGTGCGCGGCGGCGCGCGTTACGCCGGGAACGCGCCGCGGCTGTTCATGCTGGCCGGTGAGAACCGGCAGCAGCTCCGCAACGACCTGGCCCTGCAGACCGCCGAGGACGTCGCCACCACCCTGGGGGCGATGAAGGGCGTGCTGATGAAGCTGGGCCAGATGGCCAGTTACGTCGACGACGGCCTGCCGCCTGAGGCGCGCCGTACGCTCGGCCGGCTCCAGGACAGCGTGCCCCCGATGAGCGCCGAACTGGCCGCCGGGGTCATCACGGAAGAACTCGGGATGCCACCCGAGGAGATCTTTGCCGAGTGGGACCCCGAGCCCATCGCGGCCGCGTCCATCGGGCAGGTGCATCGGGCCATCACCCGGGATGGCCGCGCCGTCGCGGTCAAGGTGCAGTACCCCGGGATCGCCGAGACGATTGAGGCCGATCTGGGCAACGTGTCCCTGCTGCGCCGGATGCTCCGGGTCATCGCGCCCGGCCAGGACGTGGACTCCCTGATCACCGAGCTGCGGGAGCGGATCGTCGAGGAACTGGACTACAGCCGCGAGGCGCGCAACCAGCAGCTGTTCGCGGACTACTACGACGGCCACCCCACCATCGGAATCCCGAAGGTCGTCAGCGAGCTGTCCACCCGCCGCGTGGTCACCAGCGACCTGGCCACCGGCGCACGTTTCTCTGAACTGGCCGGCTGGTCCCAGCACGAGCGCGACCTGGCCGCCGAGACGATCTACCGGTTCGTCTTCCGCAGCCTGTACGACATGCGCGCGTTCAACGGTGACCCGCATCCTGGTAACTACCTCTTCCACGGCGGCGGGAAGGTGACCTTTCTGGACTTCGGGCTGGTGAAGCACTTCACCGCGGACGAGCTGCGGCCGCTTATGGACATGGCCCGCTGCCTGTGCGTGGAAAACGACCCGGAGGAGTTCCGCCGGAGCCTGGAGGAGGCGGGCTTTATCAAGCCGGGCGCCCCGATCGGCACCGACGTGATCGTGGACCATCTGGCCGTGTTCTACGACACGATCCGTAAGCCCGGCGAGCTGACCATCACCGGGGACTATTCCTCCGCCGTGGTGCGCCGGTTCTTCGACGTCCGCAGCCCGATCGCCCCGTACGCGCAGGTCCCGCGCTCCTACGTGATCCTGCAGCGGATCAACCTGGGCGTGTTCGCCCTGCTCGGCGAGCTGACCGCGACGGCCAACTGGCGCGGGATCGCCGAGGAGATCTGGCCGTTCGTGCAGGCGCCGCCGTCCACGCCGATGGGCGAGGCGGAGGCCGCCTGGTTCGCCCGGCGCGGGTAGCTGTCACAGCCGGGGCGTCATTCCGATCTCGCTCCGCGCCGGGTCGGACGGCAGCGGCTGCCGCTCACCGGTCAGCGTGAACCCGGGCGAATATCGGTCATGGCCCCATCATCGCGCCAGGTCCTCCCGGGAGGCCGGCGATTAGTTCTGCGTTGCGGAGTTCGACCTGGCCGTGGCCGGTGAGGAAGACGCCGCAACTGGCGATGGACGCCCAGCGCCGCCCGTTCTGCTGAAATACCGTTCTGTTCAAATAGGGGCATGTGCACCGCGATTCTCGGCCTCCGGCCGGATGGGACGGTCCTGCTGGCCGGGATCCGCGACGAGTTCATCAGCCGTGACTGGCAGCCGCCGGGCCAGTACTGGCCGGACCGGCCGGGTGTGATCGGCGGGCGGGATCTGCTGGCCGGCGGGACCTGGCTGGCGGTCGCCCCGGCCTTGCGCCGGGTGGCGTGCGTGCTCAACGGGCGCGGGCGGATGGCTTCGCCGGCGGCACGGCGGTCCCGCGGCGTGCTGCCCCTCGCCGCGGCGGCGGACGGCAAGCTGGCCGTGGCGGACCTCGTGGGGTTCGACCCGTTCCGGCTGCTGGTCGCGGAACCAGGCCGGGCCGTGCTGCTGAGCTGGGACGGCGCCGAGTTCGCCGAGCGCGAGCTCCGCCCCGGGCTGCACCTGGTGGTGAACAGCGGCCTGGCCAGCGACCTGTGGCCGGTCCCGGTAACGGGGCCGGCCGGCGGTCCGGCGAGGGCCGTCCCCGATACCGGGCCGGGCGGCCTGACCGCGGAACAGGCCGCCGATGCCCGCGCGCACGAACTGGGCCGCATCGGTCATTTCCTGCCGCGGCTGCGGGCAGCCCGGATGCCGGACCCGGAACCCGGGGTCCCGGTCGCGGCGGCGTGGGGGGAGTGGCTGCCCCTGATCGACGGCGACGGTATCCGCCCGGAGGATGAGCGGGCCCTGATCGTCCGGCGCGACCTCGGCGGCGGCCGGATCTGGGGCACCACGTCGATCTCGCTGGTCGCCGCCACCGCGGCCGGGCTGCGCTACGACTTCACCGCCGCCCCCGGCGACCCGGCCGCCTGGTCCCCGGTCCCGCTGGACACGCGGTAGGTTTCAGGTACCGGAAAGTGGTCCGGAGATGGCGAAAGGGGGCGGCATGGTCACGGCGCTGTCGGTCGGCGGGGCGGAACTAATCGCCATGATCTTGCTATCCGTGTACGGCGCCATGCGGCTGCCGCCGGACGCCCGGGTACCGCTGCACTGGGGTGGCCGATGGGGCAACCTCCAGAGCAAGCAGACGGCTCTCATTGCCTACCCGGTCATCGGTGCGGCCATTTTCGTCCTGCTGGCGGTCGTCGGACTGACCTTGCCGACGAACAGCAAATCGGCCTTCTCGCCCGGCATCTTCGTGCCCATCGTGCTCTGCCTGATCCTGCTGACCCAGGTCAGGGCGATCGACCAGGCCCGCCGCACCGACGCCGAGCGCGGGACCGGGGCCGGGACTGAAGCGGGGACCGGGGCCGGGCCCGCCCGGTGATCTGGCACCTGCTGCCGCTGCCGCGCTGGCAGTCGGCCGGCTCTGGCGTGTTCGTGCCCGGGACGGAGGACGCCGCGCCGTTCGTGCACGCGTCGCCGGACGAGCCGGTCACGCTCGCGGTCGCCAACGACCGGTTCGCCGCTTCCCCGGAGCCGCTGGTCGCCCTGGCGCTCGATGAGTCGCGGCTGTCCGCCCCGGTGCGCCGCGAAGCAGCGGACCCGGCACCGCCGCCGGGTGCCGCCCCCGGGACGCTGTTCCCGCACGTGTACGGGCCGGTCGAGATGAGCGCGGTCGCCGAGGTCCGGTACGCCCGGCGGGACGCGGCCGGGCGGTATATCTCACTCGATCGGCGGCCACCCACGGCGGACGCCCTCGGCCTGATCCCGCACCCCGAGGGCGGCTGGTTCCGCGAGACGTGGCGGGCCGAACCGTCCTGCACCCCGGCCGGTTACCCCGGGCGCCGCGCCGCCGCCACCGCCATCTACTTCCTGCTGCCGCCCGGCGCGGAGTCGTGCTGGCACACGGTTCGCTCGGATGAGGTGTGGCTCTGGCACGCCGGGGGCCCGCTCACCCTGTTCCTGGGCGGGGCCGGCCCGCGTCCCGCGGCCGGCCCCGCCGTGGTCACGCTGGGACCGGATCTGGCGGCCGGCCAGCAGCCCCAGCACGTCGTGCGGGCCGGCGGCTGGCAGTCGGCCCGTCCGGCCGGCGACCAGGAAGTCCTGGTCAGCTGCGTCGTCGCGCCCGGTTTCGACTTCGCCGACTTCACCGCGCTGGCCGCGCTGGCCGCCCTGTGAGCCTGACCGGCCCGCTCTGTCATGGGCCCGTGTCGCCGGCCCCGGGACCCCTATGGGGCTCCCATAGGCCCGTGTGGCCGGCGCGCACGGTCGCGAGCAGGTGAGCGCTGGCCCCCATGATCGCGGGGTCCGTCTCGAACGCCCGGGCGCACGCCATGGCGAAGAGCGGGTCCGTGAGCTGGGCGCCGGCCACATCGAGAGCGGCCCACAGCGGGCCCTCGGTCCCGAACAGCTCCGGGTGGCCCAGCCCGGCCGCGGTGAAATCACCGGCGAGTTCGCTGGGGGAGTGGAAGTACGCGGTGGTGAAGCCGCTCCGCGCGTCGTCGCGCCCGTGCCGCACGGTCGGCATCTGGGTTTCGGTGCCCTCAGCGGTTAACCTGCCGGTATGCCGACACGAGCGTTTCCGGTGGTATATGCGGCCGACGTGTCCCGGACCGCGCGGTTCTGGGAGCGCCTGGGCTTCGCGCGTTTCTACCAGTTCCCCGCCGAGAGCGACGGCGAGCCGGGCTACGTGGGGCTGCGGCGCGGGAGATACGAGCTGGCCGTCGTGGCCTCGGAGTGGGCCCGTGACCAGTACGGCCTCACGCCGGGCGACGGCCCCCGCTTCGAGATGTTCGTCTACACCGACGACGTCGACAAGCTGTCCGCTGAGCTGCGGGCCGAGGGAGTGACCGTCCTGCGGGACCCCGCCGACATGCCGTGGGGTGAGCGCGCCGCCGCGGTCGCCGACCCCGACGGCAACCCGGTCACCCTGGCCAACGAGCCGCGGGCGTAGCCGGCCCGCTGCCGGCATTCGAGGTGCCCGCTCAAAGGGGGAATTCGTAGAGCTCCCGTGGTACGGGCGTGGTCGCCTGTGCGGCCCACGCCGTGGGCAGGTCCCGCGCGCCCAGCGCCGCCATGTCGTTGAGCAGCATCCCGAACGCGATGAACGTTTTCACCCGCAGCGGGTCGAGGCCACTGATCTCGGCCACACGTGACCAGAGGCGGCCGAAGGCGTCGCGGACTCGGCCTAAGCGTTCACTCGATCGGCTGGTGGGCGATCCGACGCCAGGTTCGGCCCGGCGTAGTCGAGGACGTTCCCGTACCGCTGCGCGGAAAGGACGCAGACCAGGACGGCGACGAGCACGCCGAGACTGATCGCCGCGAGGGCCGACCCGGAGCGGGCCCGGTAGCGGGCCAGGTCGCGCAGGGCCAGGCGCACCGCGATCGGGGCCCGCCGGCCGGCCCGGGCCAGCGTGGCCAGGAAGAGCGGGGACAGCAGGATCACCGCCGCGATGAGGACAATGAAGCCGAGGGCGACCTCGAGTAGCCCGCCCCCACCATTCTGCTTGCCGGCGTACCAGAACAGCGCCGCGCCGGCCACGAGGAGGACGACCCCCGGCACCGCCGACCGGTGCACCTGCTTGGGCGGAGCCGGCCGTCCGGACAGGGCGGCCACGATCGGCACCCTGGTGATGGACCGGGCCGGACGCGAGGCGGCGAAGAACGTGGCCACCACGCCCAGGGCCATCGCCGCGGCGATGACGGCCCACGGCAGCTGGAACACGCCGATCACGTGGTGGGAATTGGACTCCACGGTGGGCCGGTACGCGAGCCACCCGGCCAGGCCCAGTACGGCCCCGATCAGCGCGCCGGCGACCCCGACGACGACGCCGTTGACCCGCACGACGAGACGGATGTGCCGGTCGGTGGCCCCAGCGCGCCGAGCATCCCGAGCGAGCGCAGCCGGCGCTGCGCCAGCACCGTGAAGCCCCCCACGCCGACGAGGGCGATGAGCAGCATCGCGACCGTGACCAAGGCGAGCACGATGGTCTCCGGGTTGACCAGGTTGCCCGCCGCCACCGACGAAACGCTCTGCACGTCCGGCCCGATCGAGCCAGGACGCACCCCCGGCGCATTGAACAGGACCGTGACCTGGGACGGCGCGCGAACTTGGCCCGGTACGACGAGGGCGAACTCAGTGAGCAGGCTCTGCGGGTTCTCGACGATGCCGACGACCTGGCGGGCCTGGCCGCCCTGCCGCCAGACGTCCCCGACCTTGAGGCCGAGGGTCGCCGCCAGGCCCGGGGTCACCGCGACCTGGCCGGCATTGGCCGGGTAGTGCCCGCTGAGCAGCGAGAGCATCGGCTGCCCGAACGGGCCGCGGGGGTCCTGGGCGCGCAGTTCGTAGGTGTTGATGGAGCCGGGAATGGCGACGGTCTGGTTCTCGATAACGTCGACGCGGCCAAAGCGATGCTGCAGCGCGGCGATCTGGGTGGCCAGGTGCGGTCCGGGCGGCTGGAACGTGGCCAGGTCTCCAGCGGTACCGAACCCCGCGTTGGCCGGGGGCGGCGTGGTCGTGGCCACCGCCGCCCCGATGACCGTGGCGGCCACCGCGACCACGATGAGCGCCAGGATCAGCAGCTGCTGGCGCCACTCCCGGCGGAACAGCCGCCAGGCCCAGCGGATCACCGCGCGGCGGGCGGGAGCGCCCCCGTTAGGGGCCCCCGCCTGCGCCGGGCGTTCCTCCAGCGCCGTGCTCATTGGCTCTGACCCGGCGTGAGCAGCGACTCGGTGCTCTGCGGCGGCATGGTCTGGTCGACGACATGTCCGTCCCGCAGGAACACCACCCGGTCGGCCCAGGAGGCGAGCTGGGCGTCGTGGGTGACGACGACGGCGGCCACGCCACGGTGGCAGGCAGCGAGGATCGTGCGCATCACGGCCTCGCCGTTGGCCGAGTCCAGGGCGCCCGACGGCTCGTCGGCGAGAAGCAGGTGCCGCTCACCGACGACGGCGCGGGCGATCGCGACGCGCTGGCGCTCGCCGCCGGACAGCTCATCGGGGTAGTGCGTGGCCCGGTCCCCGATCCCGAGCTCCTCCAGGGCGGCCATCCCGGCGGCGTGCGCTCTTCTGGTCCGCATGCCGTCGAGCTCGAGCGGCAGGCTGACGTTCTCGGCCGCGGTCAGGCCGGGCAGCAGGTTGAAGTCCTGGAACACGTAGCCGATCGTGCGGCGCCGCAGCCGCGCCTTCTCATTGCGTGACATGGTGCCCACGGCCGAGCCGCCGATCGTCACCTCGCCGTCCGTCGGCTCCTCAAGGGTGCCCGCGATCGTGAGCAGCGTGGACTTGCCCGACCCGCTCGGGCCCATCACCGCGACGAGCGCGCCCCGGTCGACCGATAGATCGATGTTCGCCAGGGCGTGCACCTCGGCCGAGCCGGTGCCGTAGGCCTTGGAGACGTTCCGCAGTTCGAGAAAGCTCATCGGTTTATCCCAACTCGTCGCCGCAATCTCGGCCTAGGAGAAGACGTTTCGGTAGGAGGTTCGGCCGAGGCGCGCTTCAGGCGGCCGTCGGCTGTGTCGAGCCATCGCACCACGGAGTCCAGGCGGAACAGCTCGGCGTCGACGGCCAGCGCGAAGCCGAGATCGGAGTCGGCTTCCTCCTCCTTGAGGCGTGTCCACTGCTGCATCAGCTCCACCACGTAACGGCGATGCAGTTGGATCACGTCATGGACGTTGACGCCCGGCAGGTGGAGCGCGACAAGGATTTTGATCACCAGCTCATCGCGCGGTGGCAGGCTCAGGTCCGGGGGAGTGCGGAGCCAGTTCGCAAGCTCCGCTTCGCCCCCGGAAGTGATCCGGAAGGTCTTCTGGCGCTCGTCCTCCCCGGCGTCATCGGATTCAATGAGCCCGTCGCGCTCCAGGCGCTGAAGGGTCGTGTACACCTGGCCGACATTCAGCGGCCAGACTTCACCGGTTTGCGCCTCGAATTCCTGGCGCAGCTTGAGCCCGTACTTGGGTTCCTCGCTCAAGAGCGCCAGCAGCGCGTGCCGCACGCTCACGCCGGTATGTCTTTCAGTAGCATACTGAGTATGCTACTAGCTAAAGCTCGCGGGGCACAAGTAATTTCTGCCTGACGGTTCACGGTCACGAGACGCTGGACGGCTTCATGGTCACGAGATGCCCGGACGGGCTCGCGGTCGTCGGCCGGATGGTTCTAGCGGCGCCCCGGCGAGGGCTATTTTCTCTGACCGCCCGGGCTCTCGGCGGATGACGCCGCGCCCGCCACCTGCTCCGCTACTCCTCCGATTTTTGCCAGCCGGACCAGCGTGGGCCGTGACAGCACCCCGGCGATGTCGTGCAGCGCGACGATCAGTTCCTCGACTCCGTCCAGCGGGGCATCGTCTCCCGTGGACAGGAGGATCGCCTGATAGTCCTCCGCCGGGATGGCCGCGCCCGGCAATTCGACCGGTTTGGCGTCCGCGAAGAAGAGCGCGGGGAGCGAGGTATCCAGAACCAGTGCGAGAGCGGCCAGTTCGGCCGCCGTGAAGGCGCGGCGGCCGTGCTCGGCCTGGTGGACAGCCTGGCGGCTCCACGGCTTGCCCAGGTACTGCCCCAGGGCCTCACCCAGCTGGGTCAGAGACATTCGCCGCGTCTCCCGGAAGCAGGCGATCTGCCTGCCGATGGTCGCTTCGACGCGCATGTCCTCTCCTTCATTCGTGTCATTGCCCAGAATGACATCGAAACCCTCACATTGACAACTCGCATTACGCCGCCGTACTGTAATTCCTTATGATTCGTCGTCATTGCGTCCGATGACAGATCGGATGCCCAGCCGTACCGACAACGGAGGCCGGTGTGAAGCCCTTGCAACTGGAGCCGATCAGTGCGGGCGGTGACTGTTGCGTCCTGCGGATCGCAGGCGAGATCGACGTCTACACCGCCCCGGAACTGCGAGAGTGCGTGATCCAGCTCATCGGCAGCGGCACCCGGTATCTCATCGCCGACCTGCGCCGCGTGGATTTCCTGGACTCGACCGGCCTGGGTGCCCTGGTGGGCAGCCTCAAGCGGCTGCGCACACGCGACGGATCGCTCACGCTGGTGATCAGCGCGGGCCGGATTCAGGAGATTTTCCGGATCACGGGCCTGGATCGGGCCTTTGCGCTCCACCCGTCCGTTCCGGACGCGATGAATACCGACCAGCACTGGCACGAGGCCATCGCCAGCGAAGGACTGAGCGCGGGGGAATGGTGCCGTAAACATGGACTTCTTTAGGAATCAACCCGGCCTGCACGGCCCGTCGCCGCGCCGCGGCACGCGCACTCCGGATGTGCTGCTTACCACTGGTAGGGCAGGAACTTGCCGTCCAGGACGACGATCACGCGGTCGCCGGCCGGGTCGGCCTCGCGCCGGACATCGAGGCGGAAGTTGATGGCGCTCATGATGCCGTCGCCGAACTGCTCGTGGATGAGCTCTTTGATCGTTGGCCCGTAGACCTGCAGCACCTCGTAGAAACGGTAGATGGTGGGGTCCACCGGAACCGGTGTGCCGAGGGAGCCCCGCGTGGGCTGCAGGCGCAGCGCCTGCTCGACGTCCTTGTCCAGGTCGAGCAGGGAAGCGGCGGCCGTGGCCTCCTCCGCGCTCATCGGATGCTGCCCCAGCAGCGCCGCCGTGGTCCAGGCCACCGGCCGGCCGACGGCCTCGGCGAGCTGGGCCCACGTCAGTCCCAGGTGTGCCTTGGCGGCGCGGACAGCCTCCGCCGCCTCCTTCTTGGTCATCGCAGGTCCCGTGAACGCCATCGCTGTCCTCCTGGCTCCGTGCCGGTGTTCGTCCGTTCGCCGGTGCGTGTATGCGACAGCGTTCCACGTCACCGCGGTCGGTTCTCTCCACCCCCCCGGGTTACGGGCGCCCCACGTGCATCAGAATCGGCGCATCCCGCGGTGCGCCTGGGCTGTGGCTTGCGCCGGGGTCTGGGGTCTCGCCCAAGCGCCTGCGCCTAGTAGCGGATCGCGATGTCCCGGCCGGTGGGGTCGGCCTGCGGTGGGTCGGGCAGGACGCAGGCGTGGCCTGCGGCGATGCGCCGGGCGGACCATGCGGCGGCCGCCGCGTCCAGTACGTCGACCGCGATCCGTCCCAGGGCCCCGTCGCCCGGCATCACGATGCCTTCCCGGGCGAGCAGGGTGCGCCGCTGCGCACGACCGGCCGCGGTGTGTTTCGCGTGCTCCAGGGGCGCCCCGGCCATCATGCGGAACGAAAGCTCCGGATGAACCTCGTACAGCGGATGCGGGCAGCGCTGCCGGTATTCGGCTGCCTCGAGAAGCTTGCGGCGCAGGCCCCACGCCTGGGCGCTGAACCCGTTCCCGGTCAGTTCGCGGCACAGCCGGTTCGCGGCCCCGTAGGTTGGCGCCTGCCAGACCGCCGCCGGCGGGATCGCGAAGATCGAGCTCCGGCGCGGACCGAGCAGTGCGCGTGCTTCCCGGTCGGCCGTGCGCCAGCCGCTGGCCAGCAGGCCCAGCGGCATGTCAATCCCGACGACCTGCGGGTCGGCCGTGCCAGCCAGCAGGTCGTCGAGCGAGGGGGCGGTGCGCACCGCCGCCAGACTGCCGCCCTCACCGAGATCGATTGCAACCCAGCCATCGCGGCAGCCGTCAACTCCAGTGACACGTTTGGCCGTGAAAAATGCCTCAGAAGTACTCATTAGTACTTTTATCGGACCTTGTGTATGCGTAAGGGGGGCAGCGCTTTCTGACGCAATTGCGCTAACGTTTGCTGTAGGTCGGGGGGCCGTTTTCTTTACTGTTTGGGGGGCCTCTGTGGCCAGAGAGGATCGTTCCCGCCGCAAAAACAAGTATCCGCCACCGGGCGTGGACGCCAAGGCGCCCAACGTCGCCCGCGTGTATGACGCCATGCTCGGCGGCAAGGATAACTTCGCCGTCGACCGGCAGGTCGTCAAGGCTGCTCTGCGCATAACATCCAACGCGCCGGCCGGCGCGCTGGCCAGCCGGGCCTTCCTGCGCCGGGCGGTCCGGTACCTGGTCGGCGAGGCGGGGATCGCCCAGATCCTCGACATCGGCTCAGGGTTGCCCGCTCAGGGCAACGTGCACGAGGTCGCGCACGAGATAAACCCGGCGGTGCGCACCGTGTACGTCGATAACGACCCGGTCGTCTATATCCACGGGCAGGCCCTGCTGGCCGACGCCCGCACCACCGAGGTCATCGCCGCCGACGTGCGCCGGCCGGCCGAGATCCTGGATCACCCGCTGATCCGGCGGTTCCTCGACTTTCGGCAGCCGGTAGGGCTGCTGCTGCTGGCGGTCCTGCATCACATCAGCGACGCGGAGGATCCGTCTGGTGTCGTGGCCGCGCTCCGGGATGCCATGCCGCGCGGCAGTTACCTCGTCGTCTCCAGTTTCCGGATGCCGGGGCCAGATCTGGCCGAGCAGCGCGCCGAGGCCGTCGAGATGGAGAGACTGTTCAACGAGCGTCTCGGCTCAGGGTACTGGCGGCCGGAGGAGACCATCCGGGGCTGGTTCGGTGACTGGGAGATGCTCCCGCCGGGGCTGGTTCCGCTGCCGGACTGGCGTCCCGATGAACCAGGCCCGGTGACGCGGGACTCGATCTATTACGGCCTCGTCGGCGGCGTGGCCAGGAAGAACTGACCGTGAGGTCGCTACCGGAAGCCGCCGGGCGCGACGACTGCACCGGCGAGCAGGCACACTGCGCCGACGCCGCCCGCGAGGTGATATCCGTGCTCCAAGACTGCTTGACGTTCCATGCGGGCCGCCACCATGTCGTCCACCTCGTCGGGGTGACGGCCAATCCGGTCGGCGGGGCGCGTAAAGGTCCGCCAGGAACTCCTGCCACTCCTCGTCCGACTCGAACAGCTCCGGGCGCGCCATCAGCTTTGACCCGCTCGACCAGTTGGTGGCATGCGGGTCTGGTGGACGTAGGGTTCCGGCTGAGCTTCCCGGGCTTCAGCGAGAGGGCGCTTGCACGCGCTAGTGCCGCCTAGGAGCCGGTGCCGATGACGGGAGACGGTGCGGTAGACGATAGCGCCGAAGTGACTGATCCCAGGTAGCGCCATCATTCGACCCAGGGTGCGCCAGCGAAGCTGGGGTTGGTCGCGGAATAGCTGGGCGAAAGCGGCAGCGCCTGCCAGAGGTGGCATCCCAGGCTCCACCCACAGCATCGCCCTGGCTGCGTCGTGGCTGCTCACGCCGTGCTGATCGAGGTTCAAGCTCTGGTACGGGGCCGTCCGCGGCCACGTAGCCAGTCGTTTCTTCATCGCGTCGAGGCTACGTTGGCAGAAACCACAATCACCGTCGTAAATCAGCATTGATTCGTGGGGGTCGGGGCCGTCCCCTTGCCCCTTCGCGAACTCGCGCTCACGGTGAGCATCCTTATCCCTGTTCCTCCCAGCCCTGACGCGCCGCAGCAGCGGCTTTGTCTTCGACTCAACACGGGCGTATGTCTGGTCTCGCACGAAAATCACGTCTGCCCCGATCATCGACAGGGAGAAGAACGGCAATGCCAGCAAGATGCCGATGCCCACATGCATTCCCATGATCCCGACGAGAGCAAGGATGCGGGTCGGGCGGGTGAGCAGCAGGAAAGGGAAGAACAGTTGCAGGAACACCGACGCGTAAGTAGCCACGAACACTATGGAGACGTGGTTCGATAGCATGCCGTTCAACATTGGGAAAGCGTCGTACGAATGCATGTGCATTGGGTAGTAGATAGCGGTTCCATTCTCCCACAAACTACCCTGGATCTTAAACATGGCCGACGAGACATAGATGATAAAGACTTGGCAGGCCACGGCGATAACCGCCGCGTTGTGGAACAAGTTCTCCCATCCCGGTGGCATCGCAATCCTGCGCGCACGGTCGGGCTGCGCTGCCGCTCGCGTGCGGCGGCGGGCGTCTAGCGACCAGTGCGCCGACAAGTCAGCGAAGCAGAGATAGAAGAGTACGAGCCGGACGACGACGTCTCCAGCATCCGAGACGAGCGGATTCTGCTGCGTGAGGCTGACCCACAGGACGAGCAGCACCGGGGTGACGAGACGGGTCCGCCATCCGAGCGTGAACAAGAGCGCTATGAATCCCATCAGGAGATAAGTCGCGGTAAAGAGCCATGGGGAGTTCTCACTGAAGAGGGTGAAGGGTCGCGTGAAGCCTTCCTCGCCCACTAGTGGTTGGAGCCATCGCGAGCCCACGCCCCAGATGTACTGGCGGTCGGCGAAGTTGACATCGAGCAGCCCCATCACCAGCAGACCGTAGAGGATCCGCAGAAGCGACAGGCCGTAGGTGGCGTGCTTGGCGTCGAACAGCCAGCCCTCAAGCGCCTTCCGCTTCCCATCGACAGCCAGCCAGGTCTCGTCCGAAAAACCCTGGAAACGAGCCCCCATCATCGGTGCCCCCCCAGGACGGCCTCGGCGAAGTATTTTTGGGACTGACCGTCGAAGACTACGGTCGGCCGCCATCCGAAATACGTGAAGAAGCTCTCTGGCTGCGCGTCCTTGTTGGCCCTATTCTCAAAGTTGGGAACCGGCGTATACTCAAGTTGAATCTGTACGGCCTCGACGTCTGGGCCCCACAAGGCATATGCGTACTGCGTAGCGAAAGCAGCTGCCACGCGCTCGTGGCGAATATAGGATTCCAGCCAATTGGGATCGGCCCCTTTCTGAGCACTCAGGTCAGCGAGTAGCTGATCCCAGCCGGAGTGGGAATAGTCCCGTTCAACAATGCTGGCCTGGTTATCAATGAGGTTGTCTTGATCGTCATTTAGGATTTGGTATAGCCCATCGGTGTACAGGTCGGACCTGGGGTGTAGAGGATTGTGCAAGATACCGCTCCACTCACGCCTCGTGACGTCCACCCAGTCACTGGTCCGGAGCTGTCCGGTCGAGCGATCGGTCCATCGGGCCCGAAGCAGAAACGTGTGATCTCCTTGATACGGATTAGGAGCGAAAAGGCTCCAGCCTTGCTGGAAAAACGGCTGCATGTAAGGGTTCAGAACTGGAGCCAGGGCATCGTAAAGCGGGGCGGCGGGGGACACCCACAAGGCCGTAGCGGCGAAGTGGAAAGAGAGGGCGAGCGCAAGCACGACCGCGGCTCCGCGAACCCAGGCTGACCGCCTGGAAACTGTCTTACATGGCTGCTTCTCAATCGCTGGGGCCTGTCGCATCGGGGAGCACTCCCTTCCTGCCAATCTTGCATTAACCAAACTTGTAGCAGGACGCCGCTATGTACGATTCAAGCCGCAGTCCGGGCTCGCCGTGCACGCGCCGTTGCCAACGGGTCCTTATCCCAGCGTGCCCAGGGACCTTGCTCCAAAGAACATCCGGCTTCGCGGCGCAGCCACGATGACCAGACATCACCTGGACCCTGACGGCTAAGACCGGACCAGGGAAACGGCGCCCGCTATTTCGAACGGTCCGTTCCCCTGGTCTGGTCCCAATCTTCTGGTGGCTGTGACTAGCTATTCATCCATGCCCGCGGGCGATGCAGCGCTATGAACACCGTCGCCGTCCCTACGCGGGAGAAGCCTGACGGTCCTAGTGACCCTGGCCGCCCTGGCCGCCCTGGCCGTGCTGACCGTGCTGGTCGCCCTGGCCGTGCTGGCCGTGCTGGCCGTGCTGGTCGCCCTGGCCGCCCTGGCCGTGCTGGCCGTGCTGGTCGCCCTGGCCGCCCTGGCCGTGCTGGCCGTGCTGGTCGCCCTGGCCGCCCTGGCCGTGC
>Ga0182014_10001114_pt1 | contig 36420 bp, 41 predicted proteins | sample 612S2DmetaG_FD_120489 | JGI IMG/M metagenome (GOLD analysis project Ga0182014, IMG submission 120489) | Permafrost microbial communities from Stordalen Mire, Sweden - 612S2D metaG | ecosystem: Environmental > Terrestrial > Soil > Wetlands > Permafrost | place: Sweden: Stordalen | collected... | reverse complement strand
TTATGTTGATATTTGGATTTATAGTTCACCAAAATAATACAAAAATAGTCCTTCATTCATTCAAACTGGTATTAAAGAAGACAAATATAAGTTGGAGTCAATATTATGAATTTATTAGTTAGTTTATCAACCTCATAGTCAATTCCAAGATAAACCACCAGAGCAGAAGGGACCGGAATCTTTTTTTCCCAGTATTCTTCAGTGTAGGTCTGCTTTTCTGGGTCAATGAGTTCTATTCCTGTGAAAGGGTAATCTACATTTACTAGCACAATTCTGCTTCGTATGATAGCATTGTTTATGTCACCTACTGACATCTCCATTACTTTTTGTATTTTTTCTCAAATTATCTATAATTCCAATAAGGACGTGCTCATGCGTGAGATTCATCACAGGGTAAAAAATAACCTACAAATAATTTCCAGTCTACTAAATCTCCATTCACAATATATTAAAGACGAAGATGTCCTGAATATATTCAGTGATAGTCGGAATAGAGTAAGATCAATGGCCATAATACATGTAAAGCTCTATAAATCAAAGAGTATGTCTAAAATAGATTTTGGTGACTATATATCAGAACTAGTAGATAATATTTTTTACAATTATAATGTGGATGAAACAAGAATTAAATTAAACAAAGATATGGATAAAATATACTTCAACATTGATATAACTATACCATGTGGACTAATTGTTAACGAGTTAATAACAAACTGTCTTAAACATACTTTTTCCAATGATATAAATGGAGAAGTTAACATTGATCTGCTTAATATTGATGACAAATATGTTTTGAACGTCAAAGATTATGGAGTTGGATTTCCCGATAATATTGATTATAAAAATACAGAATCTCTTGGTTTACAATTAGTAAACAAGTCTTGTAGATCAGATCGATGGTATTATTGATTTAAATAATATGGAAGGTTCAAATTTCAAAATTATATTTAGACAATTAAAATATAAAAAACGTTTATAACAATAAGATAAAATCGAATATAATATCATTATAATAAAATTTATTTAATTAAAAGAACAGAAAATTAGTAAAGGATGTGATTATCGATGGCTGAAAATGCAAAGTATGAAGCAGCAAGTTTTGCAGCTGGATGTTTTTGGGGAGTAGAAGAAGCTTTCAGAAAATTAGATGGTGTTATATCAACAATGGTAGGGTACATGGGTGGACATACTGAAAATCCGACCTATGGTGATGTATGTTCTGGAAGTACAGGACATGCAGAAACTGTCCAGGTAACATATGACCCTAACAAGATATCATATGAAAAGTTACTGGACACATTTTGGAATAAACATGACCCCACAACTAAAAACAGACAAGGACCAGATGTAGGGTCACAATATCGGTCTATTATATTCTACTATAATGATGTTCAGAAAGATCTTGCAATAGAATCAAAGAATAAACTCGAAGCATCTGACAAATACAATAATCCTATAATTACAGAAATCATACCTGCTCCTAAATTTTATCCAGCAGAGGATTATCACCAGCATTACATAAAAAAAGGTGGAAGCTGTGGTTTTTGAAGGATATTCCACTTAATATAATATATGGTATATTTTTTCTAATATTATTAATGTACTGAAAATTCATCGAACTATGAACAGAATTCTGATGAACTATTCCCTTTCTTTTTTTCATTATTGTATCTAATAGACTATTCAATAATGGTATATTCCTGTGGAAATCAATTTAAACTGAGCATATTTAAAATAAATAGAGATTTTTTTAGTATTTATTCTTAAAATTTATTTATCATCTAAAATATGGGATTTTTTTTAATATAGAAAAATTTAGATGAAAAAAGTTTAAAACACTAATTAATTTATTACACTTTTCACCCCCACCTTAGGGGATTTAAGAAAATGGTTTTTCAGAGCTACTGAATGGATATTAGTTATGCCAGTAGTTTATAGGATAATTTTATGTCTAAGTCTTTAGAATATTCTTAGGATTGTTTTTGGAGTTTAGAATTTAGTATGCTGAATTCATTTTCTTCATTGATGGTAGTAAAGAGCCTATTATTAAAATTATCTATTTAATTATTAGTTCATAAGAAAAGAGATAATTTAAAGGATAAAATTTATATATAAACTTTTAAATGATTTAAACTTAAATATTATTTTTGATATGAATTTTAAATAATTTAAGAATAAAAAATTTTTTTTCTAGGGATGTAAACCGAAATAGGATATGATTATTAATATTATTTTAATTCCTATTGCAAATATTAAGATGTAGTATATGGCGGTTGTAATTACAGTAACGTATCCCGCCAGTACCAAATATCCATCATGTTCTAGATATCCTAAAGATATAAAAAGAATTCCATATGATGGTAAAAAGTCTCCTAAAGGTGCTATTATGGGGATTACTAATAAGATAGCACCAAATGATACCATAGCACCGTTAAAATGTTTTATTCTATTACTCTCAACTAAGATGTTTAGTCTTGGTTTTATAATTTTTTCTAATGGTGTTAAAATATTTAAAATTTCATTTAAAATTAAGTCAAGATCATGTTTTGATATGTGAAGGTTCATGAAACGTTTAGGTATCAGAATAGGAGTGTTAAATCCTATTCTAATACTTAACAGGAATATAGCTGTTCCAAAGGGTATACTACTTCCGGGAATTGAAACTGGAAGTAGAAACGGCGCTGTCAAGATCATGCAGGACATAAAGAGTCCACGTTCTCCAATTATATCCAGAAACTCTTCTAATGTAATTCCTTCTTCTGGAATTTTTGAAGATATCTCAGTGATGACCAGAGAAAAATGTTCAACGCTTTCAAATCTCTCAGACATTCTAATACTCCATTATATAGCTGTAATAAAATAATTTAATATATATTAAATATATTATACTTATATACATGGTTTTGAGTTATTATATCCATAAATGGAAAGTAACAGCTATTATTATATTCTAAATTCCATTATAATAAATTATTGAATTATTAGATGATTCATAGGGTAAAATTTAAATTATTTTAATTATATAATGCTTTTTTGTAAGGTTTTAATAGACGAGAATATTATGCTGATGAAATTATATTCTATGCGATTAAAATTTTTTAAGTTGGTGTTTAACTTTGTTGGAAACAGAAACAATCAAAGAATTTTTTAAGGGCGATAAACTTGCCCAATATCTAGGAATAGAACTTATAGATGTGTCAAAGGGGAAAGCTGTTGCAAAAATGTTGATTAAGGATGAACATCTAAATGGTATAAGTACAGTTCATGGTGGGGCCATTTTCACTTTAGCAGATTTCACATTTGCAGTAGCAGCCAACTCCCATGGAAGAGTTACCGTAGCAATCAACGCAAGCATATCATTTATGAAGGCAGTAACCCGTGGAACTTTAACAGCAGTTGCACATGAAGTTTCTTTAAACCCTAAGATCGCTAGCTACACAGTAGATATATGCAACGATGAAGGGGAACTCATAGCAATATTTCAGGGATTAGCCTATAGAAAAAGGGATAAAATTGTTATATAATCTTGTTTGATGGTGTTTATATAATAACCCCATATTTATCATAATATTTGTTATCCGTTGATTGGAAAAATATTAATTCTTATGAAATTATAATAATATATACTGAGATTTTTTGATTTTCTGTAAATTTTTAAATTACATTCTTCATGCTTTAACATTTAGGAAGGAGGAGGAAATGTTGGATACCGAGGATATTATAAAATTGTTAAACGAGGATTTTGTTAGGGAACTTGAAACTTCCATGATCTATGTTTATAACTCGTTTATTATGAAGGATTGTGACCCTAGTAGAGTTACAGAGGCAATATCTGTAGATGAGATGAGGCATATGTGGTGGTTAGCAGATCTCATAACTAAAAGGGGTGGAAAACCAACAATGGAACATAAAGAACTGGATTTTAGTGATGATGATCTTAAAAGTATGCTCAAACGTCAAATTCAGTTAGAAAGTGAAGGAATAGATAGATACAATTATCAAATCGAGGTAATATATGATGATGAAGTTGTAGGTGTTTTAAAACACATCCTTGACGAAGAAAAGAGACATAGAAAGGAATTTAAAATGAGATTGGAAGGTATGGATTAAAATAGATTATCTATTTTAATTTAAAGTAAATTTTCACCATTCCATCTATTCTTAGTATAATAAAAGTTGATGAAAATTTAATTTAAAATCATACTATCTTCTTTCGGGTAAATTTGTTTTGATGACATCTATGATGTTATGTCTAATTTTATCAGGTACTGCTCTAAATGGTCGGTTTTTCATGGTTCCAAAGTAAGGATCTTCAAATGTGAGACCATCAAATTCTACTTCATGGTTATATCTTGGAATGAAGTGCCAGTGAACATGGGGATTTGGTGGTTTTTCAAGGTAAGATGCATTCATTAATGAACCCCAATTGTACATGGTAACACCAAAACTTTGTTTTACTGAAAATTCAAGTCTACCAACAAGATCACCAAATTCTGTCCATTCTTCACTTGTAAGACTGGAAAGATCTTCTGCTGGCCTGTTCAGAGCAACCACACATGTTCCAATGTTGCTTTGTTGAGGTGCAAGGAAAACAATCCAGTGTTTGGTATTAAATATATAATCTCCAAAGTTATACTTCTCAAGTTTTTTGCAGTAATCACATTCCAAACATATCCCACCTATAAAATTTAAAATATAATTTAAACATTAATATCCTATAACGTAGGAGTACATATATTAATAATCATTTCAATTAATTATTAGATCGAATATTTGCATCCACATATTAATAAACAAAATTAGAGAGTAAATACAATGGATTCAAAAAGAGAAAAATTAGAGGAATTAGAAGAACAACTTGTACTTTTATACAGGTTTGTAGCACAAAATAACTCGTTTAAAAAATTTTACTACGAAGGTGTTGATGTCAAACCATCATTTAAAGATGAAACAGGTATCTTAACAGAACTTATTTCGAATGATGATTCTGAGGAAATTCTTAAATCATGTATTATAGAAATTGAAGAATCTAAGCTAGGAAATATAGATGATGATACCCATGAAAACCAACAGTTTCATGAAGTACTTGATTCGTATGATACAGAAGTTCTCTATAAGAAGTATGGTATGAGTGGTGTTGAGGATGTTGATAAACTGGATATCAAAAAGATAATCAGCTTACTTTAATTTCAGTTCTACCATTGTTTTGTTATTTTCTTTATTTACTAATTCTTTTTAATATCACTATTAAATACTATATAATGCTCAATTAACAATTAATTTATTCATTAATATCATATCTGATATTCAAACATCTTAAAGTATCTTAAAATATTATCTTATATCTACAATACTTGTATAACAGCTCTAATAAATTATAAGCTTTAAAATGAATTATTCGCATTATGAGTTAATATATTCATTCAATATGTTTAGTTAAGTACATTCTATAATCTTTTTAATTTAAATTCTTAAAATCCTTTCTGGAGTGATTATCATATTTATTTTCTCATCATGGGACTCTAAAGGTATTCTTTCAATAATTTGAATCTCATGTACAGTTGTAACGACTGGAGTTTGTGAAGTAATTAGTTTATTATTTTTTAAATATGATATCTCCATATCACCATACCCACCACCTTTACCCAATCTGCCTCCATAGATATCAACGGCAACAGAACCCTCAACCACCATATCTACATTTGGGATTGAAATTATTTTACGACCATGTTTAAATGCACCTTTAATGGTTGAGGCTTCCTCTTCATTGCCATTTGTACAATTTGAATCTAAAAAGATGTATCCGTTTAAAAGTTTTGGAGATGCCATAATCAGATCCTTATCATCATAAAATGCGTTTTTTCTAACGGTCTGTTGAGCTGTATCAGGACTTACAAATATGATGTTGCTATCTTTCCACTCTACGGAGTTTCTTAATAGATTGGAAGCTTTAATTGAGCCATGGAAGTCGGGTATTCTACCATGACTATATGATATTGATATGCTACTTTTTTCCATTCTCTCCCATATCATATTTCTTATAGATTCCTTTGTATTGTCCAATTAGGATCACCCATTTAAATTAAATATTTTTAGTATAAATATTAGTTTCATTTATTAAAATAATAACAATTTAGAATTAATAATCATTAACAAAGATTAAATTCCCCTCCTAAGGTTATTTAAGGTTTTAACAGATTATTTAGTTAGTATTACCATAACAAAGTTTATAAGCTTGTAGAACAATTACTTATTACCATATTTTTTTTAAATGTGAAGAATCTATAATAGAATATAAGCATTTATATACTATATAATAAGTTAATATTAGTTTAATGAGAATTATAGGTACAACTATAAAAAAATTAAATTATCATAAAGATTACGACGGTTGTGATATATAATGGCAGGAATAGTAGGATATGGAGTTCATGTACCTTCATATAGGATAAAAGTCGAGGAAATAGCAAAAGTTTGGGGCGATGACGCCAAGGCAATATCAAGAGGACTGGTTATGCAGGAAAAATCTGTACCAGGTCCAGATGAAGACACAGCAACAATTTCAGTTGAAGCTGCAAGAAACGCCCTTAAACGTGCTATGATTGATCCTCAGAAAATAGGAGCAGTATATGTGGGTTCAGAATCACACCCATATGCAGTCAAACCTACAGCAACAATAGTTGCAGAGGCTGTGGAAGCAGCTCCAGAAATGACAGCAGCTGACCTTGAATTTGCTTGTAAAGCAGGAACAGCAGCCATGCAAGTATGCATGGGATTAGTTGACTCGGGAATAATTGAATATGGTCTTGCTATAGGATCCGATACAGCACAAGGTGCTCCTGGAGATGCATTAGAATATACTGCATCAGCAGGTGGAGCAGCATATGTTATTGGAAAACAAAACACCATAGCAGACTTTGAGGGAACTTACAGTTTTACAAGTGATACACCGGACTTCTACAGAAGGGAAGGTCAACCCTACCCTAAACATGGTGGAAGATTCACTGGTGAACCAGCATTCTTCAAACATGTGCTTTCAGGTGCAAAGGGAATCTTTGATAAGATGGGCACAGAAGCATCAGACTATGATCATGTAGTTTTCCATCAGCCCAACGGTAAATTTTATATAAGAGTAGCTAAAAAGCTTGGATTTACTGAAGAACAGTACAAAACAGGATTGTTAACCCCTATGATAGGTAACACTTATTCTGGTGCAACTCCACTCGGACTTGCTGCAGTACTGGACATTGCAAAACCCGATGACAGAATAATGGCAGTATCCTATGGTTCAGGTGCTGGAAGCGATGCATTTAGTATAACTGTAAACGACAGAATAGAAGACGTACAAGATAATGCTCCGAAGGTCTCTGATATGATCACTAAAAAGAGCTATGTTGATTATGCTGTTTACGCTAAATACAAAGGAAAACTTAGAATGGCTTGGATGCCATAATTTGAACCTTAAAATAAATTATTTACAGAAATATAATACAATTAATTAAAATTAATAAATTCGGGATTCAAAAATGTTTTTATAAATATTTTCTGGATCATTATGAGATTTTATGGAGGAATTCATTTGAGAGATGTTGCAATTATAGGAGTCTCACAGACCAAATTCGGAGAGCTCTGGGATGTATCATTTAGAGATATGATCACAGAAGCCGGAATGAAGGCAATTGGTGATGCAAACATCGAGGGAGACGAACTTGATGCCATGTACGTAGGAAATATGTCTGCGGGTCTTTTCGTTGAACAGGAACATATCGCATCTTTAATAGCTGACCATGCAGGTTTAACACCTATACCTTGTGCAAGGATCGAAGCAGCCTGTGCATCAGGAGGATTAGCTTTAAGAAATGGTGTAATGGCAGTAGCATCAGGCTACCATGACATTGTTATCTCAGCAGGTGTTGAAAAAATGACAGATGTTGTTGACCCAACACCTGCAATAGCAACTGCTTCAGACCAGGAATGGGAAGCACAACAGGGAGTTACATTTCCTGCACTCTATGCTATGATGGCAAGGAGACATATGTATGAATATGGTACTACAAGGGAACAACTTGCAATGATGTCTGTTGTTAACCACAAACACGGTGCGAAAAACCCATTAGCACAGTACCCCCGGGAGATCACAGTTGATCAGGTATTGAATTCAGGAATAGTAGCTGATCCATTAAGATTATTAGATTGTTCACCTGTTTCAGATGGAGCAGCAGCAGTTATCTTATGTCCAGCTGAAGATGCTAAGAAATACACAGACACACCAATATATGTTAAAGCATCTACACAAGCATCAGGTACCATAGCATTACACGACAGGCATGATATAACTACCATAGATTCAACAGTACATGCAGCTAAAAAAGCTTATGAAATGGCTGGCATGACACCTAAAGATATAGGTGGTGTAGAGGTACACGACTGTTTCAGTATAAATGGTATATTGGCAATTGAAGATCTAGGATTTGTTAAGAAAGGACAGGGCGGTCCAGCTATTGAAGATGGTATAACCGAACTTGATGGCAGAATACCAGTGAACCCATCTGGAGGTCTCAAAGCAAGAGGTCACCCGTTAGGTGCAACAGGAATTGCACAAGCAGCCGAAATAGTATGGCAACTCCGTGGAGATGCAGGTAAAAGACAGATTGAAGGTATTGAAGTTGGTATGACCCATAACATTGGCGGTACTGGCGGAACAGCAGCGGTTCATATACTGTCCCGTTGATCAATCTTTAAAAACCTTAAAACAAATTAATATTAACTCATAGGTCTTAACAGACCTATACTTTCTATTTTTTATTAATTAAATATTATTTGACAAATATTTATTATATTCAATAACCATTTATAATATATAAATGACTATTGGTCATTATAATGAACATAGTTTATTCTATTAACTAGGTACAAGTTTAAATAATTATCAAGTCAACTTATCTTCAGGTGAGTAGGATGCCAAAAGTAATACCAGAATATAAAGATCTAGCTAAAAAAAGAATAATTGATGCTGCCTACAAAATATTCTATAGGAAAGGCTATCATAGTTCCACAATGAATGATGTGGCAAAAGAAGTTGGTGTAAGCAAAGGATCCCTGTATTCATACTTTAAAAGTAAGGAAGAACTTCTTCAAATAACAAATCAATCATCAAGTGATTCATTTAATGATTACTTCTACTCTGAAAATTCTTTAGAACCACTCAAAGAGATTTACAATTACATGTTAAAATCTATTGGTTCACTTCATCTAGATTTTCAAATTACCGCATTATCCTACCAAAATAATAAAATACAAAGGGTTAACCGGGATAGTTATAAAAAAAAATTAGATACATTAAAATTCTTTGTTGAAAATCAACAGAAAAAAGGAAATATTCGTGATGATGTTCCTGCAGGAAATATTGCTCAACTCTTAATCGGAGTATACACAGATATTGCAATGCAGTTGATTATTGGAATAGATAAAACTCAAGTTCATGAGTCATGGAAAAATTCATTGTCAACTATACTAGAAGAAAATCATAAGGATCAACAAAAAACATTGAATAAATATTTTTCAAATTAACTAAATAAGTGGAAGACCTTCTCCCTTCCATTTTCTAATCCCGCCTGAAAGATTATGTATATCCGTAAATCCCAATTCTATCATAATTTTGACAGCATTAGAACTTCTATGACCAGAGCGACAGTAAACCAAATATTTTTTGTTTCTATCCCTTTTATTAAGCTCAGATTTAAAAATCTGTGAATTATAATCTATATTCTCAGCACGGTCAATATGTGCCACAGAATATTCATCAGGAGATCTAACATCTAAAATAACAAATTCTAAGTTTGATAAATTTTTATTTATTAACTCATGAGCATCAACAGCTTTAATATCATTTTTTCTACTTTTTCTTAGACCAAACATGATGAATAACCTTTTATAATATTTATCAAATTAATAAGTTCTGTTATCAAAGTATACGTCTTTATTTTTGTTTCGAATACTTTTTACAATCATTATATATCTGGCAATGATTAAATATTCCTATAATTAATAGAATTATTTCATAGAACAATAATAGTTATTTTCAATTACGGAGAGTCATCATGGAAATAGATAGAATAAATTATTGGATTTCAAAAGTTTGTTACAAAGATAACCATATTCACAGCGTCAAAATATATAGGGATAGCGATTTGGCATATGGGCTAGAGGAAACATGGACCGAAGAAATGGTTGTGGATAAAATAAACAATGGTTATAATATCAGCACCATGATGAATAAGGATGGTAAATGGATAGCAGGAGCCAGAGTAAAAGTGGTGAACATAGGAGTAATCAGTTATATCCGAACAGATAAAGATGCATCAGCTGAAGATAATCTAGAAAATCTTCCAAAATTCTGTTAGAGTCTTTGAATAAATGCAAATAAAAAATCTATTTTTAGTATAAACGTTAAAATATTTAAAAAAAATATTATCTGGATGAGTTTTTTTTTTAGATGGATTTCTTTAAGAATTTTAAAGCGGGATCTGCCTCGGACTTGTTAGTCTTTGGTATCTATGAATATTCAGAGAATGGAAATTTGATGAAGCCATGAATATTACAATAAATATCAAAAATGTATCCAGATGAACCCATTATTATACTATAAAGGATGATCTAATCATGAGCTCCAAAAACAAAAAAAGCTATAGAATGCATGATAAAAGTGATCAAGATAAATTCTAATATGTTAAAGCGTGAAATACTAAATGAAATGCACATGTAAACCCAAATAAAATCAGGAAGCCATAGCATTTTAAAACCGCAGATTAGGGTTAGAGCTAAATGATGCTTGAAATGGTATAATAAGGGATATACATTTGACTATATTAAAAAGTATCAAGAATCATTAGCTCATACAGAACTTGAAGAACTAGGTGAAAATATTGAAAACAATTAAAAATACCGTTTAAAAAATTCAAGGCCTCTGTAATTAAAAAAAATTAAAAATATAAAAAAAGTAGGTAATGAAAAATTAAACAGGAATATCCTGCTAATTTTACATCATTGGTGGCATACCGCCAGGCATTCCGCCCATACCTTCCATTCCACCCTCAGGTGCGCTGGTTCTTGTTGATGCTATCACATCATCGATACGTAGTATCATTTCAGCAGCCTCTGCAGCAGATTGTATGGCTTGTTTTTTAACCCTTTTAGGTTCTATAACGCCTGCTTCTTTCATGTCAGTTACATCACCGGTGAACACATTTAATCCCATGTATGGGGATTTTTCATGTGCGGATCTAAGATCAACTAATGCGTCGATGCTGTCGAGTCCTGCATTTTCTGCTAGTGTTTTAGGCACTACTTCTAATGCTGCTGCAAATGCACCTATTGCAAGTTGTTCCCTTCCACTGATGGTGTCTGCGTATTCTTTAAGTCCTTTAGCTATGGCTATTTCTGGTGCTCCTCCTCCAGCTACAACTTGACCGTCTTCGACTGTTGCTGCAACTACTCCAATTGCATCGTCAACTGCTCTTTCAACTTCCTCAGCAACATGTTTGGTACTTCCTCTGAGTATGATTGAAACAGCTTTAGGGTCTATACAGTCTTCTATGAATAGAAGGACTTCGTCAAAGATTTTTTTCTCGTAAACCTGTCCTGCAATTCCAAGGTCTTCGGTATTGAGATCGTCTAGGTTGGTTGCAACCCTGGCACCTGTTGCTTTTTCTAACCTTTCGATGTCAGATTTCCTGACTCTTTTAACTGCAAGTATTCCTGCTCTTGTTAAGTAATGCTGAGCAAGGTCATCGATACCTTTCTGACAGAATAAAACATTTGCTCCGCTTGCTATAACTTTGTCAACCATTTCCCTGATCATTTTTTCTTCTTGTTCTATGAATGCGTTCATCTGGGATGGGTCTGTGAGGTTTATTTTAGCATCGGTTTCTAGACTTTTAACTTCTATTGGGAATTTTAGAAGTGCTATTCTTGCATCTTCAACTATTTTAGGCATTGATGGGTCGAGCCTACCTTTGTCTATAACAACACCGTTGACTATTTGTGATTCTTCAACTGTTGCCCCCTGTATTCTGTTGATGTTAATGTGGTCTTTTTCAACAACACCGTCTTCTTCAACCATCTGAACAGCCTTTACAATAAGTTCTGCTAGTGGTCTTCGAGCTTTTTCAGTACCTTTCCCAGTCATTGCTGTCATTGCAATACTTTGGAGTGTTTTACGGTCTGATGCTTTAATTGATATTTTGTCGAGAATTTCTTGTGCTTTGATTGCTGCTTTTCTGTATCCCATTGAAATTACGGTTGGGTGTATTTCCATTTCAAGGAGGTCTTCAGCTTTTTTGAGGAGTTCTCCAGCTATTATAACTGCTGTTGTTGTTCCGTCTCCAACTTCGTCTTCCTGTGTTTTTGCTACTTCAACTAGCATTTTAGCTGCAGGATGTTCGATGTCCATTTCTTTAAGTATGGTTACACCATCGTTGGTTACAACAATGTCTCCTAGACCATCTACAAGCATTTTGTCCATTCCTTTAGGACCTAATGTTGTTCGTATGCTCTCCGCAAGTGCTTTACCTGCCATTATGTTCATTCTCTGAGCTTCTCTACCTAAAAGTCTCTGTGTACCTTCTGGTAATATTAAAATTTGCTGGCCTCCGCCACCTATATTTGCCACTATAATCAACTCCTTTATTTCTGTTTGTTATCTTGTTATGTATTTTATCAGTGGGTTAGAGGTTCTATAAATAGTTTGTGATCTTCCATATAATATAACAAGTTATTATACGTAATTATCCTTAAAAAACTATTAATAACTCTTTTTACCATCAATAAACCATAATTAGCCTATTACTCAATTTATCTATCATAATTCTATTTAATAAGAAAATTATGAATTTGAACTTTTTGATATTTATAAAAAAATTATAGATGAATTATATTATTCATCCTTAAATGATTCAATTGCACTGTCCACAACGTTTATAATTGCGGTTTTAAGTTTTTCATTGTTTCCATCCGTTACTATTGGAATGTTGTCGCAGTAAATAACTTCCAGTCCAGCTTCAAGAGCATCTCTTGTTGCCACATCCACTGCAGCAGCCTTTAACTCTGTTAACATAATATCTGCTGTGTCTATATATTTTTCAATATCTTTCTGTAATAATGGTCTGTTAGAAAGATGTGGTGTTGTTCCTACAACTTTACAACCGTAGAAATCTTCTAGGTGTTCACTTAGAACACTTTGAATCGAATTTGGTGCTGTAGTTGCAAATAGTACATTTTTACCTTTGACATTTCCAAGAGGTTTTGGTCTAAATACTGTTGATATTACAGTTGCAGAGGGATTTATTTCTTTAATATAATTTTCTATTCTTTCCACCTTTTCATTGCTTGCCATTGGTTCTTCGCACATGGTTATTACAACCAGATCAGCTAGATTTATTCTGAATGGTCCAAAGAATTTTTCAATGTTGATAATTGGCTGGTTTGCACCTACTAGTACTATGTGTTTGTTTGTTTTGATTGGGGGTATGGCTGCACCACTACCTTCCATGATAACAAAATCTGAATCCACATCATTTGCAAGTTCTGCTCCTTTTTTCATGTTGGTGATAAAAACATCTCCAACCATACCACCACCACATCGTCTGCAACCAATAGTTAATATACGGCTCATCAATGCATCTTCCCAATGGTCTGATGCTGCATGTACACCCTTATCTGATTGTTCCATCAGATACTGTGGAGTTATTTCGATCTTGTCACCGTGGACAATTTCGGGTTCAGCTGGACCGCCACGACCCATTGCAACAACACATGGATTGTAATTATTTTTATGTATTAATCTAGCTGCATATGCAGATACTGCTGTTTTACCGATTCTTTTACCTGTTCCTAATATTTTTACAGATGGTTTTTTCAATACATCGTGTTCGGTTATTGGGAAAAATTTAAAATCGGGTCCTTCATATGGGATACCCATTGAAAGCACAACTGTGGCTATTTTAAATCTTATTGAATAATCAACTATGGGCTCGTCTGAGAGATCCATAACTACATCTGCACTGTACTTTTCCACAGTGTCTGCTATTTTTTGATATGGTATATCATAATGATTTTCACCGAAGTATACAGGTCTTCCGAGTTTTTCAGCTATTCCTGCCTCTGAAGAGTCTCTTAACTTTTCTGTACCTCCAATAAATACTACTGCAACAACTTCGTTGTGTTCAAGACTGTCTAACATGTCAAGTGCAGATTTGGTTACAGGAAAGTAGTGTTCTCCATCCACCAAACATAGCATTCTTCTCAGGGTTTTCATTTTGATGCACTCCTAAAAAATTCTAAACAAATAAAATAATCCTAAATACATTAAATATTAATATTTTTGATTAGATTGATTAAATTAATATATAAAATCTTCTAAAAAATACTTTATAATTTGAATAATAAAAATTCAAACAAAATCTTAATTAACTAAATTATTGAAATAAAATCATAACTTTTGATGATATCTTATTAAAATTATAAAAATAATTAATTAGATTATCTTTTCCATTAATTTATAAATGGATCAGAATATTTATTTACATCTCAATTTTCTGGTTTTGATATCTTAATGCTCCATCATCTTGGAATTTAATAAGTTCTTTTTTAGATCTTTTAACCAATTCATTAAGACCATTTGAAATATTTGTTGTAGACGTTCCACCGTTATTGTTGGCTATTACTTCTGAAATAGCAGTTGAAAGTACAAAAATAGCATATTTATGTTCGGCTTTGGTCCTGTGTATATGATGGGGGCTAATATTAAGACAAATGTATTCTTTACACTCGTCTTTCACTGTGTATTCGTCTTCAAGATTCTTTAAAACGTATACCAGAAACTGATGTATTTGTATGAGCTCATCCTTGTACATTTTTACAGACACCTTCTCTTTAAGGATATTTGAATGAATCTATGGGCATGTTAAGTATACTCTGTAAAGTACCTCATTAAAAAAAGACATAAGGACTTGAGTTCTAATTTCAAGATATTCACATGCCTATGTTGTGTAAATTAAAATTGATTATCATCACACATAAAGGTTTTGAATGAAAATAATTATAAATATAAAAAATGGTGATTAATGTCACAATTGTATGTTTAGATACATATCCATTTCTAAAATGATGATACTTATCATAGTTTTTTTTTGTGCTGTTTTTATGTTCGATGCTAAGAATAATTGTTGGCAAGGATTAAATAATTATTAGTTAGATAAAACTCTATAATTATTTTTTTTGATATATATGTTTATAGGAATGTTTATTCATGAAACAAAACAGTAAAGATCGTTTTCATTCTGAATCTATGGCTAGTAGCTATGATCAAATGTGTCATTTAATGGTACCGGGATATAAATTCATGCAAGATACCCTGATTGACACTATAAAATTTGAAAATATTGGGAAAATAACACTTTTGGATTTGGGGGCTGGAAGTGGAATTTTAATAGAGAGAGTGTTGAAAGAATTTCCAGATTCCAACTGTATATATTTGGATTATTCAACATGAGTTCATGAATATAGCTAAGAAAAGATTAAACAAATATAGAGATAATGTAACATATATAAAATCTGATATTTGTGGTGATTGGGAATTAAAGATTAAATCAACGTCTAATATAATAATAATATCCTCCTCTGCAATTCATCATCTTTTAAATGAGGATAAAAAGAAATTGTACAACAGATGTTACCATGTACTCGAAGATGATAGTTGGTTTTTCAATATTGATGAAATGAAAACAGTGTACAACGATGCTTAATTACAGAGCCTCCATTATTGGATTTATCACACCGAAAAATTGAAGGAAATAATTCCAAACAATTTAAATAATGAATATGAAATGGTTATGGAAAAATTTGAGGGTTGGAAAAAAAGAACGTTGATCATATTGATTCACCTAAGGTTTAAGGTGATGACATCCATGAATCATTCTTAGTACAATTAGAATGGTTGAAAGATGCGAGATTTAAAGAAACAGATGTTTTCGTAAACTGTACCTTTGGAGTATGATTGGTGGGAAAAAATAATAAAAAGACCATAATTCATCCGTATACTAATATAATCAGATAATATTATCAGGATAAATATGTAGGAGTATTCCAACTAACTATAACAAGTTTCAACTTCTAGAATATCTAATTTTATTGATATAATTAATGGATCTGAATATATTTAGAGGAATAATATTCAAAATATTTTATGTAACAAATAAATATTTAACTTTAAGGAATCTAATAGTTGTGATAGGATGAAAATAATAAAATTAGAATATCAGGAAAACACAGAAGTATTCAATCGTTCCAAACTTGATGCAGAAGGTGTTATGGATACAGTTAAAAGTATATTATTGGCTGTTAAAAAAGATGGAGATACTGCACTCAGACAGTATACTAAAAAGTTTGATCATGTTGATCTGAATTTAATACGTGTTGATGATGATGTTATCAATAACAGTCTTAAAAATTTGGATGACAAATTGATCAAAGCTCTTGAAAAAGCAGCTAATAATATTGCAAAGTTTCATAAGGCTCAAATACCCGATGAATGGATGATTGAGGTGGATGATGGAGTAGTGGCCGGTCAGATTATCCGTCCGCTGGATAGTGTTGGTTGTTATATTCCTGGTGGAAGAGCTGTTTATCCTTCGACTATACTCATGACGGTCATACCTGCAAAAATTGCAGGAGTATCCCGAATAATATGTTGCACACCACCCCAGTCTGATGGAAGTGTTAGTGATGTCGTACTTGCTGCAGCTAAGGTTGCAGGTGCTACTGAAATATACAAAGTTGGAGGAGCTCAAGCAGTAGCTGCAATGGCATATGGTACAGAGACCATTCCAAAGGTTGACAAAATAGTAGGACCTGGAAATATCTTTGTTACAGCTGCTAAAAAATTAGTCTATGGTGATGTGGATATAGATTTTCCAGCAGGACCTTCAGAAGTCCTAATAATTGCAGATGAAACAGGAAATCCAGATTATATAGCTATTGATATGATGGCACAGGCAGAACACGACCCTAATGCTGCATGTGTACTTGTAACCACATCAGAAACACTTGGATTGAAGGTTGATCAAATAATCAATGAACAGTCTGTGCAGATGAAACGGAATAAAATCATTACAGAATCACTCGAAAAATATGGTCTAATCATCATAGCACCATCAATTGATGAAGCAATCAAATTTTCAAATAAATATGCACCAGAACATTTAATCATAATGACAGAAAATCCTGAAGAAGTAGTTAAGAACATAACTAATGCGGGGTCCATATTTTTAGGTGAATTAACCCCTGTATCTGCTGGTGACTATGGATCAGGCACTAACCATGTACTTCCAACATCAGGATGTGCAAGAATGTACTCTGGACTTTCAGCAGAATCATTCATCAAAAAACCAACAGTACAAAGATTAAATGATAAGGGAGTTATTAACCTAAATGAGATGGTGACAACATTAGCTGAATATGAAGGACTTTATGCACATGCAGAATCCTTTAAAAAACGTTTTAATAATGTTAAGAAATAATTATATAATATTTTTCATGTTATGAACAGGTAATATAAAATAGAATTATAATACCCTCCAACAATATATCTATAAAGATATAAGCTTGAAATGGTGTATTTCCCAAAGTATAATATACATATATCAAAAATATTATCATACTAAAGTTTGTATAATCGAATTTTACTCATCTAAATCATAATATAAAAAAAAGAACTTAATAATAAATATCTTAGAAGCTTATTTTAGGCTTTTTATAATTTTTAGAGGTGAATAACATTGACAGATTCATTAGAAAACTGCAGAAGAACCCATTACTCAAAACAGATAAAACCAGATATGAAAGAAGATGAAGTTGTTCTTATGGGATGGATCCATGAGATGAGAGATCTTGGAGGAATTATCTTTGTACTTTTAAGGGACAGGGATGGTGTATCTCAAATTACAGCCCCTTCAAAGAAGATTTCACCAGAACTCTTTGAAGAATTAAGAAAACTTAAAAAGGAATCTGTTATAGTGGTGAAGGGAAAGGTACAGGAATCAGGTAAAGCACCATGTGGTGTTGAAATCATACCAATCGAACTCAAATTATTGAGTGAATCTAAATTACCATTACCATTAGACACAACTGAGAAGACACATGCAGAAATTGATACAAGACTCGATTCTCGATTTATTGATCTTAGAAAACACAGTGTAAGTGCAATTTTTAAGATAAAAAGTAGAATGCTCCATTCGGTACGTAATTTTCTTGAAAGCCAGGATTATACAGAAATAAACACTCCTAAAATAGGTGCATCAGCTACTGAAGGTGGAACAGAACTCTTTCCAATCACATACTTTGAAAGGGAAGCTTTCCTAGGGCAGAGCCCACAACTTTACAAACAGATGATGATGGCATCAGGATTTGATAATGTATATGAAATTGCACCGATATTCAGGGCAGAGGAACATGATACATTACGTCATCTAAATGAAGTCACCTCTATCGATGTTGAAACAGCATTCACAGATGATGTTGATGCAATGGATCTCCTTGAAAGAATGGTTGTAGATGCAGTTACACAAGTTAAAAAATATTGCCAGGACGATCTTGACACACTAAAATTTGATCTCCAAATACCTGAAACACCATTTCCAAGGATAGAATACGATGAAATGGTTGATATGGTCAATGCTAGAGGTGTGCACATGGAACATGGTGAAGACATGTCTAGAGCTGCAGAAAAAGCTATGGGAGATATGATGGATGGATATTATTTCATAACCGGATGGCCAACAGCTATAAAACCGTTTTATGTAATGCCAAACACAGAAAATCCATTAAAAAGCTGTGCATTTGATTTAATGTACAAGGATCTCGAAATATCTTCGGGTGCTATGAGGGTACATGACCATGATTTACTGGTTGAAAAGATTAAAAAACAGGGTCTTAATCCTGATTCATTCAACAGATATTTAGCAGCATTTGAATATGGAATGCCACCTCATGCAGGTTGGGGAGTTGGAGCTGAAAGGTTTACAATGACCATGACAGGTTTAAAGAATATAAGGGAAACTGTTCTTTTCCCAAGAGATAGAAGAAGACTTACACCTTAAATCCCTTTTTAATTTTTAAGATTAAAAAAAATGAATATTAATATATAATAATTATTATTTCGAATAAAATTCAGATATTAATTTAAGAGATAATTATGTTTGAATATTAGATTATAGATCTTTATAATTTAGATTATATAAAAAATTATTATAAATATAAAATGAGACAGGAACCCTAGATTATGAACAAAAATAGTGATATGTATGACGTTGCAGTGGTTGGTGCAGGACCTGCTGGAATGATGGCTGCAATAACAGCATCATCAAACGGACACAAAGTGATCCTCATCGAGAGAAACTCTTCTGCTGGTCAAAAACTTCTTCTTACAGGTAATGGGAGATGTAACTTAACTAATACAGCATCTATGAAAGAATTATTAGATAAATTTGGACATCGTGGTTCCTTCTTTAGATCGGCTTTTTCAAGTTTATCAAACACGGATCTCATGAAATTTTTCGAAAATAGCGGTTTAGAATTTAAAGTAGAAGAGGGTGGCAGAGTTTTTCCTGTTACAGACGATTCAAAATCTATCTTAAAAATTTTAGATACATCAATGAAGAAGAATGGTATTAAGATTGTTTATAATGCCCGTCTTCAAAGTATAAAAATACCTTCTAAGGGAAAGGATATTTTTAAGTTAAATTTTTCTTACAACACAGTTATTGTAGCTAAAAATGTTATACTTGCTACTGGTGGTGCATCATATACAGAGACCGGATCAACAGGAGATGGTTTCAGGATTGCACTCGATACCGAACATGGAGTAACTCCAATACAACCAGGTATTGTACCCTTAAAAGTTAAAGAATCTTGGGTTAAGGGTTTACAGGGAATTACACTCGAAGATGTCCGTGTAATCATTAGACATCCAAAAATGGTCTTTGAAGGCGCTAATCTCCTTTTTACACATTATGGTATTTCCGGACCTTTGATCCTTGATAACAGCTCAAAAATTATCTCATTACTCGAAGATAATTCTCATATAGAATTATATCTCGATCTAAAACCCTATCTTAAAATGGAAGAACTTCAAAGTACTTTGATAGGGGCATTTGAAACACATGGAAAGGTTGATGTTAAGAACTATTTGAAATTTTTAATGCCTAACAGAATGATACCTGTACTTTTAAAGCTTGCTGAGACAGATCCTAAGAAGAAAATGAATCAGATAAATAAGAAGGAAAGAAATTCTATTATAAATCTGTTAAAAGCATTTCCACTTACAGTTAATGGACATTTACCAATAGATAAAGCTATTGTTACATGTGGGGGAGTTTCAAGGGATTATATAAAAGCCAATAGCATGGAATCTAAGGTTGTGGATGGCATGTATTTTGCTGGTGAAATCATACAGGGATGTGCACCTAGTGGAGGATATAATCTTCAACAAGCATTTTCAACTGGTTATCTTGCAGGTTTATTGTCTTAAACCTTTTTTATTTGTAACTACTATATATATATATATATCTAATAAACTATCAAAATAGATGGCAATTCAAATTATTAATTAAATTTTTATACCTGATTTTTAGGGGTGGTTTAATGAATGATAATATTAGCAATACAAAGAAGCAACGATTTTATGCTATTTGTGGTATTATTGCACCGATAATATTCTGGATTATGGTTATTGTTGAAAGTATATTAAGGCCGGGTTACAGTCAGTACTACAATTTTGTCAGTGACCTGGGTGTTGGTCATTTAGCAATACTTCAAAATATTAATTTTATATTATTTGGAATTTTGACCATAATATTTACAGTAGGTCTTAGAAATGGTTTACCGCTCCCATCAGGGAGATCATTAAGAGCAAGTGTATGGTTTGTGATAGTATTCGCACTTGGAGTATTATTAGCCGGAGTATTACCTGAAAGTTTTCTCTCAGCAAATCCTCACAATATTGTGAGCGCAACTGCATTTGTAGCGATTATAGCTGCTCAACTACTCATGTGGCAGGGATTAAAAAATAGGGATAAAAATGTATGGGGCCGATATGCTACATATTCACTTATTAGTGGATTAATCTCTTTAATTCTTGTAATAATACTCAAGGTTGCAATTCTTTATGGTTTCTATCCAGGACTATCTCAACGGGCATTCCTTCTTGTATCATGGGCATGGATTGGAATAACAGGAATAAAACTTTATATATTAACCCGAAAATGAAATAGGGATATCTCAGGAACCTTTGAAGTAATAAAAGTAATGTATAACTTTTTATATTATCATTTAATTATAAATTATCAATGTTAATGAGAATTGTAGGAGTTATATAGGAAAGTTTGATAAAATTTTTGGTTTAAATCATGATAAAAGTAGTATATGATATTAAAGTTTATAGGCAAGTTTTAAGAGATATTATTAAGAAAGATGATGTGGTGGTAGAGCTTGGATGCCATGTAGGTAATTCAACTAGGATCATACAAGATCTTTCACCTGAAGGTAGAATTATATCACTGGATAATAGTCCGGAATCTGTAAATGCTATGAAATCAATTACAGATGACTATTCTAATATTGAATTTATAAAAGCAGATGTTAGGCTTCATGAAATCCTGGAGGATGTAGCTAATAAAATTAAAGAGATTGGAAGATGTGATGTTTTATCAGTTGACTTGGGTGGTGGCTACCATCCTGACACAACATTCAAGGTATTTTTTATATGGTCATCAACTTTAAAACCTCGTGACACTATAATAAGAAATAGAGGACTTTTAGATTTTATACATTCAGCTTCAACAGACGAGCTGGTAAAATCCGAAATGGGATGGCTTGAATCGTCTGGAAACGATGGAATACCACCAAGGTTGAAGGAATTCAAACTTTGGTCTTCTAAAATAAACTAGGAGGTTGTTTTATGATAGGCAAAAGGATCAGGATTGAAAGGATATTAAACAGAAAAACAGGAAGATGTGTTATAGTTCCAATGGATCATGGTGTTTCAGTTGGACCAGTTGCAGGAATAACAGATATGGCTGCAGCAATTGACGAAGTAGCAAGTGGTGGAGCTAATGCAGTTATAGAACATAAAGGAATGGTAGGGAAAGGCCATAGGGGATACGGAAGTGATATAGGTCTTATAATACACCTTTCAGCAAGTACTAATCTTGGACCAGATCCAGATCATAAAGTTCTTGTTACATCCGTTGAAAAGGCACTTAAATTAGGTGCAGATGCTGTATCGATACATGTGAATATAGGATCTGAAAAGGAACCAGAAATGCTTTCACAGCTTGGTACAATATCAGAAACATGTGATGAATGGGGAATGCCATTAATTGCTATGATGTACCCACGTGGAAAGAAGATCACCAGTGAACATTCGGTTGATGTTGTAAAACTTGCTGCAAGGGCCGGTGCAGAATTAGGTGCAGATATTATCAAGACCAACTACACAGGTGATCCTAATACTTTCAAAGAAGTTGTTGACGGATGCCCAGTACCTGTTGTAATAGCAGGCGGGCCAATGGTTGAAACGGATAGGGAACTGCTTGAAATGGTTAAAAATTCTGTTGATGTTGGAGGAGCTGGTGTTGCAATAGGAAGAAATATATTCCAAGCACCATCACCAAGAAAAACAACCCAGGCCATAGCAGGGATAGTACATGATAACATGGATGTTGAAGAGGCACTCAAGATCCTTAATGGTTCTGGCTAGATAAATATTTTAAAAGTACATTTAAACCTCTGAAATTAATTTAGTTGGGAACATTATTACATAAATTATTCAGTAACTGGAAGGTATAAAATGAAGTTTGCATGGATTATGGCAGAAGGAAAAGTATGGGATATTAAGAAGCAGTTCATTACAACAGCACTTGAATCTGGAATAGAACATGTTGTTGACTTCTCCGATGTTGATAAGATAAAAAAGCTTGGAAATCTTAGCCTTGTGTCTGATACTGATGATGCAGATATATTAATGGTTGGAAGAAATTCTGAAGGTGATGGAACCAACTTAATTTCCGATGACTTATCAAAATCAAAGGATTTAGAAAAAGTATCTAATCTAAAAAGAAATGGTAAAACTGTAGCTGCCTATGTAGAGATTAGCAGTAAAAAACACGAAGAGCTAGCATCTAAACTTGGAAAAGTAGCAGATTATCTTATACTACTTGGTAAAGATTGGACGGTCATACCACTCGAAAATATCATTGCAGAACTCCAGGGTGAAGATGTTAAAATTATAGCTGCTGTAAACAATTTTGATGAAGCTAAACTTGCTCTTGAAACACTTGAATATGGTACAGATGGGGTTCTTATCGTTCCCGATGATATTTCCCAAATAAAAAAGGTTGCAGAACTAGTTGAAACCATAGATTCAGAAAGCTATGAACTTGTACCCGCTACAATCACACGTATAGAACCTGTTGGTTCAGGAGACAGAGTATGTGTGGACACATGTTCCATAATGAATGTTGGGGAAGGTATGTTAGTAGGTTCCTACTCTAAAGGACTATTCCTAGTTCACAGTGAATCTTTAGAAAGTGAATATGTGGCATCTAGGCCATTCAGAGTTAATGCAGGACCAGTACATGCTTATGTGATGACACCTGGTAACAAGACACGATATCTTTCTGAAATAGAAACCGGAGATGAAGTGTTAACTGTCGATAAGAATGGAAATACCAAAACCACAGTTGTTGGCCGTGTTAAAATTGAGAAAAGACCATTGATGCTGGTTGAAGCAGAATATGATGGTTTTACCATAAGGACACTTCTTCAAAATGCAGAAACCATTAGACTCGTACAAGATAATGGCAATCCATTATCTGTTGCTGAACTCAAAATAGGGGATAAAGTAATGGTATATTTGGATAAAAGTGCCAGACATTTTGGGATGGCTATTGAAGAGACGATAATCGAAAAATAATTTAATTATATGATATTTTACTTAAGATTTATTTATCCATTATTTTGAGGGTGAGTATAAAATGTCAGGATATCAAGTTGAAATAATCAGTCCAACTAATAAAGATGCCCTTTTTGATGATTTACTTTCTAAAGTTAGGTATGAAAGAAAGGCTAATATTCATGGTGCATGTGTTAAACTTTTAACAGATAACACTGATTTTAAAGAAGAATGGGAAGATAACTTCAAATTCATGAACGAAGACATAAGACCACATGCAAAAATATTTTCAGTTGTAGACGGTGGAAAACTTCGGGTTATGTACGAACCACTTTCAAAGACTTGTATAATCAAAAACTGTGATTATTATGGTTGGATAAAAAGTATTGCATTAGCTGCAATATCTGATTTCTTCGAAGAATATCACAGTGTACATAGAAGATACTCGGTACACGGCTCAACAGTTGACTTTAAAGGTCATGCAATTGCCATAATAGGACCACCAGGAACGGGTAAGTCAACACTCACATATGGATTGCTTGAAAATGAAGATTTTAATTATATATCCGATGACTGGTTTTTTACAAGACTCTTCAAAAATGCGGCGGTTGTATATTCATCTGAAAAAAATTCATACATACGTGACGATATAATAAATGTATGGAAATCCTTTTCAGAAGAACTTAAAAAAGTTAAACTTGACACACGTGGCAGAGGATTAGCCGATGTAAATACATTGTTTGAGGGGCGTACAAGGGAAAGTTCAACACTTCAAACAGTTATATTACTTGAAAGGGATATTGAACATCCTCCATTTGTTAAACTTGATGTTGATGATGCAATGGATTTTATGATTGAAAAGGATTTTTGTAATCCACATCAATTGGTTAGAAATATTAGAAAGTTCGATCTGAGAAAAGAATTTTTCAAGGAACTTTTCAGTAATTTAGATGTGTACCTCCTGAACACTATTGAAACTCCTAATGAAAGTCTTAATAGAATAAAGAATCTTGCAACTAGGTGATAAATATGAGAGCATTTATGGCTATCGAATTAAATTCTAAACTTGTAGATAAAATAATAGAAATTCAAAAAACATTAACAGAGGCCAATGCACTTGTAAAATTTGTTGAACCTGAAAATTTACACTTTACATTTAAGTTTTTAGGTGATATAACTCCTGAAAAGGCAGATGACATAATTAATATGGCAGAAACGAAAATAGAATCTTACAAACCGTTTGATATTAAAATCAAAGGTACTGGTGCTTTTCCAAGCCTGGGATATATTAAGGTTATCTGGCTTGGTATTGAAGAACCTGATGAATTTTCAAGGATGCAAGAAGATTTTGACCAAGAATTTGTTAAGATGGGATTTAAGAAGGAGAGAAGTTACATACCACATCTAACAATTGGACGTGTTAAGGGTGTGCAGAATAAAGAATTACTAGTTTCAATGGTAACTGAACTTGAAGATGTTGATATAGGAACTATGAATGTTGACAGATTAATTCTTAAAGAAAGTGATCTAACACCAGTTGGACCTATATATACTGATATAAAGGAAATATATCTATAAAATTTATAATAAAGACAAATAGAAGGATATATGATATATTCAGATTATAAAGATGATTATATCAAAATAATTTGGATGATTTAGAATAATCTAGATCTGCAAATGTATACTCTAGATACACACATATATTTTTTAATTATATTTTTTAAATTCAAAGGTGACTTATTTGACAGATATAGATTATGATAATCTTTTAATGAAAATAAAACCTTCAAAAGAAGAGACTGAGAAGGTACAAAAACTTTCTAATCAACTGATTAAAATTATTAATGAAAGTTCAAATGAGCTGGATATCCCAGCAACTGCTGTTCTTGTGGGTTCAGTTGCCAAGGGAACATGGCTGGCCGGTAATGCAGATATTGATATTTTAATCAAGTTTCCATTAGAGACATCCAGTGAATATCTAAAGGAATATGGGTTAAAAATTGGACATAAATGTATTCAGAAGATGGAAGGTATTTCAGAAGAACGTTATGCATCACACCCATATGTAACAGGTTATATTGATGGTTATTATGTGGACTTTGTACCATGCTATGATATAGAAAGTTCCATTGAACTTAAATCAGCTGTTGACCGAACCTTACTTCATACAGAATATATTAAAGCTAATTTAACAGATAAACAAGCTGATGAAGTTGTTTTACTTAAAAAATTCATGGATTCAGTTGGAACATACGGATCAGAATTTAGAGTTGGTGGCTTTTCAGGATACCTATGTGAAATGTTGATACTTAGATATGATAATTTCATCCAAACCCTTAGAAATGCTGCTAAAAACTGGAACTATGGGTATATTGTGGATATAGAGAATTATGGAACCGCCAACTTATTTAAAGATCCATTGGTAGCAATCGACCCTGTTGATAAAAAAAGAAATGTAGCTGCAGCACTCACACTACAAAAAATGTCAGAATTTATTGTTGCAGCTGGAAACTTCTTACACAGCCCATCTGAAGAATATTTCCTATTAACGGAATATAAAACCGAACCAAATATTATATTGGAACAATTCATAAAAAGAGCCACAAAAACAGTGCTTATTTGTTTTAAACCACCAAAAATACCTGCAGATGCTATTTATCCACAGATCAAAAAGACTGAAAACTCTATTGTAAGGGTAGCTGAATCAGAAGGGTTCTCTATTTTTGGAAGTGAATCCTGGACAGATGAAAATGATCTAGCAGTTATTCTAATAGAATTTGAAACATGGAAACTTCCATATATCAAAAAACATGAAGGACCACAAATATGGATCAGAGAACACCAGGAAAGATTTCTAGAAAAATATGGTCAAAATGCATGGATTAAAGATGATAGATGGGTTGTAGGGGTAAAACGTGATTATATGGATGGTGAATTACTTTTATCAGATCTTATGACTGGTAAGAAATCTGGATATTTGAAATTTGGGAAACATCTTAAAAAGAAGATTATGAAAGAACATCAAATAATCGATGTAACAGAATATTTAAATTTAGATAAGGCAGAAGGTAAAATTTTATACTTTTTACATCATTATCTGAATCAGGGTGAACTTCTTTATCGATAAAATTTAAATATTATTTAAAATTAATTAGAGTATTTATTATCCATATAAATAGATACTCCATTTTTTTTAATGATTTAAAATATTAAATGAACAGATGCACTAAATTCATTGTTAACTAATTTTTATTAATACTTCTATAAGCTAACCATACCAAGCACTTGGAGATGCCCTAAATGTGGCGTACCTGCCTTCAAATTTTCGCCCATCTAACGTGGGTTAAGAATCAATTAAATAAAAAATCATGGAAATGATTTTTTAGAAGAGTATTAGTTTTAAAAGATTATAATTAAAAATATGACTTAAATCATTATGGAAAAAAAAGTCGTGGAACGGAACATAAAGTAAAGAAATAAAATGAAATGGAATAGGGATAATAATCCATGGTAAAAAAACATCTTAAAGGGATGGAAATTGGGATAAAAGAAGGCGAAGTTGAAATAAAAACTTTATGGAAAACAACCTGTGATGATGAAACGAAAAACAAATTAACCATAAATTTCCTATTATGGCAGTTGAAAAGGTACTGGGAGAATCCGTTATAGTATATAAAGATAAAAATGGAAAAACTCTGTTCAATACCTGTATGTTATTAGAAGCACACGATAATGATGATGAACATAAAATAGAAATAAAGATAAGGAAGATGTTAAACGAAGCCTTAAAAACTATTTAATCATATCTGCATGTATTTATTGTTATAGTGGCAGATATTGATTATATATTATATCGAACTGCTTTTAATTTAAGATGTTTTAATATCTGAATATTTTAATCAAATTCTATTTTAAAATTGAGTGCAGGGGACGGGATTCGAACCCGCGAAGGCCTACACCAATAGGCCCTGAACCTATCCCCTTAGTCCACTTGGGTACCCCTGCATATGCTTCAATTGTTGAAGATTATTTATTGGTCCTTTTTTTTACGTATAAGAAGTTATATATAATGTATATATAATAATAATCGATTTATAAATGTTCCCATCGTTATCGATAAATAAATGCTGCAGAAATAAAGGTTATGGCCATCATATAGATCATTTAATATTCTAAAATGAATCATAACATTAAATTGATATTAATTGTTTTATAAATAATGGTGAATTATTAAATGCTTTATAGAACATTTGGAAAAACAGGCAAAAAAGTTTCGATACTTGGTTTTGGATGCATGAGGCTTCCAATACTTGAAGGAAATCCCTCAAAAATAAATGAACCTCTGGCAACAGAGATGCTTCACTATGCCATAGATCATGGTGTAAATTATGTTGATACAGCTTATCCATATCACGGCCTCTCTTTTACTGAAGGAGGTAATAGCGAAACTTTCCTTGGAAAAGCTCTAAAAAATGGTTACAGGGAACAGGTCTATCTAGCAACGAAATTACCCAGCTGGAATATCCAAAAAAAAGAAGATCTTAATTACTATCTAGATGAACAGCTTAAACGACTTCAAACTGATAGGATAGATTTCTATCTTTTACATGGCTTAAGCAAAACTACATGGGAACCGCTAAAAAAATTGGATGTTTTTGAGTTTCTGGATTCTGCAATTGAAGATGGGAAAATAGGATATGCTGGTTTTCATTCCATGATGAATTAAAGCTTTTTACCGAAATTGTGGACTCTTATAAATGGAGTTTTTCTCAAATACAATTAAACTACATGGATCAGGAGTTTCAGGCTGGAAAAGCTGGACTCGATTATGCATACTCTAAAAATATGGGAACTATCATTATGGAACCACTTAGAGGCGGTAGTCTTACAAACAATGTTCCTTCAGACATCCAAGCCATATGGGATCATGCAGAGACTAAAAGAAGTCCTGCCGAATGGGCTTTACGTTTCCTGTGGGATCAACCAGAATTAATGTAGTTTTGAGTGGTATGACTTCTATGGAACATGTTATAGAGAATGTTAAGATTGCAGAAAATGCTCATGCCTATAGTCTCACCGATGGAGAGAGAGATCTAATTCAGGAAGTTAGAGAAGTTTACAATGCAAAAGTTCATGTTGATTGCACTGCTTGTGGTTACTGCATATCCTGCCCTAATGGGGTTGATATTCCTAAAAACTTGAATATGTTAAATGAGTTTTTTATATATATATAATATATATATCAAAACATGGGAATATGTGCTCAAACGTATTCATTTTTAACTGCCATGAAAGCAAGTGCCTCTTTTTGTGATGAATGCGGTGAATGTGAAGAAAAATGCACACAAAACATTCCCATAAGAAAGTATCTTAAAGAAATCCAAGAAATTTTTGAAAAAGATAATACTTCCTAGTGAAACTAAATTTCAAGCCGGAACCTTCCATGTTCAGCTTCTACCATATCTCTTCATTGTTTTTACCATAATATTCTTATTGAAATAGCAAACGAATATCTAGAACCACATCTTTAATTGTTAAATTGACGAATTATTAATCCATTTTAAACAATGGTATTTATAGATATACACACAGTAATTCTGAAAGGAGCTATTTAGATGTATACAAATAACTTTAAATGTGTCTTTCAATTAAAATTGTGTTTATTGAAAAGATTATTATTTTTTATAATAACAATTCAATATTTATATAGTTTAAATTAAATTTCACAATAAATTGGTTATTATCCCTATATTGAAGTTAAATTTTATTTTACAATTAGATATAAACTTTGTAATTAAAATAAAAATTTTGTGACCCTGTCCAGAGTAGCTTATGAACTTATATTATTAATAGTGAAATTATTATATCAAAAATAATAAAATAGATATCGCCAAGAATAATGTCCTGAAAAAATAAAATAAAAATATTTTAACGCAACTATGACGAAATTAAATCCAAAATAGATATTAGTATATGGATTGTGAATAGAATGTTTGAACATTTTCCGGGTTTTGATTCAACCCAGATTGTCTTCCTTGTTGGTGGACTACTCTTTGTGCATTGCTAGGATGTTATTTCAATATACAATTATTATAAATGTGTATGTCAGATTAGGAAATGAAATTTAAAAGAATTTAGTTAAAATGATTCTATAATTATTATATTCAAGATTAAAGAAGAAACGGATGTTGCAGAAAGGGGCGAAAAATTGAAATCTGGAATTGAACCATTAAGCATCAACATGAGAACTTCTATAGTTCTTCTTGAGGTTTTTTTATTTGCAATTATCATTGCATTAATAGTTACAGTTATGAATAGTGTTTTTGAAGTACAAATTCTAGCAATTACTCTTATCACTCCCATGATTATTCTTAATGTTGTTTTTATTTATTTTTGTAGAAGACAGAAAGTTTGGAGTTATGCTGGAGCTTCAATTTTAGGTGTAATGGGAGTTATTCTACGCGTTATTGTAAGCACACAACCTAATCTTGAAGTAGGTGGTGGCCTCCCCCTAGGAATCACTGTACTTTACATAGTATTAGGTGCCTTAGTTGCACTGAAAAATTATGAAGCAATGTTAGAATTAAAAACATAAAAATAGAAATATTAATAAATATCATTAATTGGAATAGTGAAGTAGAATGTTGAACCTTTTCAAGTTCTGATTCTACCATATTTGTCCACATTGGTGTTGTTTTTTTAATCTGTCTATTCAAGATTTATTTTCCTTAGGATCATCTTCAGCGTCACTGCCCATTAATAGAGCCATCCAGCGAGTTTCTTCAAAGTTTTCAAGATATTTTATTATGACTAGTGTCATAGGAACACCAATGAAAAATCCTATTGGACCTAATATCCAGCCCCATACAAATAATGAAACAAAAACTACATACACTGACATTTGTAGACCTTTACCAGTAAGTTTAGGAAATATAACACTTTCAGCAATGGTATTAATTATTATAAAGAAAAGTGCCATGATTATAGCGCCTTGTATTCCATATTTAGCCCAAGCTACTAATACTGCAGGTATTGCAGCAATTATAATACCTATATATGGAATGAATCCAAGGAAAAATGTTAACAATCCCCAGAGAAGTGCAAAGTTAATGTCAAAAAGTACAAGAACAGCTGATACACCTATACCATAAAAAAAATTGACCTTTGCCCTTATTACAAAGTATTCAACGAAAGCACCCATAAGTCCATATGTCTTATTTAATGTAGGATTATCTGCTCCTAATCCTTTTTCGAGTCTTAATTTAATTTGAGGAAGCTCATAAACCAAAAATATTACTGCAAACACAATAAAAATTCCATCTGCAATAAGACCTCCAGCATTTGTTTCAGGTATATGGGCAACAAGAAATTCAATTATTTGATTACCATATTGTGCAAGAAATCCTGATGAGTTTATAGTCAAAGTTGGAATTGCTTTTACTAACTGGGCTAATGTTACAACTAAGAAACTTACAATTGCAACACCCAATAACGCTATTCCTGCAAGTGTTATTGAAACTGAAAGGTTATAAGAAATGCCTCTCCTTTTAAGCCACATCAAAAAAGGATAGATAATAATGGCGATGAACATTGAAAGTAGTATAAGACTCAATATAGGAGCAGTAAATTTCATTCCTATAATTGCTATAAAAATAACGGCTATAATAATAATTTGCCTAAGAAACGGCGGAATTTTAAAATCATCAATCATTTTTTTACCTCCTTAAGATAATTTTTTTGAGTGGTTTAATCTATTCTTGATATTTCAACTTTATATAATATTTGAATTAACTTTTAATCAATTTTCAACTCTTAATTCTATTAAAAAAAGAAATTATTGGAAAAGAAGTAATAGATACATCTGGAATTGTAATTGGTAAAGTAGAGGATGTGGAAGTTGATTTTGAAACTCAAACTTTGGAAGCTTTCGTGGTCGGAAAAGGTGGGTTCTTTGAGGGTTTTGGAATGTCTAGTGGCGGGACTAGAATTCCTTATGATATAGTAAAAATTATTGGGGATAAAGTAATTCTTACGAGCGATATCCCCGAATAATAGTTGTAAAAGTTATGATGGCAATTGATCAAAATGTATTTTATATTGTAATAGCAGTCATAGTGGTAGTTGGATTAATAGTAGCACTTATGCAGTGGAAAAAGGTCAGAGAAGCACAAACTAATGTTGAATTTCTTACAAAACAGGCTGAACTTAAGAAAATAGAACTTGTTGAGAGAGACTTAGAATCTAACGTATGATGAATGATATAATTTTGCCAAAGGACCAACAGGAAAAATTAACCAATATAAGGGAAAACACATCTAGTTTAATGAATAAAGCAGGTTATCTACATGGTGAGATAAATGAGAGAGTTAATCGTCTTGAAGCAAAGACAGAATACATAAAACTCCAAAAACTACTTATGGATATTGAGGAAAAGGAAAAGGAACTAGAAAATAAATTTAAAGAAGGAAAAAAATAATGACTCCATTAGAGCTATTAGTAATACTTGTTGTTGCAGGTGCTATTGTGGTTCTGCTTTATTTCAACATGGAATATAGGAATTTATCATTTACTAATGCACGTTCATTTACTGTAGAAACTGGAGAAAAAACACGTTCAACAGTTTCAGATGCAAATGGAAAAGTAGAAGATGAAGGCAACGGTACCGGAGGATTAGGTGAAAAAATGTCTGGAATGGGAGAAAAAACATCAGGAATGGGAGAAAAAGTACGTTCTACATTTTATGGTGCAGGTGAGAAGATAACAGGTAGTAGTGTAAGCGAAAAAGTATCAGGTGTAAGCGATAAATTAAAAGGCTCAGTTAAAGAAGCAACGAGTACGGACTCACTTTCAAATAAAATAGACTTATTTCTAGATGATAAAAGTGACCAGCTCATTAAAGACTGGGAACTCGCAACCAAAGATGACATTTTAGACATTGAAAAAAGATACACCAAAGTATAAAGAGACCTAGATACTCTTGACAGCAGATTCAACGAACACCGAGGATCCACAAACAAAAAACTCAAAAAAATCGAGGAAAGACTAGACAAACTAGAAAACGTTAAAGAATAAGACCAAATTTAACCTGAATTTTAATTTACTCTTTTATTATTATTATTATTATTATTATTATTATTATTTTTAATTGAATTTCAAATATATTTTATCGTTATTTAATAACTTATTCAGATAGAAATATATGTTTTCTTTTACATAAAATAGAATATGAACTCTAAAGCACGTCGTGAAGTAATGGGGATAATTGCAATAATCGTAGGTATAATTTTTATTGTCGATCCGCCAATTGTAGCATACTTATTAGGAGCTATACTTATTATATACGGAATAATGGAATTACTAAACAGAGGAATGGAATAATCCCCTAAAATGATTATATTCTTTCTTTTTAAATATTAGACACATTCTTATTGGTTGCCTTAGATCAATCATTACATTAACAGATTTATATATAAAGCTATGCGTTTACTCACAGATACATGTATTTATTCGTAAGTTTATAAGTTGGTATTTAATTTACTCGTAGTTGCTGTCATTTAAAAAATAGTCAATAACCATATTTCTGTACCTCTACTCTGATACATTAATTACTCATCAAAAATAATCTCGTTTACAAAAATTTCTCCTCTTAACAACAATACTTTTGAGAATTTAAAATTAAAAATAAATTGGCCATATTATTTAATTAAATTTTTTCAGGGAGGATCTTATAAATGAAAAAAAAAGATGATAATATGCCTTTAAATTTAAAATAGAATTTTATTACTCCATTATTTCTATTTTTTATCTGTATTTCATGTAAATTCTCTTGAATGATTACCATTTTATCATAAAATTTGACATATGTTTTCATACAGTATTATTACTAATTTTAGAGATAAGTCAGGAAAGAGTTGTTAACTTACACCATGCGGACATTTATCATAATGAACACTATATTATAGTTAGATATTTAGTATTGATTTATGTACAATTATTGGGTATGATAAAAAAATATAGATAATTAAATAATAAATTAATATAATTCTGAAGTTAAAGTAGGATATAGGAGGTCACTAAATTTGCAGAGATATAAATGCCGTGTATGTAACTATATCTATGATCCGGAGGTAGGGGAACCCCGAACCAACACTCCCCCATGTACAGCCTTTGAAGATTTACCAAGTACTTGGAGATGCCCTAAATGTGGCGTACCTGCCTTCAAATTCTCACCCATCTAAATTGTGGGAATTTAAACTAACTTAAAAAGGAGATAACAATCAATCCGCTAAAATAACCTAATCAAAGCAATTCAAAAAAAGAGGCGATTTTATGGATAAAAATACGATGATTGTTTTGAATAGTCTTGATTTATTAGTTATATGTACATACAAATAACCATAAATGGGTCTTTCAATTAAAATAGCTTTTCAAAGAATAAATTATTTATTAATTTGTAAACTGCTTTTAAAAATATATTACTAATAATGAAATTGTTATACCAAAAATGTGAAAAAAGATATCGCTAGAAATTATGGTTCTGAAAAAATAAATATAATAAATTGTGAGAAAATATTTATATATTTTATTAATATTTGAGGCAAATCATGACATGTATTGTTTGTAAACGTATTGGAGGATGTTAAGTGGGGATAGTTCAGTTATTTAGGGAAATCCTAAGTATTTTGTTGCTGCTAGAATCATTTTGAATTCTGCTTCAGCTGCAGACATGACGGGTGTAGTGTCTCTTTCTGTTTCTAATGTTATGCTATTAATCTTATAGCTATGTGCTGCGATACGGATCATACCAGGATTATCTGCTTTATCAACACCTGTAGAACATTTGGTTTTTGATATAATGTATGATATCCATTTTTTTTCATTTTTGGTGGATACTGCGTTGTGATATATAAATCCGTTTTTACCTACTCCTCCTCCTGAATGTACATCTATTAAATAATTTATTCCATTGTTTTTGGCGAATTGGACTATTTTCCAGCTAGGGGTACCTTTTATATTGGCTATACGGTTCGGATCCAATCCATTGTAGTATCGGGTGTTAAGAGCTGTATCTTTGGGAATATCAAATGGGATTATGTATATCGTACCATTGAAGTTTTTGTTTTTTATGTATTCAATGTATTTCATAGCAGCTATATTGGCTTGTGGCTCATTTCCGTGGATTCCAACAGATATGAGTAGTTTAGGGCCATGACCATTTCCAAATTTTAGTATTACAGAACCCTTCTTTGTCATTTGGAAAATTTGATTACTTAAACTAGTTCGTGGGATATCCTTTTTTATAGCGGAGTTAGCTAGTACATTTCCTCCTACTGACTTATCGAATGTGCTAATACTATACCCATTATTAGATGAAGTAATATTTGTCTGATTGAGTGTTGCAGCACTACTAATACTCCCATTCAAAACAATAGCAAAACTAAAAAACACTAACAAGAATAATAACAATTTTTTCTTAATTTATAACCCCTCCTCGTTTGATAAGATCACCAAATAATACAATTATTTATGATAGTTACCAAATTCTATTATTGAATCAATCTAGTATCATTTATAAAGGTTTGTTTAATTCCAAAAAAAAGCATCTATTGAACTAATTTTTTTAGTTTAAGATTAGTAAAAACTTATTCCAAATTTTCCTGAAAAAAATTTAGATGAACCTATTGAAGACGATTCAAAATAATCACAAGATATCACAGAGTTTTTATTTTTTTTATAGCATCAATACAAATTGTCACAAATAACTCTTTTCTTTATATTTGAAATTTTAATTGTACTTAACATCTTTTTTAGCAAACATACAGCTAAGAATTAGTAATAATATTGTATACAAATATATGTCAAAATTGATGATAAATGGTAATCATTCAATAGAATTTACATGAAGTACAGTTAAAAAAATAAGAAATAAGGATTAATAAGGTTCTGTTTTAAATTTAAAGATATATTTAGCTTGGAAATTATATATGAATTATTTAAATAAATTATTGTTCAGGCAAAATCCAATTTATTTTTTTGTTAAACATTTGCAATACAATATATTTAAAATAATTATTTTCTAAGCCATATTGTGATAAGTCCACCTAATGCTCCAGATATAGAAGTAATAATTATAAATATTATAAATGCTAAATCCCAGAAATTAAAAAGAATATAAAGCGAAATTCCACAAATAATACCCACAATAAATCCATTTAAAGCCCCATCAAAATACTCTCTGCTTTTACTGAATAAAGGTGCTATAGCTCCAGAAACAATTATTAAAAAGAATATTCCCATTAAAAACATGAAAAAAACATCAACATTAAATGAATCAAGTGATGGGGTGAGTTTTGTTGGGCCAAAAGTTGTTAGTACCATAAATACAACAAGAAGAGAAGTTATAAATAATA
>Ga0182014_10001113_pt1 | contig 36425 bp, 28 predicted proteins | sample 612S2DmetaG_FD_120489 | JGI IMG/M metagenome (GOLD analysis project Ga0182014, IMG submission 120489) | Permafrost microbial communities from Stordalen Mire, Sweden - 612S2D metaG | ecosystem: Environmental > Terrestrial > Soil > Wetlands > Permafrost | place: Sweden: Stordalen | collected... | reverse complement strand
TGCGCGCAGCCCTTGCCCTCGCCGTCGAAAGTGAAGGCGGCGGCGGTGAGGCGCTCGATGGCGGCGAGGTTGAGCTCGAATGCGCCGGCGCGCTTCATCGCGGCGATGAAAGCGTCGAAGACCGGGGCCACGACGAAGACTTCCTTTTCGGCGATGCACAGCAGGTTGTTGTCGAACGACGCGCCGAGCACGATCGAGCGCGCGGCGTTGTCCAGATCGGCGGTCTCGTCAACCACGACCGGCGGATTGCCGGGGCCGGCGGCGATCACGCGCTTGCCGAAACGGCTGGCGGCCTTCACCACCCCCGGACCGCCGGTGACGCACAGCAGCGCGACGCCGGGGTGGGCGAAAATCTCCTCCGCGGCCTGGATGGTGGGTTCGGCCATGGTGGTCAGCACATTGGCCACGCCCAACTCGCGCTCGATTTCGCGGTTGAACATCTGCAGCCCAAGCGCGGTGACTTTGGCGCCGGCCGGATGCGGGCTGAAAACGGCGGTATTGCCGGCGGCCAGGATATTGATGGCGTTGCTGGCCAGGGTCGGGACGCAGTGCGTGGCCGGCAGCACCATGCCGATGACGCCCCAGGGGGCGTGCTCGATCACGCACAGGCCGGTCGAATCGCTCATGGCCTGGCTGGTCATGGCTTCCGTCCCCAGGATGTAGCGGATGTTCTGCAGCTTGACGATTTTGTGATCGACGCGGCCCAGCCCGGTTTCGGCCAGCTCGATGCGCGCCAGCTCGGGAGCGTTGTCGGCGCAGACGCGCCTGACAATGGCGCACATGCGCCCACGGTCGGCCAGGCTCATCGCGGCGACCCGCTTCTGGGCCACGCCGGCGGCGGCAACAGCCTCATCCACGGTGGCGAAAACGCCGTCGCCGGGCGCGGGCCGTGCGGCAGCGGCCGGCTCCCCGGCGAGACGCGCTACCACCTCCCGAGTGATGCGCGCGATCAGTTCCTCCCGGTCTACAACCATGAATCTTCCAAGGTACCATCCTGCGCGGGGAGGAGGGCGGCGCAACGGGCGTCCACCCCGGCCACGCGCCCGGCACGAATGAGCCCTCGCGACGGTGCCGCCCGCGCGTGCTATGCTTTCGACATACGAGGGCATGCTAGAATTGCGGGCCGCGGCGCAAGTTTCCCTCAACCCGGAAACGTCGGTAACTGCCTCCCACCACTCGCGCGTCTATCGACTCATGCGCCTCTGACGTGGCCCCATGTTCGAATTCCTCTTCAAATACCCGGCGGCGCTTTTTCATAAAGGCCAGTTTGTGTTCCTCACCCCCTGGCCATTGTGGCTCCTGGGAGTGAGCATCGCGGCGGCGGCCGGTCTGTTGTTCTGGCACGTACGGCGGAACCACGGGCTGCTGAGCGGGCTGAAGCCGCTCGGGATCTGGCTGCTGGAATCGGGACTGATCGCCCTGATCCTGCTGCTTTTGTGGCATCCGGCACTGAGCGTGGCCACGCTGCGGCCGCAGCAAAACGTGGTGGCGGTGCTGGTGGACGATTCGCGCAGCATGGGAATTCGCGACGAAAACGGCGCCACCCGCGAAGCCGCCGCCAAGGCGGTGTTGTCGGACGGGCTGCTGAAGAGCCTGGCCGGCCGCTTTCAGGTGCGGATCTACCGCTTCGGCAAGGATGTGGAGCGGGTGCCCAACCTGGATGGGTTGAATCCCACCGATCCGGCTACGCGCATTGGCGACACGATGGAGCGGGTGCTGGCGGAATCGTCGTCGCTGCCGCTGGGCGCCATCGTGGTATTGAGCGACGGCGCGGACAATTCCGGCGGCTTGAGTCTGGAGACGGTGGCGGCGATCCGGCGGGCGCGCATTCCGGTGCACACGGTCGGTTTTGGGAAGGAGCATTCCGAACGCGACACCGAAGTGGTGGACGCGGTGGTGGCTCCGCGCGCGCTGCCCCAATCGCGGCTTTCGGCCGTGGTCACGATCCAAAGCTACGGGCTTTCGGGAACCAGGGCCAAGCTGAGTGTTCGGGCAGGCGGGAAGGTTCTGGCCGGGCAGGACGTCACGCTCAAGGGCGATGGCGCGCTGCAGACCGAAACGCTGGTGTTCAACTGTGGCGACGCCGGCGCCAAAACGGTCGAGATCGGCGTCGATCCGCTCCCTGGCGAAACCAACCAGGCCAACAACCGCCTGGCGCGCCTGGTGAATGTGGAAACGCGCAAGCCTCGCATCCTTTACATGGAAGGCGAACCCCGCTGGGAGTATAAATTCATCCGCCGCTCGCTGCCATTCCTTCCGGGCGACAATCAAGCCGATCAGGAAATCATGAGCATGCTCCGCACCACGCAAAACAAAATGCTGATGCAGGGGCAGAAAGACGCCAAGGAACTGGCGGACGGCTTCCCCTCCAAAGCGGAAGACCTGTTCGCGTTCCAGGGGTTGATTATCGGCAGCGTGGAGGCCAATTATTTCTCGGTTACGCAGCAGCAATTGATTCGCGATTTCGTGGACCGGCGCGGCGGCGGGGTGCTGTTCATGGGCGGCCGGGCCACGCTCTCCGATGGCGGCTACGTGAATTCGCCGTTGGCGGAACTGGTGCCGGTCAACCTGCTCAATACGCGCCCCACCTTTCACCGCGATTTTACGGGCGAGCAACTGACGCCGGAGGGATCGCAGTCGAGCATCTGCCGGCTGGACGACGATGCCGCGCGCAACGCCGAACGCTGGAAGAAGATGCCTCAAATGGCGAATTACCAGGAAGTGGGCGACCCCAAGCCCGGCGCCACCGTGCTGCTCGAATCCACGCCGCCCAAGCGCAAGTTTCCGCTGCTGGTCACCCAGAACTACGGCCGCGGGCGAACCGTGCTGTTTGCCACCGAGGGAAGCTGGCGCTGGAAAATGTGGCTGCCGCACGACGACCACACGCAGGAGATCTTCTGGCAGCAACTGCTGCGCTACCTGGTGACGGATACGCCGGGACAGGTAGTGGCGTCCACGCCCAAACAGGTGCTGGACGACGAAACCCGGCTGCCGCTGCGGGTGGAAGTCCGCGATAAAGCGTACAAGCCGGTGGCGGACGCCAAAGTGCAGGCGCGAATCCTGGAGCCGGATGGCGCCAGCGTGACGGTGGAGTTGACGCCGAAGCCTCTCGAGGAAGGCATCTACTCGGGCGAGTGGACAGCCGACGCGCCGGGGTCGTATGTGGCCGAAATCATCGCCGGGCACGAGCAGGAAGAGATCGGGCAGGACGTGCTGAGCTTCCGGCGCGAGAATGGCATCGCTGAGAATTTCCGCACGGGACAGAACAAGGAACTGCTGCAGAAGCTGTCGAACGAGACTGGCGGGCGGTACTATCGTCCCGATCAGGCGTCGAAATTAGGAGAAGAGATTGCGTACTCCGAAGCGGGCATCACGGCGCGGGAGACGCGCGATTTGTGGGATATGCCGGCGGTGTTTCTGCTGGCGCTGGGTTTGAAGAGCGCCGAATGGCTGCTGCGGCGAAACTGGGGGGTAGTGTAACGTGGCGCACGCACTCATGCGTGCCGCGTCGAGACTCCTCTCGACGCCCGCTTCAGGACGGATGAGAACGCCGGTCATGGCAAATCGTTTTGCGAACTGCTGCGGTTGGCTGCAATCCGCAGGATTTTCCCTGGCCGGGCGCAAGCGTCGAGCCGAGTCTCGACGCGGCACGCACGAGTGCGTGCGCCACAATCGCCTGGTATGGGGGTTGCTGGCGTGCGTGCTTTCGGCGCACGCGGCGTCTTACTACGTGACGATCTCGGGTCTGGGCGGCGAGCCGGATTACGACCAGCGCTTCAAAATGTGGGCCGAAGATATCGACGGCAGCATCAAGAAGGCCGGGGGCAACGCGATTACGCTGGTGGCCCCGAACCGGGAGCAGATCCGGGCGCGCCTGGACGAGCTGGCGCGAACCGCCAAACCGGACGACGCGCTGGTATTGATGCTGATCGGCCACGGGAGTTACGACGGGGTGGACTACAAGTTCAATATCCCCGGGCCGGATATCACGGCGGCGGAACTGGCGGCGGCGCTCGACCGCATTCCGGCCACGCGGCAGTGCGTGGTGGTGATGACGAGCTCGAGCGGCGGCGCGATCGCCGCGCTGCGCAAAGAGGGCCGGGTGGTGATCGCCTCCACCAAGACCGGCACGGAAAAGAACGCGTCTATGTTCGCGCGCTACTGGGCCGAGGCGTTGCGCGACCCGGCAGCCGATACCGATAAGAACGAAGCGGTGACGGCGCTGGAGGCGTTTCTGTTCGCGCAGCACAAGGTGACCGAGTTTTTCGATTCGGAAAAGCGGCTGGCCACCGAGCACGCCGTGCTGGAAGATACCGGCAAAGGCGAAGGCGAGCGCACGCCATCGCTGGAAAACGGAGAAGGCAAGCTGGCCGGCAGCTTCACCGTGGTGCGGCTGGGCGCCAATGCGGCCGCCGCGCGCGACCCGGCCAAGCGGGAGCTGCTGGCCAGGAAGGAAGCGCTGGAGCAGGCCATCGACAAGCTGAAATACGACAAGGCCGCCCTCGCCGCCGCGGAGTACAAGCGGCAATTGAGCGGGCTGCTGCTGGAACTGGCCCGGACGCAGGAAGCGCTGGATAAGCCATGAAGCCAGGGCTGCTGCAGCCAATCCGCTTCCACCGGCTGAAGCCTGTGCCACCATTGATTGTCTTCTGCCTGGCGATGGCCGTTCCGCTGGCCGCCCAGACCCTCGATCAAGCCGAATCGCTCTGGAAAGCGCGGCGCTACCAGGAGGCCAATGAAGTCTTCAAGGCGCTGGTGGCGGGCCATCGGGAGAATGCCCATTACCGGGTCCGCTGGGGCAGGCTCTATCTGGATCATTGGCAGCCGGCGGAAGCTAACGGACTTTTCGACGAAGCGCTGAAGCTCGACCCGAAGTCCGCCGAGGCGATGCTGGGGGAGGCGCTGCTGGCTGCGGAATCGTTCGCGGGCGAGGCCGCCGAGCTGGCGCACAAGGCGCTGGCGCTCGACCCGAAGCTGGTGGAAGCGCAGGAACTGCTGGCGCGGCTGGCGCTCGAAGACGACGATCGGGATAGAGCGGCGGCGGAAGCGCACCGGGCGCTGGCTCTCGATCCGCAATCGGTCGAAGCCAAGGCGATTCTCGCGGCCATCGACTGGCTGGAGGACAAAAAGGACTCGCCCTGGGACCCGAAAGCCGCGCGCGGCTACGCAACCGCGGGGCATTTCTTCATGCTCAACCGGCGCTACGTGGAATCCGTGGCGTATTACCGCAAGGCGATCGCGCTCGACCCGCAGTTATATGCGGCGCAATCGCAACTGGCCATCAACCTGATGCGGCTGGGCCAGGACCGGGAAGCTCAGGCGCTGCTGAAGGATTGCTGGGACCACGACTTTCAGGACTCGGCCACAGCCAATTCGCTGCGGCTGCTGGACAGCTACAAGAACTACCTCACCTTTCGCACCGGCCGCACCATTTTGAAACTTCACAAGAAGGAAGCGGAACTATTGCATCCCTATTTTGAAGCCGAGATGGAGCGAGTCATCGCCACCTACGAAAAGAAATACCGGTTTCATCTGCCGGGGCCGGTCCAGGTTGAGGTCTATCCCGATCACGAAGACTTCGCGGTGCGAACGATGGGGATGCCGGGGCTGGGCGCGCTGGGTGTGACGTTCGACATGGTGATCGCCATGGACAGCCCGTCAGGCCGGCCGCCGGGCAGTTTTCACTGGGCCTCGACCTTGTGGCACGAAATGAGCCACGTGTTCACGCTGACCATGACCCAGTCCCACGTGCCGCGCTGGTTTACCGAGGGCATCGCGGTGCACGAGGAAACGGCGGCGTCGCCGGAGTGGGGCGACCGTCTGGGCCCGGATGAAATCGCCGCCATCCAGCACAAGCAGCTTCTGCCGGTGGCGGATCTGGACCGCGGTTTCGTGCATCCCAAGAACCCGGCCCAGGTGGTGGTGAGCTATTACCAGGCCGGCAAGATTTGCGACTACATCGCCGAAAAATGGGGCTGGGATACCATCCTGGCCATGCTGGCGGATTTCGGCCGCAACCAAGAGACCGGCGCGGTGATTCGCAAAGAGCTCAAGATACCGCCCGAGGAATTCGATAAAGAGTTCCTGGCCAAGGTGGAAGCCGAGACCGGGAGCGTCACCCAGAACTTCGATCGCTGGCGCGCGGCGGCCCGCCAGGTGACCGAACTGGAGAAAAAGAAAGATTACGACGGCACGATCAAGCTCGGGAGAGAGTTCCGCGACCTCTATCCGGAATACGTGGAGGCGGGCAGCCTCTATGAGGCGCTGGCGGAAGCCGAGATGGCCAAAGGAGACAAGCCGGCGGCCATCGGCGAATGGGAGCGCTACGTGCACATGGGCGGGCGGAATCCGGAGACCATCGAAAAGCTGGCGGGGGCGCTGATGGAATCGGGCAAGGGCAAGGAAGCCGCGGACATTCTCAATCGCTTGAACTGGATCTACCCCGAAGACAACCTGCTGCACCAGCGTCTGGGCGGATTGTGGCTGGACGAAAGCTACGCGGCGGGCGCGGTGAGGGAATTTCACGCGTTGGTAAGCAACCACCCGGTGGACCCGGCCGAAGCCCACTACGAACTGGCGCGCGCCTACAGCCAGAATCGTCAGCGCGACCAGGCGCGCGACGAAGTGCTGGCGGCTCTCGAGATCGCCCCAGACTTCAAACCGGCGCAGAAGCTATTTCTGGAACTGCAATAATGATGGGAACTCAAAATGTCGACTACCGCGACCCAGCTTGACCCGGAAGTATTGAAGACGCGCATCGAGCGCTTCCGCCAGGTGCAATCCGACATCGTGACGCAGGTGCGGCGCGTGATCGTGGGACAGGAGGAGGTGCTGGAACAGGTCATGATCGGCCTGTTCGTGGGCGGCCACTGCCTGATCACGGGCTTGCCCGGCACGGCCAAAACCCTGCTGGTGCGCACCATGGCGCAAACCCTCGGCCTGGTGTTCCGGCGCATTCAGTTTACCCCCGACCTGATGCCCAGCGACATCACCGGCACCGACATCATCGAAGAAGACCCGGCCACCGGCCGTCGCACCTGGACGTTCGTGGAAGGGCCGATTTTCGGCAACATTCTGCTGGCCGACGAAATCAACCGCACCCCGCCCAAGACGCAAAGCGCGCTGCTCGAAGCCATGCAGGAGCGGGCCTGCACCGTGCGCGGCCATAACTACCTGCTGCCGGCGCCGTTCTTCGTGCTGGCGACGCAGAACCCGATCGAGCTGGAAGGCACTTATCCGCTGCCCGAAGCGCAGCTCGACCGCTTCCTGTTCAATACCGTGCTGGACTACCTGAACGCGGACGAGGAGTTGCAAGTGGTGGATCTGACCACGGTCACCACCATCCCCCACGCCGATCCGGTGACCAACGCCGAAGAGATTCTGGCATTCCAGCAACTGGTGCGGATGGTGCCGATCGGCGAGAGCGTGGCGCGCCACGCCGTGGAAATGGTTCGGGTCACGCGCCAGAAAGACCCATCCGCGCCCGACTTCGTCAAGAAATATGTCAACTACGGCGCCAGCGTGCGCGCCGCCCAGTTTCTGGTGCTGGCCGCCAAAGCCAGGGCGCTCATGAGGGGGCGCTATCACGTGACCTACGAGGATGTGCGGGCGGCATATATTCCCGTGTTACGGCACCGCATTCTGCTCAACTTCCACGCGGAATCGGACCGGGTGACGCAGGACGATATTCTCAAGCGCCTGCTGGAGTGGAAGGGGATTCCGCGGGAGTAGGCGAAAGCCGCCATGCTGCAACGATTTCTGGATCCCGCCACTCTCGCTTCCATTACGGGGCTGGACCTGGTAGCTAAGACCGTAGTGGACGGGTTTGTGGCGGGATTGCACCGCTCGCCGGACTTCGGATTTTCCCAGGAGTTCGCCGAATACCGGGCTTACACCCAGGGCGACGATTTGCGCCACGTGGACTGGAACGTGTTCGCGCGCACCGACCGCTGCTATCTGAAGCGCTACCGGGGCGAAACCAACACGCGATTGCTGGTGCTGCTCGATACCTCGGGATCGATGGGGTTCGGTTCGGGCAGTATCAGTAAGATCGATTACGCGCGCTACGTGGCGGCATCGCTGGTGTACATGGCCAGTGCGCTGCAGCGCGACGCGGCGGGGCTGATCGTGTTCGACGAAGACGTGGCGGACTACGTGGCGCCTTCCACCCGCCAAGGCCAGCTCTTCCGCCTGTTGCACGCCATCGAAAAGGTCCAGCCGAGCGCGCGCACGGATTTCACCAAGCCTTTCATCCACTTTCAGAATTTCCTCCACCGCCGCGGCATCGTGGTGGTGATTTCCGACTTTTACGCCAATCCCGAGGCCATCGTCCATACCATCGAGCCGCTGCGCTACCGGGGCAACGAGGTGATCCTGTTTCATACCTTGGACCCGCAGGAAATCGCCCCCAAGTTCCGCCAGCCGGTGCTGCTGGTGGACATGGAGAACGAAGCCGAGTCGATGGAAGTCTCGCCGGAATACGCGCGCCACGAATACCGGGCGCGCATGGATGCGCACATTTCGAACCTGCGCGACAAGGCGCGCTCGGCGGGCCTGGATTATTTCCTGATGGATACCGGCCGCCCGCTCGATGAAGGCTTGCGCGAATATCTGGCCATCCGCAGGAGGATGCTGTAAATGGGCTTTCTGACGCCGTGGTTTCTGGGCGGGATGGTGGCGCTGGGGCTGCCGGTGTGGCTGCACCTGCTGCGCAAGCACAAGACCACGCCGCTGCCCTTCAGCTCGCTGATGTTCTTCGAGCGGCGGACGCAGAGCTCCATCAAACACCGGCGGCTGCGGTACCTGGTTCTGTTTTCGCTGCGCATGGCGTTGCTGGCGCTGCTGGTGCTGGCATTCGCGCATCCGTATCTGGAACAAAAGCTGCTGCCGCAATCGCGCGCGGGCGAGGTGGCCGTGGTGGCGATCGACAATTCGCTGAGCATGCGCGCTTCGGACCGGCTGGCCGAAGCCAAGTCGATGGCGAAATCGGTGGTGCGCGGAATGCGTCCGGGCCAGCGCGGGCAGGTGCTCGAGTTCGGCGCGCGGGTGGAGGCATTGAGCGAAGTCACCGACGACAAAGGCGCTCTCGATGCGGCCATCGATGCGGTGCGCCCTGCGGACACGCGCACCTCTTTCGCCGAGCTGGTGCGGGCGCTGAAGTCGATTGCGCAATCGCTCGGGGCGCCGCTGGACGCGCACGTCTATTCCGACATGCAACAGACCGGCATGCCGGCCAATTTTAACGACCTGCGTCTGGGCGAGAGGGTACGCCTCGAGCCGCATCCGCTGGTTTCCGGCGCGGCCGCCAATTTTGCGGTGGAAAACGTGGTGGCGCCGCATCGCGTCTACGACGGCAACAAGAACCGCGTGCTGGCCACCGTGATCGGCTACGGCACGGGCAAGGCGCTGCGCACGGTTACGCTGGAACTGAACGGACGCGCCATCGAATCGAAGAGCGTCGAAGTGCCCGAAAACGGCCGCGCCACGGTGGAATTTGCCTCGCTGGAAGCGCCTTACGGGTACAACAAAGGCGACGTGCGCATCGACAGCGCCGACGCGCTGGCGGCCGACGACGTTTTTTACTTTTCCGTGGAGCGGTCCGATGCGCGCCATATTCTGTTCGTACACGCGCCCGATAACAACCGCGGCCTGCTGTATTTTCAGGCTGCGCTCGAGGCCAACGGCCAGCACGGTTTCGTGGTCGACCCGGCCACGCCGGACCAGACCGCCAATGTGTCGCCGGAGAAATACGCGTTCGTAACGATTTCCGATGCGGGGCCGCTGCCGGCCAGTTTCGAGACTGCCCTGAAGGAATACGTAAACCGCGGCGGCGCGGTGCTGGTGGCGCTGGGACATACCTATACGGCGCTCGATAAAGTGCCGGTGGGCGGACTGACCATCACCGGAACGCGCTACGCGCCGAGGGAAGGCGACCGCTTCCAGACGGCGGCGGCGCTCGATACGTCCCACCCCGCCATTCAGCAGGACAATCGCTGGGACGACGTGAAATTCTACCGCGCCATAGGCGTAGACCCGGCCGGGGCGCGGGTAGCGGCGCGGCTCACCGACGACACGCCGCTCCTCATCGATCGGCAGCAGTCGAGCGGCCACGTGCTGGTGTTCGCTTCCACGTTCGACAACCTGGACAACGATTTTCCGTTGCACGCGTCGTTCGTTCCGTTCATCCAGCAGACGGCCAATTACCTGGGCCGCATGGACAGCGGGGCGGCCAGCGTGACGGTGGGATCGTTCGCCGAATTGCGCGAAGCGGCGGCCAAGGGCGCGGCGGTGGAAGTGCTCGATCCCACCGGCGAGCGGGCGCTTTCGCTGGCCGAGGCCGTTCGGGCGCGGAACATCCAGTTCCTGATGACGGGCTTCTACGATATTCGCCGGCCCAACGGCCAGAACGAAATGGTAGCGGTGAATGGCGACCGGCGCGAGAGCGATTTGCGGCCGGCGTCGCGGGAGACCCTGAGTTTGTGGCAGAATACAGCCAACGGCAATGTTGAGGCCGGGGGCGCGGCGGCGTCCGGACGGAAGCCGCTTTCCCTGTGGTGGTACGTGATGCTGGCGGTGTTGGCGGTGTCGATTGCGGAAACCCTGTTGGGCAATCGGCATCTCTCGGTAGACCAGGAGGCGGCATGAAACCTTTGGATCGCTTATCCGGCTATTTGAGCGCACTGGAACGGCGGCTGCGGCTGCTGGCGGTGGCGCGAGGCGCCGCGGCGTGCGCCGCGGCGGCGCTGGTGCTGACCGTGGTCGCGGTATTGGCAGCCAACCATTTTTCTTTTTCCGCGCCGAGCGTCACGGCCGCGCGCGTCTTCCTGTTCCTGGGGCTTGCCCTGGCCGCGGCCGCGGCCCTGATCGTGCCGCTGATCCGGCTCAACCGGCGGCGCGCCGCGCGAACGGCGGAGCGTTTTTACCCGCCGTTCGAAGAACGCCTGCTGACCTTCACCGAGCGCCTGGAACATAACGACCAGGATCCGTTTTTGCAGCTTCTGGCCGCCGATACTCTCAACGTGGCCGAGCAGGCGCAGCCGCGCCAGGTAGCCCGGACGTCCCGGATTTTCAGTTTCTCTTCGGCCGCGGTGGTGTCCGCGCTGGTATTGATCTGGCTGGCGGCGTCCGGGCCCGGTTTCCTCGGCTATGGCACTTCGCTGCTGTGGGGCGGCCTGCCGAACGGCTCCATGAAGCCGTTCTACGCCATCCAGGTGGACCCCGGCAATCGCACCATCCGGAAACGCGCCGACCAGGCGATCTCCGCCACGCTGATGGGTTTCAGCTCGCCCAAGGTGCGTCTGTTCGCCAAGTACGGCAGCGCATCGGCGTGGGAGCAGACCGAAATGTCGCCGCAACCGGGCGGCGCGGCCTACCAGTTCCTGATTGCGGGCGTGCCGGAATCGCTGGATTATTACGTGGAGGCCGGCGGGGTCCGTTCGGAGACGTACAAGCTTAAGGTGGTGGACCTGCCGGCGGTGAAGAGCATTCGCGTGACGTATCATTTCCCCGCGTGGATCGGGATGCGCGACGCGGTGGAAGATCCCGGCGGCGATCTGCGGGCGGTAACCGGAACCACGGCGGACGTGGTGGTGCGCACCGATCGGCCGCTTTCGAACGGGGCGATCTTGCTGGACGACGGCACCAAACTGGCGCTCAAGCCGGGGCCTGACGGGACGGCGATGGCGAGCGTGGCGATTGCGAAGGACGGAATGTACCACGTGGCCGCGCTCGAAGGCGGCGAAGACGTTCGGCTCGGCGAGGATTATTTCATCGAAGCGCAGAAGGACCAGCCGCCGGAGGTAACCATCACTCGTCCGGGCCGCGATTTCAAGGCCAGCCCGATTGAAGAAGTCACCGTAGCGGTAAACGCCAGAGACGATTTCGGCCTCAAGGCGGTGGAGTTGCACTATTCGGTGAACGGCGGCGCGGAAAAAACCCTCCCCTTGCTCAATAGCAAGGATGGCAAAACCTCCAGCGGAACGGCGACGCTGGCCCTGGAGGATTTCAAGGTAGTGCCGGGAGACGTGGTAAGCGTGTACGCCACGGCCAAGGATGCGCGGCAGTCTTCCTCGACAGACATGTTCTTCATCGAGGCCCAGCCGTTTGAGAAGAACTACACGCAATCGCAACAAATGGGCGGCGGCGCCGGCGGCGACGATCAGAGCGACCCGCAGAGCCAGATCTCGGAGCGGCAGAAGGAAATCATTACCGCGACCTTCAACCAGCTCAAAGGCAACGGCGCGAAAGGGACGGACGCGGAGAACGCGGCGTTCCTGTCTTCGGTGCAATCCAAGTTGCGCGACCAGACCAAGTCGCTTGGCGACCGCATGCGAGCGCGCCAGTTGGAGGATGCGGGCGATTCGTTCAAGAGCTTTGTGACCGATATGGACAAGGCCGTGGAGGCCATGGGACCGGCGGCCGACAACTTGAAAGGCCGGAAATGGCAAGGTGCGCTGGCGCCGGAGCAACAGGCGCTCGAGTACCTGCTGCGCGCCGAAGCCATCTTCCGCGACATTCAGGTGGCCTTCGGCCAGCGGGGGGGCGGGGGCGGCGGCGGGATGAACAGCGCCTCCCGCGACATGGAAGGCTTGTTCGACCTGGAACTGGACACCGAAAAGAACCAATACGAAACCGGGGCTTCGGGGTCCGAAGCCGCCGATCATCGGCAGAAACAGATCGACGAAGCGCTCGAAAAGCTCAAGCAGTTGGCCAAACGCCAGCAGGAACTGGCCGAACAGCAGCGCCAGAATCCGCAGCAGACTTCCGAGCAACGCTGGCAGCAGGAGATGCTGCGGCGCGAGGCCGAACAATTACAGCAACAGATGCAGCAACTGGCGCAAAACCAGGGCAGCCAGCTCAGCCGCAACGGACAGCAAGGGCAACAACAGCAAGGTCAGCAGGGACAATCGGGTCAACAAGGGCAGCAAGGGCAACAGGGGCAGCAAGGGCAATCGGCTCAATCCGGGCAGTCCGGCCAGCAGCAGCAGGGCAATAACTCACGCACGCGCGGGGCCGATGCCCAGCAACTCCGGCAGACCATCGACCGTCTGCAACAGGCGCTCGAGGACATGCGGCAATCGGCCGATTCCCGAACGGCCGGAACGCCGCAGGGCGAAGCCGGGGCGAAGCGCGCTGCCGATCGGCTGCAGGAAGCCGAACAGATGCTGAATGGCCTGCGCAGCCAGGAATCCAGCAACGAAGTGAGCGACCTGGCCCAGCAGGCCGGAGAACTGGCTCGCAAGCAGCAGGAATTCGAGGGCCAGATGCGCCGCAGTTTCGGCCCGCGGAACCCCGGTGTGACGCGCCCGCAGGCGGAACAACTGGCCGGCCAAGAAGACAGCGAACTGAGCGATCTCAAGCGGCTGGAACAGCAGATGCAAAACTCGGTGCGCAACCTGATGAGCAATAACCGGCCAGCCTCCACTAAGATGCGGGAAGCTTTGGCCGGGGTGCAACAGCAGGACTTGGAGCGCGCCATGCAGCGGAACTCCGGCTGGATCCGCAACGGCATGGGCGAGTATGCCGCCATGAGCGAGACGCAGATTACGGCGGCCCTGAACGACTTGCACGACCAGTTGGATAAGCTGCAGCAATCGGTGGGACAAGGGCAGCAGGGCAAGGCCGGCCAGGACGGGCAATCGGTGGAAGACGCCTTGAATCGGGTGGAACAACTGCACCGCCAGATGGAACAGTTGCAGGCCAACGCAGCCGGACAGCGCGGCCAGCAGGGGCAACAGGGCCAGTCGTCACAATCGGGGCAGGGTGGCCAACAAGGTCAGGCTGGGCAACCGGGCCAACAGGGGCAATCCTCGCAATCGGGACGAGGAGGCCAGCAGGGTGGCGGGCAGCAGGGTTCGCCGGGCAATGGAGGCGGACAATGGCAGGCAGCGGGCCAGCAGGGCGGCGCATGGGGCGGCGCTGGCGGCGCCAACTGGATCGGCAACGGCGTCCGGGGCCGCTATAACGATGGCCCCATCCGGCCGGAAGATGTGGAGGCATCGGCGCGCCGTACCGAGGCCAGTCTGCAGCAATTGCAGCAGCAACTGAAAGACGATCCGAACATGCAGCGCGATATCCAGGGTCTGGTGCGGGATTTGCGCCAATTCGATCCGTTGCATTACACCGACGATCCTTTACTGAACCAACGGATTCTGGCGGCTATGGCCTCGGTGGAGCAGGTGGAGATCGAGCTGCGGCGCAAGTTGGACCAGTCCGGCGGAGGCGCGGTGCGCAGCCCGGGAAGCGAACCGGTGCCGCAGGGCTATTCGGACGCAGTGGCGGACTACTTCCGAAAGCTCAGCAAACAGAAGTAGTAGCGCCGCTGGCTTCTTCTTTGTGGGGCGGACGCCCTCGTTTGCGCGCGACCGTGCAGACCAGGAGGGAGGTGCCCCACAAATTTTTCTTTAAACTAGATCCGCCTCGGGTGCGATGCGCCGGACAAACACCAGAAGCACGTCGCTCATTTCCGCCAGAGCACGCCTTGCAAACTCCGGCGCAATCGTCCTAGTCAGTCGATACCAGTACTGTAGTACCCGATAATCCAGGACGAGTAGCCGGTCTTCCATCGAATGCAAGCCCAGGCCGGCCGCGTGGTCCTGCAAATAAACCAGCAGACGGTAGTCGCGCTCCAGCAGTTTTTCGAGCGGTTCCAGTTCCATCGCCGTAAGGACCTGCTGTCGAACCTGTTCCACCGCGAATCGGGAATCGGCCTCCGCCACCCGTGACGACGCTTCCGTGGCATTGCGCAATAGCAGCACGCAACTGTAACGGAACCAATACGCTAACAGAATAAGTGAGCAGCCGATGATCAAGAGGCTAGCAAACATCCGCGATCTACTCCCGCGACCCGGCCTAATCGAGAACTACAACAGCGAAACGTACTAGGACACCTACATCAGTCTAGCATCGGTCCGGAAATCGGCGCAAGCGGCAATTTTTCGACAGGGTCCAGGATTATCCTTTAAGGAAACTCTGGGCTGCGGTGGAGCACCGGTGGGGCGCGAAAGAGCCGATTATAGGAAAAGGAGGCGCTCGAAGTGAATGTCGCGATCACGGGGGCGTCCGGCCTGATCGGCCGGCGGCTGGTGGAAACTCTGCTGGCACATGGACATAGCGTGAACCTGCTAAGCCGAAAGGGGGCGCGGGAACGGCCGGGAGTCCGTTCGTCGGTGTGGGATCCGGAAGGTGGTCCGCCTTCCGCCGAGAAGCTGCGGGGAACCGATGCCGTGATCCACCTGGCGGGCGAGCCGGTGGCACAGCGTTGGACCGCGGCGGCGAAGCGGCGCATCCGCGACAGCCGGGTCGTGGGAACGCGCCGGCTGGTGGAGGGCCTGGCTGGCTTGGAGCGCCGGCCGGAGGCGCTGATCGCAGCGTCCGCGATCGGCTACTACGGTTCCCGCGGAGACGAAATCCTGGATGAGTCCGCCCAGCCTGGCAGTGGCTACCTGGCGGAAGTGTGCGTGGACTGGGAGCGGGAGGCGGCCGCGGCGGAGAAACTGGGAATACGGGTGGCACGAATTCGCATCGGGCTGGTGCTCGACGCGGGCGGAGGGGCTCTCGCCCGCATGCTGCCGGCGTTTCGGTTGGGCGTGGGCGGGCGATTGGGCGATGGCAAGCAGTGGTTGTCCTGGATCCACCTGGCAGACCTGGTGGAGCTGTTCCGCCATGTACTGGAGAATTCACTCGGCGGAACGTGGAACGGTGTTGCGCCGCACCCGCTGACCAACGCGGACTTCACGCGCGCGCTGGGGCAGGCGCTACGGCGGCCAGCGGCGCTGCCGGTGCCGGCCGTGGCGCTGCGGCTTCTTTTCGGTGAAATGTCGGAAATTCTCCTGGCCAGCCAGCGCGCGGTTCCCGGAGCGGCCGAGTCGGCCGGCTTCCGTTTTCGTTATCCCGAATTGGCGCCGGCGCTGAGCAACCTGTTGACGGATTCCAGGTAGGAAAGGCGCATTGGCCGCGGGCTCTCAGCATTCAGCGATCAGCGGTCAGCTCCGGCTTGGCTCGAGAGCTGAGCGTGCTGAGAGGAATCCGCAACGGAACGCACTATCTATTAGCGCAAATGAGGCAAGCTTCGGTTCTGTCCATGCTGGCAATAGCGGCCGTCATGCCGTTGGCGGCGCAAGCTCCGCAGGGGCCGTTCGGATTTTGGTTCGGGATGACGAGGGCGCAGGCGATCGAACTCGTAGGCAAGAATGCTGTTAAGCAGGATAAGGACGAGGTTCTGGTGCTCACGACCGCTCCCAGGCCGCACGGGGCCTTCGAGGTCTATTCGTTGGCATTCTCGCCGAAAGAAGGATTGCTTAGGATTCGAGCGGTCGGCCGAGATATTCGATCGAACGACTTTGGATCGGACGTGCGCGATGGTTTCACGGGGCTAATGGAGGCGGTGTCAACGACCTATGGCACACCACGGCTATTTGATTTCCTTCAATCCGGCAGCATGTGGAATGAGGACCGCGAGTGGATGATGGGCCTGCTAAAGAAGGAAAGAACCCTGCAAGCGGTTTGGTGCTTTGCCGGAAGGGCAGACGCCAGCGCAGGAGTCTGCACGCAGAGCTCGCCGCTCCCTAATCACATTACTTTGGTTTACCTGAAGGCAGAGGCTCTCTCGACGGGTGTGGGCTACCTAACACTGGAGTACGAGTTTGAGGGCTGGGACAAATACGTGGACGCTATGAAAGCCAAGGCCGGAGCCGTCTTCTGACCCTAAAAGGACACACTCGGTGCCCACGGTCGCCCGCCATCGGGCACGGAACCCCGCTGGCCCCTTGACTGCTGCCAACTTGGGCGCGCATACGCTGCCGTAATTGCAAATGCGGCTTCCTAGGTAGTCGCCGTTTCTCCCTGGCGATCGATTTCCTCGCTCAGGATGATGGCTTCGGCCAGCTCTTTCATGGGACGGCGCAGACGGCGGCTCTGGTCCCGAAGCTTCAGATAGGCCTCTTCCTCGGTCAGCCCGTGGCGTTGCTGCAAGATGCCTTTGGCGCGCTCGACCAGCTTGCGCGTCTCGAGCTCACGCCGCATTTCGAGCGTCTGCTCCAGCAGGCGGGCGTTTTCCTCCAGCAGCGAGGCCTTGGAAATGGCCACCCCGAGCTGCTCGCCAATGAAAACCGCCATTCCGATTTCTTCCGGGCTATGCTCGTGCGGCTCACGGTGGTGAACGTTGACCACGCCGATCACATCGCCGCCGCTCACCAGCGGCACCGAAAGCAAAGCCTCATAGGTATCTTCCACCAGGCCCTGGAACATCTTGAAGCGCGCATCGCTGGTAGCGCGCGAAGACAGGGCCACCACGGATTTGTGCTCCGCCACCCAACCGGTGATGCCCTCGCCCATCTTCATGCGCAGGTTCCCCAAAGCTCCCGCATGCGGTACCTGCGATGCGCGCAGCACAACCTCATGGCTCACAGGTTCGAGCAGATAGACCAGGCAGGCATCGCACGCCGTGGCCAGCACGGTGAGGCCAACCACCTCACCCAGGATTTCGTCCAGCGACCGGTTCGAGCTGACGATGCTGCTAACCTGATGGAGAATCGACACTTGTATTTTCGGCGGCGATGGAGTATCCTTTTTCCCCATTCATACAACCTATCTGGGGGGTGGGTACAGGGTCCAATCAATAATTTCTATAAACGCAATCAACGCTCTCGTACCATCCGACCATACGGCGCCCGCGCGTGCTTTCAGCGAGCCGCGTTCACCAGCGCGGCGGCGCCGGCGATTCCGGCATCGGCGCCGTAGCGCGCCATGACCAGGGGGATTTCACGGACGCGGGGATTAATCGCCCATTGGGGCAGGTCCGCCAGAATTTCGGGGAACAGTCCGCTCATCAATTCCGCCATACCGCCTCCCACCACCAGGACATCGGGATCGAGGATATCGACGACGTTGCCCAGCCAGATGGTGAGCAGGCGCGCCGTTTCCCGGAGGACGCCGCCCGCCAGCGGATCGCCCTCGCGCCAGGCCTGGCCGACGTGTTCGGTTTTCACCGCCGCGGCCGCGCCGCCGGCCAGTTCAATGAGCCGCCGTCCGGCTGCCCCGGCCGTAGCCAGCTTTTCCTGCGCCCGCCGCGCGATGGCGGTGCCGGAGCACAGGGCTTCGATGCAGCCGCGCTTGCCACAGCCGCAGAGGGGACCGTTGTAGTCGATGACGATGTGGCCGCCCTCGGCCGCGCTCCCGGTGCGGCCGTGATAGATTCGCCCATCCAGCACAATCCCGCTTCCGATGCCGGTGCCCAAGGTGGCGTAGAAGACATAGCGATATCCCTGCGCGGCGCCCCACAGCACTTCGGCCAGGGCGGCGGCGTTGGCGTCGTTATCCACGTGCGCCGGAATTCCGAAAGCCCGCTCGATCTCGTCGGCCAGAGGAAAGTTGCGCCAGCAGGGGAGGTTGGGAGGGTTAAGCACCACGCCGCTGGCGGGATCGAGCGGCCCCGGAGCGCAGATTCCAATTCCGGCGACGGCTCCGCGCGCGCCGGGCTCGGCCGCAAACACGGCTTCCACCGCGGCCCGCACGCCGGAAAACCCGGTCGCCGCGTCACCAGTGGAAATCATCGGCGCGCGCGTTTTCGCGGTGATGGCTCCGGCGCCATCCACCAGGCCAGCGGCGACCTTGGTGCCGCCGATGTCCACTCCAATAGTCATGGTTTCCGGCAAGTTTCCGTGTTCCAGCAACAAGCATGGTAACACCGCCGGGAGCCAGAGCAGCAAGACCCGCCTGGTCAGTGAGTTACCGGGCAGCGGCCGAACAGGATCGCGCTCTTAGGACGGGCTGCTCAAGGCCCGCCAACGGCAGGCAAACCATGCACAAAAATGCACAAACGTGTGGGGTGAACCCCTGCGGTGAGACACAGGGAAAATGCACAGGTCCGGTTATGACCTGCCCCGCAAAATGAGACAGCCGATAAGTTGAGTCCCAGTTAGGCGGTTGCCGCCAGGAGCCAGTGTTACTGGGAAAGGCAAGTGCCATTGTGCACAGAGCCTATGCACAAGAATGCACAAAGATGCACAAAGGTGCACAAGAATCGCTTAAAGGACGCCGGTCGTCCACGAGTGCAACTAGTTTATTTTCTGAATGTTACGTTACAAATAAATAGGGCCAGGCCGATTCCAGCTACCTCTGTGGGGGACTACCGTAAACTGGAGACGAGGCTGCCAATTGGCCATAGGGGCAAGGATGCAGGAAACCGACCGAATGCGCCGCCGGCATGGCATGCTGCTGGCGGCGGAATGTTGCGCGCTGGCATCGTTGACGGCGATTCTGATCTGGCCGCTGTTCCGGATCGAATACCTGGACAACTGGGGGTCCATCGACTGCACCTTCATCGCCGCCGCGCGCTTCTTGAAGGAGCATTGGCCGCATCCCCGATGGATGCCGCTGTGGTACTGCGGAACGCGGTTCGACTACCTCTATCCGCCGGCATTGCCTTATGGAACCGCACTGCTCTCGGCTCTGTTCCAGGTTTCGACGGCGCGCGCGTATCATCTTTATACGGCGCTGTTCTACTGCCTGGGAACGGCGGGAACGTACGCGCTGGTTCGGGTGGCGAGCGGGTCGCGAGCCTGGGCGGCGATCGGGGCGGCGGCTACGGTGCTGGTTTCGCCGTCTTACCTCTTTCTGAAATCGTTTCGCGACGACTCTTTTCTCCACATGCCGCAACGGCTGAACGTGCTCGTCAAATGGGGCGAAGGGCCGCACATGACGGCGCTCGCCTGGCTGCCCTTCGCGCTGCTGTTCTCGTGGCTGGGGATCCGGGAAGGCGGCCGCCGGTGGCTGGGGCTGGCGGCGGTTTGCTGCGCGCTGGTGGTGTCGAATAACTTCTACGGCGCCACGTCGCTGGCCCTGCTGTTCCCACCGCTGGCGTGGGCGTTGTGGATCACGCACCGCGACGGGCGGATGTGGGCGCGGGCAGCGGCCATCGCGGCAATGGCATACGGCCTGACCGCCTTCTGGTTGACGCCTTCTTATTTGCGCGTCACCATGGACAATCTGAAGTACGTGGCGCTGCCCGGCAACGCCCGCTCGCGCTGGGTGGCGCTGGGGGTAGCAACGGTCGTCGCACTGGCCAGCGCCATGATCGCCCACCGGAGGAAAGATCTCGCCTACCGGGTATTCGTTTGCGCCATCTCGCTCGGTGTGGCATTGAACGTGGTGGGCAACTATTACTTTGGCTTCCGCGCGATCGGCGACACCAAACGTCTGGTACCGGAGTTGGACCTGGCCCTGATTCTGCTGGCGACGGAAATCCTGCGCACCCTGGCCGATACCCGCAAGCGATGGCTGCGGGCAGTGGCTTTCGCGACCGCCGTGGCGGCGTTAGCGGCGAGCTACCAATACCTGCTGAGCCCGTGGAAGGTATTTCGGGCCGATCCGGATTACGGCCGGAGAGTGGAATACCGAACCACGGACTGGATCGCCCGCAATCTGCCCGGCGCGCGCGTATTTGCGGCCGGCTCGATGCGTCTCTGGTACGACGCCTGGCGCGGCGGCGAGCAGGTGGGCGGAGGTTCCGAACAGGGGCTGGAAAACGACATGCTGGTGCTGGCTCAGTGGCAGGTGATCCGCGACGGCAATGCCGACACCGCACGGGACATCGCCTGGCTCCAGGGCTTGGGCGCCGACGCGATTCTGGTGAGCCAGGCCAACTCACCCGAGATTTTTCACGACTACCCCGCGCCGGCGAAATTCGCGGGGGTTTTGCCGGCGATCTACGACGACGGGCAGGGTGACACCCTCTACCGCGTGCCGCGGCGCTCGCCGGCCCACGCCCGCGTGGTGGAAGCGCGCCGCATGGCCAGTCTGCCCGCGATTCCGATCACCAACTACGATGGCCCGCAGATCGAGGCGTATGCCGCCGCGGTCGAACACGGTCCGGACGCGCCGGTTGAGATGCAATGGGAGGGAACGGATGGGGTCCGGGTGCGGGCGCATTTCGACGAGGGTGAGAGCCTGCTGGTGCAGGAAAGTTTCGATCCCGCGTGGCGCGCCTGGTGCGATGGGAAACGCCTGGCCATACGCAAGGACGTGGCCGGGAATATGCTGGTCGGCGTTCCGCCGGGGGACCGGGAAGTGCGCATCGAGTTCGAGTTGCCGCTCGAAAATGCGGCCGGCATGGGGTTGACTGGGGTGTCGCTCGGGATGCTGCTGGTTTGTCTAGTGAGGCGAAAGCCAGCCTCGAACTGAGTGCGGCGAGTTGTATTTTACACGTGTTCCGAGCGCCGGCTCTTGGGTAATCTTGCCAGCCCGCGGCAGAAGCCGCGGCAGGCCAAAGGCCTACTCCACGAGGGCTGTTGGGCGTCGATGTGCCAAGTGTGGAGGAGCGGTCCCAGAGCCGCTGACCGCGCGCATGCGGTAACTGGTCAGGTGGCCTTCGCCCTTGGAGCGCAGCGAAGCTAAATAAACGCCGGCGTCTGGTAATTGAAATTGCGCAGGTTCGGGAAGACGTAGTCCAGGTCGGCTTGCGCGGAGAGGCCGAACCATTTCGCCAGGGCGCCGGCGTACTGGTCCTCGGAGGTGCTGGGGACCCACGTGCCGCGGTTCGTGGAATCGTCCGGGCCGGCTAGCGTGAGGATCGGGAAAGTGCCGTACAGGTTGCCGCCGTTTACGGCGCCACCCATGATCAGGGCGTGGCTGCCCCATCCGTGGTCGGTGCCGGCGTTGCCGTTGGGCTGGAAGGTGCGGTTGAAGTCGGACTCGGTAAACGTGGTCACGTTGCTCTGCACGGTGAGCAGGCCCATGGCCTGGTCGAAAGCCGCCATCGCATTGGCGAGGTTGGTGAAGAGCGTCACCTGCTGCGGCAGTTGATTGGAGTGCGTGTCGTAGCCGCCCTGGCTGCAGAAGAAGATCTGGCGGGTGGCGCCGAGCGCGGCGCGCACCTGGATGAGCTTGGCCACCTGCGCCAATTGCGTGCCAATGTCGGTGTTCGCGAACGTGACGCCCAGGCTGCTGCTGCCGGCCACCGCGGCATTCACGGCCTGAGCCACGGCGATGGCATCCTTCAGGGAACTCTGCGCCGCCTGAATGAGGGTCACGCCGCTCGAAAGGCTGAGCATGTTCAGCAAGGCGGTGGATCCCGGATCGGTGGCCGGCGCCACCAGTCCGAAATTGCTGGTGTTCACGGTGGAGGGCTGGGTGTTCTCACCGATCAACTGAAGCGTATTGCCGCTGATGCTGATGCAGGGCGGCACCAGGGTGCCGGAACCGCCTGCCAGCTTGTCGGCCAGCCGGCCCGACCAGCCGGTGGTGGCGCCGCCCTGCGGCACGGCGTTCTGCCACTCGTTCTGCTGGTCGGAATGCGAATAGAGATTCACCGGCAGCGGCACGGAGGTGAGATTGGGCAGGCCATTCGACCCTTGCGGCACCGTTTGCACCAGCGTGCCCACGTTGGCCAGCACCGCCAGGCGCTTGGAAGAGTTGTACAGCGGAGCGATGGGCGCGAAGCTGGGGTGCAAACCATAGTCGGCGTTAGTGGCCGGGTCGTGAATGGTCACCAGCGAACTCTGCGGGAGGGCCAGGTTCTGGCGGATCTTCTGGTAGTTGGCGTAGGTGACGGCGTCGTTGGGGACCAGCATGTTGTTGGCATCGTTGCCGCCGAAAAGGAAGATGCACACGATAGCCTGGTAATTGCCGGACGATTGCGCCCGCGCGGTCATCAGGCCGGCCTTGCCGAAGGCAGCGGCCGCGCCGACGGTGGAAATCGTGCGGCAGCCGAGGCGAAGAAAGTCGCGACGCGATCGAAGCTGTTGGATGGTCATGACCGTTGTTCTCCCTTTACCGTTCAACTTCGTATTGCGGCGCGGCGGCCGCGGCATAAAGCGCGCTTCGCACGCGCGACGCCAGGCTGGTGGAGGCACTGGCGGCGGTGGTCAGAAGGCCGCGCACATTGGCATCCATTTCGCCCCGGAAAAGCGCCTGGTTGAGCGCCTCCACCAGGTCGGGCGGATTGTTGGCCAGGTCCTGCAAATTGGCCAGGTTCACAGTGATGCCGCTCGAGATGCCGTTGGTGGCCACCCGGTAGGCGAAGTTGGCGCGCGCCAGGGCGGTGGCGGCGTTCATCGCCTGGAATTCGGGCGCCACCGGCGGCGGCGTGACACCGGGAACGCTGACGGTATAGAAGGGCGAGAAGTAGCTGAACACGCTGCCGGGCGTGAGCGCCGTCTGGCCCATCAGGGTGGCCTGGCTGGTGAGGGCATCGGCGGCGGTGACGGTGGCATTCAGCGCGCGCAGCAGGCCGGTGGCATAGAGGATCGGTTCCGCCAGCTTGCCGGTGCCTTCGGTCTGCGCTTCGGTATCGGTGAGCAGGGCGGTAATCACGGTCTGCAGGTTGCCCTGCGAAGACTGGAATGCGCTCGCCACCCGGCCCACATAAGCCGGCGAAGGGTTGCTCAGGACGAACCGCTGAATCAGCCGGTAAGAGACGAACGGAGCCACGTTGGACTGCTGGCAGATACAAGCTATCGCCGCGCTCAGGTCGCTCTCCGCCGTCCCGCCGGCGGGGATGACGCAAGGCACGGGCAGGTTGATGGTTTTCTGGGTGGTGTCGTGATAATTTTCGAACGCCACCATGGGCGCGAAATAGTACGGCATGTTGGTCCAGAGCGAGGCGAAACCGGGCGTGAGACCATAGGTCCAGCCGGTCATCACCTTGGCCATTTGCCCGACGTCGGCCTCCGTGTATTCGGGCAGCGCGGCGCCGCCGGCCGTTATGGGAACGCCCGTGGAATCGAGCTGCACCAGGCCCAACGAGAAGAGCTGCATCGACTCGCGCGCGTAGTTCTCGTTAGCCGAGGTCCCGGTGGCGGGGTTGGCCTTGGCGTTGTTCACCATGTCTAGGAAGTAGCCCATGGAGGGATCCAAGGTTGTGGCGGCCAGCAGGTCCTGGTAGGTGCCGAAGGCGTAGTCGCCCATGAGCCGCTGATACCCCACCATCTGCTCGAACGCCGTGTTTTTGACGGCGGAGGCCACCAGAATCTGCGCCAGGGCGAAGGACGCGCGCTGGCGAAGTTGATCGCCGCCATTCATGGCGACGTTGAAGAAGGCGGTCTGCAGGCGCGCCACGCCTTCGGTGGTGCTGTCGGGATCGGGCCAGGTACTGGCGGGCTCGGCAAACTGCGCGGCGAGCCACGCGGTTGGCCCCATGGTCTGGATATCCACGACGCTTTGCGGCGTGGGTCCCCAGGTGGTCATTTCGAGGAAGCGGACCGCGGCGCTGTACGCCATTGCCTCGTTCGCCACGCGGACGGGCACCGCGACTGGCGTTGAGGTGGCCGTGCCGGGGTTCGGATTGGTGACCTTGACCGCCGCCAGGCGCCCGACCGGCATGGCGATCGTGCCGGTGGCCGTGAGCGTCGTGCCGGATACGAAAGTGGTGGGCAGCGCGGCGCCGGCAAAATAGACGGCGGATCCATTCGCAAACCCGGTTCCGGTAACCGTGATGGTCACATTGCCGGGATTCACCGGGTTAGGGGTCACCGACGTGACAACCGGCAGAGGGTTCTGGAGATTCACGGTCACGCTGGCCTCGGCCGCGGGGTCGGCCTGGCTGACGGCGGTCACGGCTACCGCCGCGGGGCTCGGCAGATTGGCGGGCGCGGTGTAGACGCCAGTGGCCGAAACCGTCCCGACGATGGGATTGCCTCCCGCTTGTCCATTGACCTGCCAGATCACCGCCTGTGCGGTGGTGTTGGCCACCTTGGCTGTGAGAGACAGAGTGGCGCCGCAACGAATGGTGCCGCCGGCGGGCGTAAGCGTCACCGTGACGGCCGGGCCCACCGGGTTCAAGATCGGAATGGAGATCCCTGTCTGGGAACTCACACCGCCGATGGTTGCCAGAATCGGCTGATCGCCGTTCGCGAGTTGCGGCACGATCACGTTGACCTGGTACACGCCGGGGAACGTGATGCCGGCGAACCGCACCGTTGCGGGCACGCCGCCGATCGTCACGTGCAGTTGGGTGAGGTCCGACAGCGGCGCGGGACTGCCGACCGCCTGGCCGGCCGTTACGGCGGGCGTCGTGGGGCCAAGGCCGGTAGCGTAGATCTGAAGCGCTTCGCCTGGCTGGGCTGGCAGCGACGTCACCGCGCTTCCGAAATATCCGGCCGGCGCGACGTAGACGCCATCGCTATTATGCAGGGCAGAGGCATATTTCGCCTGAAAAGTGAAGAACGCCGGCGAGTAGCTTTGAAGCGTTGCCGTGCCGGTAGCGGTGCCGGAAGAGTTGCTGACCGCGACCGGCACCGGACCAACCGTGGTGTCGGTGGGCGCCTGAACGTTCAACATTCCGGGGCTGACGTAGGAGATCGCGGCCTTCTTGCCGTTGATCTGGACGCTCACGTTATCGAGCGTGGTCGGAAGGTTATTTCCGGAGAAGTCGGACGCCTGCCAGGACCGCGTGGTTGCGGACAGGCCGGTGCCGTAAATCGAGACCCACGAGCCGCTTTCAATGGCGGGCGCGCCGCTGGCGTTGTTCGAGACACCGGTAATGACCGGTCCTCCAGTGGGAGTCTGGCCGAACAGGGTGAGCCCGACTGTCAGTAAGAGCACCCCACACAAACATGCTCGTCTCATCGCACCTCCACGGATATGCGCCAAGATTTCCGTTTTGCCATCCAGGCTACAGCGATGATACATCGAACCCGCGACTCAGACGGGTATTGAACCGCACAAATCGGATCTCTTTACCTTGTTGTATTAATCCCGAGCCACCAAGGCAACTCCGGGGAACCGGACGGTATTTTTTCTCACGTTCTCCAAGCGGGTACCCGTTACCCGAACTCCAAAATAAGGTACCTTCAGGACTATCGGCTTCGGCCGCGCGGGCCGATGATGTCAGTAGCACAGTATGGCGGGCCAAGAACTCATTTACGGCGATCGGCGCACGGACCGGCGGTACACGTTCCAACTGCCCCTTCGCTTCAGCTACCAAAAGTGCGGCGTTGCGGTGGCCGGCAGCGGCGCCACCGAAGACTTGAGCCGTGGCGGCATCCGTTTCGTGACGGATAATCCGCCGCCGGTGGGCGTCGAAATCGAACTGCGCATCGAATGGCCGTTCCTCTTGCAAAATGTCTGCCCGCTCGAACTCCTGGTGCGGGGGAAAGTGCTGAGGAGCGGCGCGCAACCGACGGTAGCGAAAATGAACAGTTACGAGTTTCGGACGCGGGGCGCGAGGTCCTTCGACCAGGCCGCGGCAAACACAAGCACTTGCAACTTCGTCGCGTAGGTCAGACCGCGCTGGCGAGGGCCAACTGGAAGCTGGCGGAACCGCGAGCCAGAATACCAGACAGGCAGGCGGCTGCGGACTGTCCTTCCAGAAGGCATCGCTGGGACCCATTCCAGCCTTCCACGCGGACCGAATTCCCGCGGCGGATGACGCGATAAACGGCGGCTGCTCCGTATTCGGCAGCCAACGCCGGGAGCGACCATCCGGCTGGATCCAACATGCGCAATCCGCCCTGGCGATCGAGGACCAGGGCCGTATCGCCGCCTCCGGAATTTCCCGTAGTCGCAATCTGCAGAAGCTCTTCGGCCCGGCGGAAGAATTCGCTCACAAACTGCTTATCGGCGAGCGAGCCGGTTCTTTCCTGGGAATTTGAGGAGAAACGCGAGCCTACTGCTGTTTGGCGGGCAGATTGGACATAATCTTCTGCACGTAATCCTGGGTTTCCGGGATTCTCGGTATCCCTTCGGCGGCATCCACCTTGGCGGCGCCGGCGTTGTAGGCGCCCAGCGCCAGGGTCAGATCGCCGCCGTAGCGGGAGAGCAGATCTTTCAACAACCTGGCGCCGGCTTCCACGTTTTCGACCGGATCGAAGGGATGCTTGACGCCGTACTGGTCGGCGGTGGCGGGCATGAGTTGCATCAGGCCCATGGCGCCTTTGGTGGAGACCGCGCAGGGGCGAAAGGCGGATTCCTGCCGCATGACCCCGCGAAGCACGTCCTCCTCCAGGTGCTGCCGTTTGGCGGCTTCACCGACCAACGTGTCCACCTGGGTGGAGGGCAAGGGGTCGCAATCGGCAAAAGCCCCCAGCAACGCGGGCGCGGCGGCGGTGGCCCCAAGCGTCAGCGGAGGCGGCAGAATAAAAAAGCTGCCGCTGGCTGTCTGTGCGAGCTGTTGCTGGACGGAAGCCCGCTGTTGGGCGAGCGATTCCTCGAAGGCCGCGGCCGCGGTGCGCTGACGGGCCGTCGCGGCCTCCATCTCCGCACGGGCATCCACGGGAGAAGGAACCGCCGGTTGGCCCGCCGGTGGTCCGGCTGGCGGGGCGGGCGGCTGTGCTTGCTGGGCAGGGAGCGCCCGAAGCAAAAAAATGACGGCCGCGAGGGCACGGAGGCCGCGGGGGAAACTTAGTTTTGGCATGTGAGTATCCTTAGAAAGCACGGGCGAGAGCGCCGATATGAAGTGTGAGAGCTGAAAGGCAACTCCAAGATGGGCATTGGGCCTCTCAATGGCATATCGATGAGCGCGGCGATCGGCGGGGGCGTGTCCGGGCAAGACAACATGGCCGTGATGCAGCAGCTCGTGGCCGCTATCCGGGCAGTGAACCGAGGCGAGTTGGAAACTCGCGGCCGGGTATGGAAACTGCGCCGGGGAGCCGGCCGGCCCCCGTTAGTGGAGTTAGTGGAACAAGAGAGCGGCGACGTCGTCGACCTACTCCCGCCCGAAGAAGTCTTACGGATGGCGGCGGTACTGGAGAAAGAGCGGTAATGCAACCAGCGAAAAATATGCGTAGAAGTAGTTATCTGGAGAGCCGAATCCTGGCGGCGGACCCCGTGGAACTGATTCAAATTCTGTATGAGCACGCGCTCATCGAAGTACGGGCCGCGCGCGCTCACCAGAAGGCAGGCGATATCGCGGCAAGGGCCAAGGCGGTCGCCAAGGCACTGGCAATACTGGGCGAACTCGAAGGCTCGCTGAATCATAGAGTGGGCGGCTCCATCAGCCAGAACCTTTCCAGGCTCTATCAATACATGCGCAGGAGGCTGCTGGAAGCCAGCATGACGCAGCAGACCGGGCCAATGGACGAAGTCGAGTCGCTGCTGGAGACACTCGAAGAAGGCTGGTCGGCCATACAGCACAAGACCGCCGCGCCGGCCTCCGGCTCTTACGAGCACGCCACCGAGGTGCACACCCTGGCGCCTTCGTCCGATGCTTCGGAAGCCGAATACGCCCCGCAATCCTGGTGCGCCTGACAGTAGTGGGGCGGACCTCCCGGCCTGCCCTTCCGTTTCGCCGTACGCGCCCGGCCGCGGCCAGAGGGCGCAGAAGCGTCGCGTAGAGACTCGACGCGGCACGCATGAGTGCGTGCGCCACGGCGATTCCCGGTCTTCCCCCTCAATCCGTGTGTCCACCAGCGGTCCGCTTCTTGTACTGCACCGCCAGACAGGCCAGGAGGCCTGTCCTACTCACTGCTCTTCGAAGCATCCTGCAAGCCCTTGGCGATGAGGTTCGCCAGTCCCAGGCCGCCGCTCTGCGCCATTGACTGGGCGAAGATTTCCTGGCCGTATTCCATGGCGGAGGATGCCGATTCGTCGTCGCCGGTGCCCAGCCATCCGCCCTCGGAATCGTGCATCGATTTCATCATCTGGCCGATCAGCAAAGCTTCGAACTGCTTGGCGGCGGAAACAATCCTGGCCGGGTCGTCTTTGGGACGCACCTTACCCAGCGCGTCGATGCTGGCCGAAGCGGCCTTCTCCGATCCGGACGGGCCGATGGGATTGGTCATGGCTCAAATCACTTTCAGCTCGGCTTCAATGGCGCCGGCGTCTTTCAGATTCTGCAGGATCGAGATGATATCGCGTGGGCTGGAGCCGATCGAAGTCAATGCCTGCACCAGTTCTTCCACGGTGGCGCCCTGCTTCAGCATGACGTTGCGCACGGGCTGCTGCGCGGCGCCCACGGCAACCTTGGGAACTACCTGCGTGGTGCTTCCGGCGCCAAAAGAAGTCGGCTGGCTCACCTGCATGGTGGTTTCAATTTCCACGGTGAGGCTCCCCTGCAGGATGGCCACCGGAGCGATGCGCACATCCTTGCCCATGATAATGGTCCCGGTGCGTTCGTTGACCACGATTTCGGCGGTACGATCCACCTCCACGGTGAGCCGCTCTAGCTCGGAGACGAAACCGGTGGGATCGCTTTGAAACTCGGGGGGCAAGGTGACAGTTACCAGGGCCGCGCTATCGGCGTGCGCCACTTTGCCGAAGCGCTTGTTGAGCGCCTCGGCCACGCGCGTGGCGGTGGTGAAGTCCGCCCGCTCCAGTTGCAGCTTGACGATGTTGCCCAGGGGCACGGAGGGTGCGGCGCGCTCCACGATGGCGCCATTGGGAATGCGTCCCACAGTCGGGTGGTTGACGGTTTTGGCATTGGCGCCGCCGCCGGCCACGAAGCCGCCCAAAATCAGCGGTCCTTGAGCCACCGCGAAGACCTGGTTATCCGGGCCCTTCAAGCCCGTCATCAGCAGGATGCCTCCCTGCAAACTGGGCGCATCGCCGATGGCCGCGATGGTGGCATCGATGCGCGAACCGGGCTGCGCGAATGGCGGCAGGGTAGCGGTGACCATCACCGCCGCGGTATTTTTCACCTGGATGGTGGTGGGGTTGATGGTGAGGCCCATGCGCTCCAGCATGTTGGCCAGGCTCTGGGTGGGGAAGAGGGTCTGCTGGCGGTCTCCCGTGCCTGCCAGACCCACCACCAGACCGTAGCCCAGGAGTTGGTTGTCGCGCACTCCTTCGAGCGACACCAGTTCCTTGAGCCGCGTGGCCCCTCCCGCCGCCATCGATGCCAACAACAATGCCACCGTCGCTTTTTTCATCCTGGGTTTCCTAAAACCGGGTTACCTAAAACGGCAGTAAGCCGAGGATCAAACGATACAGAAAGTTCGGACGCCGCACCGCGTCGTTTATCACACCCTTGCCGTCGATCTTGATTTCCATTTGCGCAATCTGGTTGGAGCTGATCATGTTGGCGCTGGTGAGGTCGGCGGGCCGGATCACGCCCCGCACCGTCACCAGTTGATGCTCGGAATTGACCACAACGTCCTTGGTGCCTTCCACCACGAGGTAGCCGTTGGGGAGCACGTGGGTCACGCGTGCGCTGAGCGTGGCGGTGATGGTGGCGCCGCGGCTGGTGGTTCCCGCCCCATTCAGCGAGGTGGAAGTGCTGGTGTTCAGCAGGTTCGACAAAGCGTTGCTCGGGCTCTTCACCCCGCCTAGCGCGGTGATCGACGATTGGGCGGCGGAGGCCCGCGCGGTCTGGGTGGCGCCGGTGGCAACCGCGGTAGCGTTTTCGCTCACCACGACGGTTACCATATCGTCCACTCGCGCCGCCCGCACATCGCTTGCGATATCCATCAGGCGCGCGCCCGGAGACCACAGCGAGCCCGGCGAGGGCTGCACCGGGGCCGGCTGGTCCTTCAGCGCTTCCTGCAGGTAGCGGTCGAGCGCGCTCGTCTCCGCGGCCTTCTTTTTCTTCGCGCCGGACGCCCAGGCGCTGCCCAACGTTGCGCTGCCCACGACGAGCAGCAGCAGCGCGAGAGACAAACAGAATCGATCCGGACGAGAGGTCATCATGGCACCGTAGAAGAAGCGGCCAGCACCAGCGCTTTTCCCTTCCCGCTGACCCGCGCTTGAAATAAGCGGTTGCTTTGCAAATTGCGAATACTGACCTGGTCGCCCGAGCGGCCCGCCGATTCGGCACGGCCGGTGAAAGACAGGTGCGCCGACCCGATCCGGACCTCGACCGAAACCATCTCACCCCGATAGATGTCGTCAGGGGGCTCCAGTTGGTCCAACCGCACTTCCTGCCCGGCGGCGATGGGGCGAAGCGGCTGCATGCCTTCGACCTGCTCCGGAGCGGTGGCATCGCCGCCGCGCGGGAAACACTTCTCCGTCCTGCGCGCGATTGCCCGTGCTTCGATCGGCTGGCCGGCGCGCAGATTCCCGGCCGCCACCAGCCGGGTACAGGATGCCGTAATCCGCACCCGGGCCCAGATGGCGAATCGGCGGTCGGATCCGTAGACTACGTCGCCCGGCCAAAGCACCGGGGAGCGCTGCTCGGGGGAAGCCGGCGCGACCAGCCGCTCGCGTGAAAACTCCAGGCGCCCGCGCGGCACCGCGTAGAGGCTGGTTTCAGCGATCTCGATATTCGCGTCCGCAATCCCCAGCGCGGATTGCATCGCTTGGACGATGCGGGCGGGATCCAGACGTTCCATCGGCCACTCGAAACAGATTTCGCGAAGTCCAGCCGGCGACAAGGAATAGCGTTCGGCCAGCGAGGCCAGTTCCGCCGCGTGAAACGTCCGCCGGGAGCCGGGTGGCGGAGCCGAAGCCAGCTCGATCTGGGGAGGTACGGCCGCAAATTCGGGCGCCACAGCCGCCAGATCGTTGGCCAAAATGCGGTCGCCGGAAAGGGGAGCGCAGGCCGGAGTTTGCGCCGTGGCGCTCACCGCCGCTGCCGCCAGCGCGGCCGCCAGAACCGGAACTATGGCAAGGCTCGGCATGGTTCCTTATTGCTTGAGGTTATTTACCTGCTGGTACATATCGTCGGCCGCTTTGACCACTTTGGAGTTCGCCTCATAGGCGCGCTGCGCCTGAATCAGGTTAATGAACTCCTCGACGATGCTGACGTTGGATTGCTCGGTGTAGCCCTGCAGCAGGGTGCCCATCCCCTCCTGCCCGCCCGGGTTTGCCACCACCGGCTCGCCGCTGGCGTCGGTGGGCTGGTAGAGACTATTGCCGATGCTGTTCAGCCCCGCCGGATTCTGAAATCCGCCAAGCTGGATCTGGCCGGCCTTTTGCGCGGAGGTCTGCCCGGGCAGCACGTAGCTCACCGTGCCATCTTGAGCGATGGTGATGGATTGCGCGGCGGAAGGGACGGTAATCTGCGGTTCCAGCGTGTCGCCATTCGAGGTGACAAAGTTGCCGTTGCGGTCGAGCTGGAATTGGCCGTTGCGGCTGTACGCGAGCTGTCCGGTAGCGGCCAAACGGATCTGGAAGAAGCCGTTGCCCTGGATTACCACGTCCAGCGGGTTATCCGTCTCGGTAGAGTTGCCTTGGGTGAAAATGATCTCGTTCGAAGCCGCGCGCGTTCCCAAGCCCAGTTGCAGGCCGGTCGGCATGGTGGATTGCTGGCTGGATGCCGAGCCCGGCTGCACCATGTTCTGATACAACAGGTCCTGAAACTGGGTCCGCCGCGCTTTGTAGCCCGCGGTGTTGGCGTTGGCCAGGTTGTTGGCGATGTTATCGACATTGAGCTGCTGGGCGTTCATGCCGCTGGCAGCGCTATAGAGAGCGCGGATCATGACGCACTGACTCCCGGCTGCTCAAGCTCGGACAGCTCCCGATCGATGTAGCTTTGCGGGTAGCCGTGATTATATAGGTCGGCCACCAATCCGGCGTTGACCTGGGTGCCGTTGGAGAGCTGTACCATCTCGTTCGGCTGGCTCTGCTGCAGGGGCGACCCCGGCGCGCTGGTGATGTCGTCCGACGCCACCACCGTGCCGCCCAATATTTGGGCCACGGTTTCCGCCGTCTGTTGGGTGGCAAAGTAGATCGGGTTGTAGTTCCAGGAGGCGCCATCCCCCGAACCGGTGGGGTCGCTCAGCCAGACGTCGCCGGTGCCGAACACGGACTCCAGCGTGGGAACGTCGTTGCCGCTGGCGCCGGACGTGGTGGAGGTAGTCCCACTGGAAGTGGACGCGCTCGAACTGGCGGCGGTAGTGCCGGTGGTGGTGCTGCCGCTGTCCGTACCCGTGGCGCCGGCGCTTGCGGTGTAGGTTGGCTTCACGGTACCGGTGGTGCGGAGCGCCGCCTGGTCCTTGCCGGGGGTGCTTGCCGCACTTGCCACGCTGGAGTTGCCCCCGGTCACCCATGCGTCCAGATCGATGCCGGTGACCTCGCTCGCCAGGACATCCCCGAACGGCGTTTGGTAGACCGCAGGACTCTGGGCCGCGGCGGATTGCGTTTGCTCCGCCGCCGAAGCCGGGTTGCGTACGCTGCTAATCATCATGATGTCTTCCTTTTCCGGAAACGTCGCGGCCAGTCTCGCTCACGAGCTCACCCGTGCCACTTCCTGAATTGATTTGGTGTCCATGTCGCTCGATACTCCGATTGCTTTCTGCAGCATTTCAAACTGCCGCATCACGCCCACCAGCCGCATGGCCGCTTGCGCCACGGGCACATTCGAACCCTCGATCTTGCCCTGCTCGACTTTGACATCCGTGGCCGGGGCCGGGACGTTTTTGGGATCGGTATTCCGGAAACAAGTGTTGCCCATTTTGGTGAGGGATGCGGTGGAAGCGAAGTTGACTACCTGGAGTTGTCCCAGCGCCTGGCCCTCCTGGGTGAGGGTACCGTCCGGCGAGATCTCAATCGGCTTGCCCGATGCAACTTGAATGTTGCCTCCGGAGGCCGTTTGCAAGGCATAACCGTCGGCTGTCGCCAACTGGCCCGAAGCCAACACCTGCAGGCTTCCGTTGCGGGTGTACAGCGGGCCGCTGGGGCCGTTCACCACCAGAAAGCCGCTTCCATTAATGGCTACGTCCATGGAGTTGCCCGTCACCTGCAGCGTGCCTTGCGAGAAATCGGTCCACTGACGCTCGATCACCGGCATGGTGGAAGGCGGGCCGTCCCCCGCGCCCGAAGCTACATCGGCGGCGAACAATCCATAGAATTCCTGGTCGCTTTTATAACCTGAAGTCGCCGAGTTGGCCAGATTGTTGGCCAGCAGATCGAGTGACTCCATGCGGGACCGGAGCCCGCTGGCCGCGGCAATCGTCAGCGCATCCATAAAGCCTTCGGCGCCAACTAATGCAACTCAGTGCCCAACGGGTCCGGCCAAAGAAAATTCCCGGAAACCCTTTGGGATTTGCCGATATGTAGAAATGACGAGAAGCGAAAATCCGTCAAATCCCTGACGACCGCGGTTGACTGTCAAAAGCCCAACACCCTTGCCCCATTCCTATCCGCTTGAAAATACGAAAAATCCATAGTGGAGCTTGAGCTGCCTTCTGCTCCGCCGTGACGATTCGTTCGGCAACGGTCTCTTTGGCGCCCCAAATGGCGCAGAGCGGCGTTCCCGCCAACAACTTCGCGCACAACCGTAACTCTATCGCCCAGAATTCCTCCGCTCCTGCCGCATCGTCCAACCCGGCGGCACAGCAGACGTCGCAGCCTTCCGGCTCGTCCTCGTCCGACCAGGCGGATTCCCAACCTTCCGCCTTCATGGCCGCCCTCATAAGCGCGACTCTGGACGATTCCGGCAGCAACCTGCTGGCAAAACCATTGGCCACGGCGGGAGCGAATTCCACCATCGTCAACGGCCGCCGGCTGAATACGCTCAAGCAGCCGTCCAGGATCGGCAACCAGGAGGCACTCGCGGTCGCGGTGCCAACCTCGCTGACGACGCCACCCGTTTTGCCGTTGCGATTTTCCCTGCCTTCTCGCGATCCCGAAGAGGATTCGATCCCGGACGGCGACAACGCCGCGTCCAATAGCGGGGCCCAAGCCGACAACGCCTCCGAGCCGGCCAAGCGCACCGCCGATGCCGCGACGGCCGCCGAGTCCCAAGCCAACTCCTCCGAAGAACTGACCTTCGCCGCCCGCGTGCAGCCGGCGAAACCCGTCACGGAACCTGCATTTTCCACCGCATCCTCTTCCGGCGCCAATGTTTCGAACGCCACGTCCGGCGCGGCGGATGTCGCGCCTTCGGCAGCACCTTCCACCGCTTCCACTTTATTCGCCCCTGGAGCGATGGCGGCCTTCCGGCAAAACGACCAGATCGCAGCGACACCCCAAACCGCGGCAACGCCTCCCTCCCAGCCGGTGGAAGCGATCGCTCCCGCATTCCCTAAACCGGCCGCGGCACCGTTGCAAGACATTTCGCTTCAGGTCGGACAAGCCGGCTCTCCGAAAGTGGAAATCCGCATGGTGCAGCAATCCGGTGAGTTGCAGGTAGCCGTTCGCACCGGCGATTCGGATCTCTCCCACGGCCTGCAGCAGGGCCTCTCGGATCTGGTGGGCCGGTTGCAAGAGAGCGGCTTTCGCGCCGAGGCGTGGCGGCCGGCCGGCCTGGACTCCCACTCGGCCACCGTTGTCGAAACCAAAAGCTCTTCGGAAAGCTCTCAGAGTGGCGATTCGCAACCAGGCAATAGCGGCTCCCGCCAGGAGAGCGGCCAAAGGCAACAGAATCCGTCGCGCCGTCCGGCTTGGGTAGACGAGTTGGAAGCGCGCATGAACAACCAGCGTTCAACAGGAGAATCTTATGGCATCCGCAATTAGCCCGCTGACCTCGTCTTCGACTGCGTCGACCACGGGTTCCACTTCCTCCTCCAGTTCGTCGTCCGCGCCCACCGAAGAGATGTTTCTGCAACTACTGGTGGCGCAACTGAAAAACCAGGACCCGCTGAATCCCACCGATAGCACCCAGTTCGTTTCGCAACTGGCGCAGTTCAGCGAGCTCGAACAGGTGATGGGGATTCGGTCCGACATCGAAACCTATCACTCCCAGGCTGTTGCGGCTGCCAGCACGGCCAGCGACGCCACCGGCGACTCTACCGCCGCGGCGAGCGGCACAAGCAGCACGACCGGCAGCAGTTCGACGGCAGCGTCTTAGCAGGAGAAATTACTTAGGAGAACCGATACGCCATGTTTCCCGCATTTTCCACAGCGCTTTCCGCACTGACGGCCGACACCGCCGCCATCGACGTAACCGGCAACAACCTTGCCAACCTCAACACCAGCGGATTCAAAGCCGGCCAGGTTAACTTTTACGACATGATGGCGGAATCGCTGGGCGCCGCCAGCGGATCGCAGGTCGGCGGCGGGGTGCTCCCCATTTCGACCTTCACCAACTACTCCCAAGGCGCCGTCATCGGCACCGGCGTCTCCACCGATGCCGCGATTCAGGGGAATGGATTCTTCGTACTGCAGAACTCCTCCAATCAGACCCTCTACACGCGCGACGGTTCCTTTCAGATGAGCCCCAACGGCTACCTGACAGACGCCAACGGAAACTACGTGCAGGGCTGGCTAGCCACCGATGGCACCGTAACCCCCAGCGGCCCCACCAGCAGCATCCGGGTTCCGACCGATTCCACTATGGCGGCTTCGGCCACCACCACCATGAGCATGAACGTTAATCTGGACGCCTTGTCGTCCAGCACACCCAATACGTACAGCGCTCCCATTCAGGTTTACGATTCGCTGGGCAACGCGCAGACGCTGACGGTGACGTTCACTGAGAGCACCACCACGCCTAACACCTGGACCTACGCGGTCACGATTCCGTCTTCGGCGCTTGGTTCCAGCAGTTCTTCCAGCGGCAGTTCGACAACCACCTCGACAACCACTTCGGTCGGCACCGGCACGCTTACCTTCAACACCAGCGGCGAGCTCACCGGCGTGACGCAAACCACCCCGACCCCAAGCTCTTCGAGCGG
>Ga0182014_10001112_pt1 | contig 36508 bp, 30 predicted proteins | sample 612S2DmetaG_FD_120489 | JGI IMG/M metagenome (GOLD analysis project Ga0182014, IMG submission 120489) | Permafrost microbial communities from Stordalen Mire, Sweden - 612S2D metaG | ecosystem: Environmental > Terrestrial > Soil > Wetlands > Permafrost | place: Sweden: Stordalen | collected... | reverse complement strand
TTCGGCTTGCGGCACTGCCCGGATTGGCGTTGCGTCATGACTTCCAGCCACGCGGTGGAGCGGCTGGATGTGAAGACCGCCGAATTCTGTTCCAGGTGCCACCAGGTTGTCGGCAACGGGTTTGACTGGTAGCGGGAGGTGGAACCACCGGTGGAGAGGTTACCGCCGGGAGCCCATCGCCCTCAAGCCCGCTGGCGGTGGCGCTTTACTTCGGAAACCCGCCGATCAGCAACACCGCGGTGATTGTTAACGGGAGCGGTTTTACGGGCGGGCACCATGGGTGTCTATCAGATCGACTGCACCATTCCGGGCAACCACTACAACGGCAATGCGCTGCCGGTGACGCTGCGCATCGGCGGGGTGAGCGCGCGGCGGCCGTGTACGTGAATTGAACGTCGCCCCGCGGTCCCGATCGCGACAATACTAGTACCTACAATACCTGGGGACTCGAACGTGGTCATGGCGCCGGGCGGCAACTTGGCTTAAATTGGTAAAGGACATTCGTGGAGCGTAAAATGCGGTCGCTTTGTATCGTTTTAATATCGGTTCTAGGTCTGGCTTCCTGCAGCCGCGATCCCAACTTCGTCAAGAAGCGCTACTTAGACAGGGGGAATGTCTATTTTGAGCGCGGCAAGTACAAGGAAGCCGCGATCATGTATAAGGATGCTCTGCAGAAAGACCAGCGCTACGGCGCGGCCCACTACAAACTGGCCCTTACCTATTTGAAGGAGGGCCAGATGGCGGGCGTGGTTTCGGAACTGCGCAAGGCGGTGGAGCTGTTGCCGAAGAGCGATCCCGACCATTGGGACGCGGTGGTGAAGCTCTCGGAGATCTATATCGCCGAGGCGTCTAAAGACAAGATCTTCATGCAGGAAGTCCGGGGCTATATCCACGACTTGTTGGCCCGGGACCCGAGTTCTTACGACGGCCACCGGCTGAGCGGAGATTACAATTTCGCACAGGCATTCCTCGCCTTCAGCACGGCCAACGCCGACGAGGGCCGCAAGCTGGTAGCGCAGGCGCAGGAGGAGTATCAAAAGGCGTACGCCATCCGCCCCAAGCAAAAAGAACTGCAGATGCAGATGGCGCGCGTACTCTGGTCACAGAATAAGCTGCCGGAAGCCGAGCAATACTATTGGGACGTCATCGGCGAAGACAAGACGTACCAGATCGCCTACGAGGAGCTGACCAAGATCCAGATTTTGCAGAACCAGATTCCGGACGCCGAAAAGACGCTCAAGCTGGCCTATCAGAATAATCCCAAGCAGTACCGGTTTCTGACCCAACTGGCGGGGTTCTACTCGACCTTGAATCAGCGGGACAATATGATCGGCGTGCTGAACCAGATCAAGGCCCATGCCAGCGATTTTCCCAACGCCTATCTGGTGGTGGGCGATTTTTACTACCGGAAGCACGACCTCGACAAAGCGGAAAAGGAATATCGGGAAGGCATGGCGGCCGATTCCAAGCGTAAGGCGGATTACCAGAAGCGAATCATCGAGTTGTTGCTGGTCGAGGGCAAGAAGACCGAAGCCGTCGAAATCAACAACCAGATTTTGGCGGCCGACCCCAAGGACGATTACGCCAAGGGGTTGCAGGCTTCCATGATGCTGGATAGCGGCGAAGTTAACAAAGCCCTGGAGCAATTGCAGGCGGTGGTGGCCCAGGCGCCGCAGAACCCGGTGGTGCACTATAACCTGGCGCGGGCTCACCTGCTGCGAGGCGAGATCGAACAGGCTCGCCAGCAGCTCCAAAAGGCCGTCGAAATCCGTCCCGATTACGTTTTGGCGCGTACCAAGCTCGCGCAGATCGAGATTGCCCGCGGCGAGTGGGACAATGCCATGAAGTCCGCTGGACAAATTCTGGCGGTCGACCGGAACAGCCTCGTGGCCCACATGATTCAGGCGGGGGCGCTGATGGGTCAAAAGAAGTTCACCGATGCGCGCGCGCTGCTCCAAAACATGCTCAAGGTCTACCCTAACTCGCCCGACGTTCTGATCGAACTCGGCGAGCTCGACGTTCAGGAGAAAAAATATCCCGATGCAATGGACACCTTCCGCCACTCCTACCAGTTAAATCCGGGCGACACGCGCAGCCTGGTGAGCATGGTCCAGGTTTATGTGCTCCAGGGCAAAGGCGACGACGCGGTGGCCATGCTGCAGAGCGAATCGTCCAAGGCTCCCACCCGCAACGACTTCAAGGTGCTGCTGGGCAGCGCCGCGGTGCAGACCGGCAAATACGACGTGGCCATTCCGGTCTTTCAGAGCGTGCTCGATTCCATGGATCCGAAGTCCAAGGCGCGCGCCGATCTGTATATGCGTCTGGGGGAGGCGTATCGCAAGAAGGGCGATTTGCAGAACGCGTTGACCTCGGTCCAAAAGGCCCGCGAATTAGTGCCCGAGAACACCATGGTGTTGATCACTCTCGGGGTGATTCTGGATATGGCGGGCCGTTGGACGGAGGCCAAACAGGTATACGATGCCACCCTGCGCCTCCACCCCGACGATGGGCAGGCGCTCAACAACGACGCCTATCTGATGGCCGAGCACGGCGGCGACCTGGATCAGGCGCTCACCTACGCCTCGCGCGCCAAGCAGTTGCTGCCGGATAATGCCGAAGTGTCCGACACGCTGGCCTGGATCTATATCAAGAAGCAGATGAGCCAGAATGCCGTGGATATCCTGTCGGACGTAGTGCAGAAGCAGCCCAACGCTTCCACCTACCGCTACCATCTGGCCATGGCGCTGGCCCAGAAGGGCGACAAGCCACATGCGTTTAAGGAAGCCCAGGAAGCCCTAAGGCACAGCCCCACGGCGGAAGAGCGGCAAAAAATTCAGGACTTGATGGCCAAAGTGAGCTGATCGCGGCTGGCGGCCTGTTCATTTCCATCCCGCGACCCGCAAGAACCCGGCCCGCACCCCGGCTGCCTTTGCGCCGAGCACGCCCTAGCCACCCTGGCGCAGGTAATGAGACACGAAAATCCGGTTGCGGCGGAGGGTGGATTCGAGATACATGTTGGCTGTCCGGAATCGATAGGAGCGCTTTGCTTCACAAACTAACCGCATATGTCCCCTCAAACTAGCAACTCACCCATTGCCGAACGGCCCACGCGCGTTCGTTATTGGGTGATCGTCTTGGCCGTCACACTGGCGGTAGTCACCTATATCGACCGCGTCTCGATCTCGTTCGCGGCTCCTTTCATCCGGCATGACCTGGGGCTTTCCGCCATCCAGTTGGGGTGGGTTTTTGCAGCGTTCGGGTGGGCCTATGCGCTGATGGAGATTCCCGGGGGATTCCTAGGAGACTGGATTGGCCCGCGCAAGGTCCTGACCCGCATCGTCCTGTGGTGGTCTTTTTTCACTGCCGCCACTGGGTGGGCTTCCGGCTTCATTTCGCTCACGGTGACGCGCTTCCTGTTCGGCGCGGGCGAAGCCGGTTGCTTCCCCAACCTGACCAGAGCCTTCGCCACCTGGCTCCCCGCAAGGGAAAAAGTGCGCGCGCAAGGCATCCTGTGGTTGAGCACGCGTTGGGGGGCGGCGCTGACGCCACCGGTGGTGGCGCTGGTAATGAAGGCGGTGGGATGGCGCCATGCCTTCGAGATTTTCGGCGCATTGGGAGTGATCTGGGCGGTTGTATTCTTCCTGTGGTACCGCGACGATCCGATGAAGAATCCCAAGCTCAACGCCGCTGAACGCACGCTCTTGAAGGAAAGCTCCAAACTGGCCTCCGGGCACCGCGACATGCCCTGGCGTGAGGCGCTGCGCTCGCGCCAGGTGTGGATGCTGTGTATCCAGTACTTCTGCCATTCTTATGGGTGGTATTTCTATATGACCTGGCTGCCGAGCTACCTGCGCGACGGGCGTCATCTGGCCTACGGCTCCACTGCTCTGTTCAGTGCGCTGCCCCTATTCCTGGCCGGGCTCGGCGATCCGGTGACGGTTTTCCTGTCGGGACGGCTGGCGCCTAAGATGGGGGTAGCGCGGGCGCGGCGGCTCATGGCCTACATCGGATTCAGCGGCGGCAGCGTGTTCTTGGTCGTCTCCACCATGATCGCGGATGCGAGGCTCGCGGTATGGGTGATCGGCGTGGCCGCGTTCTTTTTGGAGTTAGTAATGTCGCAGGCGTGGGCGTCCACCATGGACGTCGGCGGGAAATACGCCGGAACGCTTTCCGGCGCCATGAACATGACCGGCAACATAGGAGGCGCGCTCTCGCCGCTAACGATCGGCTACATGCTGTCCTGGACCGACAACAACTGGAATCTCATCTTCTATGTTTCAGCCGCGGTAGTGGCCCTGGGCATCGTGTGCTGGGCGCTCCTCGATCCGGTGACGCCGTTCGACGCCAAGGCGAGCGCCAGCGACACCGTGCCGGCGTAAGTCTTCCGGATCATCGGTGCGTTTGCCGGGCCGCGCAGGTCAGGATCCGTGGAGAGTTGAAATTCAAGCCGCCGAGGAACGCAGATCAGTCCCTTCACTTCTTTATCTGCGTTCATCGGTGGCCATATTCTTTCACGCTCTTTCAGGCACCGGTGCCTGCCGCTGCCGGCTAGTCGATCGCCGGGCCGAAGTAACCTTGGGCCAGGGCCGGTTCGAGTTCCAGCGCTTTGCTCCAGCAATTGCGCGCCTCTTCGGCCTTGCCGTTGGATTCCAGGATGCGGCCCAGGTTGAGCAACGCTTCCGACATGTCGGGCTGTTGCGCCAGAGCTTCGCGGTACAAGCGAATGGCTTTGTCGTACTGGCCGATCTTCTCGTACATCAGGCCGGCATTGTACAGGATCTCCGGGGCGCGCTCGCCCAGATCGATCAGGCGCACGTGAAACTCCAGCGCCGTGTCGAACTCCGAGGCGTGAATGGCCAGAGCGGCCATGCCGCGCAGTGCATCCAAGTTCTTGGGATCGGCTTCGAGCATCTTCTCGTACAGGCGCTCGGCGTATTCCCGCTCGCCCAAGCCGCTATAGGCCAGCGCCAGGTTGGCCTGTGCCTCGGGCCACTGCGGGCGGTACTTCAGACAGCCTTCGAAAGCTTCGGCCGCCCCGCGAAAATCTTCGCGCTTCAGCCGCAAGTAACCCATGCGGAAGCGGGCTTCCTCTTCCTTGGGAGCCTTTTCGAGAAGCTGCCGATAGCAGCGCTCGGCGTCTTCCAGGTGGTCGCCGTGCTCGAGCAGCAGGGCGATATTCCAAATCGGAGCCAGGGCTTCCGGGTTGGCCGCGATGGCGCGCTCGTAGCTGTCGCGCGCGTCTTGCGTCTTGCCCATCTGCTCGCAGACGATGCCCTGGTTGGTCAGCGCTTCGGCGGACTGAGGACGAAGCTTCAGAGCTTCCTGGTAGGATTCGAAGGCTTGCTGCCAGCGGCCCGACTTCTGGTGTGCCAGTGCCAGGTTGAACCAGCCCTCGAAATGCCCCGGAACGGCCGAGACCAGCAGGGTGCAGAATTTGGCCGTCAAAGCGTGCTCTTCGGCCGCACAGGCCCAGGCCGCCAGACCTTCCAGCGCCACCGTGGAATCCGGCCGCAGTTCCAGCAGGCGTTCGGAATATTCGCGCACCATGTCGAAATCTTCCTTGGCCATGCCGATCAGGGTCAAGTTGGCCAGCGACTCCTCCGAATCGGGATTCCCGTCGAGGATGCGCTGATAAATCTCGGCCGCTTCGTCGGGATGTCCCAGAGACTGGAGCGCGGCCGCCTTGCCGAACAGCGCCTCTTCGTGGTCGGACTTGATCTCCAGGCAGTGTTCGAAGGAAAAGAGCGCCGATTTGGGGTCTTCCAGCCGCAGATGGCACACGCCCACGCCGAGGTGCGAGTCCAGGTGGTTGGGGTCGAGCGTCGAAGCTTTATGAAACGCTTCGCTGGCGTCGTCCCAATTCCCGCTCCGCTCCAGACACACGGCCAGATTGAACCAGCCGGTGGCATACTGCGGCTTGAGTTGGGTGAGGGTGCGGTAGCTCCCCGCCGCCTCCTCGTACTTGCCCTGCTCAAACAGGATGTGCCCCATCGCCCGATGGATCTCCGGCGAGGCTTCACTGGAAGAGACGGCGCGCTGCAGTTGCTGCAGCGCTTCATCGCGTTTACCAGCCAGATGCAGGGATACGGCACGGGCCAGAAAAGCCGCTCCCGCTAGGACAGGGGTTACGCTCTTCAGGGCTAGAGGCGCTTCGGAACTGTTCGAAACCAGAGCGGGTTTCGTTTTGGGGCGGATGGCTGTGCTGCTCATGCTCGATGATTCTCCTTGGCTGGCGTTTCCAGCGATGTGATGTGGACCCAGTAGATGCGGGCCCGGTCTTCCGGCGTGCTCGCGAAACCGATGCCGCCGATGCTCAAACGGTTGTCGGTCCATCGATCGACGGGCTGACCGTCCAGGGAAACCGAAAATTGATTGCCGTTCACGCGGGTCAGGACGGTGACGGCCTTCAGCGGCGGCGCCTTCCTGGACTTGCCCGCCGGCGCTCGCTCCTGCAGGTGGATGGCCAGCGATTTGGTAAAACGGGCGCCGGCGATATCGCCGGTCACGCTCCACCGATTGAAGACCAGATTCCCGCCGGGGTCGATCGCCAGGGATGCGGCGTGATAATCCGTCATTTCCTCGGCGCGGAAAACCCACGTGAGGTTGTGGCCTTCCATGCGCGCCAGGAACTCGTAATCGTAGTCGATCAGTTCGATCGAGGGCACGAATAAAGCCAGCGCTCCGGTGTGCGCGCCGGCTGCGTCCACTTTCCATTCCGAAAGATCGCCCACCCAGTTGTCCAGTCCGGCATCGAAATTCTCTTCCAGACGCAGTTTGGCGCGCGCAGCCACCGGCGGCGGCGCTTCCGGAAGACTGGGCGCGGCGGCGGACACTTCCAGGCGGATCGGAGAATAGTCGAAGGCCGGCTCCTGGGGCTCGATGGGAACCAGCGAAAGCTGCGGCACGCCGTGCGGCGCCAGGGGAGCCAACATCGGCACGCGGCGCAGACCCGCCTGCCAGGAGGGGCGCGCCAACGGACACAAATCGAGGGGCGGCGGCAGAGCGTCGCGCTCCGCCAGGCGCCAGACCATAGCAGCCGTCCGTCCGTCCATCCGGTAGTCCTGTTGGGTGCCGGCCGGGGCTAGAAACTCAGGCCAGACGAATCCATGCACGTCGGCCGGGCTTGGCGGCGCCGGCAAGCGCGCGCCGCCCGGAGCCAAACGGCTCTCGGCCGGACGCACGCTGGACGGCAGCGATATGCCCGCCGGGAACCCGTTCCGGAGTTCCTGCGGCCAGAGCATGGCCGCCACCGGCCGCGGCGCCGTGAATTTTGGCAGCCTGGTCCGTTCGCCGCGGAACCGGGCCTCGACCGAAACCTGCCGTTCGATCCCTTGGGCGGCCGACGGAGCCGGAGCGAAAGGGCCCGGGCGCGGCATGGCAGCGGTTCCCGGCACGCCTGCCTCGTTCGCTTCGAAAGCCGGCAAGTGCGCCGCCCGAAACTGCTGCCGCAACAGATGGCAGGAGCGGTGCCGCGGCATGCCGCCCAGCGCGCCGAAGCGGATCGGCGTGGTCGGAGCGTTCTCGAGTGCCACCAGTACATGCCGGCCGGGGGCCTGGCGTAATTGGGGTCCGCGGTGGAGGCCCCAACGGCTGGAATCCCGCCCCGCCAGCCTGGCTTCGGCCTCTGCGCCCCGGCGCGAGCCCGCTTGGGCGAAAACCGGCCCGAGGAACCGCTCGCAACCCGGCTTCTGGCGCGGACCGGTCACCGGCTGCACGCGCGGCCACACGCGTTCCCGCTTGCGATAAGACACCACCGGATTGAGCTCCAAGAAGCCGCGTTGGACCAAAGGCTCTGCGCTTTCGATCGATCCCGCCAGAATCGGTTTAGGCGTCTCCCGCCGCCGCATGAGGTTCGCCACCTGGCTGGCTTCGAGCAACCGATCCATACCCTGCCGCAGTTGATATTGGTTGCGGTGCTCCCGCGAGCAGAAGTCGCCGCCCGCGCCGACCCAGATCCGGCTCAGGGGCTTACCGCATAGTTGGCAGGTGCGAGCGCTCATTTCCGGCCTAATTATAAACACAGGGCAAAGCAATTACTAGGATAAATGCCGGGAGTAGCGAACTGCTAACTATAGTTAACACTAGTAACCACTGTAGGTTACCGACTGACTGCTAACTTCACCGCTAGAGCGCTGAATTTGGTTAACTCAATCTATTTTTGGAGTTTTCATTCGGTGTTTTCCGGTAAAATCATGCCTGAGACAGAGTTCTTTGGGCTCTGCCGGAGGCTATGCATGGTTGAGTCAACTGCGCGCCGGGAGAAGCCGGAAGCTGGCAATTCGCTGTCCTATCTGTGGCAGGTCGCCGGCAAACCGCTTGCAGTCAGCCTGGCGTTAGATCTAATCGACCGGTTGGAACGCGAAGTCGTGGAGAACTTCCGCTCGCTGACTTCGCGGGGCTCGGAAACGGGAGGACTGCTGCTGGGGCACATTGGTCCGGGCGGCGCCATCGCGGACGCGCCGACGATTGTGTCGGTCGACGACTACGAAACCATCGCGTGCGACTACAGCCGCGGACCGCTCTACCGCCTCTCCGACGCCGACCGGGGACGCTTCGAGCGCGCCGTCGAGCAACACCTGGCGAGCGGCGCGGCTGTAGTGGGTTTCTTCCGCGGCCACACTCGCAAAGGGATTTCCCTCGATGCCGACGACCTGGCGTTTATCGAGACTCGCTTCGCCCGTCCCAACGACATCGTGCTGCTGGTCCGCCCGTTTGCCACCAAAGCCAGCGTGGGCGGGATCTTCATTTGGGAAGACGGCCGGATGCAGGCAGAGGCCAGTTACCTGGAGTTTCCATTCCGTTCCGCGCAGCTCTCCGAATCCGGAAGAATTCTGGAAACGCCGCGCTTCGCCGGCCCCATAGCAGCTCTGGCTGCCGCCCTACCGCCGCTATCGAAGCCCGCGGCGCGCGCCCAAATCGTCCCCATCGCAACGCGGCGGGAATTTGCCGTGCCGCCGGCCGGTACCGCCAGTCCGGAGCCCGCCAAGCCGGAGCCGCAGGCGAAACCGGAGACGCCCGCCGCACCCGCGCCCGTTCCGGGCAAGGCGGCGGAGAGCAAGCCGGCCGAGAACAAAATCGCGGACGCCAAGACCCCGGCCGCCAACCCCGCCGCCGCCAAGATCGGCCAGGCGAAACCCGCCGAAGCGAAACCCGCTGCCGATCTCAAAATCCCGGCCGATGTCAAAACCAAGGAAGCCAAATCTGCCGAAAAAATCGCCGAGAAACCGGAGGCGGAGCAAGCCAAGCCGGCGGAGAAAGCCCCTCTAGCCAAGCCCGCAATCACGTTCATGGCCGACACCGAGTCTGCCCCGGCGCGTAACCTTTTCCCCTTCATCCTCTCCGCCGCGGCCGCGGTCGTGCTGGGAGTCGCTTTGTTCGTCTATCCCGGGTTTTTGATTCACTCGCGCCGGCCGTCGGTGCCGCAGAACGCATCCAACCAGATCCTCCGGGTGGAACGGACGGGGACGGGTACCGACCTGCTGCTTACCTGGAACCGCGACTCCGACGCGATCCGCAACGCCACCCGCGCCGTGTTGACGATCAACGACGGCGATCGCCAGGAAAGCTACAGCATGGATCCCGGCGAGTTGACCAGAGGCAACATCGTGTACTCGCCGATCAGCGGCGACACGAGCTTCCGTATGGAACTGACCGAACGCGATCAGAGCAAGACCACCACCGAATCGGTGCGGATACTGCGCACGCGGCCGTCGCCCATGGACGCCGCCAACCCGCCCGCGGTGCAGAAACCAGTCCCCGCGTCAACCGCGGCCAGTACGGCGGCTGCGCCGGGCGCCCCCGGACTTCCACCCGCCACCCCACCCGCCTCCAGTTCAACGGACCCGTCGGTTCCCGAGCAGCAACCTGCCGTTGCGCCGACCCCGGCCAAGAAATTCGATGCTTCCTCTTTGGCGACGCGGCTCCGGCCGGCCCGAGAGTCCGATGTCCCGGATGCCCCGCCCATCGACGCCCCAGCCGCGGGGATTCCCGGCGCCAGTTTCAGCGGCCCTGCTCCCGCGCCTTTCGCAGCCTCCTCGGCCCCGCCCCGTCCCGGTCCGCCGGCGGCAACTCCCGCGGCCAGCCCAAACACTACCGGCGGCCAGATCCGTGAAGCCATGGTGGTCTATAAAAAGGCGCCGGATTACCCCATCGTGGCTCGCCAGGTGGGCGCCAAAGGCGAAGTGGTTTTGACCGCCACCGTGGGAACCGATGGCAGGGTGAAAAGCGTGAAGGTTGTCAGAGGTCACCCGCTCCTGGTGAAAGCGGCTGCCGATGCGGTGATGCAGTGGATTTACCGTCCGACTCTGCTCAACGGCCAGCCCGTGCAGAACGATGTGCGGATCACCCTCAACTTCGAAGGCCAGTAACCATATTGCGGGCCGGACGACAGCCTTCGGCCGCCTGCCCGCCGCTCCGCTGCCGATTCAGTCTCGCGGCTCTTCCGGATGCAGCCCTTCCGGTCCGGGCTCCGGATCGTATCGCCGTTTTTCCACTCCGCTATGGCGGCAGTGCTCGTGGCGCTGACACTCCTGCCGCGCGACATTTCCCACGGCGGTTATGCTGGAAGCCAACGCGTCTTGCGGGATCTTCCTTTTTGTGGTGCCTTCTTAGCCACCCGCCGGGACCCCAGTTCCGCTACGCTGTAGAAGGAGGCCCGCAGGCTGGCCGTAGTCGATGCCGCATCAAGATTGGGCTTTATGGAACACGTACAGAAATACTGTCACACTCAGGCTCGCCAGCAAATGGATCCCCGATATGAGCGGCGCTACCGCGGCGACCGTACCGCGCGCAAGACTTAACAGGTCGCGAATGAATCCCGCTGCCAGCAGAACCGTCAGCAGCATCATCCCGATCCATGCGAACAGGGCCGCGTTCTTGAGTCTCATGCTTGAAGTATACTTCCCCTGCCTCGCGCTGGCAGCCTTCCGTTAGGGTATCCTCTCCAAGGTGAGGAGAACGGACCAGCGAGTTTCCGCGGCGGCGGCCATTGGCGGGCTGCTCGCGTTTGGGGCGATGGCATATCCGCTGGCGCGCGGCGAGGCGATCGGGTTCGACCTGCCGGTGCGGGCGGCCATCCATGGCTGGGCGTTCCCGGCGCTGACGGCCGCCATGCGGCTGATCACGATGCTGGGCTCGGAATACTTCCTGGTGCCGCTGGCGGCGATTCTGGTGTGGCGTTGGGAGAAGCGCGGCGAGCGCAAGGCTGCTTACCTGCTGGTGGCCGGCAGCCTGAGCGCGGAAGCGGTGGCGCAACTGCTCAAGGCTCTGATTCACAGGCCGCGGCCGGAAGTTTTCTTTGGGCTCTTGCCCGCCGAGACGTACAGCTTCCCGAGCGGGCACGCATTTGTGCCGGCGGTATATTTTGGGATCCTGGCCGGCATCCTGGCGACACGACGGCGGTGGCGCGCGGCAGTGGTGGCGATGGCCGCTTTCCTCGGATTCTCGCGCGTATATCTCGGCTACCACTATCCGAGCGACGTGATTGCGGGCTGGGCGCTGGCAGTGGTTTGGCTCGCGCTGTGGGCCATGGTTGCGGACCGCCGCGCGGCTTCCCCCGCTCGCTCTCGTCGCCGGCGATTTTGATCTGGCGTTTTCACGGAGGCTTCGGGCACCCAGTCGCTGGCTGAGAAGGAAAGCCGGCGGAGACTTACAAGTCTTCGGCCGGAACCTGCCCCGTACCCGCGCAGCCGCCTTATGGCGCGTCAAGCGTTTGGATACGGCCACGCGCGTGCTCACCCGATTCTCAGTGGCGAACACCACGGTCCAACCGGCTCTCGATCGCACACACGCGGAGAAGCGCCTGGTAGTGTTTGTGTTCTCGGCGATGCTGCTGTTCCACGGGCATGGCTATGCGCAATCCGGGCCCCAGCCGCCATGCGGACAGGAGTCCGTTCCGCCCTATCCCGGTCTGGATCAATCGCCCATCGTGAGGTTCTGGAGCGAGCCTGATCTCGGACGCGACTGGACGCCGCCCGCGTGCACCAATTGGACCGAGGTGGGCTTTTCTACCCTGGTGACCACCGTGGCGCGATTTCACTATACTTCCGGAGCCGAGGGCTTACTCCGCCGCATCGGGGCAATTTCGGAACTCGCGGGCATGCGCTACTGGTCGGCCACTCACAAGCGGTGGCAGACGCTGATCCTGAACGCCCACGCTTTAACCGGCTCCAAGCCAAGTTACCGCCGCCAAGACTTCACACCGGGCGAGATGAAGCAAGGCAGCCTGCTCTACTTGGAACAGGCCGACAATCTATCCGGTACTACTATCTACCGAATGCGCATTGTAGAGGCTTCGGCTGACCGGCTCGTCTTCGGTGTCGAGAATACCGAAATCATGCGCTATCTCGTTGTGACACTCTTCCATCCGGGCGAGTTGCAGTCGATCTACTTTCTGGATCGCGAATCGGCGAACGTCTGGCGGTACTATAGCATCACGCGCACCGGACGGAACGCGAGCCAGTTGGCCACTGGACATCCGTCTTCCTGGATTAACCGGGCCGTTGCATTCTACCGCTCCCTGGTCGGACTTCCCACCGACCAGGAGCCTCCTGCGGCCCGATGAATACAATAGTTTGTATGCTCGGGCCGCATAGCGCCGTTCCAACCGTCGAACTCATCTGGAAGAAGGCGCCCCCGCCACGGTAACCGCGGCCTGCCGCAGGTCCGTGTCCACGGACTGCAGTTGATTCAGTTCTTTGAGTACTCTGGTCCACTCGTCCTGGTTAGCCCTGGTCGAAATGGGAGCGTCACGGTCACGGTAGAAAGCGAGAATGTCGCTGCGGAGCTCTTGAGGTATTTCCGTGTAGTGGCCGTCCAACTTGTCCAACAGTTCCGAGTAAGCGGCATCGGTCAGTCGATATTTCCCCGCCGCGGTGAGAGATCCAACGTCAAGATTGTCGTTCGACAGCGCCAGATTGCCCGCATTCACTTCCGCCAGCAGCTCCCGATAAGAAGCGATCGTCGAGTTGACGCTGGCCATGTACAACTTTTCGGTTTCGGGTGTCAGTTTCGCAAAGGCGAGCGGACGGAGCGGGCCCACCTTTGGCGTGATGCGCAACAGAGTTGCCAGAAATTTCGACCGGATCCCCGGGCGGCTATAGGTTGCGCCCCAGTTCTTTTCGTAGCTGGAACGGGACAAATTGTAGAGGAAGGTCTTGCGTGTAAGGCTGGGTGTGCCTTTCCTGAGTTCCTGTTTCTTGATTTGCCACGCAACCCTGGTCATGGCCGGAAGAATCGAGCCGACCGTACGGCGATACGATCCAATCGAGAGATCGACGCTCATCAATACCTCTTCCAGGCGCATTCCATAGGTATCCTGAAATGCCCGATCCAACAAAGGCTTAGCCACTTCAAATCCAATAAAACTCTTGTATGCGGCCGAGGCGTAGCGGCCCTTGGAGGCCTGATAGACGTCAAACGCGAATTCCGCCTTGGCGTGTGAAAACGGGTCGTCCGCATAGGTTACCAGCGTTCCGAACTTCCGGCCAAGCTTGGGATACAACAAAGGAACCGACCGATTAACGGCGATTGAGTGACCGTTGTTATCGGCGGCGTAGTGCGACAATGCTCCCAGAGCGAAAGCATACTCGTCAAGATCTTGGGAGTCACGGATCAGGTTGAGGATAAAGTCGCCGCTCCGGACGTAATGCGTCAAGTTGCTAAAGAACTTGCTGCCAAACGGATAATACCCCAAATCCTGGATGATGCACCCTCCGTAGGCGAAAGCGTGCGCTTCGGCCAACTCATGCGCTGAAGCTGCCGGAAACCGTTTGATTAGCAGCGGTCTGATGGCACTGTCCCAGGCCGCATCGATAATTGCTTCGTGGGTGAGAACCGAATACGCCGATGCGGTTGCGGCCGAATATAGAAGTAAAAGCCCAAGAGCGGCGGATGGCCGAAGCTCCCAGAGCCGGCGCATTGCCTTTTGTCGTGTCACGTCTTCCCTCCGGGAGACTCTGTAACGGGCGCCGGAACTGGGTAATCCTGTTTCGCGCTCGCGCAAACTCCTTCTCGGTTCTTTTGGTCCATTCCTATCCGTGCGAGACTTCGGCTGGAACCGCGATGTCAGTCCGGCCGGAATCGTTGAAACGGCGCCGGACCGTCAATGCGATTCAGTTGTCCTCCCCTGCCCGACGCGATCCCTCCGCCTAACCTGGTGCGAATTGCACGTTTGTGACCATCGTCGCCTGCGGGCGGAGTGCGTGCGCCACGGCGGCCAGTCGAGCTATGTGAAGTTATTCCTGCGTTGGCTCTTGGGTTCGGGAGTTTATGGCCCGCCGCAGATTCCGCACGTCCGGTGCAGATGTTGCACCTCGGCTCTGGTGGCGTTCCTTTCGGGGACACTCCGCTATCGGATCCAGGCTTGCACGGCCAGCACGATGCCCAGACCCACAAACGAGGCCAGCACCTTCATCACCGTCCAGGAACGCAGGGTTTGCGGAACCGTCATCCCGAAGTACTGGTTCACCAGCCAGAAGCCGGAATCGTTGACATGCGAAAAGCCGGAGCCGCCACAAGCCAGAGCCAGCATGATCGCGTCCGGGCTGTAGCCCGGAAGGCCTTTGACGATGGGCGCCACTATCCCCGCCGCGGTGATGATCGCTACCGTGGCCGACCCTTGCGCGATGCGCATCGCCATGGCGATCAGAAACACCACCAGCAGAGGCGAAATCGAAGACGTGGCCAGCAGTTTGCCCGCCACCGCGCCAACTCCGGAATCCACGATCACCTGCTTGAACGCTCCGCCCGCGCCCATAATCACCAGCAGCGACCCCATCGGTGCCAGCGACTCGGTGGCCAAGCGGGCCGCCCGGTCGCGGGTCAACCCGCGCCGTATCCCGAAGTAATACAGCGCCAGCAGCGTCGCGATGGTCAGGGCCGTAAACGGGTGACCCAGAAACACCGCTACGCCGCGAAACGGCACCTGGTGCAAACTGGCTATCGTAGCGCTGAAGATCAATATCACCGGGAGCAGCAGCAACAGCACCACCATGCCGACCGCGGGCGGTTTACCCTCGCTCTGGGAGGCTTCGGCGGCTTCGATCGCGGCCGGCACAGGCACGTACATTCGCTTGGCGATCCAGCCGCCATACACGATGCCCGAAACCACCGCCAGCGGAATCGAAAGAGCGATGCCGTAAAGTATGGTGCGCCCCAGGTCGGCGCCCAGCATTTGGGCCGCGGCCGCCGGCGCCGGATGCGGCGGCACCAGGGAATGCGTGATGGTCAGCGCGCCCGCCATGGGCAAACCATAAAACAGCAGCGAACGCTTGGTTTCCCGCGTGAGGTTGAAGACCAGCGGCGCCATGATGACGAACCCCACCTCGAAAAAGATCGGCAGCCCCACCAGCAGCGCCGCCACCAGCATGGCCCAGGCGGCCTGCTCCTTGCCGAACTTCTCCAGGAGCCAATCGGCCAGCGCGCGGCCTCCGCCCGAATACTCCAGGTAGCGGCCGATCATCGCTCCCAGCCCCACCACCACGGCCACGAAGCCCAACGCATCGCCAAAGCCGAACTGAATCGATTTCAGCAGTTTGTCCGGCGGCATCCCGGCCGCCACGCCCAGCGCCATGCTCGAAATCAGCAGCGCCAGGAAGGCGTGCAGTTTCAGAAGCAGGATCAGGGCCAGCAGCAGTCCGATGGATAAAACCGTGACCAGAATAAGCGATGCGCTGTGTGCGGGCATGAAGCGGCTATTGTACCGCCGGACCGGCGCGCCCTTGCCGGGCATCTGCTATATTTGGCTCAAGGAGCACGGCCCGCGCCCGGCGGGCATGACGGATTCCCATGGCGACCGGTTCACTTGCCAGCCTTCAGGAATACTTGACCTCCGCTTTCAGCCCCGACTGCGACTACGTGGATGGCGTCATCGAGGAGCGGCACTTGGGAGAACGGGATCACGCCAAACTGCAGCTCGCGATTGCTGCCTATCTATACGCCCACCGTAAGGAATGGGGCATCCACATATATCCGGAAATGCGCGTGCAAGTGTCCGCCACCAGATTTCGCGTGCCGGACGTCTGCGTGATGGCCGGGCCGGAGCCGGAGGAACAGATTTTTCGAACCCCGCCTTTCATCTGCATCGAGATCCTTTCTCCGGACGACCGCATGGCCAGAGTGCAGCAGCGCATCGACGACTACATCGCCTTCGGCGTCCCCTACATCTGGCTCCTGAATCCCGAGAACCACAAAGCGTATCGCTGCACCGCGGAAGGCATCTTGGAAGTCCGGGAACTCCGCACCGCCGATCCCGAAATCGTGGTGCCGCTCGAAGCCCTGTTCGAGTAGTGGGCCTCCTGGCTTGTCACTTTTTCCCGCCGATTCCGCTGGGTCGCTGCCCATCCCCGCTCCCGAACTCTTCGCCGGCCAGCCTCCCCACGTGCGCCGCCGCTGCGCTGGCCAGCCCGTTCAGCGTGTAGCCGCCCTCCAGCACGCTGACCAGGCGTCCGTTGGCGTATTCGTCGGCCATCGCCATGGCGGCGGCTGTGAGATCGGCAAAATCGTCATCGGTCAAAGTGAACCGCCCCAGCAGGTCGCCTTCGCGCGAATCGAATCCGGCCGAGATCAGCACCAGCTCGGGCCGGAAGTTCTTCATCTCCCGTGCCAACGGGCCTTCGACCGCGCCCAGAATCTCTCGCCGCCCGCTTCCAGCCGGCAGCGGCAAGTTCAGCGTTGTTCCCCGCCCCGCGCCAACGCCCGTTTCCTCCGCCCGCCCCGTGCCCGGATACAGCGGCCATTGGTGCGTGCTGCAGAAGAAGACGCTCGCGTCGGAGTAGAAGATGTCCGCGGTTCCGTTGCCGTGGTGCACGTCCCAGTCGAGAATCAGCACCCGCTCCAACCCGTGCCGGCGCTGGGCGTGCCGCGCCGCCAGCGCAACATTGTTGTAGATGCAAAAACCCATGCCGCGGCTTTGGCTGGCATGATGACCCGGCGGGCGCACCGCGCAGAAGGCGTTTCCGAGTTCTCCCGCGCACACCGCATCCACTGCGTTCAGCACCCCGCCCACCGCCGCGGCCGCCACCCGCTCGGATTCCCGCGTCACTTCCGTGTCGCCCGTGCTCAGGTAACTCGCCCCGCCCGCCACGTCGCGGCGCACCACCGCCAGGTATTCGCGGCTGTGGCAGAGCATCAACTCCTCGTCCGAGGCAGGCCGCGCGGGAATCGTTGCCAGGCGCTTGAGCAGCCCCGCGGCCCGCAGCCCTTCCAGCACGGCGTCGAAACGTTCCGGCCGCTCGGGATGCTCCCGGCCTTTCAGGTGCCGGCGAAATAGTGGATCGGCCATAAGGCCGGTGTTTCCGGTCACGCTTGCATTTTACACGCCGCGGCGATTGCCCCAAAGCTCCACCTGCAGGCGCGGGCTGAAACGCAGGTTCTCCCGCTTGCAGATCTCGGCCAGCCATTGGCCGCGTTCGCGCAGCACGGCCGGGTCGGTGCCCTCCGCCATCAGCAGCACGCGCGATCGCTCGGCCCCCAGGCCATCCACCAGCAGCCGAACTTCTTCCAGGTCGCTGGGCCGCTCGATCACAAACTTCAGTTGATACTCGTAGCGGCTCATCAGCTCCCGCAGCCGCTCGGGCTGAATGCGGGTGCGGTTGTGCTGCGCCGCGAAAGCGTGGCCGGGCGCCGAGTTGGATAATTTGGGGCTGATGCTCATCAGGTCGCAGGCCACCGGCTGAAACACCGTTCCGGCCGTCTCGATGGTGATGTGCAGCCCGGCCGCGCGCAGCCGCTCGGTAAGGGCCACGATCTCGGGCGCGATCAACGGCTCCCCGCCGGTCACCACCACGTGCCGGGCCGGATGCGCGGAAACTTCCTCGACAATCCGGTCCAGGCTGAGATCGTCCCCCTCCGCCTTCCAGGAAGTGTACGGCGTATCGCACCACCCGCAGCGCAGATTGCAGCCGCTGGTGCGCACGAATACCGAGGGCACGCCCACCAGCGCCCCTTCTCCCTGCAGCGAATAGAACAGCTCAGCGATCTTCAATTCCGGCCTCTTCGAATCCCTTGCGCCGCAGCAGGCAGGCATCGCAGGCGCCGCAGGGCTCGCCCGCCGGGCCCGGGTCGTAGCAACTGTGAGTGAGCGCAAACGGCACATGGAGGGATTGCGCCAGCTTCACGATCCCGGCTTTCGTCAGCTCGAGCAGCGGAGTATGAATGCGAACCCGCGTGCGCCCTTCCACCGCGGCCTTGGTGGCCAGATTGGCCATGCGCTCGTAGGCTTCGATGTACTCCGGACGGCAATCCGGATAACCCGAATAATCCAGAGCGTTCACGCCGATAAAAATATCCGAAGCTTCCAGCACTTCCGCCCAGGCCAGCGCGAAAGAAAGAAAGATGGTGTTGCGCGCGGGCACGTAAGTTACCGGAATGCCGGCGCTCATTTCCGCCGCCGAGCGCGCCTTCGGCACCGCCATGGAATCGGTCAGCGCCGAACCGCCAAACGCATCCAGGCCGATTTTGGCCACCATGTGCCGGGTAGCCCCGAAATGCGCCGCCACCCGCGCCGCCGCATCCAGCTCGAAAAGGTGCCGCTGCCCGTAATCGAAGGAAAGCGCGTAGCAGGCGTAGCCGTCGCGCCTGGCCAGCGCCAGGCAGGTGGTCGAATCCAATCCGCCGCTCAACAGGCACACGGCTGGTCTGATGGGAGTAAGCGTCACGTCGATCCTCTACTATTATGCTTTGTGCGGCAGACGATTCGCCTGCTAACGGTTTTCTTCACAGCCCCTCGTCCTTACCAAAAGCCCTGAGCGCCTTCCTGCCCGGCAGGGCAGCCCATGGCGCGAGCCATGGGGGTTGGATGCAGCAAGTCCCAGCCTTGAGAATTGCGGCCCGCAATCCGCCCCTTCCGCATTATCCTAACGGTATCGGTGTGCGGATTCGCTTTCTCACTTCTACGCCGCTCGATATCCGGCGCGGCAGCGGCACCTATGTCGGCATCTCGGTGCTGGCGGGCGCGCTGGAACGGCTCGGGCATTCGGTCCACATCGAAACTCCCCGCCACCGCCTGCCGGTCTACACCCTTCAGCGGCTGCTGTTCAATCGCGGCCTCCGCGCCGGCGCGGGCTTCGATCTCACCGTGGGGTTCGACATGGATGGTTACCGCATCGCAAGCTCCCCCTCGCACGTGGCCTCGCTCAAAGGCGTGATCGCCGACGAAGTGCGCTTCGAACGCGGTCTGACCAAACTCACCATGGGCCTGCAGGCGCGCTGCGAGCGCCTGCATGCGCGGCGCGCGCCGCGGGTGATCGCCACCAGCCGCTACTCGGCCCAACGCGCGCTGGAGTTCTACGGCCTCGCCGAATTGCCCGCCGTCGTCCCCGAGCTCATCGATCTTGGCCGGTGGCTGGAGCTGCTTGGGCAGTCGTCCGCCCTGCCCGATGCCACCCGCTTCACCATCCTCTCCGTGGGCCGTTTCTACCTGCGCAAGCGCATCGACTTGCTTCTCAAGGCGGCGGCGCTGCTCCGGCGGGAAATGCCGGAACTCGAACTGCGCATCGTAGGCAACGGCCCGTGCGCCCAAAACTGGCGCCGCCTTGCCGCGCAATTGCAGCTTGGCAGTACGGTTCGTTGGCTCGGCGATGTGACGCGCGCGCAATTGGCCGACGAGTACAAACGTGCCGACGCGTTCTGCCTGCCCAGCGTGCAGGAAGGTTTCGGCATCGTGCTGCTGGAAGCCATGGCCGCCGGAAAACCGATCCTCGCCGCCCGCGCTGGCGCCATCCCCGAGGTCGCCCCGCACGCCCTGCTGGTCGCCCCGGACCAGGCCGAGCCGTTGGCCGCCGGCGTCCTGCAGCTATATCGTTCCCCAGCCCTCCGCGCCGCCCAAGCCGCAACCGGATCCCAATGGGTCCGCCAGTTCGACGCCCCATGCGTCGCGAAAAGATTTCTGGAGACGGTGAGGACTTGAGGCCGCAGCCGCCGTGGCGCACGCACTCTTGCGTGCCGTGTCGAGATTCCTCTCGACACTTCGTCGAGGCTGCGCACAGCACCAAAGGCGAGCCGTGGTCTTCGAAGCTCCCGAGTGCCCCCACTCCTACCGGTAATTCAGGCTCACCACGGTCAAAATCGGCGACCCTTGTGCACGCGTCAGACGCAGCGTGATCACGCGCTCTCCCTGGTTCGCGGGCGCAATCGGTGGCGTGATCAGGGCCTGGCCGGAAACAATGTGCGTTGCCGCCAGCAGCACCGGCGAATCCGCCCCTCCTGGGCCGCCTTCGCTCAGGCTGACCTCGCCATCCAATGCCGACTCCAACCGCAGTTCGATGGTGTCGCCCGCACGCAGATCGGCCAGCTCGATTGGTATAAAGGAGCCTGGCTCGAACGAGCCGCCATCTTTTCGCCGCAGCACCGTCCATCGCAAGGGAGCCCCAACCGAAGCTCCTAGCGCCATGATTGACGCCCGCGCGGGGCGAAAATTGCTGCCGGCCGCCCCACTCCGTTCGGTGGATACTTCCGGGCGGTTGACCACCACGGCATTGTCCGCCTGCGGCGCTTCCACGCTGCCCGGCTGTGCCTGCGCTTGTGCCTGCGTCGCGGCTTGCGGAGGCCCGCTTTCGGCGGCGTCTTTAGCCTTGACCGGCGTTGCCGCCGGCGCTTCCGTCCCCGGCACTAACGACCCCATCGCCCCGGAACTGCTCTGCGCGCCGGCATGGGCCGTCGGAGCCGCCGGTTGAGCCGCGCGACTCCGAGCCGCATTCCGGCGCACCGCGTCCGCCCCAGCCGCGAGACGCCCATCCCTCGCCCGCGGTTCTTTGGCAGCGGCCGCTGACATCGCCCGGTTCTCCGCTGCCGCCGGCGGCGCGGCTGGCGCTGCCGCCGGCCTCAGCGTCGCCACTTCCCTAACAGCGGGCTGCGAGGGCGAATGCCACGCCCGGTAGCCCGCCAAAACGCAAATCGACAACGCCGCCGCGGCAGCCAGTGCGCGTACCGGCATGGACAGCCACGCCCGCCGCCACCAGGGCGCCGGTTGCCCATCGAGCGCCGCCAGCAAGCGCGCCCGCGCCGCCCGGTCGCTCAGCGCGTCACGCAGGGCTTCTTCCCGCGCCAGCGCGTCGAAAAGCCCCTGGTCCTCCAGCGCTGCCTGAAACAACGCCTGCCGCTCTTCCGGCGTGAGCGTGCCGGTGGCGTATCCGCCCACCAGCTTCTTGAGATCGCCCGGAATCACTGCTTCCCTCCCCCCGGGCGTTCCCAATCCCCGCCCATCAGCTCCAGCAGGCGCTGGCGGCAACGATGGTCCCAGGTGTACACGGTGTTGATAGCGCCGGCGCCCAACCTCCGCTGGATCTCCGCAAACGTCCGCCCTTCGAGTTTCAGGCGCAGCAACTGGCGGCAACGCTCCGGCAACTGCGCCATGGCCCGCTCCAGCCGTTCCAGCATTTCCTTCCGTTCCAGCGATTCCGCCGGATCGGGCCCCAGATCCGGCAACGGAATGTCGGTAATCGAAACCGAATGGTACTCGCCCCGCCGGACAGACTTGCGACGCAGGCTCATCAGCTTGAAACGGACAATCTTCAGAGCCAGCGGCAGCAGCTCTTCCGGGCTCTCGAGGTGCGCGTATTTTTCATGCAACAGCATGAGCACCTCCTGGGCCAGATCTTCGGCGGCTTCTCTCGATCCATGAGATGCCGCGAAGGCCATAATCCTTTCACGAAGCCGGGCGAGAATCTCGTCGCGCTGCACGGTTGAGGCCGATCCGTGCCAATCATAACATCGGAGCCGCGCCCCGACCCCTGCCGCTAACCCTCTTTGTACATATACTTGATGGCTGGCTTGTAGAGCAGAATATTGGGAGCGCCCTCGCGGTTCACCTTCAGACAGCACCGGTCATACCACTCGATCACGCCATGCAGGGTCTCTCCATCGCACAGTACGAACACCATGGGGGTCTTGGCCTGCATCTGTTTTACGTAGTAGAAATTCTCCGCGTTGGTATGATCCGGTGGGACCGGCTTCTTCTGCGGCGGCGCCGCCCTGCGGGGAGGTGCGATTTGCTCCTTGATCTCGTTCAGCGATGGACGAATGAGCTTGCGATTGACAGCTTCCACGGAATGCCATCCTTAATATGACGAATAATTAGCCGTCAGCTTCGGGTCCGAAACGGGCGGTTTCAGTTGGGTTTTCCGACTTGACCCATGAATAACACAATGGGTTGGCCGTCGCAACGCCCCGCTGAAAAACCGTGTTGCAAACCCGTGGCGCAGCACTCCTGGCCTGCCGCGTCGGCTTTCGAGCCGGCGTTGCTCCGAGAATCCCCACCCGGCGCTTACTCCCCCGGCCAGGCGTCGATTCCCGCCATACGCCAGGCTTCGCGCAACGCGCCTTCCGCCGGCGAATGGAGCGGCGGGATCGACCGGTTTCGAGGCTCCAGCTCCACCAACATGCGGAAACGCTCCAGCACCCGCCGGCTTTCGAATACCCCGCCGATATGCGCCACTTCCACCGCTTCGGCCGCCGTCCACAACTGGCCGCGCACCGCCGCGGCAAGCGTCGCCAGATCCTGTGCCGCGCCGTTCAGGATGCTCGCCGCCACCGCGTCGCCCTCCTCCGCCGCCTGGTCTACCAGCGGGGCCAGCCGCGCCGCCCGCGGCCGCGGCCATTCCGCGCCATACAACTGATGCAGCAATTGACTGGCGCTTCGCGACCCTGTCGCCTCCAGCAGCAACGGAACCAGCGCCGTTGCCGGCCCCCAGCCCTCCTCCATTCGCAACGCCGCGCGTACCGCCTGCCGGGCAATGTCGAAGGCCCCGCCTTCGTCGCCAAGAACGTACCCCCAACCGCCCGCCCGCGCCGTCCGTCCCTGCCCGTCCCGGCCCATCGCGATCGAGCCGGTGCCGGCGATCACGATAATCCCCTGCCCGTTCGAGGTCGCTCCCGCCAACGCGATGGCCGCATCCGTGGTCACCACCAGCTTCCGCGCCCGCAGCAGGTCCGCCAGAATGCCTTCCTTGTCGTCCGGGCCCCCGCTCATCCCACAGCATGCCGCCTCAAACTCCACCGCCTCCGGATCCAGTCCGGCCTGCGCGCAGGCCCAGGCAACACTGTCCGAAATGGCCCGCTCCAGCTTGGCGCGGCCCTCGGCCGCCGCCGCGTGGTTGCACGGACCGGCCTCGCCGTGCCCCAGCACCCGCCCGGTTTCGTCGCCGATTAAGGCGGCGGTTTCGGATTGTCCTCCGTCGATACCCAAAAACAATTTCATGGCAATTTGTACAGCCGGGCGCCTTCCACTTCGCCCACTTCTACCAGCCCCCACGAGGCCGCATGCAGCCGATAATCGGCCGCCCCCGTTTCATCGTCGAATAGCACCAGATAATCCACCCCGCGCCGGTGCGCTTCCTCCGCCGCCGCCCGCCGCAGGCCCAGCGGAGGCGCCACCGTGCTGGTTTCCGGGTCGCCGCCCAACCGCCGCCACGCGCCCCCCGCGTCCCGCCCTTCCAGTTTCAGCCGAATCCCCCATTGGTCCGGCGCCGTCTCGATCCATACCGAATCGGCCATTTCCAGCCTGCCGAAGTCCACCGCCACGTACATCCCCGGATGGATAGCCTCGCCCGTCCGCCAAAACGTCACCAGCGAATTGTCGAAGGCTGCCTGAATGTTCCATGGATCCGGATTGGCCGTCAGCCGCCAGCCGGCGCGCCGCGCCAGTTCCTTGTCGCCGTCGAAAATCCGCAGCTCATGGATACTCCACAAATCGCCGCCCGAGGCCGTCTCCACCACCCGGATTCCACTCAGCCTCGCCGGCGGAAAGCGGAACCGTAGCCGCCAGGCAGGCAGGTACTCGGTGAAAGCCTCGGTGTTGCCGGTACGCAGGATCACCCCCGTAACCTGATTTTCCGCCGATTCGTACTCCACCAGAATGCGCCGTGAAGTGTACGCCTCCGGAAAAGGACGGTACGTGAACACCGTCGCGTCCCGCCCGGTCTCGGTTTCGATCAACCGGTCGAGCCGGTATCCCGCCAATCGCGTCTCTTTGTAGTTTTCCGCATATTTTTGCGGACGAATGCGCAGAGCTTCCTTCCAGGGGATTCGCGGCGCCAGGCGCCACGCTTCCGCCCGCGCATACCGCGGCACCAGCGCAGGCCACGAAATCAGCGCGTGAATCAGCGCCACCGCAACCGCCAAACCCGGAACGCTGGCCAGCACCATCGCCAACGCCAGCGCCACAAACGGCAGCGGCGGAATCAAGAACCGGGTGCCGATATTACTGAAATAGTTCGCCCCGAAAACCACCGCCGCCAGCAGCAGTTGCCGCCCGGCTGGCTTCCGCACCGCCACCAGCGCCAGCGGCGCCAAGAGGAATACCGGACCCAGCAGCCCCGCCAGCATTCCATGGGTCGTCACCTGCATCGGAATCTGCCCCAGGCTGGTCAATTCATAGTGGGTAAAAAATTTCCTGTAATCTTCTTCAAATGAAATAGTTACATAAGGATTTGGAAAGTATCGATTTAGAAAGGGGGCCAGCGGGTTAGCGACCCAGAGCCAATTCTTCACCAGCCACGGCAAGATCAGCGCGCCCGCCGAAGCGCCGACAACCGCCAAATCCCGCCAGCGCCGGCTCTTCCACCCGACGAATCCCAACGCGTAAACCACACCCGTCCAGGCGGTATACTTGGCCGCAAAGCCAAACCCCGCAACCAGACCGATCGCAAGCAGCAGCCGTGGCTCTCTGTCACGATCCCATAACTGCAAGCAATAGAACAGGGTAAACGCGATAGCTGCAACCGCTACATCATTATAAGCGCTGGTCGCGTCGATGCCGACCACCGGGCTGGCGAACACCAGTAGCGCGGCGCACACAGCCGGCCGGAAAAGGCCCCCGTGCCGCCCGTAACACACCATCATCCAAACCAGCGCGATCAGGAAGGTGAAATGCACCATTGCCGCCGCCGAATGCTTCCCAAACGCAAACGCAAACAGGAACAGCATCTCGATTCCTTGCGATAGGTTAGCGTAGATATTCCAAGTAATTACTTGAAATCCATGCTGGTGCAGGTACCGATTCACCAACCCCAGGTGATAGCCCGATCCATCCGGGCTGATTTCGGGCGCCATGGCATTCAACAAATAAAGTAGAAAATAAGCGCCAAATATCACACAAAATGTGTACTTGGCTATGCGTCCGAATTCCACCGCCGGCTCCGGTGCCGCCTCCCGTAGCGTTCCGCGCTCTCGCCACAAACCCGCCAAACCGGCGGCTCCCACGGCCAGGAACGCTGCCGGGTACGCCAATCGCAACACGCAAAGCACAAACACCGCCAGGCTGAGCAGCGCCGCGCCGGTCACGAACCGCACAGCGTACTCCCGGCAAGCTTTTCCCAGCACCAGCCCGCCCAACCCGGTGGCCGTCGCTAGAGTGAACGCCGCACCGAAAAGAATTGTCAACGCTTCCACTTGGTCAGTCCTCTGCCCTTGGATCTGCCCACTGCCCCATTCTTTTCCAGGTGAGACAGACCATCGCCTGCTGTGCTCTGTCACGCCTTAACGTGGCGCATACTCTTAGTCTGCCGCGCCGGGATTCGTCTCGGCGTTCTTCGCCGGCATGTGGCGCAGTCCCCGCCTGCCAACCGCTTTTCCCCCCGCTTCTCACTCCGCAAACCCGGCCCGCGACAGCACAAACCCCAGCCTCTCCCCGCCTTCTCGCCGCGCGGTTTTGTCCGGCGTCACCGCCACGATATTAATCGCGTTCCGCCGCAGCAATTCTTCCGCCACCGGATGATGGTAGGAATAGGAGCCCGCGTGCTCGCAGCGCATCCGGCCCACCACAACCCCGTTCACCGCAATCCCAATCGCGATCGGACCGGTCAGCGCGAACGTCTGTTCCGGCAAGCTCAGGTCCATGACGAATTCGAGCGGTCCGGAATCCGGCAGATAGAAACGCAGCACCGGGTGGTCGTGCGCCCATCGCCAACTCCCCTCGCTCACCGGCCGGAACCCTCCCACGATATAGGCATCCGCCCGCGGGTCCGACATCGCCACCATCGGCCCCAGCCCCGTGGTGGAAGCGTCCGCCAACCCCGCCGCTTGCGCCGGTGGAGCATACACCGTTGGCAATCGGTTGCAACCGGTTGCGCCCAGGGCCAGCGCCGCAGCCGCGGCGGCGAGCCCCATCCTGTCGAAGCGAAACACGAATCCCGATTGTACATGTTGGCACAGGCTTTAGCCTGTGTTCGGAGGGCGCCGGCCCTACCGGTAAATCAGGTACCGCTCCCTCACCTTCAGAAAATCCTCCACTGCCCCCTGGAATCCTTGCTGAATCGCCCGCGGATCGTCGCCCGCCTTCAGCCGCCGGATCACCTCGTCGCTCCCGATCAGCCCCGCATTCACCTTCAGGTCGATTTTGCCCGGGTAGAGCTTCTCGAAAGCCGCCGCCAGTTCCAGCCCCAGCCGCGTCGAGTCGAGCGCCTCCCGGTTGACAATCTGAAATCGCACGCCCTCCACCCGCACCCCCTGAAAGTTCGATTCCGTCGGCTTGAAGCTGGTGGGATACACCCGCACGCCCGGAATCCCGCGCTGGTTCAGGTACGCCGCCAGCTCCCGCCCGCCGATGAAATCCGCCCCTACCTGTTCGAACGGCGCATCCGTGCCTCTGCCCACCGAAAGATTCTTCGAGGCTTCCAGCATGGCCACCCCCGGATACAGAATCGCCGCGTTCAGGCTGCGCATATTGGGTGACGGATTCACCCACGGCAGGTTGGTGGCGTCGAACCAATCCCCGCGCTGCCAGTTCTCGATCGGAATCACCGTCAACTCCGCGCCCAGCTTCCCTTCGCCATTGAACAGCCGCGCCAGCTCGCCCATGGTCATTCCGTGCCGCACAGGCAAGCCGGCGAAGTAGCCCACGAAAGAGCGGTGCGCGCTTTCGAGCAGCGGTCCCTCCACGTGCATGCCCGTGATCGGGCTCGGCCGGTCGAGCACGTAGAACGCAATCCCCGCCTTGGCCGCCGCCTCCATCGCGTAGGCCATGGTGGTCTCGTAAGTGTAAAAGCGCGCGCCCACGTCCTCGATATCGAACACCAGCGCGTCGATGCCCTTCAACATTTCCGGCGTTGGCCGCTGCGTGGCGCCGTAGAGGCTATAAATCTTCAACCCGCTGGCGGCGTCCACCGAATCCGCCAGCCCTTCCCGGTCTTCCCCGCCTGCAAATCCGTGCTCCGGCGAGAACAAAGCGGCCAGCCGCACCCCGGCCTCGATCATCAGGTCGATGTTGCGCCGCCCGCGCGCATCTACCCCGGTCTGGTTGGTGATCAGCCCCACGCGCTTCGCGGCCAGCGCCGCGAAGTGTCCCGCCACCAGCGCGTCCAACCCGGTTTCGGTCGCGCCCGAGTGCTCCACCTCGCGCCGTAAACCCGGCACCGAACCGGCCACGGTCTCATCGTACCCGGTCAGAATCACCCCTTGGGTGTGAATCCCTACCGCCGCCGCCACCATCGTCGCTATCTTGGCGCGCAACGGCGTGATGGCCGGATGCGGCGAGGGGTGCACGCTGTTGGCCAGCAGAATCACGTAAGTCTTGGTCGATGGGTCGATCCAGATCGACGTGCCCGTAAAACCCGTGTGCCCGAACGATCCGATCGGAAACAGCTCGCCGCGATTGCCCGAATACGGCGAATCCAAATCCCACCCCAGCCCGCGCAGGATGGGCTGATCCGGTGGGCTCTGCGGCTCGGTGAATTTCTCGATCGTGAACGGGCTCGCGATGCGCGCGCCATCGAGCGTCCCCTGGTTCAGCAGCATTTGCGCAAACCGCGCCAGGTCGTCGGCCGTGGAGAATACCCCGGCGTGCCCCGCCATGCCGCCCATGTTGCGCGCCGTCGGGTCGTGTACCACCCCCCGCAGCGGCGGACCGTCCTTTACCGGCCAGCGCTCGGTCGGCGCAATCCGCGCGCGCAGCGATGCCGGCGGCTGGAACATCGTGTCTTTCATCCCCAGCGGCCCGAAGACGTTGTCCCGCGCGTAATCCGCCAGCGTCTGCCCGCTCAGACGGTGTACCAGTTCCCCCAGCAGAATGAAATTGATATCGCTATAAACGAAGCGCGCGCCCGGCGGCCCCGCCGGAGGATCGGTGCACGCAAGCTGAATGCCGGTATCGTAACCCGACCACGGCTTCGCCAGCGGCACATCCGGCCGCAGCCCCGAAAAATGGGTGAACAGGTTGCGTAGCGTGATGTCGCTCTTGCCGCCCTGAAATTCGGGAATGTACGCGGTCACGCGATCGTTCAGCCGGAACCGCCCCTGCTCGAACAGCTTCATCAGCGAGGTGGTGGTGGCGACCACTTTGGTCAACGAGGCCACGTCGAAGATCGTGTCCACCGTCATGTCTTCCGCCGCCGGCACCAGCGCCCGCTTGCCGTAAGCCTTGCGGTAGACCACTTTCCCGTCGTGCCCCACCACCAGCACCGCCCCCGGCAACCGCCCCTGCCCGACCGCCTCTTCGATCGCCCGGTCCAGCGCCGCCCCCGCGCTAAACTCCTGCCCCCATCCCTGCCCGGCAGCCAGTGCCGCGCCCATCCCCACAGCGCACCAGAAAGTTCTCATCACCGTTCATTCTAAACGCTGGGCCATTATCCCAGGATTACAGTGGGGCGGACCATCGCATTTTGTAGTCATTACCTCGCCGGGGCGCGACTGCCGGTCCAGCGGCCCCCTCGGGCCGTTAATTCTCCGAAGCCCTTTCCGCGCTGTCGATTACCAGAACTTCCACCGGACCCTCCTGAGACTCCAGTCTGAGCCCCAGTTGTTCCTGCAAGCCTGTAAAAATCGACGGCCCCGCCGAGTCCGCCGCCGGCTCCGGATCCCATTCGACCGTAAAATCATAGGCGCCCCGTAAGCCGGTCTTATCGAGCACGATTCGGCCCAGTTGGTTTCCCAGATTGCTGGCAAGAATGGAGATAGGTTCACGGGTACCCTTAATCCGGCCCCTCCGCATGTTGATGCCGGGTTCCTGCGCGGCGGAGCTCTCTTTGAATTTTGGCCCGTTCTTGTCCAGTACCAGCGCGTAAACCGGGCCCTCCCGCGTCTCCCAGTGAACCCGGAGCCGGAACCGGTCCGCCAGCAGATTCTGCAGCAGTAGCTTCAATCGATCCGGCGAGATCTTCTCTGCGCTCCCCGTCGTCGCCGCAACGTCGTACATGTCCGTATCCAGCCAGCGCGGCCCACCGGTGAGCTGAAAGCTCAGGATGTCGTAGGCGTTCCGGATCAGGGTCTTCAGCGAAGCATTGGTAGCAGTGAATCTGCCGCCTGAAATGCTGATGCGGGTGTTCAGCCCGCCGCTCGGATTGCGGTGGATCGCAGCCACCTCGAATGCCGTTGGCGATTGCCCCCGCGCCCCGCACGAAAGAGCAAACCCCGCCATGCCGGTAATCGCCACCAGCCGTCTGAAGCTCGAAGCTGTCACAGTTCACCTTAGAACGGTATACTACCGATCGGTAATTTCGTTACCGGGAATTGCTTCCGGCTCTTCGCATCGGACGGCCGGGCCCGCACCCTGCGCTATCCTCGAAGTTTGTACGCCGCACTCGATTTTCCGCATGCAGCCGCCGCTTTCGGCGCCTCGTTTTTGGCCGGCGCGATTAATTCCGTGGCCGGCGGCGGCACGCTGATCTCTTTTCCCACCCTGATCTGGCTCGGGCTCGATTCGGTGGGGGCCAACGCCACCAGCACCGTCGCCATCTGGCCCGGCACCGTGGGCAGCGTCTGGGGTTATCGCAAGGAGTTGCGCGGCGCCGAACCGCGCTTCCTCGCCATGGTCGTGCCCAGCCTGGCCGGCGGCTTGCTCGGCGCCTGGCTGCTGCGCTTCACGCCCCCGGCTTTGTTCGACCGCCTGGTGCCGTACCTGATTCTGTCCGCGACCCTGCTGTTCATGGTGCAGGAACCGCTGCAGCGCCTGCTCAAGACCGCCGATGCGGCGCGCCATCGTTCCCGCGGCTGGTTCGTCGGCGGCTTGCTCTTTCAGCTCCTGGTGGGGCTGTACGGCGGTTATTTCGGCGCCGGCATCGGCATCCTCATGCTGGCCGCCCTCAGTATTCTGGGTCTGCAAGACATCCACGAAATGAACGCCCTCAAGGTGATCCTGGGCGGGTCGGTGAACGGCATCGCCACCGTCTATTTCGTCTGGGAGCGGATGGTCTACTGGCCTTACGTGCTCCTCATGGCTGTGGCCGCGATTGCGGGCGGCGTGGGCGGAGCCGGCACCGCCCGCCGCATGGGCCGCACCGCGGTGCGCCGCGTGGTGGTGGCCGTCGGCCTGCTCATGGCCCTATCGTTGTTTCTGAAAGCGCACTAGACTATGCTGGGTCCGCTGTTCGATTCACCGGCTTTCGACCGCCCCGCCCTGGCGGAACGGCTGCGCGCCATGGCCGCCGAAAAGGTCCTGATCGGCACCAGCTCCTGGAAGTACGAAGGCTGGTTCGGACAAATCTATGCCCGCGAGCGGTATCTCGAGCGCGGCAGGTTTTCCAAGCGCCGTTTTGAAACCGAGTGCCTGCGCGAGTACACCGAGACCTTCCCTATCGTGTGCGGCGATTTCGCCTTCTACCAGTTCCCCGAACCGGAATTCTGGCGCCGCCTCTTCGCCCAAACGCCGCCCGGTTTTCAATTCGCTTTCAAAGTGCCGGAACAAATCACCTGCAAGATCTTCCCCACCCACCCGCGCTACGGCTCGACCGCCGGCAAGGAAAATGAAGCCTTTCTCGATGCCGGCTTGCTGAAGGAAATGTTCCTCCGTCCCCTTTGGCCCTACCACCGCCAGGCGGCCGTGCTGATCTTCGAATTCGGCGCCTTCAGCCGGCGCAGCTTTCCAAACGTGGCCGCGTTCCTCGACCGCCTCGACCCGTTTCTGGCCGCCTTGCCCCCCGAATTCCGCTACGCCGTCGAGATCCGCAACCCCGGCTACCTGGCGCCGGAGTATTTCCGCGGCCTGCGCGCCCGCCGCGTCGCCCACGTCTTTAACGCCTGGTCGAAAATGCCCGAGCTCGCCTCGCAAATCGCGCTGCCCGATTCCGTCACCACGGATTTCGCCGTCTGCCGCGCCCTGCTTCGGCGTGGCCGCGCCTACCAGCAGGCCGTGGACAAGTTCGCCCCCTACGCCGAAACCCAGGACCCCAATCCCGAGGCCCGCCAGTCCATGCGCTTGTTGATCGGCCGCGCCCGCGAAAACCGCCAGTTCCTCTTCCTGTTCGTGAACAACCGCCTCGAAGGCAACGCCCCGCTGACAGTGCTGTCGCTGGTGGAACCGTAAACGCCGGAGTGGCGGATACCGGCGGGGCAACCCTATTCCAGCATCCGTTTTCGCAGTTCCTCCACGTCGCCGAGGTCTTTGGCGCGGCCGGTCTGTTCCTTGTTGCGAAGCAGTGCCGGGCGGCCGATGAACGGCACTACGATCCCTTCCCACTCCGCCTCGTCGCGCGTAGCCCAAGCTTCCTCGAAACCGACGCCGGAAATGGCGGTGAGCAAGTCGATGCGGTTTGGCTGCACTCCCAGTTGCACCACCATGCCGGGCGAACAAAGGTCGTCTGCATGAATCTCGAGTTTGCCAAAACCGAACGCCACCAGCGCGCGGAGCACGCGCTTCGCGTTCTCCTCGGTGGGCCGAATCAGCAGGTCGAGATCCCCGGTGTAGCGCGGAAAACCGTGAAAGGCGACGGCGAACGCGCCGACCACGAGGAACTCAACTCCGTTCGAGCGGAACAACTCGAGAAATTCGCGCCAGTCTTTGTTCAGCGGCATCGGGGTGACGGCGGTCGCGGAGTTCGATCACGATATTCAGCCGTTGCTCAAACGACATCGCCAGGTCGCGGCGCGCGCCTGCCCTGTCGGCATCCTCGAAGCTGGCGAATACCTGAACCGTTTTCTCCAACGCTGACATTATAGCTTTCCGCCAGCTTACTTGGCGTCGCGCCAGTTATCGCCGGTGCCAATATCGACTACCAGCGGCACGTTCAACTCGCGCACCCCTTCCATCTCGCGTTTCACCAGGGCCGAAAGCGGAGCCACTTCCCCGGGCGGACACTCAAAGATCAGCTCGTCGTGAACCTGCAGCAGCATGGCGGCCTGCCACGCGTCCTGTTCCAGCTTGCGGTGGATGCGCACCATGGCCAGCTTGATCAGGTCGGCGGCGGTGCCCTGCAGCGGCGAGTTGACCGCGGTGCGCTCGGCAAATCCGCGCGCGTTGGCGTTGCGGCTGTTGATATCGGGGATGGGGCGTTCGCGCCCGAACAGGGTGCGGGTGACGCCGCTTTGCCGCACCTCGGCGATGGTCGCATCGATGAAGCGGCGCACCCCGGCGTAGCGGGCGAAGTAATTGCGGATGTATTTTTCAGCCTCGGCGCGGGGAATGCCGAGTTGCGCGGCCAGGCCGAAACCGCTGATGCCGTAGACGATCCCGAAATTGACGGCTTTGGCTTCGCGCCGCGCCTCGGGCGTAACCATGAGCGGCGGCACGCCCATCACTTCGGCGGCGGTGCGGGTATGAATATCCTCGCCATTGCGGAAAGATTCGGTCAACCGCGGGTCGCCGGAAAAATGTGCCAGCAGGCGCAGCTCGATCTGGGAGTAGTCGGCGGTAAGCAGCTTCCAGCCGTCGCGCGGCACAAAGGCGGCGCGGATTTCGCGCCCCAACTCGGTGCGGATGGGAATGTTCTGCAGGTTGGGACCCGACGACGACAGCCGGCCGGTAGCGGCGCCGGCGGGATTGAAGCTGGTGTGCAGCCGGCCGGTGCCGGCGTCGATCAACGCCGGCAGGGCGTCCACGTAGGTGCCCTTCAACTTGGTGAGCTGGCGGTATTCCAGCACCTTGCGAACGATTTCGTGATCCGCCGCCAGTCCTTCCAGCACGTCGGCGGCGGTGGAGACGGTCTTGCCCCTGCCGTATTTGAACGGCGCCGGCAGCCCCAGGTCTTCAAACAAAACCTTGCCCAATTGTTGGGGCGAGCTCACGTTAAACGGCCGGCCGGCGAGCGCGTGAATCTCCCCGGTAAGGCTCGCAATCCGAGTCTCCATGCCGGCCGAGAGCCGGGCCAGCTCGGCGGTGTCGATACGGACCCCGTGCCGCTCCATGCGCGCTAACACCTCGGCCAGCGGCAGCTCGATCTCGTCGTACAGAGGGCGCAGGCCGCGCCTGTCCACCTCCCGCGCGAGCAACTCAAAGAGCTGGAACGTAACGTCCGCGCGCTGCTCGGCCGAAGCGCCCAGTTTGACATCCAATTTGCGCGCGGCCAGCTGGTCCAGGCCGCAGCCGGACGGGTCGGCCTCCAGCAGAAAGGCGTAAAGCATCGGGTCGTGGCGGAAGCCGCGGGCAGCCATGCCCTTGCGCTCCAGCGCGACCAGCGTGCTCTTTACGTCGCAACCGATTTTTTCCGCGGCCGCATCGCGCAGCCATGTTTGAAGCGCTGGGAAGTCGTTCCGCGCCACGGCGCGAGCTTCGCCGGGGCTGGCCGCGAGACCGATGGTGTCGAGCGCCAGCTCCCCTTCCCCCGATTCGGCCAGCGTCAATGCCACCGGCCCCGCCGAGTGAGCCTTCAGCCAGCCCGCAATTTCCTCCGCGCCGGCCAGTACCCGGTAATCCCGCGGCCGCGTATCTTCGGAGGGTCCCAGGTCCTTCAGCATGCTGTGGAACTCCAGCTCTTTGTAGAGCGGGCGCAGCAGGCTTTCCTCCGCGGGACAGACGCGCAGGCCGTCAAGCGAAAACTCGATGGGCACGCCGGTGGCGATGGTCGCGAGCCTTTTGCTGAGGCGGACTTGTTCGGCGTGGTTCTGCAGGCTCTCGCGATACATCTTGCGCTCCACCTCGGCGGCGTGCCCGATGGCGCCTTCCACCGAGCCGAACCGCTCGATCAGCTCTTTGGCGCCCTTGTCGCCGATACCGGGAGCGCCGGGGATGTTGTCGATGGCGTCGCCCTTCAGCGCCAGCAGGTCGGCCACCTGGGTGGGATGGACGCCCAGGAAAGCCTCGACGGCGGCGGGATCGTACCAGGCGTCGTCCTTGGCGGGATTGAGCATGGAGACCCGCTCGTCGACAAGCTGCATCATGTCCTTATCGCTCGATACGATCACCACCTCGCAGCCGGCGGCTTCCGCGCGGCGGGCGATGGTGCCGATGACGTCATCGGCTTCATAGCCGGGGTATTCCAGCATGGCAATGCGCAGCCCGTCGAGCAGGCGCTTAACGTAGGGGATCTGCGCCAGAAAATCCTCCGGCGTCTCGGTGCGATTGGCCTTATAGGCCGGGAACTCCTGTTCGCGGTAAGTGGGCGTCGAGCTCTCCAGCACGGCGGCGATGTAATCGGGTTTGGATTCGCGCAGCACCTTGCGCAGCATGTTGTGGAAGATGAAGACGACCTCGGTGCCGAGGCCGGTCGAGGTGCGCATGGGGGGCGCCGCGCTGCGCGCCCTGGCGTGGTAGGCGCGGAATAGAAAGCCGAACGTATCGATGAGGAACAGCCGTTGGCCGGGCACGAAGAAGCACAATTCTATCAGGCGGCAGCGAGAGTTTCTTCATTCTTCACAGGCTAAAGCCTGTGCCACCACGTGCTGACAGGTGGCACAGACTTTAGTCTGCGGTGCCTGGGCGCCGCTTACTGAATCGCCGCCACCGTGTTGTTCGATACAAACACGGTGAAGATGCCCGCATCGAGTCCCGGCGAGCCGGCCCCGGTGAAGTTGGCCTCGGGAATCCCCGCGATCGAAACGTTGACTCCATGCTTGGTCGTGTTTCCATAACCGTTGGTTGGAAGCAGATTGAGAATCGTGGAGGGAACCGTGAATGTTCCCGAGGACGCATCGGCGTCGCACACGATAAAGGCCCAGGAGCTCAGAGGCAACGCCACCGGAACACCGCTGGCCAGGAAGATGCTCGCCACCGAGAGTCCCGAGCCGCCGGTCCAGGTCAGGGTAAGATCCTGAGCGCGGTTGACGGTGGTTGGGATATTGGTGGGTACAACGTAGGCGGGAAGCGTCAGTGACCAGTTGAACGCCCCAACGTTCGATCCGCCGGAGCCGTTTGCAACCGTGTAGCTTCCGGGCTCGATATAGACGGCTGGTGCGATGGCGAGATCGGCCGCAAAGTAACCCGCGGAACTTACCGGGATGGTCTGGGCGCCGCCGGGCCCCTTAATCTCCAGGTCTGTGCCCGCATTCAGGTAGGCCGGCTGAATCGGATCCGCAAGTGCCGTGTCGATGTCAGTCCCTCCGACTTCATAAGCGAGACAACTGCCGATGGATGGGCCGTAGTAGCCTCCGTAGGACCGGATGAGGCTATTGAGAGGGTAGTTCCCGAAATATCCGAGCAGACTGTCGTTTGAGGTGGCGATGCGGCTGACGACGACGCCCCCGAGGTTCAGAGAGCCTTTGGCGGCCGCCGTTTGCAGGTTGGCCGCCGTCAGGAAGCCAAAACTGTCGCCGCAGGTGGTTTGCCCGGCCGGGGCGATGGACGTGGTGGTGACATTGCCTGTCACTCCCTTGACCAGGACGACAATCGACACCTTGCACCCGACGCTGATCCCAGCCGGCACGGTGAAGTCGATCTGATCGAGCGCCGGAGAGCTGCCCCGTCCGCCGTAGAGTACCGTCGCCGGTTGGTTTCCGACGAAGACCTGCACGCCCGTGCCCAAGTCCACCTGCGTAGGCGGTTCGGTCTCGTCGCCGGTCACCGCGCCCAGGCCGCTGCCCCACAGAGTCAGGATTTGGCCCGGATGCGCGGGGTTGATCATCGTGATGACGTTGTAGTTTAGATCGGTGACGACTCCGGGCCCGGTGCCGGCGCCATTCAACGTAACCATGGCGAAGTTCGCGGCCAGGACCGTGACGGCAATCGAGCTCGTCCCGCCCAGGTAGGAAAGCGTTATCGTCCCGGTTCCCACGGGCGTAGCCGAAGGAAGAATCGCGTTGACCTGGCCTGCGCTGACGTAGTCCATAATGCAGGTTTCGGTCACGCTGCCGACGGTCACCTGGACCGTGGTTCCGTTCAGACCCTGCGTGGTTGGCAACGGATATTTCTGAACCTGCAGCGGCGTGGAGGGGCCGAGCCCGGTCCCAATAAGGGCGAAGAAAGCGCCCTGCGCAATCCCGGAATTGGGCAAATTCGGAGGAACCCACGCAGTGTTATAGAACGCGGTGATGGCTGGGGCGGCTGCCAGCGCGGCGGCGCAGCCGAAAGCGAGGGCGGTAAGGCGAACCAGCCGCTCGAAGAATAAATTATTCCGATGGGGTTTCAAAACGTCTTCTCCTCTACCTAATGCGGCGCATTCTCGAAGCGAATGACGTCAGGCGCGGACGATAAGATTGTACGCCTGGTGGAGGTCCGGGGGAAGGGACTGGCGGCTCAAGCGCACCGGTGCGATCTGAATCCGGCGCATGTTGTCCCTGGACAAAGTAATCGCACCGAAATTTCAAGGGGCCCGGCTTTGGGTTCTTCCCCAGCGGCACTGGGCGCCGGGGGTGGAGAAGCGTTATAGAATAGCTGTTCAAGAGGCACTTCTCCTGAAACCGCCTGCCCGCCGGGAGCTGCCGGGGTGTCAGG
>Ga0182014_10001111_pt1 | contig 36522 bp, 37 predicted proteins | sample 612S2DmetaG_FD_120489 | JGI IMG/M metagenome (GOLD analysis project Ga0182014, IMG submission 120489) | Permafrost microbial communities from Stordalen Mire, Sweden - 612S2D metaG | ecosystem: Environmental > Terrestrial > Soil > Wetlands > Permafrost | place: Sweden: Stordalen | collected... | reverse complement strand
GGGGTTCCACGACGCCGAGTTGACGCCGCTGGCGGTAGTCGCGCTGAACACGGTCTGCGGTCCGGTTAGCGTCACCGCGCTGCCCGCGGTCAGCTGCCCGGGCGTGAACGTGCCCGTCCCCGTGGTCGCCGTCGCCGGCCCGGACCAGTACGAGATATTGGTCAGCGGGATCGGCAGTAGGCGGCACCCGCTCACCCAATCGGTTTCCTAGACCGGGCCGAATCCGCTACGGCCGGATCGGAGCGCGGCGGGAGGCGCGGGACAACGCAGCCCAGGGAAAGGAAGAACACCGTGCGCCGCCTGCTCAGCACGCTGATTCTGCTGACGGCGACCGGGGTCGCGGTCCCGGCCGCTACCGCCTTCGCGGCAACGTCGGCCGGCCCGGTGGGTCCGCAGAAGTTCGGCGTCCGGCTTCTCGACGTCGCACCCGCCCGGGAAACCGGCGGCGTCAACATCATCGAGCTGGCCAGGGTCGGCATGCGGATCTACCTCGCCGTCGGCCCCGGCGGCGCCCCCCCCGACCACTTTCGCCATCACCTCCCTGACCGGCCACCGGTCGGCCAGCGGCCGCCCCGTGATCGTGGCCCACGTCGTTGACACCGGCGAGCGGGCCGTCGACCTGAGCGGTCAGGCAAGCCTGACGGACGGCCCCGGGGGGAGCACAGCGGGCCCGTACCGAGAGCAGGCGATCATCACCCTCGCGCCCGGGCAGGCAGGGAACATGACCTTCGCGCCGGGCAAGGGGCTGCCGGACGGCCCCTGGCACGCCAACGTGACGCTGGTAAGCGGGTTCACCGTCGTCAGCGCCCAGGCAACCGTCGAGTTCGGGACCCGCCTGGCGGGCTCATCCTTGTGGTCGCGCCTGCTCATCATTATCCAGGCGGCCGTCCTCGTGATCGTCCTCGTCTTCGCCCTGTCGAGATACTCACGATCCCGCAGGCGCAGAGCCCTCGGGCCCGGGAAGAATTAGGTCCTGCGCTTACCATCACTCAGTGAATACCGAGTACGCGCCTGCCCGCTGACCTGGAAGCTCTGCCCGCCTGCAGGATGAGGTCGGCAACGGTGAGGTGGCCCGCATCGATCCCACGGTGCCGCGGATTCCCGTCTAACCTCAGCCTGCGCGTCTCGCCGACCATGCCGACCTGGCTTAACTCCCAGGTTATAATCGGAGAGTGAGCTGGGAAATCATCCTGGTCCCCGAAGTCCACGACTGGTATCTGGCCCTCGACGACCTCAGCGCCGGCCTCGTCCGGGACGCGGTCGAACTGCTGGCCGAGCGGGGCCCGGCGTTAGGCCGCCCGGCGGCAGACCGGATCACAGGATCCAGCCTGCACAACCTGAAAGAGCTCCGGCCCGGATCCGCGGGGCGAACCGAGATCCGGATCCTGTTCATCTTCGACCCGCAGCGCCAGGCAGTCCTGCTGGTAGCCGGGGACAAGGCGGGGAACTGGACCCGCTGGTACCGCGAAGCCATCAAGCTCGCCGAGGACCGCTACGCCCGCTTTCTCGCCACACCGCCCGAGGAGATCCGATGACCCGGCACTACCGGTGGGACACCACCCTCGACGAGCGCCGCCGCGACGACCCCGGCATCGACGACCCCGTCCGCCGCGCCGCCGCCCGCGAAGCCCGCCACGCCCGCGATGTCGGCTATCACCTTGCGCAGATGCGCAAGCAGCGCGGCCTCACCCAGGCCGAGGTCGCCCAGGCGATGGGCGTCTCTCAGGCCCGCGTGTCCAAGATGGAACATGGGGACGTCGAGAAGATGCAGGTCGAGTCCATCGCCGCCTACGTCACCGCCATCGGCGGCCATCTCCGCCTGGTCGCCGACTTCGGCCAGGCCACCACCACCTTTATCGACTACACCGACGCACTGACCGCGTGAGTGGCGGCCATCAGCGCCGGACCGCCCAGCCCGCGCGCTCGCGGTGCTCGGGGCTCCCCAACTCCGCGCGGTACTCGCGCACGAACGTGCCCATCTGGCCGGAAGGCATCACGTGCTCGTCAAGCTCAGCGGAGGACTGTTGGCCAGCTTCCCCCGCGTCCCGCTGTGCATACCACGATGAGAGCGGGCCCGTGGTCAGCTCGCGGCTGTGCATCTGCGGTCGCCGTCCTTACGTCGTCGGGAAAGTCACGGCTGACCGTACCCGCCCGCCACCTGGAATGCGCCCGCCATCTCCTCGCGGGCGGCACCACCGGACAGCAGGACGTGCAGGAGCAGCCGGGCCTTGAGCGGGTCGAGGAACCCGGCGCTGATCAGGCCGCGACGGAGCAGGTCCTGCTCGGAGCCCGGGAAACCGTAGGTGGCGGCCAGCACCGGTCCAGCGCCTGTCCTGGAGGCCAGGACTACCGGGATCTGCCCGGCGAGGGCGTCCAGCGCGGGAAGCGTGACGGCGGGGACGTGCCCGGCGCCGAACGCGGCGACGACGAGGCCGTCGAAGCGGCCCGCGGCTGCTCGCAGGAGTTCACCGTCGTCGCCGAGGGTCATGGTGATCAGGCCGGTGCGCACCGGCCTGGACAGGTCGGGTGCAGGCGGCGTGAACCGCCCTGCGGGACGGGCCAGGAGGCGGACCTGTCCTTCGACGATCCGGCCGAGCGGCCCTGTCGTCGGGGAGGTGAACGCGGTGATACCGGTGGCATCCGTCTTGCGGACGAACCGGGCGGCGTGGATCTCGTCGGCGAAGACGACCACACAGCCCAGGCCGCGCAGCAGGGGGCTGGCTGCCGCCTGCAGGGCGGCGAGGATGTTGGCCGGGCCGTCGGGTCCGGCCATAGTCGGGTTGCGCATCGCTCCCGTCACCACGATGGGCTCTTCGCCCGCATGCAACAGGTCAAGCAGGAACGCGGTCTCCTCGATCGTGTCCGTGCCCTGGATCACTACCGCGCCCGCTGCGGCCTGCTTCGTGATCGCGGCGGCCAGCTCGGCGATGTCGCCAATAGCCAGGGACGCGCCGGGTACCTGCCGGAAGTCATGCACCTCGACAGAGGCGCCGATGCCCGCCAGCCCCGGCACCGCCTCCAAAAGCTGGCGTCCGGTCAGCGCCGGGGCAACTCCGCCGCTGTCGCCTGCCTTCCTGGCCATGGCGATGGTACCGCCGAGGGAGAACACCGCTACTCGCGCAGGCGAAGGACGGCTGGTGGTCATCAGTGCCGTGACTCAGGAGTTCCGGGCGTCGCGCCAGGCGATCCAGTCGCGGAGCTTGGACAGATCGTAGTCCGGGCCGCCGACGCCGACCGTGAACAGCGAGACGCCGAGGGAACGCAGCGTCGGGCCGAGCTCGTCCGGGCTGCCGTTCACACCCACGGAGATCTCGATCTCCGCCGGGTCGCGGCCGACATCGGCGCTGTGCTGCCGCAGGATGCCGGCCTTGCGCTCGACCACTTCGGGGTCGCCGAAGGTGTGCCAGATGTCGGCGTGCTTGGCGACGAGGCGCAGCGTCTTCTTCTCGCCACCGCCGCCGATGAGCACCGGGATCTTGCGGGTGGGTGGCGGGTTCAGCTTGCCCAGCCGCGACTCGATCCGCGGCAGTGCCTCGGCCAGGTCGTTGAGCCGCCCGCCCGCGGTGCCGAACTCGTAGCCGTACTCGGCATAGTCCTTCTCGAACCAGCCAGAGCCGATGCCGAGGATGAGCCGGCCGTCGCTGATGTGGTCGACGGTGCGCGCCATGTCGGCGAGCAGTTCCGGGTTGCGGTAGCTGTTGCACGTCACGAGCGCGCCGATCTCGACCCGCGAGGTCGACTCCGCCCACGCGCCGAGCATCGTCCAGCACTCGAAGTGCTTACCGTCCGGATCGCCGTACAGGGGATAGAAGTGATCCCAGTTGAAGACGATGTCGGCGCCGAGCTCCTCCGCTTCAGCGGCGGTGTCGCGGATCTTCTTGTAGGCGGCGTGCTGCGGTTGCAGTTGCAGGCCCACGCGAACAGGCCGGCTTACGGAAGCTGTCACGGTCCTCCACCCTAACCTGTAGGGCCCACCACCACCTTTATCGACTACACCGACGCACTGACCGCGTGAGTGGCGGCCATCAGCACCGGACCGCCCAGCCCGGGTCTACGTAGCGCACGACGGGGGCCGCACGGGGGGCTTCGGACAGCGTCATCCGGCTCATAGGAAGCGCACGGTGCTCGTTTCTCTGGGCGGTGTTGCCCTGTCCTCACGCTGCACCTCGATCGGGTGTGGCGGACTCGGCGGGTCTAGGAAACCGACTGGGTGAGTGTGCCGGACGCTGGGCCGGCCGTCGCAGCCACCCCGCAGCGCGGCAGCAAGGCTCGTCGCCGTGGTGGCCGCGTCAGTGGGCTAGGCCGAGCTCGCCAGCCCGCACCCCGGCCTGGAAGCGGGAGCCGGCCTCGAGCGCGGCCATCAGCTCGGCGACCCGCCGCCGGTAGGTGCGCAGCGAGGTGCCCAGCAGCCGGGCGGCCGCCTCGTCGGTGAGACCCGCGCCGAGCGCCCGCAGGATCTCCCGGGCCTCGGGAGCGAGCTCGGGGACCTCGCCGCGCAGGCAGGCGCCGAGGTCGATGGCCGCCTCCCAGGCGGCGGTGAACAGTGAATAAACCCCGCCCACCAGGACCGGGGACGTCGTCACCGTGTACTCGCGGCCGAGCGGCGACGGCTGGCCGGCCAGGATCGCCACCCGCCGGTCCAGGATGATCGTCTCGTGCGGCAGCGGCGCGGAACTGATCCGCACCTGCGCGCCCGCCGCGTCGAGCCGCCGCAGGTGCGCGCGCTGCGCCTCGTCGGCCAGCGCCAGCGGGCTCCACAGCTTGCGCACCGTGAAGCTGTCCGTGCCGGGGGCAAGCACCCGCCGGGCGACCGCGGACCGGGCCTCCGGCTGCGACCAGGTGGCCAGGTCGCGGGCCGCGCAGACGAACTCCTCGTGCACCGCGTCGAACAAGTGCCCCGCCCGGGCGATGAGCTCCGCGTCGCCGCGCACCGTGCTGGTCTGGTCATCAGCCACCCGTCCAGTCTGCCAGCCGTCTCCAGGACCGCCAAATGGCAGCAACCTGCCAGCTCCTCGCCGCGGCCACGGGGCCGGGGCAGGCTATGAGCATGACGAACACAACGAACACCAGCCAGCCCGCCGCCGCCTCCGGCACCTTCGCGATCGGCGGCGACCTGCCCGTCGCACGGCTCGGCTTCGGCACGATGCGGCTGCCCACCGGGACCTTCACCGGCCCGGTCCGCGACCCGGAGGACGGGATCGCGGTGCTGCGCCGCGCCGTCGAGCTGGGCGTGAACCACATCGACACCGCGAGCTTCTACCGGCGCGGTGACGTCGTCGCCAACGAGCTGGTCCGCCGGGCGCTGGCCCCCTATCCCGCCGGCCTGGTGATCGCCACCAAGGTCGGCCCGATGCTCGGGCCGGACGGCACCCCCACCCTGCAGGCCACCCCGGGCCAGCTGCGCGGCCTGGTGGAGGACAACCTCCGCGAACTCGACGTCGACCATCTCGACCTGGTCTACCTGCGGGTCGGCGCGAGGAACCCGGCTGGCGGCGAGCCGATCGCCGAGCGGTTCGCCGCGCTGGCGAAGCTGCGCGCCGACGGCCTGATCCGGCACCTGGGCGTCAGCAACGTCGACGCCGCGCAGCTCGCCGAGGCCCGCGCGATCGCCCCGGTCGCCGCCGTGCAGAACACGTTCCACGTGCACGCCACCGCGGACGCCGCGCTGCTGGCGGAGTGTGCACGGTCCGGCACCGCGTTCGTGCCGTTCTTCCCGCTCGGCGGCGGCCTCGAGCCGATCGACACGACCCGGCTTGAGAAGACCGCCGCCCGGCACGGGGCGACCGTCCAGCAGGTCGCGCTCGCCGCGCTGCTGGCAGCCTCCCCGGTGATGCTCCCCATCCCCGGCACCGGCAGCCTCGCCCACCTGGCGGAGAACGTCGGCGCAGCCAGCGTCCGGCTCACCCCGGAGGACATCGCCAGCCTCGCCGGGTAACGGCGTGGACGCTCGACCAGTCCGCCCCGATCTGCCGGAGCAGGCGATGCACCGTTTGATCATGGTCGCCTAATGCAGGATCTCGATGTACCCGTCCGTTCCATTGACGCGGATCCGCTCCCCATCCCGGATCAGCCGGGTGGCTTGCTCCACGCCCACGACGGCCGGCAAGCCGTACTCCCGTGCGATCACCGCGCCGTGCGTCATCAGGCCCCCCACCTCGGTCACCAGGCCCGTGATCGCGACGAACGCAGGCGTCCAGCTGGGGTCCGTGTAGGCGGTGACCAGGATGTCGCCCGCTTCGAGATCGGCCTCGGCCATGTCCAGGATGACGCGAGCCCGTCCCTCGACGGTCCCGGCCGAAACGGGCAGGCCGGTCAGCGCGCCGGCCGGGACATCGGCGCGCCGGTACGTCCCGGCGACGACCTCGCCGTCCGAGGTGAGCACCCGGGGCGGCGTGAGCGCTTGATACGACCGATGAGCGTCCTTGCGCTGGCGGATGAGCTGGTCATCCGCTTGGTTCGTGCGCACGACGTCGTGGAGCTCCTGGAACCTGAGGTAGAAGATGTCTTCCTTCTCACGGAGCACGTGGGCCTGCACGAGGCGCTCGGCCTCTTGCAGCAAGGCCTGCTTGTAGACGAAGTAGCGGCTGACCATGCCGTACTTCGGATACTCCCGGTACCCGATGAAGGTCCGGACCCGGTCGATCATCCGCTTAGCCTCTTCGGCCTTCCGTTCCCCGTCCGGCAGAGCCCGCAGTTGCTCCAGCACTTCCTGCTCCTTCGTCCACGCCTCCAGCCGCCCTTGCTCGAAGCGCCGCTCGCCGGCGCCCGGCTCGAAGTTCTGGATGTTGCCGAGGAGCATGGGCACGAGCGTGCTGGGGCGTTCGCTCCAACGTGGCCTCGTGATGTCGATCTCGCCGACGCAGCGCATGCCGTACTTGTCGAGATAGGCCTGGATAGCGTCCCGGGCTTCCCGGCCGCCCGCGAGCGTGGGCAGCTCGTCCAGGAAGTTCTCGTCCTCGACGCGCTGCAGGAAAGCCACCACGCCCGGATGCGGGCGGATCACGTCCGCGACGTCCAGGAGCGCCAGCCCCATCTCCGACGTGACGTTGTTGGGCACGGACTGCGTGAGCGTGTCGGCCGCGTTCTTCTCGCCCAGCCACGTCTGCAGCTGCTCGTTGAGCCACCAGGCAGCCTCCATCGCCGACATGAACACCTGATGGCTCCGTGGATCGAACAGGATCCGCCTCAGCTCCTGGACGTCCGCCAGGATGAAGTCGAGCAGCGCCTCTCCGGACCTCGTCCGGATGTCGCGTTCCGAGGCGGCGATTGATGCCTGGCTGCGCCCGATCAGCTCGGTGACGATGGCCGGATCGGTCTCGATCGGAGCTGACGCGCCGCCAAACAGTGGCCCGGGGGGACCCTCGTCAGGGAGCGGCCGGATGAAGCCGTCGCGCTCGAGGATGGTCTGCAGCGCGTCCCCGGTCAGCGGATCGGATCTCCCCAGAGCCTCCAGGAGGCCGGCGCGGCTCGCCGGCGAGGCCAGCCTTTGGGTGACGTCGACGAACAGGCGGCCGCCGGCCTCGGCCATGGGCGCGGGGGTCGTCATCTGCCAGAAGGAGAGCCCCAGGGGCTTCATGGGGTCGGTCATCATCTGCTGATGACCGACGGAGACGTAGACGTGATTCTCTTGATCACTGGCCGCGGGGATGGGGAACAGCGTGGTGATCGGCCGGCTCTGGACAATCTGGAACCCATCGTCGACCAGGCACCATTCGATGTCCTGGGGGTGGCCGAAGTGCGCCTCGATCCGCCGGCCCAGCTGCGCGAGCCGCACGACCTGCGCATCCGTCAGCGCAGGCTGGTCCCGCAGCTCTGGCTCGACCGCCACTTCCCGGGTCCCGCCGGCCGGCGAGGCGGCGATGGCAAGCTGCTTGATGCCGACTGTCCTGGCGACGACGTCACCGTCCCGCACCTTGTAGACGTCCGCGTTCACCAGGCCGGCTACCAGGGCCTCGCCGAGGCCGAAGCTGGCCTCGATGGAGACGACCTTCCGGTCGGAGGTGACGGGGTCGGCGGTGAAGAGGATGCCGGCCGCCTGCGGGAAGAGCATCTGCTGCACGACCACGGCCATGTGGACCTTCCGGTGGCCGAAGCCGTTCCGCAGGCGGTAGGTCACGGCCCGCTCGGTGAACAGGGAGGCCCAGCATCGGCTGACGTGCCGGAGGATCGCAGCCACCCCCACGACGTTCAGGTACGTGTCCTGCTGGCCCGCGAAGGAGGCCGTCGGCAAGTCCTCCGCCGTCGCGCTGGACCGGACGGCGTAGGCAGCCTGCCCGCCAAGCCGGGTGACCGAACCGGTGATCGCCGCCGCCAGATCGTCAGGGATGGCGATCCCCTCAAGGGTCCGGCGGATCTCCGCGCTGAGCGTGCGGATCGCCTGCCGGTCGTCGGGGTCCAGGCGCGACAGCTGATCGAGCTGATCGTCGATCCACGGCACCCTCGTCATGATCCGCCGGAAGGCGTCCGTCGTCACGCAAAAGCCAGCCGGCACACGAATGCCTTCGATCCGCGAAAGCTCCCCCAGGTGCGCGCCCTTGCCGCCCACGAGCGCGACCTGCGTCTTGTCGATCTCCTCGAGACCCAGCACGTAGCGCTCGATCATCGCGATACCTCCCGGGTGGCCGTGCTCGGCTGCACGGATCACCCATGCCATAAATTCCGAGCCCCGGCCTGCGATTATGCGGCACGGCCCGGGCCTTGCGGCAAGCCCCCCGGTGCGCTATAAATTAAAAAATGGCAAGGAGTGGGATCTCCTTGCCATTTGCTTTTTGCTATCCGCTGTGGACGGACAGCCTCCTCGCGGAGCGGCGAACCAAGGCCGAGCCACCGGCGGGGCGCCCCGCCGGCAACGCCCTTGCCTGAGGGGGCGCCCCTTCCCCTGGGGTTGACGCAGTCATCAGGCCGGCACCTCGCGGCCGGGCTCGGACGCGGTGCTCCAGCTCGACATGGCTCTCACCAGGGCGTGGACGAGGCGGCCGAAGCTGCGGTCGACGCTGACGGGCATGCCGAAACCGCCGCTGGCCTCCAGCGAGACGAACCCGTGCAGGGCAGACCGAAAGGCCCGGACGGCGTCGATGGCGTCGTCGCCGTCGAGGCCGTAGCCGGCCATCACCGCCGTCATGACCGCGACGAACCGGTCGGCGACCGCCTGGTGGTCGACGTCGCCGGGGGCCGGGGCACGCTGGCCGATCTGGTAGCGGCCCGGATGGTCAAGCGCCCAGGCGCGCCAGGCGTAAGCCATCGCGACCAGGGCGTCGTCGCGGGCCCGGCCGATGGCGGCCCGGCCCAGCACGTCGGCGAACTCGGCCTTTGCCCGCTTGGCGATGAGCTGCCGCAGGGAGTCGAGGCTGGCGACGTGCTTGTACAGCGACGGCTGGCGCACCCCGAGGCGGGCGGCGAGGGCCGCCAGGGTGAGGTGGTCCGGCCCCGCCTCATCGGCCAGCTCCGCCGCCTCGGCGACTACCCGGTCCGTGTTCAGCCCGGCCCTAGGCACGAGCGGCGTCCGGCTGGAGGGAGGAGAGCATGAGCGAAACCACCCGGCCGGGGAACTGGTCGTGCGGGGAGTGCCCGGCGCCCTCGATCATCGTAAGGCGACCGTGGCCGGACGGCAGGGCATCAACGATCAGCGGGCCGGAGCCCGCCACCTCGTAAGCGATCGTGCTGCCGTCGACGGCAAGGTACTCGGTCATGACGCCCTCCAGACCACTGTTCAGGCGAGGACGCGCTCCCGGAGGAAGCTCGTGGTAAGTACGGCGACCTCATCGGGGCACTCTGCGTGAGGATAGTGCCCGCGCCCCTTGATCATCGCGACGGCGCCGAGTCCGGCGGGCATCGCGGCGATGATCCCCTCGGCCTCAGCCCGGGGGTCGGCCCAGTCGGGGTCCTCGGTGCCCATGATGACCAGGGCCGGGCAGGAGATGCGGGGCAGCGCAGCGCCCGCGTCGGCGGGGGAAGTCTTCATAGCCTTGAGGAACTCCGCCATCCGGCCTGGTTCGGACAGCTTGGCCCGCAGCGCCGTCATGTAGGCGGCGTAGTCGGCCGGCTTTTCCGGGTAGGCCACGTCCAGGTAGCCCATCCACATCTTCAGGCTGCGCAGCAGCAGCACGCCCGCCATCAGCAGCGAGCCGCGGCGGTAGCGCCGGATCCGCAGCAGCCCGCCCAGGCTGTACTGCACCTTCCGGGTGAACGGGCCTACCTCGACGATGCCGCTGACCAGGTCGGGTGCTGTCGCGGCGGCGATGGTGGCCGCCCCGCCCGACAGGGAGTGCCCGACGATGACGGCCGGGCCGCCCAGGCGCCTGATCAGCGCGACCAGGTCGCCGGCGACGTCGGTGCGGGAAATCGACTTCCAGTCGCCCATGCTCGACTCGCCGTGCCCGCGCATGTCCGCCGCCGCGACCCGGAATCCGGCCCGCGCCAGTTCCGGCACCAGGAACCGGAAGGCCTGCCGGCGGTCCCCGATGCCGTGCGACAGCACGATCAGCGGCCCCTCCCCGGTGACGTCGTAAGCGATCCGGCCGCCCTTGATGTCGAGAAACTCGGTCATGCCGCCCTCCAGGAAGCTATTAATGATAGCTGTTAGGCTTGCTTTTATAGCATAGCGTCTCAAGGGGCAGGCAGGGCGGCGTCCGGAAGGAGCTGCCGGGCTGGCAGCGGTCCGCTCAGGGCGGCGGGACACCCGCGGCAAGCCCGCCGCCTGCCAGCGAGCCCGGGCACTCCCCACTTCCACGGCGCGCAGGCGTGCCCGGCGGAACGTGAAGCCGGACCCTGGACGGCCGGGGGCTTGTGCAAAAGTGAGTCGCCGGGGCCGAAGCCGAATGGGCCCGGTCGGGTAGTATGCCGAGGATGACAATGGCGTCGGTTTCTCCCGGTCTACCTGGCGGTTCTGGCGGTTCTGACGGTTTAGTACTGGTGCTGAACTCGGGCAGTTCGTCGGTCAAGTTCGCGCTGCTGGCCCCTGAGACTGGCGAGCGCCTGATAGCGGGGATCGGCGAGCGGCTCGGCACGCCCGAGGCGGTGTTGCGGATCCAGCAGTTTCCGGCTGCAGCCGTCGAGGAACGGCTTCCCGGAGGCAGTCACCTGGCTGTCGTGACCCGGGTGCTGGACCGCCTGGCCGTCGAGTACCCCGGCGTTCACCTGCTCGGGGCCGGTCACCGGGTGGTGCACGGCGGAGAGCGGTTCACCTCCTCGATCCGGGTGGACGACTCAGTGATGGCCGCGGTGCGGTCGTGTAGTCACCTGGCGCCGCTTCATAACCCGGCGAACCTGGCCGGCATCGAGGCCGTTCGTTCTGTTCTGCCTGACCTGCCGCAGGTTGCCGTGTTCGACACCGCGTTCCATCAGACGATGCCGCCGCACGCGTTTCGTTACGCGGTACCTGAGGAGTGGTACACCGACTACGGGGTGCGGCGTTACGGGTTCCATGGCATCAGTCACCGCTTCGTCAGCGAGCAGGCCGCGGCCCTGCTTGGCCGGCCACTCCGCGACCTGCGCCTGGTCACCGTCCATCTCGGCAATGGGTGCAGCGCGGCAGCGGTGCGCGATGGCGTGTCGGTGGATACCACCATGGGGTTGACCCCGCTGGACGGACTGGTCATGGGGACCCGCTCCGGCGACGTCGATCCGGGCGTTCTGGGTTACATGGCCGAACGGACCGGCATGGATGCCGGCCAGCTCACCCGGGTGCTGAACCTCGACAGCGGGCTGCAGGGGCTGTCCGGCGTCGGCAATGACATGCGCACCATCGAAGCCGCGGCCGCTGAGGGAAACGAACGGGCGCGGCTGGCTCTTGAGGTGTTCGTGTACCGGCTGTCCAAGGCGATCGCCGGGCTGGTCGTCGGGCTCGAGCGGCTCGACGCGCTGGTTTTCACCGGCGGCATCGGGGAAAACAGCGCCGTCGTCCGGAGCCTGGTGCTCAGCCAGCTGGGCTTCCTCGGCCTGGCTGAAGACACCCAGGCCAATGCGGATCACGGCCGGCGCACCGGGGGACGGATCAGCCTGGCCGGCCCGGTCCTGGCCCTCGTCGTGCCGACGGATGAGGAACTCCTGATCGCCCGCGACACCGCCCGCGTCCTCACCGGTGGTTGACGGGCCCTTCACCGCGTTTAAGGATGTTAACGAGTCCTTCACCGCGCTCAAGGATGGCCTTATGACCCAGACCTTACTGGTCGTGCCGAGCACGGCTGACGCGGGCCTGGCCAGGACGTGCCTGGGCCTGGTGCGGGCGCTCGACCGGCGCGGCGTGAACGTCGCCTTCGTCAAGCCGGTGGCCCAGCCCCGGCACGACGGCAGCCCGGACCGCTCGGCCGCGCTGGTCGCGGCCATATCTGCGCTGCGCCCCCCGGAGCCACTCTCGACCGCCCAGCTGGAGCAGCAACTCGGCGAGGGCGGAGTCGACACCGTGCTGGAGAAGATCGTCGCGGCCTGGGAGCCGGTCTATGGGCGATCCGATGTCGTCATCGTCGAGGGGCTCAGCCCGGGGCCGGCCTGGCTCTACGCCAGCGAACTCAACCAGGCACTGGCCCGAGCACTCGACGCCGATGTCCTGGTGGTCGGCCGCTGGCCGCTGGAACACGTGGGCCGCCAGGATTGGGTAGGCCCGGGGGCGGAGCCAGCGCCAGACCTCATCAAGGGCACTATCGAGGACCTCGCCGAGACGCTGGCCATTACGGCCAGCGGATACCTGTCCGGCGAGCGCGCGCGCGTGGTCGGCTGCGTGATCCGCAGTCTGCCGGCCACGGTTCCCGCTGCCGTGGCGCAGCTCGGCGAGGCGCTGTCGCGGCACGGCCTCCGCCTCCTCGCCGGCGTACCGCATCGCCCCGAGCTGGCCTGGCTGCGGGTCCGCGACCTGGTCCGCGAGCTGGACCCGAAGGTTCTCTACGAAGGTGACCTGTCCCGGCGGATCAAGGACGTGGCCGTGTTCGCCCAGGCCGTCCCCGGGGGCCTGCGCGTCCTGACCGAAGGCCGGCTCGTCGTGGTCCCCGGCGACCGCCACGACGTGATCATGGCCGCCTGCCTCGCCGCGCTCAACGGGACCCGGCTGGCCGCGCTGCTCCTGTCGGCCGGGATCGTGCCGGATCCGCGAGTCTGGGAACTCGCCCAGGCTGCGGCCGCCACCGGCCTGCCCATCCTGGTCGCCGACTACGACAGCTACGAGACCGCGAACCGGGTACGCGCCGTCGACCCGGGACTGCCGGTCGATGACCTGGAGCGGATCGACGGCGTGGTGAACGCCATTGCCGATGCGCTGGACGAGGCCTGGCTGGAGTCACTGCGGGGCCCCGCGCGGTCCCGCCGGCTCAGTCCCGCAGCCTTCCGCTACCAGCTCGTCGAGCGGGCCCGCGCCGCCGACGCGTGCGTGGTCCTGCCCGAGGGAACCGAGCCGCGCACGCTGCAGGCCGCCGTCACGTGCGCCGAGCGGGGCATCGCCCGCAGCGTCCTGCTGGGGCCGCCCGACGAGGTCGCCGCGCTAGCCCGCGGCCTGGGCCTGCAACTGCCCGCCGGTGTCTCCGCGGTCGACCCCCGCACCGTCGCCGAGCGCTACGTCGCCCCGCTCGCCGCGCTGCGGCGTCACCGCGGCTGGAACGAGGATCTAGCCCGCGAGCACCTCACCGACCCGATCATGGTCGGCACCATGATGCTCCAGCAAGGCGAGGTGGACGGCCTGGTCGCGGGCGCGCTCCATACCACCGCGGCCACCGTCCGCCCGGCGCTGCAGGTCCTGGGCACCAGGCCAGGCACCCGGCTAGTGTCATCGGTGTTCTTCATGTGCCTGCCCGATGAGGTGGTCATCTACGGCGATTGCGCCATCAACCCACGGCCCGACGCAGAAGACCTGGCCGACATAGCCATCCAGAGCGCGGCAACGGCGCGGGCCCTGGGCATCGAACCCCGGGTGGCGATGATCAGCTTCAGCACCGGAACCTCCAGCGCGGGCAGCGACGTCGACAAGGTCGCCGAGGCGACCCGGATCGTGCATGAGCGCGAACCCGATCTGGCCGTCGACGGCCCGCTGCAATACGATGCCGCCGCCATCGCCTCGGTAGCGCGAAGCAAGCGGCCGGGGAGCACAGTGGCCGGGCGCGCCAGCGTCTTCATCTTCCCCGACCTCGACACCGGCAACACCACCTACAAGGCGGTGCAGCGCAGCGCACAAGTAGTGAGCATCGGCCCGGTGCTGCAGGGCCTGGCCAAGCCAGTGAACGACCTCAGCCGCGGCGCCATGATCGACGACATCATCTACGCCCTGGCGCTCACCGCCATCCAATCACGCGCCGGATAGCTGGTCTCGGTGCCGCCTGTGATCATGGGCTCTGCGAGCACGCCGAAGGCGTAGCCGGCGGTTTTTACAGGCCTCCGTCCTCCCGCCCGGGCCAGACGCCGCTGACCTGCGCCTATGCCATTCAAGGCGGGATTCCGGGCCGACGCCGTCCGCCATATCTCCGTGCGCCCGGCGCTGCGTTGGTGGTTCTTAACCCGGGCAGGGGCGGTCCAGGCCAGGTACATCGCCCCCCCCGCTGGGCCACGTTGTTCCGGGTGCTAGCGGATTTCGTATGTTCCGTCCAGCCGGGCGCGGCCGATGGCGTGGCCTTTGATGGCGGCGATCACGTCATCGAGGGTGAAGCTGGCTGGCAGGCCGGGGGTCTGGTCGAGGGCGAAGAGCTGGAAGGCGTAGGCGTGGGGTCCGTGTGAGCGCGGCGGCTTGGGTCCGGCCCAGCCGCGGCGCCCGAGCGCACCTTTTCCGTGCCGGATTCCTGGGATGGGGCTGGGGTTGGTGAGAGCGTTCTCGGGGATGCCGTTGAGCGAGGGGTCGATGCCCAGCGTGAGCGCGTGGGTGGCTGGTTTCCCGATCGGGACGTCGGGGTCTTGCACGATGAGCACGAGCTCAGCGGTGCCGGCCGGCGGCTGCGTCCAGTTGAGGGCGGGTGAGATGTTCGCGCCGAACAGCCTGCCGCGGTGTTTTTCCGGGATGGGTGCCCCGTGGTCGAAGGCGGGGCTGGTCAGGGTGAAGTTCTCCGGGGCCTGCAGGTCGGGGCGGGCCCAGACGAGGGTGTGGTGGCCGGCGTGCCGGTTGCGCAGTGCGACGCCAAGGGGGTTTGCGGGCATGACTTCGACTCCTTCTACCTGTAAATCTGGCTGAGCGCGGAACCGGTGCTTATTGTTTAGGTATAAGAAAGATTTCGTTAGGTATATTAACGATCTATGGAGAAGAAGGCAACTGAAGAGCAGCCCGCCGAGGTCGCGGCGGCCGACCTCGGCGGCCAGGTACGCTCCGCGGTCGGGCGCCTCTACCGCCGCTTCCGCAGCGAACGCCCCGAAGGCGGCCTCGGGGACGCGGCACTCGCCGTGCTCACCCGCCTCCACAAGCACGGACCGCAGACCCTGACCGAACTCAGCGAGCACGACCGGGTCTCCCCCGCCTCCATGAGCCAGACCGTGAACCGCCTCACCTCAGCCGGCTACGCCGTCCGCACCCGCGACCCGGACGACCGCCGCAAGGTACTCTTCAGCGCCACCACCGAAGGCGACGAACTCGCCAGCGCCACCCGGGCACAGCGCAACGCCTGGCTCGACCAGCGACTGCAGGCCCTCAGCACCGAAGACCGCGCGGTAATCGCCCGCGCCACGGCACTCCTCAGCAGCATCGCCGACTCATGACAGGGCCGCAACCTGGCCAGCTATAGCAGCCGAAGCACGGGCCAGAGGCCGGTTACGCTGCGGCGAGCCTGCGTCTTGCCTCAGCGTAGAGGTCTTCCGGCAGTGGCCCGCGCGACGCCATCTCCACGTTGCTGCGCAGGTGCTCAGGCTTGCTGGTGCCGACGATCGCGCTCGACACCCCCGGGTGGCTGAGCGTGAAGCGCAGGATGAACTCGTGGCGGTTCATTCCGTCGTCCAGCAGCTCGTCTGCTGATGAGCTTCATGACACGGGTCGAGCCCACTCCCGCCGCCGCGGCGCGAGCGGATCGCGCGATGGAACTGGCCATCTACGGCCTGCGCCAGCGCTGAGAGCGCAGCGCCGCAGGCCGTGCCCCGGGCCGCGGCACGGCTTCACGGCTCAGGATGCCTGCTCACCGGCTTCCTCGTCATCCCCGGCATCCTCGGCGCCGAGGCCATAGCGTCGTGCTGGCAGGGGAAGGGCTTGAGTCTCCAGTAGGTGGAGGCGCAAGGGTGGAAGTATGGACAGCGGCACGCTCTACTCGATCGGCGACCTCGCCCGGCGAACCGGGCTGGCGGTCAGGACCATCCGGTTCTACTCCGATCGCGGGGTCGTGGCGCCGATCGGCCGCAGCCCGGCTGGTTACCGCCTTTACGACCTCAATGCGGTCGCACGCCTGGACCTCGTCAGGTGAAGTAGTGGCCCTGTTCGATGTCCTCGATGAGGCCGGGGTGGGTGGGCTGCCAGCCCAGGAGTTCCTGGGTGATGGTGCTGGAGGCGGGCATGTCCCTGCTGAGCAGGGGCACGAGCATGCCGCCGAATTCTTCGGCGGGCAGGGACCGGGCGGGCAGGTTCAGGTGCCGGCCGATGGCCTCGGCGATCTCGCGGACGGGCACGCCTTCGTCGCCGACGGCGTTGAGCACTGCGCCGGCGGGAGCCTGCTCGATGGCCAGCCGGTAGAGGCTCGCGGCGTCCTTCACGTGGACGGCGGGCCAGCGGCTGGCCCCGTCGCCGATGTAGCCGCAGACGCCCTTGGCCCGGGCCGCGGCGATGAGCTGGGGGATGAAGCCGTGGCGTTCTCCCTGGCCGTGCACCGAGCGGGGCAGCATGACCAGGCAGGAGCGGACGCCCCGGTCTGCGGCCGCGAGGGCGGCCTGCATGTTGGTGATGCGGGCCGCGATGGGCCCGGCGGCGATGAGCTCGTCGCGTTCGGTCGCGGGCCGGCCGGGTGTCACCAGCGTTGCGCCGGAGATCACCAGGGGCTTGCCGGAGCCGGCGAGTCCGGTGACAAGCGTCTCGATGGCCCTGGCGTCGGTCCGCGTCGCAGCCTCGCTCACGCTGGGCACGACGAAGGCGAGGTGGATGACGCCGTCGCTGTCGAGGGTGCCGGCGCGCAGCACGCCGGTGTCGTTCAGGTCGCCGCGCAGCACCTCGGCGCCCATGCCGGCGACTGCCTTGGCGGAGACGTCCGAGCGGGCTAGCCCGAGGACCTGGTGGCCGGCACTGATGAGTTCGGGGACGACGGCCGAGCCGATCCAGCCGGAAGCGCCGGTGACGAAGATGCGCATGGAGGGTCTCCCTGGTTGTGCTGCCGGTGAAGAGGATGTGCGGCGCAGGCACCGCGACCGAAACGATGCGATCCAGTCGCATTGACTCTACCATGCTGATGCGACCAAGTCGCATCGGCTTTCTCAGGTGATGCGATCCGATCGCGTCGCTTAGGATGTGACAGTGAGCAGATGGGCACCGAATGCGCGTGAGCGGCTGGAAAACGCCGCACTGGACCTGTTCGTGGAGAACGGCTACGAGGAGACGACCGTCGCGCAGATCGCAGACCGCGCGGGCATGAACCGCGCTACGTTCTTCCGGCACTTCGCCGATAAGCGCGAGGTCCTCTTCGGCGGGGAAGACGTGCTGGCCGGGCTGTTCGCCGGCGCCATCCGGGCCGCGCCCCCGGGGGCGACGCTCACCGAATGCCTGCGGGCGGCGCTCGCGGCGGCCGGGGTCGCGATGACCCCGCAGCTGCGGCCCGCAGCCGCCCGGCGCAGACTGGTGGCCGCGGCGAACAGCGAGCTGCAGGAGCGGGGACTGCTCAAGCACGCCCGGATCACCACGTCGATCACCGCTGCCCTGCGCGAGCGGGGCACAGACGAACTTACCGCGCGACTGGGGGCGGAGACGGGCATGCTCGCTTTCAGCGTCGCGTTCGAGCGCTGGATGAAGGCGAACGATGACGAACCGTTCCCGCCCTTCGCCGATGCGGCCCTGAGTGACCTGCAGGCGCGTGCCGCCGAGCTCGTCCTCCCGTCCCGCCTTCCAGCTTGACGCGGACTCCGAGGAGCGGGGAAGCCCAGCTCAGGGTCGTATCGGTAAACGAATCTGCCCGCGAGACGCGGCGGGACAAGCCGAGACTGGTCAGTCAGGGGCTCGCCGGCGCGGTAACGCTGAGTCCACCGGAAGGCCGTGGACGGAGGGCACCGGAACCGTTCGGCGGCATGACGAAGGGTCCATCCGTCGTCCACGGCCGACGCGGCGAGCCGCCGTCTGCCTTCGGGGTCAGCGGTGCGCTGGAGTGGGTGGTGTTTCACGCTGGTGGCGGGGCGAGCTGCGACTTGAAGGTCTGGACCAGGTCGGTGGTCCACTGTTCCGGGATCTCCCAGGGGATGAAGTGGCCGCCGTGGGGGTGGGCGGCGATGTTGACGTGGTTGTACCAAGCGGCGCGGTCGCTGGCCAGAAACGACTCGATGCGCTCTTCCGGGCTGTTGACTCCCGGGGGATTCTCGTAGTCGACGAACGTGATCCCGGTCGGTGCCTCGATGACTGGCGTCCGGTCGTGGGAGGGTGCCCAGGGGTACCGGTTGTTGTTGGCGTACGTGCGGATCGAGCTGGCGATGGCGTTGCCGGTCCAGTAAATCGTTGCGTGGGTGAGCAGGTCATCGCGGGTGAACACGGTGTAGATGTCTCGGCCGTCGTCGGACCAGTTCATCCATCGTTCGAGGATCCAGGCCAGCATGCCGGCCGGGGAGTCGGCCAGTCCGTACCCCAGTGTGGTCGGAGCGAGTACGTGCGCGGCGAGGTGCACGGCGAACCGTCGCTCGATTTCGACCAGTCTCCGCCGCTGGTCATCGGGTAGCCCGGGCGGGATGGGTCTGCCACCGGAGAAGTCCCAGGCACGGTCGCCGGTGAACAGGTCGAGTTTCAGGGCTGATCCGATGTGGATGCCGTACAGCTCGCCGGCGTACTTGTGGCCGAGCTGTCCCGTGACGAGGGCACCGACGTCGCAACCCGCCGCGGCGTACCGGGTATGGCCGAGCGTCTGGGTCATCAGTTCGTGCCAGACGTCCGCGATCTTCCAGAAGTTCATGTCCGGCTGGGTCGGTGTCGAATACCCGAAGCCCGGCAATGACGGGACGATCACCTCGAAAGCGTCCGCCGGGTCGCCACCGAATGCGGCCGGGTCTGCGAGCCGGTCGATGACTTTCGACCAGTGCCAGAAGGTCCAGGGCCACCCATGGCTGAGGATCAGCGGGGTGGGCTCGGGCCCGGCGCCCGGCTTGCGCATGAAGTGAACGCGCGTGCCGGACACATCAACCAGGTAGTGCTCGTAGGCATTCATCGCTCGCTCGGCGGCTCGCCAGTCGTACTCCTCGGCCCAGTACTGCGCCAGCTCCTGGAGCAAGGCCCTGGGGACGCCGTACCGCCCGTCCTCGTTCCCGTCATCTTCCGGCCAGATCGTGGCCCGCAGCCGCGACCGCAGATCCTCGAGAACCCGCTCCTCAACGGCGATCGGCGCCGGCGACAGTGCATTCACGCCTGTGCTCACTTCCCGCTCCTTTCGTCAGGTTTTTCGCCGTGCTCGCTGGCGAGCTGAACGATCTGGTCGAGTACGCCCGCGATGCTCAGCAGCCGCGTGCGGTCAGCAGGCGAGAGCCGGTCGATGAGACTGCGCAGCCGCTCCGCACGATCGGCATGGCGCCGGGACACGATCGACTGACCATCCGCGGTGAGAGACAACATCGAGGCCCGCCCGTCACACGGATCGGGCCTGCGTTCGATAAGCCCGTCGCGTTCCAGCTTCGCTACCGCCGACGTGAGCGCCGGCTGCTTGATCTGCTCCGTCCCGACCAGGTCACTCAGCCGGCACGGCCCCAGCCTCGACAGGGTGTGCAGCACCGACAGCGCAGAGAAGCTCAGCCGATCCGAGGCTGGGAGCCGGATGAACACCGAGTTGAAGTCCTCGATGGAGCGGGTCAGCCGCTCTACGGCACGAACTGCATCCATGCCGAAACTATATTGATCTTCGATCTAACTCTGCGCCCGGGGCCCTGTCTTGTCGTTCGCAACCTCTAGGGGAAGTGCAACTCAGCGCTTTGCTGGCATTTTCTCCAGCACGAGAATGTCGAATACGGGGGCCGGGACCGGCGGGTCCATCTCCTTGTATGAGACCTTCCGCCATCCCCACTGCCGGTAGATCGCCTGCGTGTCGGTTGCCTTGGGCTGCACCGACAGCGTTGCCCGCTCGGCACCGGACCCGCCCAGCAGATCGTCGTGGATGGCCCGGCCGAGGCCGCGTCCGCGCCAGCCTGCCAGCACGCCGTAGTTGATGAGGGCAAAGGTGCGGTGCCCGTCCTCGCGGGCGAACTCGGCGCTGACCGGCTCAGCCAGCCCAGTCCACCAGTTCGTATCGGCGGGCAGCAAGAACCCGTAGCCGAATCCGGCGTAGGCATCTTCCGCTCTGGCCATTGCGAGCCGGAATCCGGCGCGGGTGGTGAAGTCCGGGAAGGTGGACCGCTGGTTATCGAACTCGGCGTCGTCCCCGCTGAACGGCGGAAGGCTGAACACCGCCCGGTACATATCGCTGACGATCCCGCAGAGCGTCCGTGCCTCATCGCCGTCGAAGGCCTCGATAGCGGCGCCAGGCTCAGTCATTCCGTGCCCCCATCCTCGGCGCACCATCGGGCAGGGTATGCCTGCGTGCATCAAGCTAACGCAACCTGCTCGCCTATGACCTTGTCATCGACCCCGACCGGGTAAAAGCCGAGCCGGCCGCCGCCCGTCACTACCGGCGAACGGGAGGTCGGCAGCCTGACCGCGGCCGAGCAGGGCCGACTGTTGCGGGCCAGCCGCGACTCGATCCGGGCGGCCATCCGCGACGGGGGCGTGCACACCCTGACCATCGTTCCGTACCGGCACCGGGGCGGCGCCTGCCCGCGCGATCACGCGCCCATGCTCACCGCCCCGGTCGGCGGGCGGACGAGCTGGTGGTGCTCGGCCGAGCAGCTGCCCGGCCGTCCTCACGGGTAGCTGACGACCTTCACCGCGGCGTCGGGGTTGGCGGCCGTCGAGGAACCGCCGGTACTGTTCACCACGTGGGTGATCCCGCCGGTTCCGGCGGTGCTGAGGAAAATTGTCAGCAGGTCGCGCAGTTCGCCGCCGGGGGGATCATCTATCTCGAACGCGCTGGTGGCGAAGACGGGCACGCCCTGGTCGAAGTAGCTGTAACTGCCCATCCCGTAGCCGTGGAAGCCCGCGGCCTGGTGCGTGACAAGGAAGGCAGGATAGCCCTTGACCGTGGGACTGGCCATCCAGGCGGCCTGGCTCGGCGGGTCGTACGGCATCTCGTTCTGGAAGAAGATGTCCGTGCCGTCTTTCCCGTTCCAGATCACCTCGTCCTTCTCGTAGTGCTCGACGAACAGGCCGTAGGCGGTCACGTTGCCGCCGTTGACGATCACTCCGGTGTTCCCGACGTTGCCAGTCCAGCCGACCCCGTCGCCGTGGTCAGCCCGCCAGGCCCAGATGTCGTCCAGGATTACCTGGGAGCTGTCGACCACGAGGCTGGTGGCCGCCTGGCCCGGCCCGCCGCCGCCGATGCGGAAGAACACGTCCTGCAGGACGGTAGGGTCGGCCGGGTTCCCCTGCCCGGCCCGGGACCCGCCGCCTACCTGCAGCAGCACCGGGGAGCTCACCGGGCCTGCATCGAAGATCATCCCGGCCAGCCTGACCCCCGGGACGCTGGCCACCCGCATTCCCGCGGTGCCGTTCTCCGGCACCAGGGTGGGGAAGCCGAGCCCGAGCACCACGGTGTCCGGGCGGGTGATTTCGATGGTCTGGCTCAGCCGGTAGACGCCGGGAGTGAGGATCAGGTCCTGTCCCCGGGCCAGCGCCGCGTTGATCTGCGCGGCCGAGTCGCCCGGGGTGGCGATGAAGAACCGCTGGAGGGCGATGGTGCGGCCCGGCTGCTGGCTGCCCGTCCACGGCGGTCCGGCCGAGTCGTGCCGCACCGCCGGAACGAACACGCTGTAGCTCCCGGTGGAATCGACTTGCAGCACCGGCGCTTCCGCGGTGACCGGGCTGGTCGCCAGGGTGGTGTACGGGCCGCCGGAGGCGAAGTTCTGCGCGGGCGCGCCCACGTCGCCGGCGAAGACCTGGTTCCATACGCCGTTGCTCCAGCCGTCCAGGGTGCTGTTCCGGACCAGGAACTGCTGCTGGGTGCCGCTGACCACGGGATGGCCGGAGAACTTCGAGTCAGCGATGAAGCCGCCGCTGGAGTAGCCGGGCTTCGAGCAGTAGTCCTCCAGCGAGGTGAAACCGTTGAACTCGACCCGCCGGACCGGAGACGCCTGGGACGCCGCCCAGAATTCGGCCGTTTGCTGGCACGAGGCACCGCTTGGCGGTGCCGGGAAGTTGATCGTCAGATTTGACAGCGAGCGCCAGAAATTGTTCAGCGCGGTGCAGTCGCTGGCGCCAGCCGGCTGAGAACACTGATTGAATGAATCAACCGCCCCATTGATGACGACGTCGCCCGGAGATGCCCCAAGGCCAGCCACGCTGGTGTAGTAGCCGACCTGGAGGAATAGCGGGTGCGCGGCCGAACCGTAGGTGCCCGGTTCGAACAGCAGGGCGTAACGGTTGGCGCCGAATTGATTGCCCGCCTGCTGGCGGGCGATCTGATTGATCTTGGCCTCTATGCTGCTGGCCGGCATACTCGGGCGGAAAACGTAAACATTCGGCCCGAAATCCGGCTGGCCCGCTGACGCCGGCCCGCTGACGGAGGCCGCCGGACTGCAGGCGGACAGCCCCGCGGCCGCCAGCACAAGGCCGCTCGCCAGCGCGAGGACCGTAGCCAAGCGGAAGACGGGGCGGCGCCGGACCCGGCTGGGGATGTCCCGGATCGGGGTCATATCCGTCCACATCCTACCCGTGAGAGCCGTGCGGTTAAGGTGGCTCGAGGTTTTCAGGAGCGGCGATCAGGCTACTCGCGAGCGCCGGCAACTCTCTTGGACCGCCATCGTGCGTGGCTCCGATTTCCGATTTGTTTCGGCTCTGTTTCCGCTCGGCCAGTCCCCGGCCAGCACGTCCGGCGGCGTCGGATTCTGTTTGATTCAGGTGACATCAATTTCGTGTTAACGCTTGATTCAGCAGGATAAATGCGGTTTGACGGATGTTACTGTTCCCCAGCTATATTTAGGCCCGGAATATCCCGTGGGGGGAACATCAGATGACCGTTAATGCTGCGCAGCCAGGGGCTGCGGCAGTGACACCTGGCGATGGCGAGATCCACTACCTGGTCCTGGCCGACCGCGCTGTCCCGTACCTGCTCGCGAGGGTGCACTGGCCGGACGTGGCCCAGGCGATCAGCGCCGGGTACCCCGACTGGCTCGACGACATCGGCCTGTTCGACCTGCCCTACGACCCGAATGCCGTGCCGGTGAGCTTCACCCAGGCGGCCTCGGTGGCGGCGGCCTGGGGAAGGAAGCTGGGCACCGAGCCGGCCGCGAACGTGCCGTCGTTCATCCGGCGGATGCCGGCGAACTGGTCGGATATGACGCCGGGAGAGCGGCGCGCCTTCGGCCTCGAACCCGCCGACCGGCGCCGCCTGCCGGTCCGCCGCCTGCGCCGTATCCGGGCATCCCAGGCGACGATCAGCGCCCTGGCGCCCGTCGCCGCGCTCGGGAACGGGCACGCGAGCGGGAGCGCGCCGGCACCGGAGAGTGACGTAGCGGAACGACGGCACCAGGTCCGGGTGCGGGTCGACGGCCGCGGGCACATCCGGAGCGGTCAGTCCACCGTCTCCGCCGCCCTCGTCGACCTGAGCGAGGGCGGGATGAGCTGCGTCCTGCCCGACGCCCCCCTGATACGTACTCCGGGGCAGGAGCTCGGCGGGCCGTTCCTCCTCGAAGGCGAGGCGGCGGGCTCGCGGATCTGCATCGCCGCGCCCGGGTGGATCAGCTGGATTCTCGACAGCAGTTCGGGCACGCATTTCGGCGTGACCTTCGGCGACCTGAATGGCGGGGAAGTCGAAGGCGTGCACCGGTTCCAGGTCACCGCAGGCAGCAGGCGAGGTCAACGATGAGCGCGACATCCACCGAGAACGGCAGTTCCCCGGCCGAGAACGGCGACGCCCCGGTCCGCCGGACGACCGTTGTCCGGTCGCCGCAGGAGCTCGACTACCGGCTGCGCGGCCTGATCCTCGACCCGGAGGGGTACCTCCCCACCGCGCCGGTCCAGCCGGAGCGTCAACGGCGGCGTCCGCGCCGCCTCGGCCCGCTCGCGGCCAAGGTGGCCGCCTTCGTGATCGCGGCCGCCCTGGCGGGCTGGCTCCTGCAGGCCTTTGTCGCTCAGCCCTTCGTGGTTCCGGGATCGGCGATGGCGCCGATCATCCAGTCGGGCGACCGGATCCTGGTGGTGAAGGCGGGCTTCCTCGAGAGTCCCGTCCACAGCGGTCAGATTGTCGTCGTCCGCCCCCCGCGTTTCCTGCCCTGCACCGTCAGGGGAACCGCGGGCGCCGGCGATCTGGTGCTCAGGGTCGTCGCGGTGCCCGGTCAGACGATCTGGTCGATCGGACAGACGATCTTCGTCGACGGGCGGACGCTGCAGGAAAAAGGCTGGTACAGCCCCCGTTCGGGCCCGGTCGGCTCGAAGGCGATCGCGAGCACCCCGCTGGGCGCGGACCAGTACTTCGTCTTGGGCGACAACCGGTCGAGCGCCTGCGACTCGCGGGCCTTCGGCCCGGTGTCCGGGGCATCGATCGTCGGCCAGGCAATCGCCGTCGTGGCCCACAATCACCACGTCTACCTGCAAAAACTGCCGTCCTAGGGCACCTGGCCTGAGGGGTGGGTTCGCAAGGGGGAGAATAGGTTGCTGCTTCATTTCAGTGTTTTCGACTTTTATTATCTGGCTTTTGTCCAGTTGATCGTGTCGGCCGTGCTGGTGCTGAGCCCGGTGCGCGGTATAGGTACCCGCTACCGCTGGACGGGGTCGCGGATTACCGAGGTCTTCGTCGGCGGCCTGGGGGCGGTAGCCGTCGCGGCCCTGTCCTGCTGGGTGACCCACGAGGTGTGGGGCCTGCAGTACGCCGGCCTGGAGACCTCCGCCTGCGCGCTCGTCGTCACCGCGGTCGTGGTGATGATGATCCAGTCGAACATCAACCTCATCGGCCAGGTCTTCTACTCCTCGTTCCTCGCGGCGTCCTTCACCTTCATCGTCTACGCGGCCTACATCGCGATCCTGGCGACGCACTCGATCCTGGAGTCGCTCACCTCCTCCGCGGTGATCCTGCTGGACGTGGCGGCGTTCTTCGTGTGGATGTCGAACATCAACTACGCCAGTGACGTGCTGTGCCGCGCACGCCGGGGACGGCCGCTGCCCAAGGCCGACCCCGGCTACCAGCCCTTCGTGTCACTGCACGTCCCGGCCTACAACGAGCCGCCCGAGCTGCTTATCGAGACGATCAAGGCGCTGGAGCGGATTGACTACCCGAACTACGAGGTGGTCATCATCGACAACAACACCTCCGATCCGGCCGTGTGGGAGCCGGTGGCGGCGTACTGCGAGGGCCGCGAGCGGGTCAAGTTCATCCACGTCGCCCCCTGGCCCGGGTACAAGGCGGGCGCCTGCAACCTCGTGCTGCGCCAGTACACCGACCCGCGGGCCGAGATCATCGGCCTGGTGGACGCGGACGACATCGTCCAGCCGTACTACCTGCGCGAGGTCGCGCCGTACTTCTCCGACCCGTCGATCGGCTTCGTGCAGACCTTCGAGGGCAACCGCGACTTCCAGGGCAGCCACTACTACCAGGCCTGCGTGGACTCCTTCCAGGGCTTCTACCTGTCGGTCATGTCCTCGCGCAACGAGCGCAACACGGTCCCCTTCGTGGGCACGATGGGGCTGTTCCGGCGCAGCGCGCTGGTCGCGGCGGGCGGCTGGAACGAATGGTGCATCTGCGAGGACACCGAGGCCTCGCTCCGGGTGACCCGGAACGGCTGGGACGGTCTGTACATCCCCCGCTGCTTCGGCCGGGGTGTCGTGCCCCCCAGCTTCCGCGGGATGCTGACCCAGCGGCACCGCTGGTGCTTCGGGGCCATGCAGATCCTGCGGCTGCACTGGAAGAGCCTCATGCCGTGGGACCGCTCTCCGGAGAACCGGATGAGCAACGCGCAGCGCCGTGACTTCCTCATGGCGTCGCTGGGCTGGTTCCGCGACCTGCTGATGTTCGCCTTCAGCGCGCTGCTGCTGGTGATCACAGGTCTGCTGGTCACCCAGTCCCACTTCACCGTTTCCCCCATGGACGGCACCCGGTCCATCTTCCCGCTGGCGCTCATCGTCGTCGCCACGCTGGCCAACATGTTCGCGCTGCGACTGTGGACGACGATGTCGTTCCGACGGGCGATAATGTCGCTCCTCATCAGCCTCTCGGTCAGCTGGGTCATCGCCCTCGGCTGCATTGAGGGGGGCCTCCGGCGCGACGCGGTCTTCCTGCGCACCTCGAAGGTCGGCGGCCGCCGGCGCATCAGCGCGGCGCTCCGGCTGTCCAAGGTGGAAGGGGCCATGGCCCTCGCCCTGTACGCGTGCGCCGGGCTCCTCGCCACCATGCGGCACGCTCCCTGGATCCTCATCTTCCTCGTCTTCGTCCAGGCCACGGTGTACATCTGCGGCCCGATCGCGTCCGTGTGGAACCTGTTCGCGCAGGGGACTCCGGACGTCGAGTACCGGCGCCGCTGGGAAGAGCGCCGGCTGCGCGAGCAGCGCCGGCTGCGGCCGCTGACCTGGCTGCCCCGGCCCGCCTTCGGGGCTGCCCTGGCGGCCCTCGGCGCCGGAGGAGTGGCAGGCGCCCTCCTGCTTCCGGTGCCGCTGCTGTCGGCCACGACCGCCGACGCCTCCTCGCGGACACTGGCCAGCTCGGCGGGCACCGAGGTGTACCTGAAGCTCGGCTCGGCGGCCCACGGGGCCCAGGGCACCTATTACCCCCTCACCACGGTGCACCTGTCGACCGGGCGAAAGGACGGCCTCAAGCTCAGCTTCGGCGCGTCCTCGCTCGTCCTGCTCAACGACATCCTCGACGCGGCCGCCAGCGGTGGTCAGGTGCAGGACGTCAGCGTGGCCTTCCGGGCGCCGGGCCTGAACGGCAAGCTGACCACCGAGTCCGTCGACACCTTCCGCTCTGCCTCCGTCACCTCGTTCAAGGAGCAGCTGTCCGGCAGCACCGCGGGCACCGTTGCGCTCACCCTCGGCACCGCGACCGGCGTCGTCAGCACACCGGGCACGCTGGAGCACGTCGGCCCGTTCGCGGGCACGTCCGGCACGCCGGCGGCCAAGGCCTACGCCGCCATGCCGGGAACGTCGCCGGCCGAGCTGACCGCCTTCCGGATCTCCCAGAAGGCCCCGGGCGATCCGCTGCGCATCAGCTTCACCACGTCGTCGCTGCCGCTGCTGAACCAGATGTTCCGGTCCCAGGGCGCCGCCGGCGGCATCCCCGTGCTCACCTTCTCCGCCGGCGCGGGGAAGGGCACCGCTCCGGTGTGGTACACGTTCTCGTCGCTTACCGTCGGTTCCTTTACCGAAGACAACGCTTCCGGGGCGCTGTCGGGGACCGCGGCGCTCCTCACTGCGTCGCGGTAGCTGCCGTTGCCCGGGATCGCCGAACGGCCTCCGGTGACGGGGGCCGGGCCCGGCCGCACTCGGGCGCGGCGGCGGGCGCTGCTGATCGTGCTGGCCGTGGCCCTGGCGCTGGCCGGCGTCGCGGCCGGGGTGACCCTGGCCCAGCCGGGCCGCGGGGCGCACTGGGCGCTCGTCTGGTCGGATTCCTTCACCGGTCGCGCCGGGGCCGGGGCCAGCCCGCAGTCCTGGGCCTATCAGACTGGTTCCGGCGTCTTCGGAAACGGCGAGATCGAGAGGGCGACCAGTTCCCGGGCCAACGTCCATCTCGACGGCCGCGGCGCGCTGGATATCACCGCCGTCCGCCAGGGCACCGCGTGGACTTCGGGCCGCATCCGGACCCGCCGCACGTTCGGCGCGCCCGCGGGCGGCGAGCTGATGGTCACCGCTTCCATCCGGCAGCCGGACCCGGCCGCCGGTACCGGCTACTGGCCCGCCTTCTGGCTGCTCGGGTCGGGCACGTGGCCGGCCCACGGCGAGATCGACATCCTGGAGGACGTCAACGGGCTCGACGAGCACTCCGGCGCGCTGCACTGCGGGAACCTGACCACTCCCAATCCCGACGGCACGTTCGGCCCGTGCCACGAGCAGAACGGCCTGAGCAGCGGGCTTCAGCCCTGTCCCGGCTGCCAGCAGGGATATCACACCTACGCGGTGGTCATCGACCGCCGCGACCCCGCGGACCAGCAGGTCCGCTGGTACCTCGACGGGCACCAGTTCTACAGCGTCAGCGAGTCACGCGTCGGCGCGGCCGCCTGGCAGACCGCCTTCAGCCAGGGCTTCGCCGTCATCCTCGACCTGGCCATCGGCGGAACCTACCCGGACACCGTCTGCCAGTGCAGCGCGCCCGCCGCGGCGACGACCCCGGGCGCCGCGATGAGCGTCCGGAACGTCGCCGTCTACCAGGCATCCTGACCGCGGCCGCAGCTGCTAGGGCCGGAAAGCGGCTGAATATACCGCTCGCCTGGGCGCCGGCGGGGACGACGCTCGCTGACCGCAGGGGTCAGACGAACGCGCTGATGCCGGTGATAGCGCGGCCGACCTGGTGCTCGAGCAGGATCCCGTTGCCGGCGAGCAGTTCCCGGGCGTAGCCGACGGTTTCGCGCATGCGCACGGTGCAGAACGCCTTGGCCAGGGCGGAGTGCTCGTCGCGGGCCTCGCCCGCGGTCTGCAGCTGGGGCCGGCGGCGGCGTCCGGGGCGGGCGCGATGGCGAGCCGACAGCTGCGCGGCTTGCCGGTGGCCATCTGCGCGGTGCCGAGGCTGACGAGCTTGCCCAGGGCGCTGGCGACCGCGTCGGCCGACCGGGTGAGCACCTTGCCGATCTGGTGCGGGGTGAAGGCCGTGTCCGGGAACTTGCGCAGGTGCTCCTCGACCAGGTCACGGAGCGCGCCGGGCCGGGTCGCCGGGGCGCGCCGACCGCTGGCGGTGGCCTTCAGCACCCGCCGCCCCTGGGCAGCCTGCTCCCGCACGGCCGGTCAGACTTCGGCTTGGGTGAGCCTGCTGACCTGGTCCCCGGGCAGCCCGCCTGGCGCTCATATCACTTGCGCCCTTGGTAACTTGGTTCGCTCGGCTGCCTGCGGGCTGCCGGTGCATGATTCGCTGCCTGGTCACTGGTAGCGGAGGGCGGTGCCGGGCTGGATCCGGGTGGCGCGGTGCAGCGGCCCGCGTCAATAACCTGCCGCATGCGCTAGCGTCAGCCGCAGGGCTGCCGAGCACGGCACAATCCGCGCACGACAATGGGCTGGGCTGCTCGAGCTGGCTGCCGCCGCCCACCGCCGGCTTGTCGAGCTCGGTATCGAAGTCGACGACCCCGACGACCTGAACCGGATCGCCGCGAACGTCACCGCGCTCGGCCTGGAAGTCACCCGGACAGACACCTCGCTGCACGTGACCGACCCCGGCACCGACGTACGGGTCAACGTGGAGATCGCGGCGCGGATCGAGCAGAAGGCCACCCCGTGGCCGGGCTTCAACGGCCCCGGCGCGATCGTCCGCGCCACCAAGCGGGCGCCCGGTGTTCTCCGGGTAGGGCCGGTCCGGCCGCGCAAGCTCGGCCACGTCGTCGTCGGATCGACCGACCAGGAATCCAGCCACCGGTTCTTCACCGCGGGCATCGGCTTCAAGGTGAGCGACCGCATCCCAGGCGTGGCCGCCTTCATGCGGTGCTCCACCGACCACCACAACGTCATGATCCAGCACGCACCCGTCACCATGCTCCACCAAACGTCCTGGCAGGTGGAGGACGTCGACGAGATCGGCCGCGGCGCCACGGCGCTGCTCGGCAAGGATCCTGGCCGGCACGTGTGGGGCCTGGGCCGGCATCACGTCGGCTCCAACTTCTTCTGGTACTTCAAGGACCCGGCCGGCAACTTCTCGGAGTACTACTCCGACATGGACTGCATCCTGGACGACGCACTGTGGAAGGCCGGGGACTGGACCGACTCGCGCGCCCTCTACAGCTGGGGTCCGCCCCCGCCGCCGTCGTTCATCAATCCCGAGGACCTCGCCGACATGATGGCCAGCGCCCACCCCGCGGGGTGAACGAATGGCGGACACGCCTCCAGCCGTTGAAGACGGGATGCGAGGGTATCCGGCCGGTAGCGGCTATCGCGGCGGCGGGAACCCGCCCTTAGTCGGCGGCTTCGCCGGCATTGTCCCCGTTCCGGCACCCGCGCCTGGCGGGGCTGTCCCCGGGCCGGCGGATCCCGCCCCGGCGGCCTTGGGCGAGCTGAGGTCGTAAACGGTGGTGCCGCCGACGGTCTCGCTCTTAAAGTGCGCCTCGACCCAGGAGGTGATCCGGGATGCGTCGCCGGAGCCGCCGCCCGGGCTGCCCGCGGCAGCGAACCCGGCAGGCACGCCGCCGCCCGGGTCGGCGGCGGAGCCGGACGCCCTGGAAGCGCCGGATTCGCCGGGCGGGCCTGCGAACCCGCCACCCGCGCCGCCGCTCACGAAGTAGTGGATCTGGTGCTTGGAGACGAGCGTCTCGAACTCGGCCAGGCTCGGTGCCGGGTCGGTTCCGGAGAAACCTCCGATCGCCATGACCGGGACGCCGTTGCTGCCCAGTTCTATCGAGGCCGCGCTGGTGGAGCTGACCGTGGCCGCGGCCCACCGGTAGCCGGACGCCCCGGCCTCCAGCCGCTTGGCCAGGGTGGTGCTGATACTGGCCTGCCCGCCGGATCCGCCGCCGGCCCCGGCGGGCAGGCGTCGGTCTGCGCCGCCCGGGAATCCGGACCGGGCGCCGGGGATACCGAAGGACCCGGCCACCGTGGGCCCGGCGGACGGGACCGCCCCGGACTGGGTCGTCGCGCTGGTGTCCATGCTGTAGGCCAGCGGGGCGCCCAGCCCGGCGATCAGGGCGAGCGGCACCGGGGCTGCCGCCACGACGGTCCGGCGCCAGCCGGCGGTCGGGCGGAGGGCACGCCGGGCCAGGATCATTCCAGCGGCGGCGACGCCCGCGATGACGATGACCACGCGCAGCCACGGGAACCAGCCCGCACTGCGGTCGAGCAGGACCCACGCCCAGATGGCGGTGATCACGAGCCCGGCGGCCAGGACGGCACAAGCGAACCAGGTGTGCCGCACCCGCCACAGCTCGACGGACCCGATGCCGACGAGCACGCCGATCGCGGGGGCCAGGGCGATGGTGTAGTAGGGGTGGATGATTCCGGACATATAGCTGAAGACCAGCCCGGTCACCAGCAGCCAGCCGCCCCACACCAGAGCGGCGGCGCGGGTCCGGTCGGTCCGCGGCGCCCGCCGTGACAGCCAGAGCATGGCCGCCAGGGCAAGGAGGGCAGCTGGCAGCAGCCAGGCGATCTGCCCGCCGAAATCGGCCTGGAACAGCCGGGTGATCCCGGTGGCGCCGCCGAACGCGCCACCGATGCCACCGCCAGGTCCCGGGTTCCCCCGGCCCGAGCCGGACAGTATCCGCTCGACGTCGCGCGGGATCGTCCCGCCGAATCCGCCTCCGTTTCCGGTGAGCCTGCCGAAGCCGTTGTAGTTGAAGGTGAGGTTCAGGATGTTGTTGTCGGTGGAACCGCCGACGTAGGGGCGGTCGGAGACCGGGGTGAGCAGGACGATCGCCACCCACCAGCCCGCGGCGCCCACCATCGCGGCACCGCCGGCCAGCAGCTGCCATATCCGCTTCCCGATCTTCGGCGGACCTGCCCACAGGTAGCCGAGCGCCAAACCCGGCAGGACCGTGAACGCGGCAAGCTGTTTGGCCAGGAAGCCCAGCCCGACGAAGGCCCCGGCCAGCACGAGCCACCGGGTGCGGCCCGACTCGATGGCCCTGGTGGTCGCGTAGGCGGCCAGCGTGATGAGCAGCACCAGCAACGCGTCGGGGTTGTCGAAACGGAACATAAGCGTGGCGACCGGGGTGAGGGCCAGGATGCCCCCGGCGATGAGCCCGGCCAGCGGCCCGAACCAGCGGCGCACAGTGGTGTACAGCACGCCGACGGTGGCCACCCCCTCCAGGGCCTGCGGTATCAGCAGGCTCCAGGAATTCAGCCCGAATATGCGCGCGGACAGCTCCATGGGCCACAGGAACCCGGCGGGCTTGTCCACGGTGATGAAGTTCGAGGAGTCCAGCGAGCCGAACAGGAAAGCCTTCCAGCTCTTGGTGCCCGCCTGGACGGCGGCGGCGTAGAACTCGTTGCCCCAGCCGTTGCGGCTCAGGCCGGCCAGGTAGAGCAGGCTGGTGCCGACGAGCAGCCCGAGGAGCGCCGGGCGGGCCCACACCGGGTCGCCGGGCCGGGCCCGCAGCAGCCGCTCACTGCGACCGGAGTGGGAGGGCCCGGAGGGCTGGGCCGCGCCGGGCTGCGCGGACGTGGCGGTCATTGAGAGTTCCTCTCCCGGGGACGCGGCTGGCCGCGGAAAACCCAGCCGCGGTAAAGCCCGAACCGGACGATGGTGGCGATCAGGTTGGCGAGGACGAGCGCCGCGACTTCGGTGGCCCGGCTGGCGTGCGGGACGACCGCGTGCAGGACGTCGAGGGCGCCGGACGTCAGCGCGAGGGTAATGCCGAACGCGATGAGGCCGAGCACCTGGTGGCGGGCCGCGTGCGCGCGGCCGCGGATGCCGAAAGTGAACCGCCGGTTGGCCGCGGTGTTGGCCACGGCAGTGATCAGCAGGCTGACGGCATTCGCGGGCTGCGCCGGCAGCACGTCGCGCAGCAGGAGGTACAGCAGGATGTAGGCGGCGGTACTGGCCACGCCGATCACCGCGAACCGCAGTATCTGGCTGATCAGCAGGACCCGGCTGCCCGTCCCGGCCGCCGTCGCGCCAGGCGGCGAGGAACCGCGCAGCACCGGGACGGCGAGCGTGCCGCGGGCCAGCGCGGTGCCCAGCCGGATGATGCCGCGCAAGTCGGCCAGGGCGGTGCGCAGCACACGCACCCGGGAGTCTGGGTCGTCGACCCAGTCCACCGGGACCTCGTGGATACGCAGCCCGGCCCGCTCGGCCAGCACGAGCAGCTCGGTATCGAAGAACCACCCGATGTCGGAGGTCAGCGGGAGCAGGGCCCGCGCCTGGTCCGCCCGGATCGCCTTGAAGCCGCACTGGGCATCCGAGAACCGGGTGCCCAGCGTCGCGTGCAGCAGCAGGTTGTAGCAGCGCGAGATGATCTCCCGGCGGGGACCGCGGACTACCCGGGCGCCGCGGGCCAGCCGGGTGCCGATCGCCACGTCGCTGTGCCCCGACACAAGCGGAGCGAGCAGCGGCAGCAGCGCGTTCAGGTCCGTCGACAGGTCGACATCCATGTAGGCGTAAATGTCGGCGTCGCTGGCCAGCCAGACCGAGCGCAGTGCCCCGCCCCGCCCGGGCTGCTCGATCCGCACCGCGCGCACCGAACTGAACTCGGCCTCTAGCGCGCTGGCCACCGCCCATGTGCCGTCGTTACTGCCGTTGTCGGCGATCGTTATCCGCGCTGTGAACGGAAACCGGTCACGCAGGTAGGCATGCAGGCGCCGCACGCTCGGGCCGAGGTCACGCTCCTCATTGCGGACCGGGATGACTATCTCCACCACTGCGCTCGGCGGTGGCTGAGACGGGCGTTCCCCGGACGTCCCGGCGGCGCGGAGCAGGGAATCAGACGCCATGCTCACCGTACCCACTGGCCTGTGGCCTGCGCATGAGTGTTTCTCCTGTACTGGTCGGAAAAGCCGCGTGCCGCAGCGCGCCCCGGCAAGCCATTTCACCGGGCGGCCCGTCAAATCAGCGTCAACCCCTCGCCGCATGCCCGGCGCGGCCACCGCTGAGCAAACCTGAAGCAGTACTTGACGTGGATCTAACCGGCCGTGGTGAGACTGGCACCGGCGGGGGCCATGTACACAGGCGGGAGGTGCCGGTGCGGGTTCTGGTGGTGGAGGACGCGCGGCAGCTGGCAGGCGCGATCGCGGACGGGCTGCGGGGGCAGGCCATGGCCGTGGACGTGGTTTTCGACGGGCAGGCGGCGCAGGAGAGCCTGGCCGTCAACGACTACGACGTGGTCGTCCTCGACCGGGACCTGCCGATCGTCCACGGGGACGAGGTGTGCCGGTCACTGGCGGCTGGCGGCGCCACGGTCCGGATCCTCATGCTGACGGCCGCCGGGGACCTGTCCGAGCGGGTGACCGGGCTGAACCTCGGCGCCGACGACTACATGAGCAAGCCGTTCGCCTTCGCCGAGCTGGTCGCGCGGGTCCGGGCCCTGGGACGGCGGGCGCGCCCGGCCGACCCGCCGGTCCTCGAACGCGCGGGAATCCGGCTCGATCCCGTCCGGCATCAGGCGTCACGGCACGGACGGCCGCTGTCACTGCGGCACAAGGAGTTCCTCGTCCTGGAAGAACTCCTGCGCGGCGGAGGCGCCGTGGTGTCCGCCGAGCAGCTCCTCGAGAAGGCGTGGGATGAGAATATCGACCCGTTCACGCACGTTGTCCGCGTCACGATCATGACCCTGCGCCGCAAGCTCGGCGAACCCTCACCGATCGAGACGATCCCCGGAGCGGGGTACCAGATCGCATGAAGTATCTCACCGCATCCCTGCGACAGCCGCGGCTGAGCATGCGGAGCCGCCTCACCTTGCTCTATGGCGGGTTGTTCCTGATCGCCGGGGGCACTCTGATCGCCATCTTGTACATCATCTTCACGAGCAACTTCCCGGGCGGGCACCTCGCCGAGGGGATCTTCCCGCCGGCCAGTAGCCGGCTCCCGCCACCGGGTCCCCCGCGCACCCAGGCCGAAGTACGGGATCTCGTCCAGAAGCTGAATCAGCATCGCAGCGAAATCATCAGCTCGCTGCTATGGGAATCCCTGCTGGCAATGGCCGTGGTAGCGGTAGCAGCCGTGGGCTTCGGCTGGCTGATGGCCGGCCGGGCGCTCCGCGCGATACGCCACATTACCGACACAGCCCGGCGGGTCGCCGGGAGTAACCTGCACGAGCGCATCTCCCTGGTCGGTCCCCGGGATGAGCTCAAGGAACTCGCCGACACATTCGACGCGATGCTGGAGCGACTGGACGCCTCCTTCGACGGGCAGCGGCATTTCGCCGCCAACGCCTCGCATGAGCTGCGCACACCGCTGGCAACCAACAGGACCCTGCTGGAGGTGGCCGTGGCACAGCACCGCGTTCCCCCGGAACTCCGCCCGGTCATCGACAGCGTGCTCGCGGCCAGCGCCCGCAGCGAGCTGATCCTCGAGGGGCTGTTCACCCTGGCCCGCTGCGAGAACCAGGCCATCGAGCGGTTGCCCGTCGACCTGTCCGACGTCGCCGCAGGCGCAGTGGAGGAGACAGCCGGGGAAGCCGCTGCCGCAGGGGTCACTGTCGACGCAACGCCCTATCCGGCACCCGCAACCGGCGACCCCGTCCTCCTGGAACGCCTCGCGCTCAACCTTGTCCGCAACGGCATCCAGCACAACCACCCCGGCGGCCGGGTCACGGTGACCACCCGAAGGGCCGCCACCCCCGGCATGGTCGAGCTCGAGGTAAGCAACTCCGGGCCGCCCATCCCGCCCGAGCAGGTCGACATGTTGTTCGAGCCCTTCCGGCGGCTCGACGGCAACCGGACCAGCCACCCGGATGGCGCCGGGCTCGGCCTGTCCATCGTCCGGTCCATCGTCCAGACCCACGGCGGGCAGCTAACCGCGGCCGCCCGCGACGGAGGCGGCCTTATCGTCCAGATCCGGCTCGCGGCCACGTCAGCGGAAGTAAGCCGCTGACGCTGTCAGGAGGGATCCCCTGCCCGATCACCGGGCGGCCTGGTCGGCTCGGGTAAGTCCATTTGCGGGTGATCAGACGGCGGTGCCAGGCCAGCCGCGGATAGATCCGCAGCGCGTTCGCCTCAAGGATGGCCCTCCGGTCCTCGTCGGGCAGGGCCGGCCGCCTCGATGTACCGCTTCGTGTCATCCCAGTGGTGCCCGGTCTCCGGATCGACCCCGCGCACTGCGCCGATCATCTCCGAGGCGAACACGACGTTGCGCACGTCGATCACCCGCACCAGCAGGTCGATCCCAGCCTGGTGGTGCACGCGGGTGTCGAAGAAGACATTGCCCATCACATGCTCGCTCAGCTGCGGCAGCCCGAGCTCCTTCGCGTCCCTCGTGTCGGGACGGGTCGCCTCGTCAGCGGCCATGCTGCCCGCAGTTGCCACCTACGTGATACTGCCAGCACCGCAGTCCTTGAGCACAACACCGTGCCGACCGGTTTTCTCCACAAATAACTCAATCTCCTGTATCACGCCACCAAGCCTGGTGCCGGTGACCGGAGGTGATGGGCCGATGGACATCGCATCTGTCAGGTCCGTGCGAGGTACATGTGCGCCACGAGGCGCAGGTGCGCCGTGAGGCGCTGGGAATCGAAGGAGGTGCGAGACCTCCTCGCCGGGCTGTCGCAGCAGCCGGGTGGGAGCTGAGCGCAGTCTGATCCGGGAGACGCCGGGGAGGGCGGGAAGCAGCG
>Ga0182014_10001109_pt1 | contig 36543 bp, 20 predicted proteins | sample 612S2DmetaG_FD_120489 | JGI IMG/M metagenome (GOLD analysis project Ga0182014, IMG submission 120489) | Permafrost microbial communities from Stordalen Mire, Sweden - 612S2D metaG | ecosystem: Environmental > Terrestrial > Soil > Wetlands > Permafrost | place: Sweden: Stordalen | collected... | reverse complement strand
TCGTAAACGCATCCATCGAGACCCAGATGTAATCGAGCGGGCCGTTGCTAGCTTGCAACTCAAGGTAGTAGCCGACACGGGTGAAGCCTGAGAGGTAGCTGTGCAGGTCGATATCATAGGAGACGCCCGCGCTATAATTCGGGCTGACCGGGATGTTAAGGGAGTAAACCAGCGAGTAATCGCCGGCCTCGGCCACGTTGGCGACCGCGCCTCTGGCCGGGGAACTGGTAAACCGGGCGGTGGAGTTCGGCGCGATCGGCGTTTGCGAGCCGCCACGCGCGAGGACTCCGTTCACAGTCGCCGTGTAGGCGGTCCGCGTTTGTTGGAGCGTTGTGGTCAACGTGACGGTTTGCTTGTTGAGAGGCTCGAGCGTTGCGCCGAGCACAGTGACGCCGCCGCTGAGGGTGTAATGGGCCGCGTTGGTTGCTCCATCGTCGAGCGGCAAACTAAAGTTTAGCACGACGTGGGTCAAATCGCCGACACCTTTGGCGCCCAGCAGAACGGGCGCGTTGCTGTCGGAGAAGGCGGCGACATACACCTGTAGCGTCTTGATGGCGTATGCGCTAGCGTTGCCCGCAAACGTCCAGTCCGGGTTGCCCGACGGATTAGGGTTGTTGCCAATGCCCAGGTCTCCGACTCCGCCGCTGCCGCCCCAGTTGTTGTAGCAGATAAGTTCCTGACCCGCCGCCGGATTGGCGATCTGCATCGAGCCGTAATTTCCCGCGCTTGGCGTGTCGCCCCAATCGAATACAGCATCACTGGCATTGACCACGCCTGCTCCGTTGACGGCGGTGTAGTCCCCGGGCCAGAATTCGAGATTCCCAGCCGGGAGATTGTTTCCGGTCAGGATTCCAGCCACGCTCGAAACGACGTTCATGTTGGTGACCGGCTGTTGAAAGGTGGCGCCGCTGGGGACCGTCGGAATGCCGATCTGGTTGATGTTAGTGGTGAACGGATCCATCGAGACCCAGAGGAAGTTCAGAGGTTTGCCTTTCTCCTGAAGCTCCAGGTAGTAAGCCACGCGGCTGAATCTGGATACGTCGGCGCGGTCGTCGATGTCGTAGACGACCCCGTTAAGATAGTTGGCGTTGGCGGGAATCTCCAGGGAATAGACCAGGGTGTAATTGGTCGCTTCCGCGACCGTATTGGTCGCTCCGCGGGCGGCGATGGAGGATTGGAACACGACGGTGGAATTCGGTGCAATCGGCAGGTTGGCGGGAGTGTCATCCTGGACGCCGTTAACCGTCACCGTGTACGTGCTCAGGGGCGCCTGAGGCGTCGTGGTAAGGGTGACTTCCCGTTTCGCGGCGTCGAGGACGGCGCCCTGAACGCTGACACCGCCACTGATCGAGAAATTGGTGGGATTGGCTGAAGCGTCCGTCACCGGCTTGCTGAAGACCACCGTTGCGTTGGTGAGCCCAAGCCATCCGTAGGCTTCGGCGATGGCAGGCGCGCTGGTGCTCCCGTAAGGGGTGAACAGACTGGTAATGGCTCCAAACCAATTGGTGGCCATCTTGGCGTAGCCCAGGGCGTCCGGATGGAGCTGGTCCGGCATGTCCGACAAAGGCACCGCGCTTCGGAGATCGGTGAAGTAGATTTCGCGGCCGGCGGCGCGCTGGCGCTGGACCATGACGGGAACATAGGGGTTGAAGGTGGACTGGATCTGGGTGTTGTAAGGCTCGCCGCGCACGAGCAGGTTGGCGACGATGATTTTGGCGTAGGGCCGATTCGTAGCCATCTTGACGACGAGGGCTTCGAGCCGGTTAATCGCGTTGGTCGGGTCGTACTCCTGGCCGTAGTCGTTGGTGCCGATGAGCAACAAAATGACGTCGGGATCGGCGACGGAATCGAAGGCGCCGATGATGATGGAGTCGATCTGGTCGATGCGCCAGCCGGAATGCCCTTCGTGGTCGGGGTCCGGCAGGCCGGGAGCGCCGTTGTCCGTCAGCGTGCCGACATAATCGACGTTAAACCCAGCGTTGGTCAGCAGTTGGTAAAGCGGCAGACGATATCCGCCCGGCGCTCCAACACCGTCGGTGATCGAATCGCCCACCGGCATAATGCGAATCGGGGGCGCGGCCGCGAGGGTGGGTTGGGACGGCGTGGCCAGCACATAGACTTGCAGCGTCTTGATGGTGAAATTGGTCGCGTTACGGGAAAACGTCCAATCGAGATAATTGCCAACGCCATTGCCGATGCCCACGTCCGCGATCCCTCCCGCGCCACCCCACCCGTTGAAGGCGAACAGCACCTGGCTCGAGTCATGATTGTGCACTTGCATGCAGCCGTAGTTTCCTGGAGACGGACTGTCGCCCCAATCGTAGGCGGTATCTTTGGCGTTCGCCACGTGGGCGGAGTTGAGCGGGCTGGAATTGGACGGCCAGAACTCGAGATTGCCGCCAGCAAATCCGGTTCCGGTGATAATGCCCGCAACGCTCGAATCGACGTTCATATTCGTGATCGATTGCTGGAAGAACGCGCCGGTATCAGGCGTGGGCACACCGATCAGGTTGACGTTGGTGGTGAAAGCATCCATCGACACCCACAAATAGTTGATCGTCGTGCTGCTGTTCTGCTGCAGTTCGAGGTAATAGGCAATGCGGCTGAACCCGGAAATATTGGTCCGCTGGTCCAGGTTATAGACCACGCCGGAGCCGTAACTCGGCAAGTTAGGGATGTCCAATGAATAGACCAGGGTGTAGTTCGTTGCCTCGGCGACATTGGCCACTGCACCTCGGCCCGCCGGCGACTTGAACACAACCGTCGAGCCGGGGGCGATTGGCTGCTGAGCCGACGTGCGATCGGTCACCCCGTTGACTGTCAGAGTGTAGAGGGTGGATGGGAGCATCGGCGTGGTCGCCAGGGTTATTTGCCGTTTCGACGAGTCGAGGGCTGCGGCGGTGACACCACTCCCACCGCTGAGCGAGAAATTCGCGGGGCTGGCGGAGTTGTCGGCGATAGGTTTGCTGAAGAGGACGGTCGCGTTGGTGAGTCCGGCCCAGGCATAAGCCTCGGCGATCGCGGGAGGATTGGTGCTTCCCTCGGGCGTGAACAGATTGGTAATCGCGCCGAACCAGTTCGTGGCCATCTTGGCATAGCCGAGCGCGTCCGGATGAAGCTGATCCGGCATATCCGAGAGAGGCACCGCGCTCCGCAGATCGGTGAAGTAGATTTCGCGGCCGGCGGCGCGTTGGCGCTGGACCATGGCGGGAACATAGGGGTTGAAGGTGGTCTGGATCTGGGTGTTGTAAGGCTCGCCGCGCACGAGCAAGTTGGCGACGATGATCTTGGCGTAGGGCCGATTCGTGGCCATCTTAACGACCAGGGCTTCGAGCCGGTTGATCGCGTTGGTCGGGTCGTACCCCTGGCCGTAGTCGTTGGTGCCGATGAGCACCAGGATCGCGTCTGGATCCGCAATCTCATCGAACACCCCCAGAATGATGGAATCGATCTGGTCGATGCGCCAGCCGGAATGCCCTTCGTGATCGGGGTCCGGCAGACCGGGAGCGCCGTTGTCAGTAAGGGTCCCCACAAAATCGACATTAAATCCTGCGTTGGTCAAAAGCTGGTAAAGCGGGAGCCGGTACCCGCCCGGGGCGCCAGCGCCATCGGTAATCGAGTCGCCGAGCGGCAGGATACGAATAGCAGGCGCGGCTGAAGCGGGCTGGACTGCGGCGGCGGTCAAAAGTAGGGTAAGGGCAAGGAAGGGGGACTTGATCATAGGGCAATTGAGGGGAAGGGGACTGAAGAGCCCACGGGCCCCGGCGTGTGCCGGAAGCCCGTGGGCTGGGACGGGTTCAGACTTCAGAGCGTCAGCCGATCATGGTGTTCTGACTTGGTAAAAGCTGGCGCGATTCGTGGCTTGAGTGTCGATGAGGGTGGTGGAGCTTCCGGTAGCCGTGGCTCCCGCCACCTGGGTCCACGACCCGGATTTCAGATCCAGCGTCCGCCACAGGGAGTAAGCGGATCCGGCCTGCGATTCGGATGTGACGGCGAAGTGGCCGGGGCTCTGGAAACTTTGGCCGGTAATCTTGAACGGCTTTTGGTTCGAAAGCACGTAAACCTGAATGGTCTTGACCACGTAGGTGTCCGCGTTGGCGGCAAAGGTCCAGTCCGGGTTGCTGCCGGGCGCGGGGTCGTTACCGATGCCGAGGGCTGCCGTGCCGCCGTTGCCGCCCCAGTTGTTGAAGCAGAATAGCTCCTGGCTGGCCGCAGCGTTGGCGAGCTGCATCGAGCCGTGGTTGCCGCCGCGGTTGATCGTGTCGCCCCAGTCATAGAGCGTGTCGCTGGCGTTGGCTACGCCTGCCCCGTTGGGCGGGTCGTAGTTGTAGGGCCAGAACTCGAGATTGCCGACCAGGTTGCTGCCGGCAACGATCTCCGCAACGCTGGATATCACGTTCATGTTGGTGACAGGTTGTTGGAAGACGGCACCGCTGGCGAGCGTTGGCACACCGATCGCCTTAACGTTGTTGGTGAAGGCCGCCATGGAGGCCCAGAGGAAACTCAGGGGTTGCCCGCTCGGTTGCAGCTCCACGTAGTAGGCGATGCGGCTGAAACTGGTGATCGCCGCGCTCTGGTCCACGTCGTAGGTAATCCCGTTGAAATAGTTGGCGAAGACCGGCACCTCCAGCGAGTAAACCAGGGTGTAGCCGGCTGCCTCCGGGACGTTGTTCGGGGCGCCGCGTCCAGCGATGGAGGAAAGGAACGTCGCGGTGGAGTTTGGCGCGATCGTCAGATGGGCCGAAGTGCCGTCGCGCACGCCGTTGACGGTGACAGTATAGGACTTCAGCGGCTGCTGAACGGAGGTGTCGAGGGTGACGGTGAGCCGGTTGATCGGATCCAGCGTGGCGCTGAGCACGCTCACCCCTCCGTCGATCGCGTAGTGGGAGACGTTGGTCGCCGCATCTTCGAGCACTTTGCTGAAAGTGAGCACCACGTTTGTCAAGCCGGTCTCGCCGACGGCTCCGACCAGCGCCGGCACACTGGTGTTGGCAGCCGGGAGCACGAAGACCTGCAGGGTTCTGACCGCGAAGCTGCCGGCGTTGGCGGCAAAGGTCCAGTCCGGGCTTGCGGTTGGGCTGGTGCCGATCCCGATGCAGGCGATCGAACTGCCGCCACCCCAGCCGTTGAAGCAGAGCAATTCCTGGCTGGCCAACGGATTGGCGATCTGCATCGAACCGTAGTTTCCGTCGGTGCCCGCGGTGTCGCCCCAGTCGAAGGTTGTATCGCTCGCATTGGGGACGCCGGCCGAATTGGGCTCGGAATAGTTGTAGGGCCAGAATTCGAGGTTGCCGCCATCCATGTTGGTACCCGTGACAATGCCGGCCACGCTGGAGGCGACATTCATGCTGGTTACGGGCTGTTGGAATATCGCGCCATTAAGGCTCGACAGGGTCGGCACCCCGATCTGAGTGATGTCGGTCGTGAAGGCGTCCATGGAGACCCAAATGTAGTTGAGCGGGCCATTGGTGGCCTGCAGCTCCAGGTAGTAGCCGATGCGTGTGAAATCCCCGACGTAGTTATGCAGGTCGAGATCATAAACGATGCCGCCGCCGTAATTCGGGCTGAGGGGGATGTCCAGGGAGTATGCCAGGGTGTAGTTGGTCACTTCCGGCACGTTAACGGCCGCTCCGCGCGTGGGCGATGAAGTGAAGGTGACCGTCGAGTTGGGGGCGATGGGAGTATGGAAGCCGCTCCGCTCGAACACGCCGTTCACGGTCACCGTATAGGGCGTCCGCGGCCGCTGGAGGCTGGTGGTCAGCGTGACGGTGGATTTGGTAATGGGATCGAGCGCCACGCCGAGAACCGAAAGGCCGCCGGTGATGGAGTAGTGGGAAGTATTCGTGGCGCTATCGTCCAGGGGCTTGCTGAAGGCCAGCACGATCTGGGTGAAATTGCCGACGCCGGCGGCGCTCAAGATGGTGGGGCGATTAGTATCATAAATGGGAACCACATAGACCTGAAGGGTCTTGATCGCATAGGAGGCTCCGTTCTGGGCGAAGGTCCAATCCAGGTTCCCATTCGGGTCGGGATTGTTGCCGATTCCGAGGTCCGCGAAACCGCCGTCTCCGCCCCAACGGTTGAAGCAGATGAGTTCCTGGCTGGCCGACGGGTTGGCGATCTGCAGGCAGCCATAGTTGCCAGCCGTTGGGGTATCACCCCAGTCGAACAGCGTGTCGCTGGCGTTCGGCACGCCGGCTCCGTTGCCCGCAATATAGTTACCGGGGTAGAACTCGAGGTTTCCACCTTGCAGGTTGGTGCCGGTCACGACGCTGGCCACGCTGGAGGCCACGTTCATGTTCGTCACATATTGCTGGAAGAGCTCCCCGCTGGCCACGGTCGGCACGCCGATGGCGTTGATATTATTGGTGAACGCGTCCATCGAGACCCAGCAAAAGTCGAGCAGTCCGCCGCTCTGCTGGAGTTCCAGGTAATAAGCGATGCGGCTGAACCCGGAAGCGTTCGCGCGCTGGTCAACGGTGTAGGTAATCCCGTTGGCGTAATTGGGGGAGTCGGGAATATCGAGGGAATAGATCAACGTGTACCCGGCGGCTTCAGGGACGTTGTTGGTCGCGCCGCGCCCGGCGATGGAGGAGACGAATGTCGCGGTGGAATTGGGGGCCACGGTCAGATGGGAGGCGGTCCAGTCGCGCACTCCATTGACCGTTAGGGTGTAGCTCGTCAGAGGCTGTTGCGGCGTGGTGACCAAGGTGACGAGGGTTCTCGTGATATCCAGCGAGGCGTTGAGGACCGTGACCCCATTCAACGCATAATGGGAGGCATTGGTAGCCGCGTCTTCCAGCGCTTTGCTGAAGCTGACCACGATGTTGGTCAGGCCCGTCTTGCCGGTCGCTCCCACAAGGACGGGCGGGTTGGTGTTGTCCACCGGCAGCACGTACACTTGCAGCGTCTTGATGGTGTAGGATGCCCCGTTGCCGGTGAAGGTCCAGTCGGGTTGTCCGTTGGGATCCGGGTTGCTGCCGATTCCCAGGTCGGGATTGTTGCCTCCATTCCAGTTGTTGAAGCAGAATAGTTCCTGGCTGGCCAAACCGTTGGCGATCTGCATGGAGCCATAATTGCCGTCGGTGCCCGCCGTGTCGCCCCAATCAAACAGAGTGTCGCTCGCGTTCGGCACGCCGACCGCATTGGGCTGGCTGTAGCCATAAGGCCAAAACTCAAGGCTGCCACCGTCCATGTTGGTGCCGGTGATGATGTTGGGGGCACTGGAGACCACGGTCATCCGCGTCACCGGTTGCTGGAAGATCGCGCCGTTGAGGCTGGGGAACGTGGGCACGCCGATCTGGGTGGCGTCCGTCGTGAACGCATCCATGGAAACCCAGATGTAATTGAGCGTGCCGCCACTGGGCTGCAGTTCCAGGTAATATCCAATCCGGCTGAAAGTCGGCATGTAGGAGTGCAGGTCGATGTCGTAATTGGCTCCGGCGCTGAAATTCGGGTTATTGGGGATGTCCAGCGAGTAAACCAGCTCGTAATTACTGGCTTCGGGAACGTTAATAAGCGCGCCTCGCTGAGACCCAAAGGAGGTCAGCGCAAGGGAGGCGCAGAGAGTAAATACATGAAGGTTGAGTTTCATTTGCGGATTATATGCACGGCGGCTGTGGGACACAACCACCGAGATCGGTGATGGAAACTCACTGCTGGTCATTGCGACAGGAGCAAGCGGCCACCGCTCTTTTCTTGAGGGCTGAATCAACCTCCCACAACCAACATCGAACATCCAATGGGGGCTGGTCGAGGGAGGGTCGTTTATCGGGCGGCAGGGCGCGGATGGAAGGCGCGCGGCAATGGGATTCAGCTATTGTACCTCTAGCGAATACATGGCGAAACCCTATCCACCCCCTATCCACCCCCTATCCGACACCTATCCGACATCTATCGCTCAGCAGTTCAGCTCGGAGAGGACGCCGGTGGGGCCGTAATCGCCTTTGTTCTTGCCGTTCTGCCAGAGGGTGAAGCCCTTGAGGATCGAACCGCCAATGAACTCGCGCAGGAGCGAGTTGTCGGGGATTAGGTCTTCGCCGATGGGCAGGAACCATTGCAGGAAGGAGAGCAGGCGCTTGGCCTCAATGTATTCCGGGGTGCCGAAGACCACTTGGCGCAGGAGCGGCTCGGCCAGCATCCGAATGGCCGAGAGCTCATACACCAGGGCCGAGTTGAACATCTCATCGGCGTTCTCCTGGTAGGGGAAGATGTGCTTCTTCTCGCCGCGCCCGACGGCTTCCCAGTGGCTGATGGTCTGCTGGGCAGTGTAACCGCGGTCGCGGGCGTCGCGGATGATGCGGCGGAGCAGGCGGGTATCGGTGGTGGAAATGCGGTTGTGCCGGTCGAGGTTCAACTGGGTAAGGCAGGAGACATAGATTCGCGTGGTCTGGCGCCGGGTGAGGCCTGGCAGCAGGAGCGGGTTCAGGCCGTGAATGCCTTCCAGGATGACGAGTTGGTCTTTCTCGAGCTTCACCACTTCGCCGGGCTCGCTGCGGCCTAGGGGGAAGTTGAACCTGGGCAACTGGACCTCCTCCCCGGCAATCAACTGCTGCAGGTCGGCTTGGAGGCGAGCGGTGTCCAGGGCTCCGAGGGCTTCAAACTCGTAAGCCCCATTCTCGTCCTTGGGGGTGTGCTCGCGGTCGAGGAAGTAATTGTCCAGCTCAAGCGGGAAGGGCGAGATGCCCTGGGCAAGGAGTTGGACGGCGAGGCGCTTGGAGAAGGTGGTCTTGCCGGAGGACGAGGGCCCGGCGACCAGCACGATGCGAGCCTCCTTGGAGCGCTGCATGACGAGGCGGGCGATTTCGGCGATGCGGTGCTCGTGGAGGGCTTCGGAGATGAGGATCAGCTCGCTGACGCGCCTGGCCTGGATGGCGGTGTTCAAGGCGCCCACGCTCTTGATCCCCAGCCGAATAAGCCAGTCGTTGTACCGGCGGAAGGTGGCCAGCAGTTTCTTGGAATCGGATAGCGGCGGCAGCTCATTGGGCGCATGGCGGCGCGGGAAACGGAGGGCGAAGCCGCCGTTCATAGGCGTGAGGGCGAACCAGCGGAGATAACCGGTCGAGGGGACCATGTATCCATGGTGATAGTCGCAGCGGTCGCGGAGCTTATAGAGCACCAGCGTGTCTTTGCTGCGGAACTTGAGCAGTTGAACCTTCTCCTCCTGCCCTTTCGATTGGAAGTAGCTGATGGCGTCGGGCAGCGGCACCACCTGGCGCTCGAACGGCAGGTCGGCCTTCACTAGCTCCTTCATGCGAGCCTCGACGGCCGCCAGCTCATCTTTGGACAGTGGCCCGCGGTTGAGGACCGAGCAGTAGAAGCCGCCCGACGAGAGGGAGTGATCAATCGAGATGTCCGCCGTGGGGAAGGTGTCCTCGAAGGCGGCTTCGAGCAGGAAGGTGATCGAACGGCGGTAGATGCCGGACCCGTCCGGGTTGGACATCTTGATGAGCCGGACACGGGAGTCCAGCTCCACCGGGTGGGTCAATTCGCGGAGTTCACCGTTGATCACCGCGCCCATGATGGGATCGTGCTGGTTCCATTCCGGCAGGCCCTTCAGGAAGGCGGCGATGGGCCGGTTACGGGGGCCGCAGAGGATCCGGCCATCGGGGAGGAGCACCTCCACGGTAGGTCGGGGCATAGCGGATTGGCAGAATTCGTTTGAGGCCTTCATCATTGACCCGGATTAGCGAAGCAGAAAGGAAATCAGCCTCGACAGGCAGCCCGGGGTGAACCGACAAATGGCATGGAAACCGGTGCCCGGGCCATGATATGGCCGCGTCCGCCAGCAGTATCTGCTAAAATCACATCGGTATGGATACCGCACAGCCGTAAGCGCAGCAAGTCGTAAGCCAACGTAAGGCTGCTTTGGCGGGATGCAGCCGATGGGGAGGATATAGCGTGATGCAAGCCAAGTGCTAAGGAAGTGCACGCGTGTTGCCCTCTCGTACCTCTCTTGTATAGCTCTTGTACTCCTCTCGTAATCCTCTTGCTTTCCCTGTTCGCGCCCGTGGTGGGTCCGACCACTCCTCAGTGTCTCCACCGCGCCCGTGCGTTAGTTTGACGGCATTGGCTGAGCCATTATTCAACCGGCGTTGGGTCTTCCTAGGAACGCCTTCCGGCTGTCCCACACCCTTGCGGGTGTTTCTCAATGTTACTACAAAGGCAGCTTGAGTCCGGGCCAGCTTTCACGCATAAACGGTGCTTCGGGTACCACTAAGAATCGAAGGAATGATTATGGCCAATGAATCGCACAATGACTCGGGAATGCCGCGTCGGAAGTTTCTACGCTTGTCCGCCGCGACGATGGGGGCGGTCGGCAGTCTGGGCACCGCGCCGGCGGCGGAATTGGAGCACGCCCACAGTCACCACTCCGCGGGAGTCAAGACCGCGCGTGCGGCGAACCGGCGGGGGCGGCGTCCATACAACGGCGAATACTCTGGCGATTACCTGAGCCAGGTTGCGTTTCCGCTGGGCGGCATTGGCGCGGGCATGGTTTGCCTGGAGGGCACTGGCGCACTGTCGCATGTCTCGCTGTGCAACCATCCCGACGTATTCAACGAGCCGTGCGTGTTCGCGGCCATCTCGTTCAAAGGCAAACGCCCCGGCGCGCGAGTATTGGAAGGACCGGTGCCGGCGCGGAAGCTCTTTGGGGCGGCGGGCACCGGCAACGGGGCTGGCGGCTCCACTTATGGTTTGCCCCGCTTCGCTGACGCCAGCTTCAAGACCCGTTTCCCATTTGGCGTGGTGACGCTCACCGATCCGCAGCTTCCGCTGGGTGTTGAGATTACCGGCTGGAGCCCGTTTGAGCCCGGCGACGCGGACAACTCAAGCCTGCCGGTTGCCGCGTTGGAATATCGGTTCACTAACCGAAGCAAAGGCCCCGTGGAGGCGGTGTTCTCGTTCAATGCGAAGAACTTCATGGCCACGCGGGACAATTCGCAAGCGGTGAGGCCGGTGGGTGGAGGGTTCATCCTGTGGGGCGGCGGGCCTAAAGAGAAGCCGTGGGAAGAAGCGGCGTTCTCGGTGACCGTGTCCGAGCCCGGCGCGAAGGTGAACTATGGCTGGTTCCGCGGCGGATGGTGGGACGCGCTGACTATGGCCTGGAAGGACGTGGCCGAGGGCGCATGCTACGACCGCGCGCCGCTCACTGAGGGCGAACCCAGCCCGGGGGCGAGCCTGTTCGTGCCGATACTGCTTGCGCCCGGCGCATCGAAGACCGTCGCGCTGCGGCTGGCGTGGTTCTCGGGTCAAACCAACCTGCGCATCGGCAAGGACCTGGCGGGCTTTCAGCCTGAGGCGGACCAGTCACCAAACTACCGCCCGTGGTATGCCGGGCGCTTCACGGACATCAATGGGGTGACCTTCTATTGGCGCGATCATTACGATGACTTGCGGCAGAAGGCCAGCCGGTTCGCGGACTGCTTTTATGACTCGACGCTGCCGCCCGAGGTCATGGAAGCGGTGGCCGCGAACCTCACGATCCTGAAGTCGCCGACGGTGATGCGCCAAACCGACGGCAAGCTCTGGTCCTGGGAAGGATGCAGCGACAGCTCGGGCTGCTGTCACGGCTCCTGCACGCACGTGTGGAATTACGCGCAGGCGATTCCCCATCTCTTCCCGACCCTGGAACGCACCTTGCGTGAGACCGAGTTTGGCCCGTCGCAGAACGAAGCCGGGCACCAGCAGTTCCGCAGCGGGCTGCCGATCCGGCCCGTGGAACACGACTTCCACGCGGCCGCCGACGGGCAGCTTGGCGGGATCATGAAGGTGTTCCGCGAGTGGCGCATCAGCGGTGATACCGAATGGCTGCGCGGGCTGTGGCCGAAGGTCAAACGCAGTCTGGATTACTGCATCGAGACTTGGGACCCGGGGCACAAGGGCGTGGTGGAGGAGCCGCATCACAACACCTACGACATCGAGTTCTGGGGACCGGACGGCATGTGTACGAGCTTCTACCTGGGCGCGTTGCAGGCGGCGGCGATCATGGGCAAAGCGCTCGGCGACGAGGTTCCGCTCTACGCCGAGCTGCTGGCTACCGGCACCCGGAAGGCCGAGGCCGAGCTCTTTGACGGGGAGTACTTCATCCAACGCATCGAGTGGAAGAACCTGCGCGCGAAGAATCCTATGGAGAACAAGAGCATGGTCGGCAGCTACTCGCCGGAAGCCGTGGCCATCCTGGAGAAGGAAGGGCCGAAGTACCAATATGGCAACGGCTGCCTGGCGGACGGCGTGCTCGGTTCCTGGATGGCGTTGGTATGCGGCGTCGGTCAAGTGCTCCCGGCCCCGAAAGTCGCCAGCCACCTGCAAGCGGTGCACAAATACAATCTGAAGCACGACCTGTCTGACTTCGCCAACCCGCAACGACCGTCCTACGCCTGCGGGGCGGAAGGCGGCTTGGTCCTCTGCACCTGGCCCAAGGGCGGCGAGCTGTCCCTGCCGTTTGTGTATTCAAATGAGGTCTGGACCGGGATCGAATATCAGGTTGCCTCCCATCTCATGCGGATGGGCCGCGTGCAGGAAGGGCTCGATGTTGTGCGCACGTGCCGGGATCGCTACGACGGCCGGGTGCGCAATCCGTTCAACGAATACGAGTGCGGTCACTGGTATGCGCGAGCCATGTCTTCCTACGCGCTGCTATTCGGGCTGAGCGGCGCGCGCTATGACGCCGTGGAAAAGGTCCTTTACGTCGAGCCCAGCATCCGCGGCGATTTCCACAGCTTCTTCTCCACTGCTACCGGCTACGGCACGGTCGGCGTGCGGAAGGGCAAACCGTTCTACGAGGCCAAGGCGGGAACACTGGACCTCCGCGAGATTAAGTGTTTGAGGCGTGAGGCGTGAAGCTGGCATCGAAAGGGCTCTTCGCTGTTTCCAGTGGAACAGGTTTTCACATTCAGGGTCATCTGAAGGGTCTGCCCCGGCGCTCGCCCTTGGGCGTCTCGGCGACCCATCCGAACCCAGTCTGGCACCCCAAAGAATCGAGCCTCCGGCCCCCGGTCCTTGCCATCCTGCACCTGTTCCTCCAAACCTGCCTCACTCCCTGAAGCCTCGGGGTAGCCTCAGGGTAGCCTCGGGGTAGCCTCAGGGTGGCTCCGGGGTGCCTACCGGTTGGCTACCAGATGGCCTGAGGGTGGCCTCAGGGTGGCCTCAGGGTGGCTTTAGTGGAGCGTGAAGATTCGTCATTCATCGGCCAACCTCCTGTATTACCTAGGTGAGGGTGGCCAGCGCCCGGCCGGTCTTTCCGGGATGCGTGATTTTCACGCATCCGCGCCATGTTGGATAGGTGTCGGATAGGGGGTGTATAGGTGTTGGATAGGTACTCGATAGCTGTACACCATGTATTCGCTAGCAGTACGCCACGTACTCGCTATCGGATCGTAGCAAAGACGGGTGCTTTGGTCTCACGACGGGGCGACTTTAGCCGCTTTCGCGGGCATCTTCCGCAAGTTCGAGAATCCTGCAATAGCAGCTAATCATCGCGACCGCTGGGCCGACAGCGCTCGCCTCACGATTTGGCGAGCCTGACCTGGAGCTGGCATCGCACGTCCCGGCCCTGCTCGTCCTGTTTCACGGTCTAAAGGAACAGTGCCTTGCCGTCACTCTCTGCCTCCCGTCCTTTCCCCGATGTTCTTCCTCTGCCGCTCGTGCTCGACCGGATGCTCGCCCTTGTGCTCGACAAGCAAAACGCGCCCGTCGAGCAGCTCGGGGGCGCATCCGGGCGCGGCCCCTAAATTCAGGGCTGCCGTGGGTCGGAACGCCGCATTTATGCGGCAGGGGTCGGGTCTTACGACCGACTGCCGCATAAATGCGGCGTGCCCGGGGCAGTGCCCGGATGCGCCCGCAGTTCGGCGAAGAAATCCGCGTAAAACGTGCCCGCCGTAATGCGTAACCCACGCATTCCCACCACGTTGTGCACCCAGGGCTAGTTCTTAGCGTTTTCGGGGTAATGGGTGGAATAGCGTCCCCTACCGCCCGCTTATACCAGCATAGCTCCCCGGAGCCTCGCCGTTACTTCGCCGTTACTTCGCCGTAGCACCTCTTATCCCCGATAAGAGGTGCTACGGCGAAGTAACGGCGAGGCTCCGGTGCGGCCCGCGGGACGGTCTGGTGAAGGGTTCGAGGAATAGGGGGCCAGAGGCTCGGCTTTTTGGGGCGTCAAACTGGGTCCGGACAGGTCGCCGAGACGCGGGAAACAATCCAAGGGCGAGCACCGGGGCACCGTCTTGAGGTAGTTTGGCGGTTCTCCTTTGATTGCCCTGCCGCTCACAATCTTGCCGGCGGTGGTTTCTCGCGGCCACCTTCATCCGTTCGTAACGCTCGGATCACCTTTTCCAGCTCCCAATCAAACAGCGCGTGGTCTTTTTCCCAGGCGACGAAGTTGGCGGCTACGCGGCTGGTGATTTCCGCCTTCTCGCCGCTCTGGTAGTCAGCGCTGGACAGGAAGCCGTCCAGGTTGAGCGGAATCAGCGCAAGCACTTTCTGGCCGTCTCGTGATCCATCATCTCCTTCTGGCGGATCAGGCCTTATGTAATCCGTCGCGTTGTGCAAAGATGGCCCCATCCCGAAAGGCGTCGAACGGCTCAACGACGGATGGTGACAAAGCAAAACGTATTTCTTGTGTTAACGCCCCAAAATGTGTAGGCTTAAGTCTTACATGAAAAGGAAAATTCCCTCCGGTAGTATTGTTCTTCTGGCGGCGACTATTTGTGCCGTTCTGCTGCCTCTTTCCGCCCAATCGCAGTTTCTTTGGTCCCAGCGGGTGGCCAGCACCATTGACACCGACAACGAGTTGTCCATCGGGGTGACCTTGGACAGCCAAGCTAACTGCTATGTAACCGGGTGGTTCGATGGCACGAACGATTTTGGTGGCGTCATCCTGACCAACGACAGCGGCGGCGGACAGGACATCTTCGTGGCCAAATACAATTCCTCCGGCGCGCTCCAATGGGCGCAACGCGCCGGAGGCAGCTCCGCAAATCGCGACGCCGGACGCGGGATTGGCGTGGACACCAACGGGAATGTTTATGTTACGGGCGGTTATTACGGTCCGGCGAACTTCGGCAGTATCAACTTGCCTGCTTCCCCGTCTCAAGATTTCTTTCTGGCCAAGTATAATAACGCGGGCACGGTTCAGTGGGTCCAGCAGGGCGTTGGTGGCCAGGACGTTTACGGCACCGGGCTTGCGGTGGACGGCGCGGGAAATTCCTATGCCCTCGTCTTTGCCAATAACGGCGACACCATCACGTTCGGCTCAGCCAACATTACCACCCCGAGTGACTTCGACGCGAACTTCGACGCGAGCACCATCCTCGTCAAGTATGACAACACCGGCATGGTTAAGTGGGCGCAGGTAATGGGCGGCTACGGCGAAACCTACGCCACCAAGGTCGCGGTGGATGCTGCCGGGAATGTGTATGTGCGCGGCGGGTTCACTTCGACCCTGACGATCGGGACCAGCAATCTGGTGGTCAGCACCGGCTCAACGGAGAATATGTTCCTCGCCAAGTTCAACAACTCCGGGGCTTTGATCTGGGTTCAACAGCCAACAGGAGGCAACGTGGGCGAGGGTGGAGTTGCGGTTGACCAAGCCGAGACCGTATATGTTTCGGGACCGTTCAGCACCACAATGAACTTTGGCAGCGGCATCAGCTTGGCGAACGCGGGATCGTTTGACGCCTTTGTCGCAAAATACAGCAGTTCTGGCGCGATCCAGTGGGCACAACGGGCTGGCGGCAGGAACGCTGATGATTATTGGGACATTGCTCTGGACGCGCAAACCAATGTCTATGCGGCGGGCTTTCTGAATTCCAGCGCAGCCGTCGCGAAGTACAACCCGGCCGGAACGCTCCAGTGGACATACTCCGCCGGCGGCCCGCCCGCGAGTCCGGTTTCTTCACTTGTGGCAAAATGCGCGGTTGATTCAACCGGCAATTGCTATCTGGCCGGATGGTATCAAGGAACCGCCACCTTCGGCCCAAACGTTCTGCAACCGCAGGGTTATTGGAATTACTTCCTCGCCAAACTGATGGCTCCTGCCATAATTCTCTCGGCCCCACAAATAACCATTGGCAAAACCAACTTCACATTTCAGCTTCTCGGTCCTGCCGGCAGCAATTACGTGCTGCAAGTTTCCACGAACTTGTTGAACTGGAGTTCGGTCAGCACTTCCACCATCCCTGTCAGCGGGTCAGTCACCTTGAGCAACGCCATCAGTGGTTACGACCGCCGCTTTTACCGATCTTACCTGAAATGAAACATTAAGTCGTCCCATCATCCAATGAAAACGCACATTAGAAACCTGTCCCTCCTGCCCGTGCTGATAGCCGGTCTGGGCTTGATACTGGCTGGCCAGGTGGCGGCACAGACCTTTACGACCCTGTATAGTTTCTCCAACTCTGCCAGCGACGGAGTCAGTCCTAATGCTGTGATTTTATCCGGCAACACCCTGTATGGGACGGCACAGGATGGCGGCAGTGGGGGCGTCGGCACGGTGTTCAAGCTGAACACTGATGGCACGGGTTTTACAATCCTGCACAATTTCGCCTGGTCTCCCACCGACGGAGCCATGCCTGCTGCCGGACTGATTTTATCCGGCAACACCCTGTATGGGACGGCACAGTATGGCGGCATAGCGGGCAGTAAGAATGATGGTAGTGGCACGGTGTTCAAAATCAACACGGATGGGATGGGTTTTACGAACGTGCATAGATTTGCGGAACCCTCTGGTTCTGGTGGTATTGAGGGCAATGGCATCAACAGCGACGGAGCCTATCCGGCTGCCGGATTGATTTTATCCGGCAACATCCTTTATGGGACGACGCCGTTTTGCGGCACAAATGGAAGTGGCACGGTGTTCGCCGTCAACACGAATGGCACGGGTTTTACGACCCTGTATAGTTTTACAGCAACTGTTGGCGGTGTTGCGGCAGCTGGTACCTACGGTACCAATAGCGACGGAGCTAGTCCTAATGCCGTGATTTTATCCGGCAACACCCTGTATGGGACGGCACAGAATGGCGGCAGTGGGGGCAGCGGCACGGTGTTCAAGCTGAACACTGATGGCACGGGTTTTACGAACCTCCATAGTTTCACGGCACTTGATCCGTATTATAACACCAACAGCGACGGAGCCGGTCCTAATGCCGTGATTTTATTGGGCAATACCCTGTATGGGACGGCACTGGGTGGCGGACTTTATGACGACGGCACAGTGTTCGCCATCAACACTGATGGCTCGGGTTTTAGCAACCTGCATATTCTCAACGGCAATTACGGCGGCAATTACGGATTTAATCCGGCATTTAATCCGGACGGGCTGCTTTTATCCGGCAACACGCTGTATGGGACAGCGCGTGGTGGCACAAACGGCAATGGCACACTATTCGCCGTCAACACCAATGGCACGGGCTTCACGAACATGTATAATTTCACTGGCGGTAGCGACGGAGGCCTTCCGACTGCCGGACTGATTTTATCCGGCAACACCCTGTATGGGACGACGCAGGCTGGTGGCGGAACGAATGCCGCTGGCACGGTATTCAGCCTTACGCTGGGTTCAGCCAGCCCGCCGCGGCCCAAACTGACCACCATACATTCCGGAGCCAAAGTCATTTTAGCGTGGCCGACCAATTCCACCGGATTCAGTTTGCAATCCACCACAAATCTTTTACCGGCAGCTTGGTCCACAGTTTCTCCCGCACCCGTCGTCGTCAACACGAACAACGTGGTGACGAATACCATCTCCGGCACGCAGAGGTTTTACCGGTTAAGCCAGTAGTTGTCCAAGAGTCAGTTCCAGGTCCAGAATTGAGTGTCGTAACGGTTTTGGCTCAGCATCACTCACAGCCGGAACCGGATGCTGCCAATGCGTGGCCCCCCAGCTAGACACGGAAAACCATTGCGGTTTTATCGGGCGTTTATGCAGCGAGCGCCCTTCCAGCGCTGGACGTTAATGAAACTAAGACCCTGCTCCTCACTCTCCCAGCGCCGGCAATCCCTTCACCACTTTCACCGTCTCCAGGCTCACGGTGATGACCTGGGCGAGGAGGCGGACGATGTATTCGGGGTCGTCGGGGCGGTTCGGGTCGTTGGTGATGCCGCTGCGTTTGTCGGCGCTCACCTGGTATTGGTCAATGACCCACTCGAGGGCGGAACGGTTGCCGAGACGGTATTCAAAGGTCTCGGGCGGGATGCCGTCCAGCGTGAGGAAGTCGTTGTAAGTGAGCGAGGATTTGTCTTTGGAGAGGCGCATCTTTTCCACGCGCCAGTTAAGCGGTGACTGGGGGTTCTCGCGGCGGCGCAACGGGAATTCCGGCTGGTGTTCGTAGCCGACGTGCAGTTCGGCGAGCTTCTTTCCGGCGGCGGCGAAGGCGTGGAAGAGCGCAGCGTCCGCCTGTAGCGCAGCCGTCCCCGGCTGCGAGTTGGCCGAGCGTCCGCGCTCGGCGGTCCGAACGGGAGCGGGGACGCTCCCGGAACTCGCAGGCGGGGACGCCTGCGCTACGAGGGGAATGCGCGGGAGTTCGCGGCGGAGGTTGGCGGCGTAGCGCTCGCGATACTGCGGGTGATGCAGCACGGCATAGACGTAGTGGAAGATGTCCCACTTGCTGATGCTCGGGTCGCCGTAACGCGTCTGGAATTCCTGCAACGCCCAATCCGTGATGTTCTCCCGCCGCTCGCTCCCATCTTCGGCGTAGGTGTAGAACGGGAAGCATTGGAAGCCGTCTGTGCTGGCGCAGAGATGAAGCTCAGGAATTGCGTCAACCATCAGCGTGCTGTGCGGTGAGCGATAACCGTGGTCAGAAACAACCACGGCCCGATTCTCGGCTCGCGCCGTCGGGAAGAACAAGTGCTGCTGGTAACGCTCTTCGTTCCAGAAGCCATCGAAATACAAGTGCAACTTGGTGAACGGCCGGTAATGCGCTACGCGGAAATGGTTGGGGTCAACGGCGGTCTCTTCATGGCGAAGCAACGATGCCTTCACTTGGCGGGTCCACTTGAGGCGCGAGTCTGCCGTGTCGATGGCATCCTCCGCAGTCCTCGGCTGCTGCCTCTTCACATGGTCCAGGGCTGCTTGGTAAGCTTCAACCGAAGCCGACATCCGGCTCATTAACGCCGGCAGGTTGAATGAACAAACCCAGGCGTCGCGATTGGTTGCCACTCCAAGCGAATAGTTTTTGAAGATGGTTCCTTCACGGCCCACATCCATTTGCTTGGCCAGTTTCGTGCCAAGCGGCATGAATGTGTCGAACTCATCCTCAAGGCCCTCGCGCAGCCAGGTGTTCTTGGCGTCCGGTTGGATTTGCTTCCACTCAATGTTGCGAGCCGATGCTTTGTCTTCGAGGAAGCGGTATTTGTCCTCTCGCCGCCAGTCGGTCGGCACCGCGGCGTAATAAATGGCGGGTTTATCCGGCTTCCCGTTCTTGCCGGTCCGGTTCCGCACCAAGAGGTTGATGCTCACACCGACCTGGATGCCGAAGACGTTGTGGGTCGTGCCGGAAAGCTTTGGGTTTTTGCGCACGTTGCCGCCCAGGTCGAGCACGTAGATGGCGTCGAAGTCTTCCGCCAGATTCTTGCGCATTCCATCGCAGGCGATGGCGTCGAGAAAGCCGCTGTTAGTGACCAGGGCCACGATGCCTTCCAGGCCGATCCGGTCCGAAGCCCAGCGGATGGCTTTGATGTAAGGATCGGAGAGCTTGTTGCGGAGCGTGGCCTTTGAGTCGGCGGCATACGTGGCGGCAATCCGGCCGTCAATGGCCGGGTATTTCCGGTTCTTGTTGTTGTCGTTCTCGTCGGCCTGGTTGGTGTTGTAGGGCGGGTTGCCTTGGACCACGAAGATGGGGGTCTGCTTCTGCCGATTGACGCGGAGGGTGTTTTCGTGGTTGAAGAATTCCAGGCCGACTTGCTGGCGGACGCCCTGGTCGGAGCCGGTCTTGATTTCGGCGGTTTCAAACGTGTCCACGAGGCAGATGCCGGCAAAGGGTTCGTATTGCCCTGTGGCCTCGAAGTAGGCGTGCTCGATGTTCATGCTGGCGATGTAGTAGGGCAGCAGCATGATTTCGTTGGCGTGCAGCTCGTAGGCGAACTTGTGCGGCAGGGCGGTGCGCGGGATTTCGTCCATCAGATGCACGACGAAGTTTCCCGTGCCGACGAAAGGATCGAGGAAGTGGACGCCTTTGGAGCCAAGCGTCTTGCCGAACACGGTTTCCAGAATCCACGCCACGCTCCGGATCATGAAGCGCACGATGGACGGCGGCGTATAGACGATGCCGTGGGTGTCGGCCACCTTTACGCAGAAGCCCTGGAAGAACTTCTCATAGACGGTGTTGAGGAACTGCTGCTTCTGCGAGAAGTCGGAGATGGTGGCGGCGGCCTGCTCCATCGCGAGATAGAAGCGGTCGAGCTTTTGCAGGAAGTCGGCCCGGCTGAAGCTCTGGGAAGCAAGGGCATCAATCACCTTCTCGATCTCGGCGGCGATGATGTTGCGCCGGGTGAAGTCGGGGTTGTTGAAGATGGTACGGAAGAGGCGCTCGGTGAGCAGGTGTTGGATGAGCATTTCCTCGACGGCGGCGTCGGCGAGATTGGGATTGATACAGCGCCGGGCGAGTTGTGCGAAGTCGGCAAACGCTTGGATGAAACGCCGATTGGCTTTGCGCTCCTTTTCGATGATCTCAATGAGGCTGTGGGCGAGTTCGGGCACGCGGTCCTGGAATTCGCTGACCGCGCGCTCCCATTCGGTGTAAGCGGGCGGCGTGTAGCCGAAGAAGGCATGAAGCGCGTCAATGAGGGCCTGCGGTCGAGTGAGGTCGGCGTCGAAGGCGAGGGTGTCGTTCTGGAACAGGAGGGCGCGGCGCGGGGTCTGGAAGAGGATGTTGTCCCGCGGGTAGCCGAGGTCGAATTTCTTGCGGGCTTCCTTGGGGAGGTCGTCGCGGATGTCTTTGGCTTCCCAGAAGCCGTGGGTGAGGCGGAAGTTGTCGAGCAACGCGCCGTCCACGCGGAGCGGGTGGTGGCGGGGGCGGCGGAGTTCCCATTCGGGGACGAGGGTCCAGTCGTGTTGGCGGGCGCAGTGGTCGAGCAGGCCCTGGAATGCGGAGCGGACGGCGGTTTCGTGGGTCACGCCGAGGTCGTCGAACTGGCGCAAGGCGGCGTAGTAATTCTGGACCGGCTTGTGCGTGGCCTTCAGTTCCAACCTTTGCATGGCGGTGTTCTACACCGGGTAGGGGTGGACGGCAATGCCGGTGTGGGGTTGGAAGCGGGTTACGGTGTGCGGTCTTCGATCTGGATGTCCACCGCCTTGGCCGTTGCGATCGGCTCCGCCTCGGCTGCCCGAGCACGGTTAATGGCTTCACGATGGGCCACCCACCAGGCGGCCCGCTGTTCGACGTTCCAATCGGCGATGCGCGGGCTGGCAGCCAACAGCCCGATCAATTCGTGGGCGGATTGCGGGCGGTCCTTCGGGTCCCGCTCCAGGCAACGCAAGATCAAGGCTTCGAGGTGCGGGCAAATCGGCCGACCGGCCCTGGCAGTTGGCGGCACGGGCTTTTCCTCCATGCGCTTCCGGCAGATTTCCGCAATCGTCTCGCCGTCGAAGACGCCGTGTCCGGTCAAAAGGTAGTAGCCCACCGCGCCTACTGAGTAGAGATCGCTGCGCGCGTCAGCGTTGGCCCCACTTTCGACTGCTTCCGGTGACATGTAGCTCGGGGTGCCGACCATGATTTCGGTGTCGGCGGCGTCCAGCACGGCTGCGTCCGCGCTTACAACGGGGCGCACGAGGCCGAAGTCGAGCACCTTCACCATGTCCGGCACGCCGCCGCGATCGGTGACGAAGATGTTGGCCGGCTTGATGTCCCGGTGGACGAGCCCACTGGCATGGGCTTCCGCCAGGGACTCGCAAACCTGGATGAGGAGGTTCACGACCCGTCCCTCCGGCTGTGGGCCGTAGGCTTCGACGAACTCAGCCAGGTTCAGCCCGTCGAGATACTCCATCGCATAATAGAAGATGCCCTCGGGCGTGTGACCGTAATCGAAGATCTGGATCGTGTTCGGGTGCATCAGGCGGCAGGTGAGGCGGACCTCGCGTTCAAAGCGCTGGACCGATATGGGATCGGCCTTGTCGGGCGTCAGCAGCTTGAGCGCCGTCTCGCGGCGAAGCAGCGCGTGGCGGGCTTTATACACGACGCCCATGCCGCCTTCGCCGATTTTCTCCACGAGCTGGTATTGGCCGAGCTGACGGGCCTTGAGTTCCGCTTCGGTCAGGCGCCGGCGCCACATCACCTGCCGGTAGGAATAGAGCAGGATGACGAGCGAGGCGAGGACCAGCAGCAGGAAGAGCACGACAAACACCATCCGCACCAGGCGCAGCGTGCGATAGGCTTCCCGCGCATCCATCTTGGTGCCGACGCCGAAGCCGTAGTGCGGCAGCCACATCCAGGCCCCGATGACGGGCACGCCGCGATAGTCGCGGAACGGCTCCACCTGGATCCCGGTGCTGCCATCTATGGCACGCTGGACCATCTCCATCAAGGGCCTGTAAGTGTTCGTGTTGGCAGACTTGAACCCGCGGGTGAGGTCGCCACCGGGATCGGTCAAATGCAGGGTCAAGGCTGAACTGGCGCCGGCCTCGCCCGTCATCAGCCCAAATGACTGCAACTGCCCTTCGAAGCGGCTCTTCGAGAGCATGACTCCCTCCGGGTCAAAGGCAAAGGTTTCCCCGGTTTCGCCCGAACGCGCGACCGAGAGGATGCGGGTGAATTCCGCGTCCGGATTGATGATCAATGCCAGCGCCCCGCGCATGACCCCGTTGGTGTCTTTCAGCGGCGCAGCCACCTGCATTACGGTCAGAGAGCGCGGAGCGGCGGCAGCGTTGGTTGGCGGAGGGCGGCCGAACGGTGGTCCAAACCCCGGCCCTCCAGGCCCGCGCGGCCCCCCCGGTCCCCCCGGCCCTCCAGGCCCCCCCGGATCGCGGCGGCCAGGCGGCCTGCCCGGCCGCTCCGGAACCTTCATCTTGAAGGGAGTAATGATGATTGGCTCGCCGGAGGCGAACATTTCGGTGAATTTTGGCTGCAACTCATCGGCTACCTGGGTGCCCATGCGGCTGCGCGCCCGCCCGGAATCCAGCACCACCTCACAATTGGTGTTGACCAATTGGGCCACCGCGTAGCCGAGGCTGTTTAATCGCGCTTGCAGCCGGTCGCCGAAGATCAACTGTCGGGCCAGGGTCGCGACAGCCTGTTGGTTCGTGGCCCTCACCCCGCCTTTGCTCAGCAACTCGACCGCAAGGTTCTTCAAGCGCGGCTCCTCCGTCAGCACCGCGGCGAGGCGCTTCTGGTTGGCCATCCATATCTCAAGGGCGGTCACATCGGCGCTGAGCGTAGTCCGCAGGTCGTCTCTCAGCTCCTCCTGCATCACGTCGCGGAGTTCGCGATCGGCCCACCATCCCACGCAGGCCACTAGCAGCGCCGCCACCAGCGGCATGATCCAGTCTCGCTTTGCTCTCATGGGCCAGGTCAGTCCAGGAAAGCCGTCAACGGGCTGGTCGGGCTCGCGGTGTCCTGCGCCGCGGCCAACCCGGATTCGAACGCGGCGCGCCCGGCTTCGACTGCCATCCTGAACGCGGTTGCCATCCGGTTTGGATCACTCGCCACCGCGATGGCGGTGTTGACCAGCACGGCATCCGCGCCCATCTCCATCGCCTCGCTCGCGTGACTGGGCGCACCCAGGCCGGCATCCACCACCACGGGCACCACGGCCTGCTCAATGATGATACGAATTTGATCTCGGGTCTGGATGCCGCGGTTCGACCCGATCGGCGAGCCTAGGGGCATGACGGTGGCGGCGCCTATGTCCTGCAGCCGCTTGGCCAGGACCGGGTCGGCATTGATATAAGGCAGCACGGTGAACCCTTCCTTTACGAGGATCTCCGCCGCTTTCAGCGTCTCGACCGGGTCGGGCAGCAAATAGCGCGGGTCGGGATGAATTTCCAGCTTCACCCATTTGGGCAAGCCGGCGGCAGCCGCCAGGCGTGCCAGCCGGACGGCCTCCTCGGCATTCATCGCCCCGCTGGTGTTGGGCAGCAACAGGAACCGCTTCGGGTCAATGAACTCCAGGATGTTAGCAAAGGGGTCCTTCTTGCCGCTCAAATCGGCGCGCCGCAAAGCAACCGTGACCATTTCGGCGCCGCTGGCCTCCAGCGCCTCGCGCAACACCTCCGGCGCGGAGAACTTGCCCGTGCCGAGGATCAAGCGCGAACGAAACGCCCGCCCGGCGATGATTAACGGCTGATTAGATAATGGCATCCGGGCCAATGTAGTCACAGCCAGTCCGGTTTGTCGAGAAAGGCGGAGCGGTGGGGGTGGGGGCGGGGGCGGGGGCGTGATGCGTGATACGGGAGGCGTGGTGCGTGAGGTGGAAGCTGTAGTCCAAGGTGGGGCGCCACCGCTCTGAGTCCGGCTCGACCAGACTGCAAAAGAGGCGCCTCTTCCGGCGCCGAAAAAGCCCCTTGCCAGATACACCCTTATGGGCTTCATTAGAGTTGTGAGTGTAATCCATGTCAGCAAAGAACTTATGCGCGCCCTGTAATTCAATCCCTTTAACAACTCCACACCTCATGAAACACATCCTCTACCTCGGCCTCGCTGTTGCCGCATCACTGACCTCGTTCGCTGCCGACCCGCCCGACGACGCCAAAGCAGTTCAAGGCAGTTGGACGCCTGCCAAGGCCGACCTGGGCGGACAGCCCATGGCCGAGGCCGTCCTGAAGAGCATCAGCCTCAAACTCGACAATGGTAAGTATGAAGTCTTCGTCGGAGACAAACCCGACAAGGGCACCTACACGCTCGATTCCACCAGCAAGCCCAAGAGCATGACCATTACCGGCACCGAAGGACCGAACCGTGGCAAGACTTTCCCCGCCATCTATGAACTTAAGGGCGACACTCTCCGCATCTGCTACGATCTTTCGGGCGCGAAACGCCCCACGGAGTTCAAGAGCATCGCGGGCACGAAGCTCTATCTCGTGACCTACAATCGCAAGAAGGAGTAGCTCGTGGCTCCAACTGAAGACTGATCCAACACCCCCCAAGACCATAGACGACTACATCGCTGGCTTTCCACCTCAGGTCCGGGTGATTCTGGATAGACTGAGAGCTACGATCAGAAGAACGGCGCCTGGCGCAGAAGAAGCAATCAAGTATCGGCTACCGACCTTCGTTCTGAGCGGCAACCTGGTGCATTTTGGCGCCTTCAAGAAGCATATCGGGTTCTATGCAACTCGGACGGGGAACAAGCAGTTCCGGGAAGAGCTCTCGGTGTATGAAGGAGCAAACGGCTCGGTGAAATTTCCCTTGAATAAGCCAATTCCTTACAGCCTCGTAAGCAAAATGGTGAAGTTCAGAGTGAAGGAGAACTTGGAAAGGGCGGGGGCGAAGAGGGAGAAGTGAAGGGCGGCTCACATAATCGATGATGGAGAGGATTACAGCCGGCGCGGCGTTCAGCCGCCGGCGACGATCTTCACAATCTCCAGCCGGTCGCCCGCATGTAGCTGGCGATGGGGGAATTCAGATGGCGCTACGGCTTTGCCGTTCTGCTCGACCACCACACTTCGCGGCAGGAGGTTCTGCGCGACCAGGAAGTTTCCGATGGAGCAGGGTAGTTGGGTTTCAATGCGCTGTCCGTTCGCGATAACGATAGCCGCGGCTTGCGTTGCTGGGGTCATAGGGTTGGTGGGTGCAGGGCTTATCGGGGTTTGCCGCTAGGCAGTCAATGCTGCATCCCAGTCCTTCCACACGGGCTCATAGCCGAGCTGGCGGATCAAGTCCGCCACTTCTCGCGGAGAGCGATCATCGGCGATTTGGAACTGGCTGGTGGCATGGACAGGACGGTGGTCCAGGGTGGCCCACTCACTGGCCCCCAGTTCGACAATCCGCCCGTGCTCCGTGTGATGAAGCGTTTCTTTGCCCGCGCCGGTGTAACCGCCCGGTTCAGTGTGGCTGCCGGCGCTGATGAGCGTAATGCCGAGAGGGATCAGCCCATTGCGCAGCTTGGCTGGTTCACGCGTGGAGAGGACGAGGCCGACATCGGGAAACATGAGGCGAAAGGCGCAAACCAGTTGCACCAGCTCACGGTCGCTCAGGTGGGTGAGCGGCTGAAATTCCCCGGCGCACGGGCGCAACCGGGGCAGGGAGATCGTCAGTTGGGCTTTCCAGCAATTGCGCAACAGATAGGCGGCGTGGGCCGCGACACTGATCGCCTCCACTCTCCAGTCGCCCAAACCGTAGAGGGCGCCGATGCCAAGGCGCCGGAAGCCCGCGGCGTAGGCCCGCTCCGGGGTTTCCATGCGCCACTCGAAATTCCGCTTTGGACCGGCTGTGTGCATGGCGCCATAGACGGCGCGGTCATAGGTTTCCTGGTAAACCACCAATCCCTCGGCGCCGGCTTGCACCAGCGGGCGATATTCCGCGGTCTCCATGGGCCCGATTTCCAGCGAGAGGCTGGGCACTTCCTCGTGCAACAGGCTGACGCATCGGGCCATGTAATCGGTCGAGACGAACTTGGGATGCTCGCCCGACACGAGCAGGATATTGCGAAAGCCCTGTCCCAGCAGCGCCCGCGCCTCGCGCTGAACCTCCTCTGGGGTGAGCGTCACGCGCAGGATCGGGTTGCCGCGCGAAAAGCCGCAGTACTGGCAGGCGTTGATGCACTCGTTGGAAAGGTAGAGCGGCGCAAAGAGCCGAATCACTTTGCCAAAGCGCTGCCGGGTCATCTGCTGTGAGCGCCTGGACAGCGGCTCCAGCAATTCCGCGCCAGCCGGGGAAATCAAGCGCGCAAAGTCACTTAGCGACAGCTCTGCTTTGGCCAGACTGCTGCGCGCCGCCTCAGTGGAGGCCTGGAGCGAGCATTGGAGCAATGCGGCGAGCGGTAGCGTGTCAAATTCTTTAACGAAACTCACAAGGGCAACTTAGCAAAGGACCGGGAGATGTCGAGGGGAGGGCCTCGGAGTCCTGAATCCAGAATGCTGAAGCTCGGGGGCAGCAAGTGGCCAGAGGATCACTCTCTTTAACGTGCCTTTGACGGCAGCCGGTCTTTGAACCTGCGGCAAGCAGTGGTGAGGTCATCGTCATTCAAGATGGCCGACACCACGCAGATGCGCTGGGCCCCCGCGGCCAGCACGTCGTCCAGGTTCCTCAAATTGATTCCCCCGATAGCGAACCATGGGATCGGGATATTCGCTGCCGCCCAGCGCACATACTCCAAGGTGACGGGTTTCGCGGTGGGTTTGGTGCCGGTCGGATACACGGGGCCGACTCCCAGATAATCCGCGCCCGCCGCCATGGCCCGCGCGGCCTGTTCCGGAGCCGCGCTGCTCAACCCAATCCCAACCCGAAGCCGGCGAGCGGAGCTTTGCTCAGTTCGCGAGCCAGCAGCGGGGGACGGCGGGGCAAGCTGGGAGATGTGGGTATAACCCGCCCCAAAGAAATCCTCCTGGCCCAAATGGCAGAATTCCGCCCCTACCTCCAGCGCCACAGAAAGGTGATCGTTGATAACCAGGGCAATGCCGGCCCGCTGAGTCACGGGCAGGATCTCTTCCGCCAGGCGGCGAACCACCTCGGGCGGCGATTGCTTGGCGCGCAGTTGAATCAGGTCTGCGCCCCCCTCGCAAAGCTGTTGCGCGACGATTCGCGGCGCGCGCCCGCGCAAGTAAGCCGTATCCACGAAGGCGTAAAGCTGGCATTCCGGTAGTGGTTTCATCCTGTGATTATTGCTGAAAGTGCGCCGTCGGCGGCAGTGTCCGTGTGAGTTGAAGGCAAAAATGGTGCGCGATAGAGGGTTTGAACCTCTGACCCCTTCCGTGTCAAGGAAGTGCTCTACCACTGAGCTAACCGCGCAAAACCACTCGCCGATAACCGCCTGCGCACGTTTATGCGTCCGCTTCTGCAAGCGGCTGCAAGCCTGCCAAGCGCTGTACCGACTTGCGAATTCGCATAATTCTTTAGCACAACTTGCGACTCGCTCAACTATCTGAGCGCAAGCTCATCGACGGAAGGCAGATTACCTGTGATCATACCCTTGGGCAAGGGCTTTTGGCATCACTTTTGGCAGCGCGCTTTTTGCAGCACAGGACAATTCCGAGTTTCCCGCTTTGCCCAGAACTCATCCAGCCGCATCGGAATGTGCTGAACCTTGGAGGCGCAGGGCGAGCGAAGGGAATAGAGGCCAGAATCCCAGATTCCCGACAGTGCCGCGGCAGCATGTCACCACCGGAATTCCTCCGGCCCGGATTCAAATAGCGCAGGAGCGCCGCACTTTCTCTTTCTGGGGGCGCCAAGGAACTTCCTAGTCGCGAACAAACCTAGCGGTGCGTAAGCGTAAGTCATGAGTGATACTCAAGGACTAGAACTGGATCGGGCGGAAGCGCGCGGATCGAGCTCCTCGTTTTTGCCTGATGGGATTGGCCACCGGCATTGCATGCGACAGGACCTCGGTGCGCTTCGACCATCTCTCGCGGCGGGCGGATTGGCTCGGCGATCCAAAATCGTCGGGCTGATGAGATGCCTGGGAGGGGCTTTACTACTCGCGGCCTGTGGAGCATCCGGAGAATGGCGTGCGGCGGTTGTCCCCGTGCCACCCACAACGAACCGAGTGGCCTTGACTTGGACTACGCTTGGGCCGGACACGCAATATCTTGTCCAAACCAGCACGGATCTGCTGACGTGGACCGCCGTGACTAACACGACTGCAACTAATGTGAGTCTGACCTTCATCGAGGGCCAGGGGCGGATGTTTCGCTTGTCCGCCAGCGATGCACCATCGCAGTCGGTAACGTTGGCCTGGGATCCCGGCGTCCCTGCAGCCAACATCGCGGGCTATTTCATCTACTACGGCGTGAGCTCGCGGAGCTACACGAACCGCCTTGATGTTGGTCTGCAAACAACCGGGGTAGTTTCAAACCTGGTGGCCGGAAGAACTTACTATTTCGCGACGACCGCTTATACGTCTTCAGGCTTGGAATCGGATTACTCGAGCGAGGCAGTTTGGCAAAGCGCGCTGCGATTGTGGATTCAGCGGTTGCCCGGGTTGCCTGTTTCGCCACAGATAGAACAGCAATCGAATCCAAAATTATGACGCTGTAACCGGCTCCAGTCGGCGTGCCAGGGGGTTCGCCCGGACTTACGCCTTCTCCAGGTGATAGGAGACCGCGCCATTTCTTTGGCCTGGTTCCTCAAACGGGTTCATTGAGTCATGCTTGATTGGCAACGCCTCTTGGCTGACTGTTCTTCGATGTCCACTGACCGAGAGGATTCCTGTCCTCCGCGACAACTCCCACCGGAGATAGACAACCCCTCCGGTGATATCGAGTGTGAATACTGGCGCTGGTGCCCGCGCTGCGGCCACGAACTCCACAATGAAAGGTGCAAGCTGCGCTGCCCACGCTGCTATTACTTCCTGAGCTGCTCCGATTTCGATTGAGGCTGCGGTATCCCCGGTCAGAACTTCTTTAGCAACTCCAGCCAGCGCCGCCAAGCGGCATCGCGTGCCTGTTGGTTGGGGGTGCTAGCGTCCGGCGCCTCGCCCGCCCGCTAAAACCATGGCCGGCACCATCATAGGTCTTGGGTTGGTACTCCTTCCCGACTTTGGTCATCAGCTTGGCTGTCGGGGCAACGGTGGCGGTGACCCGCGCATCGTTGCCGGCGTAAAACCCATAGACCGGACAGGCGATGCGGGCCAGTTCCTGCTCAGCTTCAGGGGCAGTGCCGTAGAAGACGAAGGCTGCTTTCAGGCGCTTATCGTTTGTGGCAAAGCGGAAGGTCTGACTGCCGCCCCAGCAAAAGCCGCCCACCGCCAGTTTTCCGTTGCAAGCCGGCAACTGAGCCGTGTAATTGGCCACGGCAGTCAACGACCGTTCAGCCCCGCCGAGCCTTGAAGGAGTTCATTCCACGCTGCCTCGATCGCGGTCTGCACCTGGGCCTCTCCACCTGGTTCTTCGGCAGCGGCGTCGAGCGGGTCGACGGCGTCGATGGCTTCGTTCGTGTGTGGGATCAGACGCTCGGATTCCTCAAGGAAAACGACTTGCTCCACAACATCTACTACGTGGACCTGCTGAACGAATATCCCCTCTTCCACGGATTCTCCTGGCTGACCAGGCAGATGGACAAAGACTTGAAGGAGCAGGAAGAAAAAGCCCGCACCGAGGGGGCCCATGAGTGGAAAGCCAGGCCTGGGGAATACAACGACGAAGCGTCCCGCGCCGCATACACTGGCTTTGCCAACGAGGTCCTCGCCCGCATGCATGCAAAATGGCCGGAGCTCGATTTTCTCTTCTCTCTGACTTACAACGGCTCGGCCGACTGGCGCGTCATGGCCCCCTCGCCCATCGCCGCGCTGGATGTGCATTATTGGTTTATGATGAATCCGCTCTTGCCCGACCAGACCGGTTACTGGGAGAACATTCACGGATTGGCGGACAACGACTTGCGGTTTCCCATGGTGCAGTCGGCCTTGCTCAAGAATTGGGCCACGCACAAAGCCAAGCTCGTGGATTGGATGGACCACAACATGGCGGAAGTGGCGGACCTGGGACGCCGTTACCAGAAGCCGGTCGGGAACACTGAAGGCTGGGGCACGATCAACTGGTTGGATCATCCGGCGCTGAACTGGGACATCATCAAAGAGTCGGGTGAGATCTGCGCAAGGCTGGGCGCCAAGCACGGCTACCGTTTCAACTGCACGTCCAACTTCACGCATCCGCAATTTCCCCGCCTCTGGAACGACGTCGCCTGGCACAAGCGCCTGACAGCGACAATCCGTAGCGCTTCCGTTCACTAGGCTCGTCCTGCTCGATCGCTGAAGCCAAACCAACTACTGACTCCGGCAAGAACTCACAGCGTATGGCGTGCGAGTGTAGCGTCCGGCATCCCTGCCTGACGTAAAGCCGGGCTTCCCAGTCCGACGGAAAAGACCTCACGGCCGCCACGGCCCTTCGGAACTCTCGTGAGCTGCGGGCAAGTCCACGCTCTTACCGGGCGGCAGGGATGCCGCCCTCTACGTCAGGCAGGGATGCCTGACGCTACGTCCTTGGCACCATTGCGCCCTTGCATGGCTGCAACTGTCTATTCCATGCTCAAACAACGTTGAGTTAAGCGGCGCACCGCCACTGACGCCCGAGAACAACTGAAATGCCATCGGCGCGTCCGCTGGAGCGCAAGAATGTTCGAGGCCGCGATGCAGCGTGGACCTTGCGCCTTGGAGCGCGCAGCCGATCCCCCCTCCGATCCATGACGAGATAGATCGCACTAAGATTCTCCACTCCTCTCGTGCGCTGAGTTTCACTTCATGGCTGGGCTCTGAAGCACGATTTCGCCCAAATCGAGCGTGCCGTTGGAAGGCTCGGCGGGGACGGTGAATGGCAACTCCGCGCGCAGCAGAGTCTCAGCCAGCCCATCGCTTCCAGGCGGACCGGCGATGGAGACTTTCACCAGGTAACTTCCGGGGACCAGGTCCTCGGCGGCCAGTGCGCCATCAGGAGTTTCCGTGAGCCGATGGCCGGGCGGAGTTGGGCCTGCGATTTGCGTCTGCAAATAGTAGGCCAGGATGCTCCAGCCGGCTTCCCTCTTGATGCCCTCCGGCCAGCGCAGGCGCGCGGTGACATTGTAAGCGCCCACCGCCATCGTTTTGGTCTCGCCGGGCTGTATCACCACCTCGGCCAGCGCGTTCGGCGCCGCCCGACGGGTGCCGCGCGAACTCCATTTGCTCAGGGTCAGGTTGCCCGGCGGCACCGTCGGAAACGTGAAGTGCCCGTTCTCGTCGGCCTCGACATCGTAAAGGGTCTGCGCCACCGGACTCTTCGAGGTAAGCCTGAAAGACGCGCCCGCTGCGGGTTTGCCTCCGGCCAGGCATGTGCCCTCGAGCCTGGCCCACGGTTGGAGGCGCAGCGTCGGGTCGGCGGCCAGCGCCGCCGCTGACGCTGCCGCGTAGCCTTCCGGCGCCGCGGCAACAACCCAGGCCCCTGCCTCGCATGGCGGCAAGGTGAACCGGCCCTGGTCGTCGAGCGAAGGCCGCTCGAGGCTGCCCCTGTAGGAAGGGCGCCGCAAACCGCCCTGGACCACCATCAAGTTTGCGCCCGGCTCCACGAGCCCAATGTCGGCGTTGGTCACGAGCGCGCCATCCGGCAGGAGCACGGTGACCGTCGTCGAGGCGGCAGGTTGCATCTTGATGTCGAGTTGGACCTCGCCGGCGTCTGGCTGCACTTCGCGGCTCACCACCGGCTCGTAGCCCTTCGCCTCGAACTTAAACCGCCTCGGGTCCTTGCGGCCAATCACGGCTTCCTCGTCCACGTAGCGGAAGGTCCCATCCCTGAACACCACGCCGTCGTGCCAGATTGGGCCCGTGCGGGAGCTTAGAGTGAAACGGGGGATAGATTTGTCCATCGCGGCGTCACGCACGGTGCCCAAAACGGTCAGCGCCGGGGCCAGCGTGATGACATGTTCCTCCCCATCGGCCCTTACCAGCACATTGGTGCTGCGCAGGCCGGCAGCGGCGACCTCGAGGGAGAGAAGACCATCGGGCGGGTTATCCCACCGCACGCGGCCCTCCGCGTCGGCCTGGTGGCTGAAGAGCACCCGAGGCGTTCCCCAGCTTTCAAGGCGCCCCGATGGCGGCCCCAAGGGTCTGCTCGAGACAAAGGTCCTGTTGGTGACGCCGGCTCCTGGCACCGGAACGCCGTTTCGATCCAGGATGCGCAGCCGCATCGGTTTCGCCGGCTGCAGGGTCACGCGCAGCGGGGCCATGTCTGGCTTCAGCTCGACCTTCAGCTTGGCCATTGCAAACGCTGGGGCCTCGAAGCGAAGCCCGTTCGCCCCCGCCCGGCAAGGGGCCATCGCGAACGTTCCATCAGCTTGATTCGTTATTCCACTCGCGCCAAGGCTTCCGCGCAGATTGTCCACCGTGATCATCACGTTCGGCACGGGCTGGCCGTTGGTATCCACGACCGTTCCGCGCAGGGCCACGATCCGGGCGAGCGTGGAGACATAGGTGGCTGAAAGCAGTTGCGTGCGGACCTGGTCACGCAGGCCTGAGCCATAGACGCGTGTGACGTCCTGGAAGTAGTCCGGGTGCAGTGCCAGGAATGAAAACGACGGGCCGCTTCCGTCCGTTGGCGAAAACGCCTCTTTGGCAAACCGATCAACCCGCCAGCGGCCCTCAGCATCTGTGACCGTCTTTTCCGCGGCCTCCGTGCTCATGTGAGGAATGTCAGGACTTTGATTGCCCCCGACCGAGATTCGGACCTCGGCGCCGGACACGGGCTTGTCGTCCTCATCCAACACTAATCCTCCGATGGGCACCGAATGCGGCAGGCGCAGCGTGTACTCCGCCGGAATCCCTTCGCCGCGCGCGGGACTCCAGGCCAGGGTCGTGTCCACGAATCCATCGATACGGCTGCGAACAAGAAGCAGGCCGGGCGGCTCGCTCGGCAGGGGAACCTCGCAGATGCCCTGCTCCGTGGTGGCCAGTTTCAGCAACGCCTCAGAAACGACCCTGCCGGTTCTCCGGTCGAGCACCTCGCGTTCGATCACCGCCCTCGCCACGGGCATGTCGGTGTCGGCGGCGACGAGGCGAAGTACGAGCGCATCGCCCCTGGCAGTGGAGGCCGCAGGCGCAAGGCTATCTGGACCGGCTGCCGGGGCGCTCGTGGAAGCAAGCGGGCCAGGAGAGGCAATCGCAGCAACTGCTTGCGGCGCGGCATGGCGCGGGAGCAAGCCACCGGCAGTCACGGCCACGAATATCAAAGCCAACGAACCCGCCGCCAGTCCCGCCGCCAGTTTGAGCTTTGCAAAGTGCCAGACGCGGAGTGTCTCTCGCGCCAATTGCGGCAACATCGTTGAGGCCGAAGCGGATGCCGCAGCCAGGCAGATCTTGACCACCGCGCCAGCCAGTGCGGCCGAGGCCGCCTGCACCGTCTTCTCGGCCAGGACTGCACCGAGCGCGACGCAGCTCAGCTTGACCCCGCGCCGATCCAAAAACTCCCGCAGCTTTTCCAGAGCCCGGCTGACGCGCTTTCTGGCCGCTTCTTCGCTGACGCCCAGCCTTTCGCCGACTTTGCCCAATGGCATTCTCTCATAGAACCGCAGCAGGATGGCGGACCGGTCAGCCTCGGAAAGCGCGGCGACGGCTTGATCCAGGTGCGGCGCGAGTTGTTCCCAGAGAATCTCGTCGGTGTCGGGGGCGGTGGTGTCGTGGCTCATAGTGCAGGCGGTAGCTTCGCGAATTTTGCGCCGTTGTTCTGCGCGCCGGGCGTGGCCCGCCACGAGGCGGGTCGTGCGAAAGAGCCACCCGCCCACCTGGGTGCCGGGGCCGAGATCGCGGGCCTTGCGGGCCAGTAGCACGAATACTGACTGGACCACATCCTCAGCCAGATGCGGATTGCCCACGTGGCGGAGGGCCACGGAATACACCCAGTCGAGGTGGAGCCTGACCAGTTCGGCGAACGCCGCTTCCGAGCGGTTTTTGGCGTAAGCCTGAAGCAGTTGCCAGTCATCCATGCCGGCGCGCATTGTCAATCAACTATAAATGCCCGCCAAATAGAAAAGCGGACACGAAGACTGAATAAGCTGGGTTGGAGAATCAAGGGAGGCGGGGAAACTCCTTGGCGTAGGGAGTCCCAAGGTCGGCGGCAGGTTTTGGCTGCAAAGCGCATGATAGCTCAGGAAATGCGGTCATGCACCAACGTATCGGACACAACGTATCGGACCCTTTGGTTCTGGCTACGCCAGGTCAAGATTCGGTGGAAATCCCCAGTGCCTCTGAGGGACACCACTGAGCATGAATAAGGCATCCCTCTCATAATCAACAACTTGCTCCTATTCCACGCGCAAGTGATTTAACCGCAGTTGGTTACGCTAAACACCGGGTCCAAATGGGAGCTACACCGTGGTGCCACCAGCAAGACACCGCCAGTACGGGCGGAACGTACATGAGGAAGGGGCGGGTGTAGGGGTTTGGATAAACGTAGCTGATATGAACGGCTCAGCACCTGCTCAGGCAAGAAACGGATGTTTCCAGGGCTGACGGTATTCGCGTTTAAGGAGTTTCGCCGCAGCCTGGTTGCCCGGGATTTGCTCCTGCTGAGCGTCCCAGCCGATCTTGCAGCCGGTGTCATAGGCGATCATGGCCAGCTTCACCGAGGCGGTGGAGCGATAAGCGTCTTCGGCCAGACACCCAGGCTGCTGCCGGGTGTGCACCGCGTTGAGGAATTCGGCCATGTGCAGCTTGCCGGCATCGGCGTTCACGTGGTTCACCTTCTTCTCCTTGGCGTTTCCCTTCGGAAGGACCTCCCACCGATCATCCGTGACGAAGATGGTTTCCTTTTCGCCGTAGAAGAAAATGCCGTTGGAGACCTCGGGCGTGTATTCCTCAGCCCCCCAAATCCGATGCCTCCACGTCAACGGGCAGCTAGCGAAATCAAAGTGAGCAGTCAGCACGTCCGGAGTAGTGATCTTGTCCTTCAGGTAGTAGAGCCCGCCCGCAGCGGAGACCGTTTTCGGCATGCCCTCGCCCAGAATGACTCGCGAGGCATCGATTAGGTGGATGCCCCAATCCACGAGATGGCCCTGACCGGTCGTCTTCTCCAATCGCCAGTTCATGTGGCCGACCTGCGGGCTGTAGGCGATCTTAGGAGCGGGGCCACACCACAGGTCCCAATCGAGCGAAGCGGGTGGTGGCTGCGGTGTCGCATCCTTAGTGCCGGCAGTGTAGTGAATGACCGCCTCGGCGCAGACAATGCGGCCGGCATTGCCTGACTGGATGTGCTGGCGCACGGCTTGAAAGGCCGGGCTCTGCCGCCGCTGGAAACCGATTTGCACGATGCGGCCGCTCTTGTTCACGGCGTTGGTCATGGCGCGACCTTCCCGAATATCGAAGCTGAGCGGTTTCTCGCAATAGACGTCCAGGCCGCGATCGAGCGCCGCAATGAGTTGGAGCGCATGCCAGTGGGGCGGCGTGGCGATGATCAACGCTTCCAGGTCGGGAACCTTGAGCAGTTCTTCGTAGAGCTTGAAGGTCTGGGGGCGTTTGCCCTGGAGCTTCTCAACTTCAGCGGCGCTCTGCGAGAGGTGTTCACTGTCCACGTCGCATAGCGCGATCACTTCCACGCCGCCAACCTGGAACGCAGCTTTGACATCCACCATGCCATACCAACCGCAGCCGATGAGCCCGAGCTTGAGTTTGCGGCCGGGATCGGCTGCTCGCAGGACGGTGGGAAACTGGCTCAGCGCCAAGGCGCTGACGGCCGTGGCTTGGAGAAACTGGCGTCGGGTCGCTGTGTTCATGAGCGGAACATGCGAAAATATAGCGTGGAGTCCAGATGAAAAGGAGGAATATGGCCTAACACTCGCGGGTGCTTCAGGAGTCTCCTGACCGGTAGGTGCGAACTCACAGCAATTCTCATTTTGACGGAGCGCCGACTTGCAGTCGGCTTTGGACACCCGCAAACACCGGCGTCTTCTGGTGAGCGAGTGCGTTAAGCCGACTGCAAGTCGGCGCTCCATCCGTCAAAAT